>Ga0098059_1000039_pt1 | contig 165763 bp, 132 predicted proteins | sample 20_taG_FD_92580 | JGI IMG/M metagenome (GOLD analysis project Ga0098059, IMG submission 92580) | Marine viral communities from the Subarctic Pacific Ocean - 20_ETSP_OMZ_AT15318 metaG | ecosystem: Environmental > Aquatic > Marine > Oceanic | place: Subarctic Pacific Ocean | collected 2015-01-19
ACTCTGATGGATGAATTAATAGAAATAGCTCCAAAAATACTAATATTAGAGAAAAAGAAAGGCAAACTATCTTTAAATCAATCCATTACGGTGTTAGGCTGACGGCTATGGCCAGCTGGCGGAGAAGGATACCATTCTAAATAACATTGTTATTAGATTCAAGACAGCACAAATTAAGGTTTGTGCTGTTTTTTTTTGCTTTGAATCCATTTAAATGTTTTTACATCTAAAATTTAAAACTTTCTATCGAATAAAATCTATACTAAAAATTAAAGAATGTAAATTGTACCTTATTCTAAATTCATAATCAACTATTTATGTCAACAGAAATCATTAACATCAGTAAACAAGAAGGCAACAATCGCCTTTACTTAACAGATAATGAAGGTCATTCTGGAAAAGATAATATTACAACTCAAGTCCAACCTGGCGATACGGTTATCTGGAAATTAGTTCCAAACGGAGGAATAGACCAAATAACAGACATTAAAGCCAAACCTGATAGCCACGATATATTTTCTACAGATCCTGCGCCTGTCAACCCAAATGACCCAGCCTCTGATTGGTCAGGTATTGTAAGCCAAGTTGCAAAAGGTACAGAGTCTTATAGTGTTGGGTATAAAATTGGCGATAATAATTATACTGATGACCCTGATCTAGAAATGAAGCATGGTGGATAATACCCCTAATAAAATATTCCTGTCTTGGAAGACTTATACTATAGTCTTCCTTTTGTATAGCTCTTTCTGTTTACCTCAATCTTTTAAAGATTCAGATAGTTTAATAAACATTGTAGAGACTCAATTCAGTGATTTGAATGACAGTTTGAAACTTGTAACCCTAGAGGAGATATATAGAAACAGTAACTTAAAGCCCAACCTTAGATTAAAATATGCCCTCAAATCTTTAACCATCTCTAACCATCTAGAAAATGAATTGTGGTTATTTAAGACCCATTATGAGTTGGGCAATATCTACAAGAAGAAAGGGGATTTAGATACTGCACTAAAACATTACTATGCAGCATTGGAACAGAATGAGTTCATTAAAGATATCAGAAATGAAGCTTTGGTAAATGCATCTATATCTAATATTTATAAAGTCAATGAAGATTTTAAAAACGCAGTTTATTACGCCAATAAAGGAATTAAAATATACAGAGAAATTGGAGATTCTATAAACTTAGCTATCAATCTAATGAATACTGGCGAAGTATATAGACTTCATCAAAAATTTGACTCCGCTTTAATCTATTTCAAAGAATCTGGAAAATTGTTTGACATAATTAATTACAAAACTGGACTTGCATACAATATTGGAAACATAGGATTGGTTCATGCAGGTTTAGGGAATGATTCTATAGCAGAAATGAAACTCCTAGAGGCCATAAATATACTTGAAAAGCAAGGAGATTATTACCCTATATCTGTCTATAACACCTATATGTCAGATATTTACAAGAATAAAGGTGATTTTAAAAAAGCACTTCAATATGCTAATCATAGTTTACAAATTTCAATAGATCATTCATTAAAAGAACAAATTCGTGATGCTAATCTTAAATTATCAGAATTATATGGTGCTCAAAAAAACTACCAAAAAGCATATAATCATCAGAGTCAATATTTAGTCTATAGAGATAGTATTAATAATGAAGAAAAAATTAGAGAAATTGCTGAATTACGAACTGAATATGAAGTGAGTAAACGTGAAGCAGAAATAAAATTATTAAAAACAGAGCAAAAAAATCAATATATCATTTTTGCTTCCATGGCAATTATTATCATTTTATTGGCTATTGCCAGCTTTCTCTACTACCGAAATAGCAGAAGAAAGCAAACACTTAATTTAATATTGAAAGAAAGGAAAGAAGAAGCAGAAGCGCAAAGAGACCAACTAGAAGCGATCAATGAAACAAGGGAAAAATTCGTTTCAATTATTGCTCACGATTTGATGGGGCCTGTGAATTCTTTTAAAGGATTATCTGCTATAATGAAATTAAGCATTGATAAGCAGGACCAAAAAGATCTTTTAGATATTCATCAAATTCTGAATAAGACCATCAACAATATGTCTAATTTATTGACTAATTTACTTGATTGGTCGGTTACGCAGCAGGGAAGCATTCCTTATTTACCAGAGAAATTATATGTCCATCAACTTTCTGCTGAATTAATTGATTTATTTTTTAATACTGCAGAGCACAAAAAAATTAAGCTAAAATCGAAAACACCTCCTGATTTAGCAGTATGGGCAGATGAAAATAGTGTCAAAACTATTTTAAGAAACCTCGTGAGTAATGCCTTAAAATTTACTGAGGAAGGTGGATCGATAGAAATAAGCACAGAAAAAAAAGAAGGATTCATCACTATAAAAGTTAAAGATACCGGTATGGGTATGTCCCAGGAGAAAATAAATGCGCTTTTATCAGAAAACCAATTTGCAAGAAGTCAGGGAACCAAAGGAGAAAAAGGAGTCGGTTTAGGCCTTCAGTTAGTGAAGGAATTTACACAAATGAATAAGGGTAAATTGGAAATAGAAAGTACAATTGATATAGGCACTACTTTTATTGTTTATTTGCCGGATTATAGCCCCCTTTAATTCCCCAAAGGGGGAAAAGGCATGGATTAAAATTACCAGTAAATAAAAAAAATAGAACTACACAATATCAAGTTCCAAACGGACACTTGAACTACTTCGTAGGACAAAGTCTCAAATTAAAATAAAGAAGCTTTTCAGGGCTTATATTCCTCGCCAGCTGGCGGGTTAGGGGGCTTTACATCTCCATAGCCAAACTCTCCCACTCTTCTGTTAGTTTCTCTAACTGTTCATTTACTTTCTCAAATTCCTGATTGACTTCAAAAAGCTTATCAGGATTGCCATAAACATCCGGTTTAGCTAGTTCTTCTTCTAATGCTTTTTTATCCGCTTCAAGCTTTTCGATATTTGCTTCAAGCTTAGATAGTTCTTTTTGCTTGGCTTTTAGCTCAGCATCTTCCGGTTGATGTCTAGGCTTAGCCTGCTTTTCCTTTTTCTGCTCTTTTTTTAACTCCTCTTCAAAAGCTTTATCTTCCGCTTTTGCAGCTTCCCTTTTGGCAAACCAATTCTGGAATTCATCATAAGTTCCAGGATATTCTTTGACTTGATAATCTTCTATCCACCATATTTTATTTGCCACATTCGATACAAAATATCTATTGTGAGAAACGGTAATGAAAGAACCTTCATATTGCTGCAAGGCTTGAATCAGGATATTTTCTGACTGCATATCCAAGTGATTGGTAGGCTCATCAAGTAGTAAGAAATTTGCATTAGAAATCATGGTTTTAGATAAAGCCACACGGGATTTTTCTCCTCCAGAAAGGACTTTGATTTTCTTAAATACTTCTTCATCTCTGAAAAGAAAACATCCAAGTAGGTTTCTCAATTCCATTTCTGTTCTATCGCTACCCGCCTGCTTCAACTCATCTAAAATCTCGTTATTAATATTTAAAGATTCCAACTGATGCTGAGCAAAAAATCCAAATTCTACATTATAACCTTCTTCTCTTTTTCCTTCGATTTGTTCCTCCCCTGCTATTATTCTTAGCAAGGTAGATTTACCTTTTCCGTTTGCTCCAATCAAAGCAATTTTATCACCTCTTTCAATGTGTGCATCCGCATGTTCCAATATTTTGATGTCACCATATGATTTAGAAACATCTTGTAATCTCACAATATGCCTTCCGGATTTATTATTGATGTTAAAGCTAAAATTGATGGTCGCATTATTATCTACCACAGCATCTACTTTATCCATTCTATCCAAGGCTTTCACTCTGGACTGCACCTGTTTTGCTTTAGTAGCCTTCGATCGGAATCGACTGATGAACTGCTCTGTCTGCTTTATCTTTTGTTGTTGATTTTCATAAGCATTTTGTTGTAACTCTGCTCTAAGCGCTTTCTCTTCATTATAAAAGTTCCAATTACCAGCATATACATTCAATTGATGTTGATCTACCTCAACTGTAATATCGATTGTTCTATTCAAAAACTCTCTATCGTGGGAAACGATAATATAAGCTCCTTCATAAGACTTTAGATAATTTTCAATCCATTGTATAGAGGGTAAATCTAAGTGGTTAGTAGGCTCATCCAGCATCAAAAGAGACGGCTTTTCCAATAATAGCTTAGCTAGCATCACTCGCATTCTCCAACCTCCTGAAAAAGTCTTAAGCGGACGTTTAAGATCCTCTGTTTTAAAACCGATTCCTTCTAAAATTTCCTCAGCCTTAGCTTGTAAACTGTAGCCCTCCATCATTTCATACTGCTCTTGGGCTTTGGTCAACTTATCTACCAAATCATCGGAATAATCTTCTTCCATTTTCTTTAAAATGGATTCTATTTTATCCTGCAGCTTCAAGGCTTCTTTGAAAGCCTGCATGGCAACATGCAAAATGCTATCATCCGACTGAAAAGAAAGCAAATCCTGATTTAAGAAACCAATGGTACAATCTTTACTCATTTGGACTTCACCTTTATCAGGCGTAATATCCCCATTGATGATTTTCAGCAAAGTAGATTTTCCTTGTCCGTTGAGTCCAATCAAGCCAATTTTATCTTTTGGCTTAATGTGAAGAGAAGCATTATCGAATAAGGCTCTATCGCCTATGTAGTAGTCTAAATTATTAATAGAAAGCATGATGCAAAATTAAGTGGGTTTTCGTCAGGATAAAATCCTTTGAGCGAATAGTTGAAAATAAATTCATTATTCCACAAAAAAGGGAAGCAAAACTTCGTTCCTTTTTCCTTAATAAAACGAAAAAAGTAAATCTCATGATTTTTTATGATGTCCTTTAGAAAAGAAAAGTATTAAATTGCCAATTTTTGTATGATAATACTGGCTTAATGCTTCATACTTTTTCCATTGATGAAAAAGTATGCAAAAAATCTAGGTAAAATGATGCTACTATCCGCAAATGCCAACGCCTGCCCGCCATTTTACCCTCCAACCCGCTTTTTCGCTTATGGCGAAAGTTGGGGAGTTAGCTATTAATATACTTATCCAATAAATTCAATCTTTTTAACGCCTTATTTAAATCAGATAGACCTTATTTCTAGATCCTTTTAAATTTTTCGACTAAAATTATTTTTACTTTGAATAATCACGGTGTCTCAGAAAGGAAAGCTAGAGGATAAAATGCTTTGAGCGAATAGTTGAAAATAAATTCAAAATGCCACAAAAAAAGGGATGCAAAATGCATCCCTTTTTAATTATGATATTTATGATAGTTCCTTATCGAACCATCAATCTTACTTTTTTGCTAATATTTCCTTGCTTTACATCCACAATATAAATGCCCGAGTTCAAGTTCTGATTAATTGGCAGTGCTTTATTGAAATCAGCAGGATTATGAATAGCCTGATAATGTCTTCTACCTTGAATATCAAAAATAGTCACTTGAACTTTCTGTTGCCCATGGAAACCAGATAATCTTAAATTAATATTATGGGCCTGTGTAGGATTAGGAACTGCAACCAAATCAGAATCCTGCTCTCTATTTACCTTCACAACTTCAGAATATTCAAATGCTCCATCATAATCCACTTGTCTTAAACGGTAATATGAATCACCTGATAAAGGTGAATAATCCTTGAAAGCATAATCAATAGTTTCTTTCGAATCTCCAGCTCCTTCCACTATGCCAATCACTTCGAAATCCTTACCGTCAAAAGATCGCTGAACCTCGAAGAAGTCATTGTTCTTTTCTGAGGATGTTTGCCAATTCAATTCTATACTCTTGGATTTATTTTTGGCAGAAAAGAAAGTAAGTTCAACTGGTAAAGGATTAGCTGCATCCGTAGACCCCATTACAAATATTTTCTCACTAAATGATTGAGAAGAAGCTGAACGAACAATTCCTTCATTTGCACTTCCAAGTCCACTTGGAAATGTTCCTCCTAAATTATCCCACTCATTTGTAGCTGTATTATAAACCATTACTGTTAGTTGTCCTCTATCTGCAGAATTAGTGGCCACATCAGTTTCAACTCCCCAAGATAGCTCAACACTGGAAGCAGTACCACCAGTTGCATTATCGGAAATTATATAATATTCACCTTGTTGGATAGTCTGAATATTGACATCTGAAGAACTCATATCATCTACCACTGCTAAGTCTGTTACTACATTTCCTGCAAAGAATTGTGCTTCCCATGTAAATCCTCCATTTACTCCATTTAGGGTAGCTGGTCTCCATCTAGCAGCACTTCCAATAGGAAATGTGAAATTTTCACCTGCGGAAAGTGGCTTTACAACTTTCCCTACCACATATGAATTACTTTTACCTTTGGCAGGAGAAACGCTTGCAGCTGCTCCCAATCTCAATTCATTTCCATTACCAATTATTTTCCCATCCCCAAAAGTCAAGTCTCCTGTGATTTGAATCGGATTATTTATAGCAAGGTTATATGTGAAACTGTTTTTATTGATAACAAAGTTTCTAAAACTATTGGCACCTGTAAAGTCACCTGTGATATCTTGACTTCTTAAATTTCCAGAAAATTGTACTGCAGAAGTCGCTGTTCCTCCACTAAAATTACCTGAAAGAAGAGTTAGATCAGACGTAAAGATTGCTGAACCCGCAGATCCTGTATTGAAATCACCTCCATTGATGCTTACATTTCCAGAAAACGTCTTTGTACCTGCTGTTTGACCATTGAATTGACCTCCTGAAATAGTAGTACTACCAGACACAGACAAGCTACCCGCTCCAGCATTTAATGCCCCATCATTAATATTTAAATTATTATTAACTGAAATGCTACGTCCATTACCATTAATGAAATTTGGTCCATCAATGATGAAATCTTCACAAATTGTTAAATCATTATTAGCCATTATTCTGTCTCCTGAACCTGACAAAATAAGTTGTCTTAACTCAGTTCTTCCAGCTAAAACACTGTAACTACCAGTACCTGCATATTCTAAACCACCTCCGGTACATGAAAAGAAATCGCCATAGTCAGCAGTAGGCAATGTGGCATTACTTCCATTACTTGTTATTTTCAAAGTTCCTGTCCCTTCCAAAATACCTAACCTATGCCCATCTGTATTATCAACATTTAAGGTAGCTCCATCTTCAATTATAGTTTTATACAACCGAACATTATCAGTATTAAAAGTAATCTCAGTACCGTTGGTAACTCGCAATACAGCACCGGAAGGAGCTACACCATCAGTAGGTAAAGTTTCAACATAGGTACTGCTACTATTCACGTTTCCTAAAGCAGCTTGCGTGGTATAAGTAGCAACATTATCAGGTATAGCTTGGTCAATACCTGCAAAATAATCACCAGCTATTCCATCACTATTTACACCGTTAAAGGCTAAAATTGGCGTGAATGAAATTTCGTTGATTACTTCATCTACCTCGGTATCTGAGTATTTGTTAATACTTTCAGTTGGATTATCAAAGGTTAAAATCCTAGCAGCTATATAATTTGCTTCAGTAAATCCACCTTCAGCAACAAGAACATCAGATTGATCGTAAAAGAAATTAATAAAAGCATTGAAATTAGTCAATCCATTTGATCTTAATGACCAATAATATTGTAAAACATTGTTCACATCACCTGAGGCAAAGAAGTTATTACCATCATTTACTACAGGGTGCGGCTCATTTGCTGGCCTTACGGCAATAGAGCCTAAGCTCGACCCTGAGCTTCCTGCATCAAAATCTATTTCAACTGGAGTATAATCGTCTTCACCTACTGGAAAAGTAAAAGTACCAGTAGTTCCAGGAGAAAAAACTTTAGATAAACCATTATCAGTAAAGGAGCTATTTGTGCGTACCATATTGGTAACTGAAAATGAGCTACTTGTAGTTATATCAGCATTTTGTCCAATCACTACGGAAGAACTACCAATATTGAAAATCCCCCCATTCATGCGTAGACCTCCATTTATATTGAAATCATAGCCATTACCTTCTGGTATAATTACACCATTTGGATTAGTTATGGTAACCACTCCTAAATCAGTAGTCCCACTGGTCAATCTTAATAACTGCTGAGCAGAGCTACCAGAAAACAAAAGTTCGCCACCTGCCAAACTGGAAATTTCGCCTTCTATAACTGCATTGCCTTTTAATTCAATTATGTTCCCATTATCATTTATAATGCCATTTTCGTGGCTAAACAAACTATTTACCAAAATTGGATTCCCCATCATCTCAAGAATACCTCCGCCTGTTTTGGTAAATTCAAAAAAGGTAAGAGGGTTAGCTCCTCTTATTTCTTGACTGGTTTCAGATATGAATAGCGTTTCATTTCCGCTAGCTGTAAAAGCACCATCATTGATTAAGTCAGCTTCTAGCAGTAGATCAATTCCATTAGCGTTAAATGTAGCTCCAGATTGTATATCAAGATCACCAGCTAATTGAAGAGCATTTACATTTGTAAATATAGTTGGACTATTTGCACCTGCAATTGACAAGCCTGCCAAAGCTACATTTGCATTAACTCCAAGATTACTTTGACCAGCAGTGTTGACATCTATAAAAATTGGTCTACTAATATTAGAACTAGTAGGGAGAATTCTTATGGCTGCTACGGTTGGAGAAGCAGAATTTTGACGTCTTATCGTCAGGTCGCCTCCTGTATAAGTGAATTCACTCCCTGAATCTTTAATTTCTAAAACTCCTCTATTACCTTCTGGAGCAGCATTGACTCCCACTTCAACTGTACCACCTGTCTGACGATATTTTAAGATTCCAGCATCTGTCAGCAGTCCTCCTCTAATTTGAGACCCTACTAATAAAGAACCATTTGATATATCGATTAATGCATTACCTGATGCAGAGTATTCGATAAAATTATTACCGTTCCCAGCACCAGTCATATCGAGAGTACCACCATCAATTATTATTGAACCATCGAGCAAAATACCGGAATCGTTACCACGAACATTTGCAGTTCCCTGTGACAACCTTAATCCGCCAGAAGAAGGTATATTAAAACTAGGGCCTCCTGTTGTCAAATTTACATTAATAGTCGGATCATTGAAAATCAATGTTCCGTTGACTATTTCGATAGCCTTTTCGGCACCATCTGTTGCACCTGTTAATGTGAAACCATCATTAAATGAAAAAGTAACATTCCTATTATTTGACTTGTTCATTACTATTCTGTAGAGAGTAACTGATCCATCACTATTCATAGTGCTGTTAGCTTCTCCAATCAAATTTAAATCAACTGTGGAGTTCGATCCATCTCCTAGATTTATAGTCCCGATACTAGAAACACTAATATTACCAGCAATAGATAAATTATGCCTATTTGAACCAGAATTATTAATTATTCTTACCTGACCTCCATTGGTTCCATTAAAGCTAAGATTACCTTCAATTATTACATTCTGGTCACCTCCAGAATTTCCATCAAATTCAAAAAAACCTTCACCACAACATCCTGAACCAACCTCTACATTATTTCGGAAACGCAGAGTTCTGGAGGCATTATTATTAACTCTAATCCTCATATTTCCATTGATATTTGCTCTACCATTCACGGTAACATCAACATCAGGGAATTCAATTATCCTGTTATTGGAATTACCTCCCTGAAACCAAAGCATTGGATAGGCAGTAGCATTTGCTGACAAGGTAGCAGTACCAGTGCCTCCATCCCAACCATAAATCACCAAAGCATTTTCATCAGTATTGAAATCACCAAAATCACCACCTGGAAAATTCCCTGAATATGATGCATCCAAACGATATTCCATTACTGCACCATGACTAACATTTGGAACTGCTCCACCTATATGCCTATCGGTAACTTCAACTTGACTAAAAGTTGAGTTGTATGAAGTATACCCACCACTAGCATCAAAAATAACTCTTGGACAACCACTAATCCAATTATTATTAACTGGATCGAAATCGTCAAAAATTAGTTTGGCAACATTAATAGGGCCGGTACCATTATTTATTATAAAAACACCAGGTCCGTAAGTTGTAGGGTCACCAGCTCCACCGTTATCCCTTGTTAATATTGCAATATCTCCATCTTGAGGATAATCTCCAGCACTAGCTCCATCTCTTGTGAAAGACCAAGCAGTTCCATTTGTCCAGTTAGTAGGAGACGTATTTCTTGAATAAAAAACTCTTGGCGCTCCAATAAACCTAGCTGGTTCACCAGCTGTATAGGATGCATTTTCCAAAGTAAATCCTGAATCAGGATTAGGTCCATTAAATGTAATGGTGTTAGTTGTAGTATTAACTCCCTCAAATTCTCCATTTACATCATCTTCATAGTTTCTGGTAAATGGCACATTTTCAAGAACCTTTCCAGCAACAAAATTTGCCTCATTTGCGGAACCATCCAAGTCATCATCATAATAGGTAAAGCTATAGCTTACGGTTGGTAGTGTAGAAAACCCTTCATTATCCACTTTCCAATAATAAGAAAGAATATCATCGCCAGATCCACCATCAGTGGTAGCTAATATTTCATCCACTGGTCTGAAAGTTATAAAACCATCATCTGTGTAATTTGACACCGTTACGGAAGCAGGCGTATACTTAGAAGATGGAGCAGATCCTGTCAAACCTATCCCAACAGGAAAAAGATATGTACTATTTCCTCTTATGCCTAATGATAAGCCACCATCTGAGGCATTTCCATTAGTTACTATCATATTGGTTAAACTGCGAGCGCTTATACTTCCTGCACCACCCGGAACATTCTCATTATAGAATGTAACTTTCAAATTATTATTCTGAATATTAAATCTACCATTGTTATGCTCCAAATACTGTATCGTTAAATCGCTGTTTAAGTCTACCACAAAACCCTGCATAAAAAACTTTAAATTACCTATAACTGCAGTATCGGCAGTTATAAGTGTGATATCAGTTGGTCCACCTTGATTCGAAGCAAGCTTAATTTGATCATTATTTCCATTGAAATTAGCATCAATGTCATTTGCACCAGCTGTCCCAAGAGCCTCGTTGTAGACTGTAAGTACATCATAATTCACCAAAGTATCGCAATTTACAAGCAAACTATGACGACCCTGATCTAAAGTACCGCTAAGAAGCTTGAATGCTTCGCCATCTACTCTGAAAAGGTTATTTTGAAATCCATTAAACTCTCCACCAGATTTACTTGATTCCAAGCTCACTACCTTACCATGTGGTTTATTTATAATGAGATTATAAAATCTTTGAACATCACCAGCACTTCCGCCTCCATCAATATTTAGCAAGGCAATTTTAGAGTTATCGGTTCCATTAAGCGTAAGAGTATTTGTTTTAGCCTCATCAAACTCATAAGAAGCACCCAAACTAACGGTAAAATCACTACCTACAGTTACATCATTGCCATTATGATCGAAATTAATCCCTGTTTCTATTGTGAAATCGTTAAGTACAATCAAATTAGGATTAGTGATCGTATTTCCACCAGATGTAGAAGTAATTAAATCTATTTCTCCTGCATCTCCAGCTTGATCTCTCGCTACCTCAAAATCCCAAAATGGCACACGGGTAGAAACGATAGCATTTGTGCCATTTCTATTCTCCACTCTAACTAAACCACCTGTAACAGAAAAATTACCAGGAGCACTATTAATGAAAATGGTTTCACCGTCATTTCCATAGACAGTCAAGCTGCCACCAGACATATTAAATACGGCATCTTCCGTATCTAAACTAAATAGACTGTAAGTACCGTTTCTTTCACCTGGTTGGCCTTCATTTGCTCTCACTAATACATCACCACCAGTTTGTGTATAAGAATAAATTCCATTCCCGCCTCCTGCTGATCTAAATTGGGACACATTTACAGTTCCACCTTCTATCAAAACCTCACCCGCGTCATCATTCCAGAAAATAAAACCGGCACTTCCTCTAGTTCCAAAAACACCATCGGTAATTCTAAATTTCCCATATAAGGATAAGGCTTGATTACCACCTCCTCCATTTATTCCAACTGCGCCAGCTGGCGCCTGACCTGCATTATCAGCTGTAGAATATACTTCTACATTTGGCCCATCTATCCATAATCCAGCAGTTGCACCAATAGCATAGTCACCATTACCACCGTTCTGGTTGCCTTCAGACAATGTTGGGATCGAAATAAAACCTCTCAGATGAAGTGTTCCTCTGTAAATCCATAAGGCCTTTCGCACTTCAGGATTAGCCGCTGTAAATCCACCGCCAGCATTTCTTCCAACATTGTTTGGACCGTAAAGAGAAAAGTTTGCTGAATTATCAGAATTTATCTCTATTTCAAAGGTTTCGTCTACCCCTTTATCTACTACTAAATTGTAAAAATCTGTAGTGCCAAAAAGTGAAGCTGTATTATTTGATGCTCCTTCAAACCTTACTGTTGCTGCCCCAGTTGTAGTAAACTCATTATAAACAGGACTTGCCTGATTTGTGAAGCGAATAGAACCTTGGTTAGTTAAATTTCCTCTTAAAATTACTTGATGGTAAATATCATGGTAATTTCCTGAGGCTGGCATATTGTTGGGATTAATAGAAAATGTTCCTATTGTATTTCCTGTACCTACGCTAATTGCTCCATTGGTATCAACTAAAACATCTCCATTCACTTCTAAAGTTTTCACTGTAGAAGAAGAGTTATCATTAATTTGAAGATCACCCCTTGTAATGTTTAAATCACCATTTAGTACCATATCTGCCATTAAGACTAAATCTGTAGCATTAGTGGACAGATTAACTTCTATATTATTGAATGTTCTATTTTCATTTATAGTCAAGCCTGTTCCATAATACTCCACAGTTCCTCCGATAAAATTATCTGCAAAATCAGTAGTAGCTCCTTGAGGGAAATTCCCTATTCCTGCAGCACCAGCTAATCTTATTCTGCCGTTCCCTCTAATGTTAGTAAAGTTATGCCCTGAGGTATTGGCTACATCTAATGTTCCTATTACTTCTATATCTGTAACATTTCGATCATCATTGATAAGTGTGACTGTTGTTCCATTGTTAATTACAACATTATCGGTTGCATCAGGAATCTCATTGCCTGGGTTATTAACATCAGGACTTGTGGAACCATCCAAAGTCCAAGTGGTAGGATCATTCCAATCACCTGAAAGCCTTGAATACCAAGTTTGATTAGGCTGGCCAGCTACAGGGCTATCCGTATTATTTGTCGTTCCTAAAGTGTAAACTCCATCTACTAAATCAGCATCGGAAACATTGAACTGAATTTGCCCAGCATTGATAGATTTATCAACTGCAGCAATTGGAACAATTTCAAAAGTACCTGCATTTTCCCTCAATAAAACATAATTATCCACCTCTCCAGCTGGAAAAAAACCACCCGGGAATCCCTCAGAAATATTAAATCCTATGGTAGCGTCTAGTGCTCCTGTTTTATCTACGAACCAAGTTCTAGCCCACCTCTCTTGAACACTAGCACCTAAATTGGCTATTGATACTGCATTTGTGGTATTATCATCGCCAAACATTAAAAATTCACCATTAGCATCTAAAGATGCGCCAGCATTTATATAAAAACCAGCATTATCATTTTCCAATACCTGACCTCCAGCTATTTGACCAATCCCACGAACATTAAAATCATAATCCCCATTTGCGGGAGTATCGCCCGCATAGAATTCATTGTCATCTAATGTGATATTATACTTAGAGGCTAGATAATTTTGAACTATCACTTGTTGCGCCTCATTTAGCGCATCAGCATAAATAATCATTTCGGCAACTTTAATATCCCCGTATTCATTTCCAGCAGCCCTATATCCTAAAGTGGCATCAACAAAAGCGCTTAATTGCGCATTATTGTTACGAGTATCGATTAATTCTCCATTTTGATACATTGCCCTTTGTGCAGTAGCTAAGCTACTGTTTAATCTAAATCCAAAAACTCCGAAATTAGGAGTAGTAGCATTAACTACACTTCCATCTCCTCCAGTGTAAGCTACGATATGATCGTTACCCCACTGATGAGAATGTAAAGCATTAGTATTAAAATAAGGGTGTAGATTTTGGTTGGTGGTTCCCACAGAACCACCCATAATCATTTGTCTACCAGTTGAAGTTCTTGCACCTACCAACAAAATGGTATAGTCAGTTCCCACTAAAAGATTACCGTCAAATGGAATAAAATCTTCAACACCATCAAAACTTACCGCTGAAAAATCATAGTTAGGGTCTGACGCATTTTTGAAGTCAGGTCTTTGGACTCCTGTTTGTGATAAATTATTGCTATTCCCAGATTTATCAGACCAACTGCCAACTGGATCATTGTTACTTAAACCCAAATCACTTGCATCCAACCAATAAATATTCTCTGGTTGCCCTGAAACGCCTGTTGCATTACCCACCCCAGCAGGCCCTGTTTGCCCCAAACCTACGATGGGGCAGAGTAATACTGCTGAAATTATTGTTAGTAAAAAGTATAATCTCTTCATAATGGTTCTATTTTAATATAAGCTAATCACAAATATACTACCGAAACGTAAAAATAATGCATCTATAAAGAGGTAAGTTTTGGTATTTCGTCAGGATTTACAAAAAAAACGACCAAAATAGACTTTTCTTAGTTATGTTAGCTCTGAAAATACCTACAAAATATTACAAATAGCTAATTTACAACGCTATATTCAAGTTGAAAATATAAATATCCTAATAACCACAAGTTGAATTTTTTAAAGAATACATAGAAAAAGGGATGATAAAGGAAGAACAAAATTTAAGATTTAAGAGAAAAGGAAATCTCGTTTTAAATAAGTAATAATATATATAATACGTGTAAGTTATATTAAGAAATTGTTAATTTATTTTATTTTCCAATCAAACCCTACAAAAAAATTCCTCCCCATTAAGCTTCCATAATTATAGGCAGTATCAAAATACTCTCCGAAACCCAAAGGCACGGTCTCATCCTGTGTTCCACTAAGGGGTGATATCTGCTGAACATTATCGAATAAATTTCTAACACCTGCAAAAATCTCTATTCTTTCGAATTCTTTTCTGACTTTAAGATTATGGAGCATAAATTCAGGAGAAAAATCAGATCTGGAACTTATAATTTCACCCATAGCATTTACTTCAAAAACCTCTGGCATAGCTGTAGGTCCATTCCAATTGAAACTATAATTCAATTTTACCCCTAAAGGAAAACTATATTCAGCAGAACCTACCGCTGACCAATCTCTAGAATAAATAATAGGATTCTCCTCTAAAATACCGTCCTCATTGCTTTCTGCCTGTCTTGCATTTTGCCATTGAGCACCCAAATTCAAATAAAGTTTAGCCCCTACTTGATGATTGATATTTGCACTTAAGCCTCTAGTATAGGCATAGGCTTCAGAATTCTCATATATAATGAAACCAGGCGTTTCATAATCCGGAATGATTTTATTAGTGAAATAAGTATAAAATCCATCTAGTTCAATACTTCCCTGCTGATTACCGAAAGTATAAACATGTTGAAATCCTAAACCTACATTAAAGGATCTTTCAGGATTAAGATCTTCTTCAATCCGCAATTCTCTTTGACCGGAAACGAAAGCATGATCTTCTGTAAAAAGATTAACTATTCTAAATCCTGTCCCACTATTAAAGCGAAAATTAGTCCACTCGCTCAGTTGATATTGAACATTTAATCTGGGAGAAAAAATAAATCCATGTCGATTATAATAATCTATTCTGGCTCCAGAAAGTGCTTTCCAATCTTCACTTATTTTCCACTCGTCTTGAACAAATATTCCGGGAATAATTTGTAAATCAGGCTGATTGCTATCTTGATTTTCTGTGGCAGCAGAATTATCATCATAATAACTTAAACGCTGACTAATACCAGATAAAAAGCTATGATTTCCCCACTTGCTTTCATAAATGAAATTTGCAAAAGCTTGATGCTGTTCTGCTTCGTAAAATGTATCTCCATAATAGCTGTCTTGCCAATGTTGGCTTGCAGAAAATTGTAATCTAAATGGAGAATTGCCAAACTTTTTATTTCCAAATATTTCCCACCTACTAGTGTAAATACTTTCGCCATACACTTCATTACTGCCTCTTAGCTGTTTATAATTTCTATCCTTCACATATTCTAAAACACCATTCCTTCTATCTTCATAATAATATTTACCTCCAATAGACAATTGCTTTTCCTGGTTTTCAGAGAAATTGAATACTGAAAAGCGGTCTCGTAAAACCACATCAGAGAACAGATCATTATTTTGATCGATAAATTGATTGGCCATATCCCAGTGAAATCCCGAAAAGTGCTTCCAATTCTTTTTGCCATATTGGCTAATTAAATTCCCTTTCCACTCTCCAAACTGAGAGATACTGGAATTTAGACTTAATGAACTTTTCTTTGCATGAGGTGTAATGATATTAATTACTCCAGCCATTGCCTCTGAGCCATAAAGTGTTGACCCCGGACCGCGAACCACTTCTATTTTTTCCATCATATCAGTAGGTATGCTATTAAGTCCATAAACAGTAGCCAAGTTGCCATAAATAGGAATTCCATTTATTAAAAGGGAGGTATAGGCACCTTCTAAACCATTTATACTGATTTCATTAGTATAGCAAACACCACAAGCCACATTTTCCTGAATTCCATTTACCATGGAAATATTCTCCATTAAATTTCCGGAGCCTTGAGAAAAGTCATTTAAAAAATCCGCTTTAAAAACTTCCACTTTCACCGGAGAATTTCTCAAACTCCTTGCTTGCATTTGTCCACTTACAACCACCTCATTAAGGCCAAGCTTATCAGGAATAAGACTAATTTCATGAGACTGACTTAAATCTAATTTATCAAGTTCAATTTTCTTCTTTTGGAAACCAACATGAGATATCCAAATTTCTTTCGATTCAACTTTTAGGGGTAAGGATATTTGTCCTTTCTCATTAGCTGTGGCTCCATAAGCTAACTGATTATCATAAGCAGTCGCAAAAGGTAAGGGCTCCCCCTTTTCATCTTTTACAGTCAGCATTAACTCTTGTGCCTCAGCTGTATAAGTAAAAACAGAATATAAGATAAATATCAGTATGGATATTCTCATGATTTTATTTTTAGATTAATCTAAATTTATTTTAATGCAAATATATTAATATTAATTAGATTACTAAATTACATTAAAAAGGTTTACCGAAAACTGGATTATTCTGAATAATCAATTTTTATTATCTTGCACTTCCTAAAATTCCACAAATGAGATATATACTTTTTTTAATATTAATTAGCTGTTCCTTTTACATTCATGCACAGGAAGACAGCATAAAAATTAATACCGATAGACCTGGATTTTCAGAGTATCCCAAAACCATTCCTAAAGGATATTTTCAGATAGAGGCTGGCTTTTCTTTTGAAAGCGAGACTGTAAACCCAAATGATAAACTTCAATTGATCAATTGGAACAACACTTTAGTGAAATATGGATTGACAAAAGGCTTGGAATTAAGATTAAGTCAAAGTTATCAAAGTGAAAGAGTATTAGAGTCTGGTACGAGTCCTCAGTTTATTTGGCAGAGTTTCTCAGGGCCTGTTGTGGTAGGAACAAAAATTGATTTATTAAAAGAATCAGGTTTAATTCCTCAAACAGCTATAGTGGCAGAATATGGCTTTAATACCTTTAGTGAAGAAAGGTTTCAAAGAAATAGTTTTTATAGAATTCAATTGACCTCTAAGTATCAATTAAATCCGGATTGGTATTTAATGGGTAATATTGGTTATAGCGAGGAATACAATTATTTTGGTCGATTAAGATATACAATCAACACAGGTTATAGTTTAAATGAAAAACTATCGGTTTATGCTGAAATTTATGGTTTTAGATCAGAATTTACAACGCCTTTAAATTACTTCGATGGGGGTTTACTATATTTAATTAATCCAAAATTTCAGTTGGATGTTCACGCAGGCTTTGATATAGCACAACAAGCCAATTTCATTGAAAATTATCAGCAAAGCTTTATTGCCATGGGTTTGGCTTATTTATTTAAAATAGAAAAATGAATTTAAAGGCCTTCTTCCAAAAGGAAAATAAATTCGAAGCCGGTTGCGATGAAGTTGGCAGAGGCTGTTTGGCGGGTCCCGTGGTAGCCTCAGCCGTAATTTTACCTCAAGACTTCAGCCATTCCTTTCTTACTGATTCCAAAAAATTAAGTGGAAAGAAAAGAGCTGAATTAGTTGAAGTGATTAAAGAAGAAAGTATTGCATGGGCTATTGCTGAATGCAGCCCCATAGAAATTGACCAAGTCAACATTTTAAAAGCCTCATTTTGGGCTATGCATAAGGCTTTGGATCAATTAAAACAAAAACCTGATTTTCTGCTAATAGACGGTAATCGCTTTACTCCTTATCAGGAAATTAAACATGAATGTGTCATAAAAGGAGACAGTAAATTTTTCAGCATAGCAGCTGCTTCCATTTTAGCAAAGGAATACAGAGATAATTTAATGCGTGATTTAGCTGAAAAACACCCTCACTATGGCTGGGAAAGAAACGTGGGTTATCCTACTAAGCAACATAGAGCAGGAATTCAAAAATTCGGAATTACGGAACATCACAGAAAATCATTTCAGTTATTGCCTAGGCAGTTGGAGATATTTAAGAAAGAAATTAAATCATGAAAAAATTCAAAGTCGGTTGTATACAAGCCACCCCTGCCCTATTTAATAAATCCAAAACAATGGAAATTGTATTAAAATGGATTCAAGAGGCAGCTAAACAGAAAGTCAAATTGTTGGTATTTCCTGAGAGTTTTATTCCGGCTTATCCGGCTGGTTTGGGATTTGGCACAGTAGTCGGCAGCAGAACCGAGTTAGGGAGAGAGCAATTCCGAGAATACTGGGAGAATAGTGTGGAAGTAGGAGCTGAAGAGACCCAACAGATTGCAAAGTGGGCTAAAGAATACGAAATGTTTATTACTATTGGTATCACTGAAAGAGATCCGGTAAGCAAAACTTTATACTGCACACTGCTTTATTTTTCTCCTAAAGGAAAATTGATGGGGAAACACCGAAAACTTAAACCAACTGCTGCAGAAAGATTAGTTTGGGGAGAAGGAGATGGCACTACTTTAAGCACTTTTAATACTGAAATAGGCAAATTAGGCGGTTTGATTTGCTGGGAAAACTATATGCCTTTGGCCCGAATGTCAATGTATCAAAAAGGTGTAGAAATTTACGTGGCACCCACTGCGGATTCAAGAGACAGCTGGAACAGCAGTTTGATTCATATTGCTTGCGAAGGCCGATGTTATGTAATCGGTTCCAATCAATTTATTCGAAAAAGTGATTATCCTGAACATTTGCAAAAAGAATTAGCTACAGACCGACCTGAAATCTTATCACGTGGCGGAAGTGTTATTATTTCTCCTATGGGAAAAGTGTTAGCAGGACCTTTATATAATGAAGAAGGATTACTCACTGCAGAAATCGATCATGATGAAATCATTAGAGCAAAAATGGATTTTGATGTTATTGGACATTATGCTCGGAATGATGTTTTTGGGTTTAATGTTAATGGGCAACCGGATATGGAGGAAGATGGTTTGGATTTGCAATAATAAACCGGACAAAATGGGTGCGATATAACTAGAAGGACACACGCGAAACGCGTGCGACAACTTTTGGATAATTAATTGACGATTCATTATGAACCTGCTACCTTTGACCGGACAGTAAGTTAAGCTTTTTATAAGATTCACTTTTTTAAATTTTTTGTCTTTTGAACTAAGCAAACTCCTTATATTTCTCTCCTTTTAGTCCTGAAAGGACATCATATCATAACACAGGGTGTAACCCTGTGATAATACAAGCGAGCTTCAAAGCCCTGAAAGGGCGTAATATTACACCCTTTCAGGGCTCTTTTACCTTGCTTTTTTAGGTAGGGCTTCACCCTACCTTATGATATTTCAGCCCTTCGGGCCTATATTAATTACAAAATGTAAGCAGTTAACTTATTCTATTTAATTGGAAAAGATGTTAAGCTTCCATAATCTCAATCCGTAATTTATCTTCCGATTATGTAGGTGTTATTTCTTAACTTAACGACATTGGGCGCTCGCGAAACGAGAGTGCCATCGCAGAACTCTAAGCGAGACGCTTAGACAAGCACTCACGACACTTGAGCACCAACTTTTGGACGGGAAACGAGAGCGACAATTTTTTATATTTCAACTTTAATACCTCTTATATCTAAAATTTCCTCATTTTTGCAATCCGAAAAAATAAAAGGAATGATTAGAGGAGCCATATTGGTATTTTTAGGTGCATGTAGTTTTGGAATTTTAACCACTTTAGTTAAAATATCATATTCGGAAGGCTTTACTTTAGCTGAAGTGACGGGGGCACAAGTGTTTTTTGGTGCGGTGATTTTATGGCTAATTTTAGCTGGAAGAGCTTTATTTCAAAATATCAAATTTAATTTCACTTGGAAAAACAGTTGGAAGGTTTTGCTCACAGGAATTAGTACTGGCTTAGTGAGTTTATTTTATTATAAATCAATACAAGAACTTCCTGCTTCTATAGGCATACTTTTATTAATGCAATTCACTTGGATTAGTTTGCTATTGGAAATCATCATCCACAGAAAATTCCCTACTCGTATGCAATGGATTTCTGTTATTTTTATTCTTTTCGGAACATATTTAGCAGGCAATGTTTACAGTTTGGACAATATCCCCTTCAGTCTGGAAGGAATAGGCTACGGATTTTTAGCAGGTTTTTTCTATGCAGTATTTATCTGGGCAAATGGTAGGGTTGGTAATGCATTAATACCTGTTCAAAAAAGCGCCATGATGATTACAGGAGCATGTCTTTTCATCTTTGTGATTTTCCCTCCCGAATTCTTATGGAACGGAAGCTTACCAGCTGGTTTATGGTCTTGGGGTTTAATATTTGCTTTATTCGGAACAGTTATTCCACCTCTCTTCTATGCATACGGAATTCCACAAACAGGAGTAGGATTAAGCAGTATTCTGAGCTCAGCTGAATTACCTGTAGCTGTTTTCTTCTCTAGTTGGCTTTTGGCAGAAGAGGTGACAGCTCTACAATGGGTGGGAGTTGCTACAATACTTTTTGCTATTGTGGTGGCAAATGTTAAAAAAGCTAAAAAGGAGGTTTAAAATAGAACAATTTGCTCTATTGATTACCTAGCTAACAATTTTCACCTTTATATCTGGCAAAGGAATAATGGATAAATATTTTCTTTTTAATAATTAGCAGATAAAATTCGCTCGAGGCGATAGTATTTTCCACTAGCCGGAGGCTAGCGGAAGTGAAAAAAATCAAATTATTAACCCCACTCAGATGGATTATCACGCCATTCCTTTAAAGTTGCTAACTCATCATTTTTGATTAATTTCTTAGCTAAAGCTTCTTCAAGCAAATGTGGGTAATCACTTAAGCAAACCAATTTAATCTTAGCTTTTTCGAAATTTTCTACTGCTACATCAAACCCATAAGTAAAAATGGCTGCCATGCCCAATACTTCTGCTCCAGCTGATTGTAAGGCCTCTGCTGCTTTAATTGAGCTTCCACCAGTAGAAACTAAATCTTCAACTAATACAATTTTTTGTCCTTTATCCAATTTGCCTTCCACTAAGTTTTCCATCCCATGCCCCTTTGGCTTAGAACGAACATACATGAAAGGCAAATCCAATGATTCTGCTACTAAAACACCTTGAGGAATTCCTGCTGTGGCAACACCTGCTATAGCTTCGGCATCAGGGAATTTGGAACGAATTACATCAGATAAATAATGCTTAATAATACTTCTAGTTTCCGGAAAAGAAAGCGCTAATCTATTATCACAATAAATAGGGGATTTCCAGCCTGAAGCCCATGTAAAAGGCTTGGCAGGTCTGATTTGGATGGCTCCAACATCTAATAATTCTAAAGCAATGGCACGTGCAATTTCCGGTTTAGCGATGGTAATCATGAAAAAGTATTTGAGTTAAATTCGTTACAAATCTAAAGCTTTTATTCACAAGGCTGAAATAAAAAAGAAAATAAGAGATCACAACCAATTGAAATATATTTCAAAATGAGATTTCAGCTTGAGTTTACCATTAATTTATAATGCATTGAAAAAAAGAGGAAAGCTCCTCATAAGCAATCAAGGAAAATTGCAATAATCTATTTGGCAGCTACGGCCTCAATCTCAACAAGTAATTCAGGACGTGCTAATTTATAAACACCAATGGTAGAACGAGCAACCTTATTAGGGTTCTCTTCATTGTTGAAAAATTCTCCATAAGCTTTAAACCAGGCATCCCAGTCAATTTCACCAGTTTCATCAGGCGCTAAATAAACTCTCAGAAAGAATACATTTTTCATGCTATAGCCTTCTGCTTCAATAGTTTCCTTTATCCTTTTTAAAGTACCAATACTTTGTTGGTAAGTATCGCCATATTTTGACATATCTCCCGATGGAGCATCAGGATTCAAAACCTCGCTTACTAAGCCCGAAGTGTAAAAAACATCTTTCCCTTCAGGTACAAAAACACCTTTTAATATACTTGATTCTGGTCGATCAATTCTTCTAAGTTCCTGCTTTGAATTATTATTTTGACATGAAAAGAATATAAAAGCTACTAAAATTAAAACTATGCTATTTTTCATCATCAGAGTTTTTAAGAGTGAAACGTTTTATAATAGATAACTGAAGTATAAATATATTATCATTATTGTCAGGATTTCCGAAGGCAGATATATTATCTAAATAATCAGTTTGAGGATTTAAAAATCCTGTTCTTAGGTGTCCCCCAAAATCATTGGGTAAAAAGTAATAAGCATTGAATGTAGTAGGAAGTAATACTGTGAGATTTGAGTAATCTTCTTCTTGTGAGCGGCTGTTTAGTTGATTGGCTAAATTATTATTATCCCTATCGTATACGGCAAACCGCATAAAACCAAAGCCTTGGGATAAATAAATAGAATAATTAGGCTTTTTTAGAAGGTGCAAACTAGGCTCTACATGTAATGATTGATAATTTGTCTTTGCAAAATCATTAATTTGAAATTCACTTTGATCAAAAAAACGAACTTCTCTATTTTCGGATTGAACTTCTCCAGCACTTAACCAAAACCCTATATTTAACCAACGATTAGGTGTAAACTGCAAATAGGCGGATACCTGTACTCCTGGTTTTTTATAAGAAGGCTCCAAATCTGTTTTGGGAATACTGCTTCCAAAACTTATCCCCGCAAACTTTGTGAAAGTAGAGTCTTGCCCTGAAACAGAAAAAGCAAGCAGGAAACTTAATAAAGTTAATATTCCAGCTTGCTTTCTCATTTATATATGAATTAAAATTTATTTACTTTCCACTTTTCAATTTAGTGAAATCATAATCATCCAAAAATTTAGTAGTGAAATTACCGGATTTGAAAATCTCATTATCCATCATTTCAATATGAAATGGAATAGTAGTTTTCACTCCTTCAATCACAAATTCACTTAAGGCTCTTTTCATTCTTACCATCACTTCTTCTCTTGATTGTCCTGAAACAATCAGTTTAGCAATCATAGAATCGTAGAATGGAGGAATAGTATAACCGGCATAAACATGGCTATCAATTCTTACGCCATGACCACCTGGTAAATGCAAGTTAGTGATTTTACCCGGACTAGGTCTAAAACCATTTGCAGGATCTTCCGCATTAATTCTACACTCCATTGCAAAAAGTTGTGGGAAGTAGTTTTCTCCTGAAATAGTGATTCCAGCAGCCACTTTGATTTGTTCTTTTATTAAATCAAAATTAGTGACTTCTTCAGTAATTGGATGTTCTACCTGGATACGCGTATTCATCTCCATGAAATAGAAATTATTATGCTTATCCAAAAGGAATTCAATTGTTCCAGCACCTTCATAGCCAACTGCTTCAGCACCAGCAATTGCAGCTTTCCCCATCGCATCACGCAATTCGTCTGTCATTACAGGACAAGGGGTCTCCTCAATTAACTTCTGATGCCTTCTTTGAATAGAGCAATCTCTTTCAGAAAGGTGGCATGCTCTTCCATTTTTATCCCCTACTATTTGAATTTCAACATGACGAGGTTCTTCTACAAATTTCTCTAAATAAAGCCCCTCATTTCCAAAAGAAGCTCCAGCTTCTTGGCGCGCTGATTCCCAGGCTTTCTTAAATTCATCTTCCTTAGTGACAATACGCATCCCTTTTCCTCCACCACCAGCGGTAGCTTTAAGAATGACAGGATAGCCCATGTCTTTAGCTATTTTTTTACCCTCTTCAATAGATTCTAAAATACCTTCAGATCCCGGAATGGTAGGAACTCCTGCAGCTTTCATAGTAGCTTTTGCAGTAGCTTTATCTCCCATTTTACTGATCATTTCAGGATCAGCACCAATGAACTTTATACCATACTCACCGCAAATTTTTGAGAACTCTGCATTTTCGGATAAAAATCCATAACCAGGATGAATAGCATCTGCATTGGTTATTTCCGCTGCAGAAATAATATTGGGTATATTCAGGTATGAATCTTTACTGGCTGCAGGCCCAATACAAACAGCTTCATCTGCAAAGCGAACATGCAAACTGTCTTTATCAGCTGTGGAATAAACCGCTACAGTACTGATTCCCATTTCTTTGCAAGTTCTGATAATTCGCAAAGCAATTTCACCTCTATTAGCAATTAATATCTTTTTAAACACGATTTCTTTCTTTTAATGAACATTAAGAACAACTTCTAATCAACTCAATTGATTTATCAAGAAGGATCCACTAAAAACAATGGTTGGTCGTATTCAACAGGTGTTGCATTGTCCACCAAGATTTTCACAATTTTACCAGACACATCTGATTCAATTTCATTGAATAATTTCATTGCTTCCACTATACAAACAGTATCACCAACTTTAACTGAATCACCTACATTTACGAAAGCAGGATTATCAGGATTTGGTGTTCTATAGAATGTACCTATCATAGGAGATTTGATAGCAATATATTTATCATCATCATTAGCAGCCGGTTTTTCTCCTCCTGCACTTGGTGCCGGTGCTGCCGGAGCTGGACTTGGTGAAGGAGCTGGAGCTGCTGCAGGTTGCGGAGCAGGTGCTGCTGCTTGAATCACTTTTGCTTCAGTGTTCTTTTTAACTTTAATTTTAAATTCTTCTGTTTCTATATTTACTTCATCCAATCCGGATTTAGAAATAAAATCAATTAGGTCTTGAATCTCTTTCGCTTTCATAGCTGTTGGTTTAGTTAAAAGTCAAAAATTTTAAATTATAAATTATTTTTTTACCCTTTCCGCATAAGAACGGGTTCTGGTATCTACTTTAATAAGTTCATCCTGATTGATGAACAACGGCACTTTAATCTCTGCACCTGTTTCTACAGTGGCAGGTTTAGTTGCATTTGTGGCCGTATCTCCTTTGATCCCTGGTTCTGTATAGGTCACCATCATCTCTACAAATGGAGGCAACTCACAACTTAAAGGTTTCTCGGTTTCTGCATGGATTAAGATATCCACTTCCTGCCCTTCTTTATACAAATCTGCATTATCTATTACTTCCTCTGGGATAGAAATCTGCTCGAATGTCTCGGCATCCATAAAGTGCATACCAATATCATCTTTATATAAAAACTGATGTGGTCTTCTTTCTATACGAGCTGTGGTAACTTTATGACCAGAAGTGAAAGTATTATCTAGTACTTTTCCTGTGGTAAGACTTTTCAATTTAGTTCTTACAAATGCAGGTCCTTTACCCGGCTTCACATGTTGAAATTCAACTATAGTGAATAAGTCGTGATTAAATTCTATGCAAAGACCATTTTTAAAATCAGAAGTATCTGCCATATTAAATAAATATTAATTTAATTAAATTATTTAGAATCGTAAGCCCATTTTATATAAATGGAGCCCCATGTAAATCCACCTCCGAAGGCAGCTAGAATTATATTATCTCCCTTTTTCATTTGACTTTCATACTCCCACAAACATAGAGGTATTGTTCCACTTGTAGTGTTTCCGTATTTATGGATGTTTAGCATTACCTTATCTGAACTAACCCCCATTCGCCTTGCAGTGGCATCTATAATCCTTTTATTTGCTTGATGAGGAACTAACCAAGCAACATCCTCAGAAGCTAAATCATTTTTAGCCATGATATCTGCAGCAACTTCTGCCATATTGGTAACGGCAAATTTAAAAACCTGACTTCCCTCTTGATAAACATAATGCTCACGATTATCTAAAGTTTCATGAGTTGCAGGTTTTCTACTTCCTCCTGCCTTCATATGAAGAAACTGTTCTCCAGAGCCATCAGTATGTAAAATTGAATCTTTAATTCCGAATCCTTCCGTATCTGGCTCAAGCAAGACCGCTCCCCCTCCATCTCCGAAGATAATGCAAGTTTGCCTATCTTCATAATCAATTATGGAAGACATTTTATCGGCTCCTACTACCACTACTTTTTTGTACTTTCCTGTTTCTATAAATTGAGAAGCAGTGGCAAGAGCAAAAATAAAACCCGAGCATGCAGCTTGTAAATCGTAGCTAAATGCATTTACAGCACCAATATTATTACTAATAACATTCGCTGTGGCCGGGAAAAGCATATCAGGGGTGGTGGTAGCACAAATCAAAAGATCAATATCTTCTGCTTTATTGCCTGTTTTTTCTAACAAACCTTTGACAGCTTGTGTTCCTATTACAGAAGTCCCTTGATTTTCACCTTTAAGAATTCTTCTTTCTTTAATTCCGGTGCGGGAAGTGATCCATTCATCATTGGTTTCCACCATGGTTTCCAACTCCTTGTTGGTCAACACATAATCAGGCACCCACCCATGAACTCCGGTAATAGCTGCAGTTATTTTAGTCATGTTTTGATTGTAGTTTCTATGGCTATTCAGCTGCTAATATATATAATATTGATTTGAAGCCCGACAAAATATCAAGAAATGCATCGGTTTATAATTAGTCAATAGTTTAATATTTTAGAATAATTAAACTAAAACATGATAGAATGCTAAAACTTAAATATTTTCAAAAATTATAGCCAATAAAAAAAGCTTTGCTTGAGAGCAAAGCTTTAAAATTTTAAATTGACTTAATTAAGCCAATACTTCTTTTTCCATTACTACATTTCCTTTGTAGTAAAGTTTACCTTCATGCCAGAAAGCTCGATGTGGCAAATGCGCCTCGCCCGTTGTAGGACAAATCGCCAATAATTTTGCCGTTCCTTTTTTGTGAGTCCTTCTCTTATCTCTTCTAGTTCTAGATATTTTTCTCTTAGGATGCGCCATTTTATTCTAATTTTTAAATCTTATTTCTTTTTTTTCAAATTTTTTAATGCTGCCCATCGTGGGTCTATATTTTCTTCATCTTGCTCAATTTCCTCTTCAGCATCATCTATATAAACATAATCATTATGTTCTTCATCTTCCTCAATTTCATCAGGATGTAATTTTTTCAAAGGTATCTGTAAAGCAATTGTTTCATATATGAAATGTCCCACATTAATCACTTGCGTGTTTTTTGTGATAACCATTACATCATCTTCCAATTCTTGCTCCTCCTCACCGTATTTATACAACAACTTTTTGTTGATTTCTATCGGATATTGAAATGGTTCTAAGCTTCTGTCGCTAATTAAGTCAACATAACCTGAGAAATCAAAATTCAGCTCCATTAGATTTTCTCTTTTATCTAAAAGAAGTTGGATTTCAACTTTTCCACTTTCTACAAAATCGCCTTCAAACTCACTGAAAAAGTCGTTTTCTACTACGTATTCATATTCATGCTGCTTGCTATCAAGCTTATAAACCTGAATGTCGAAATTCTTCAACTTTTCCATCCTATTTGAATTAAGAGCGCAAAGATAAAAATATTATTTGATATTACTAAACTGCTTCAAGAATATTCTTTTCTATTCTTAATGATATCGATTGCCAAGAACAAGGCTTGCCGCATAGAAGTTTCATCTGCCAAGCCTTTTCCTGTTAAATCATAAGCTGTTCCGTGATCCGGTGATGTTCTCACAAAAGGAAGACCAGCTGTGAAATTCACCCCATTTGAAAAAGCTAATGTTTTAAATGGAATTAAGCCTTGGTCATGATACATTGCTAAAACAGCATCAAAGTTTTTATATTGTTGATTTCCGAAGAATCCATCTGCCGGAAAAGGACCAAAAACTAACTTCCCTTTTTCTTTTCTTTTTTCAATTAGCGGTTTAATCATTTCCTCTTCTTCATTCCCAATCACTCCCCCATCACCTGCATGCGGATTTAAGCCCAAAACTGCAATTCTTGGTTTTTTAATCCCAAAATCATGTTTCAAAGACTTCTCAAGAACATCCAGTTTACTATCAATTTTTTCTGCAGTTATTTTTTCACTCACTTCTTTGATTGGAATATGACCTGTTACCACCCCTACTCTCAAGTTTCCATCTACTAATAACATCAAGCTATCTTTTACTCCTGCCTGCTGAGCAAGGTATTCTGTATGTCCTGCAAATTTAAAATCTTCAGACTGTATATTATGCTTATTAATAGGAGCCGTCACAATTGCATCCACTTTCCCTTCCATGGCATCTTCAACTGCTTTTTTTATACTGATAAAAGCATACTTTCCAGCTTCTTCAGAGGATTGACCCATGGTTATGTTCACCGTTTCTTCCCATAAATTCAATACGTTAAGTTTTTTATCACTTAACTCCTCTAATTTTTTCAATTGAAAATAATTGAAATCCCTAATATTTAATGCTTTTCTATAATAAGAAAGGATTTTACCCGAACCATAGACCACGGGGGTCATCATTTTTATAATTCTAGGATCTTCTAAAGCTTTAATAATCACTTCAGGGGAAATACTGTTCACATCTCCGATGGTAATGGCAATGGTTGGTTTATTAAGTTCTTCCATATCTTAAATACGTGCTTGAAGTCGATTTCTAAAATAATTATCAGTAAATTCTGTGCAATTTAGTTTTTTTTTATCTGCTTTGAAAAATGAAGGGAGTTAGAGCGAAAAAACATTTAGGGCAACATTTTTTAAAAGATCAAAACATCGCCCAAAAAATAGTGGAAAGCCTAAGTGGGCATAATGATTATAAAAAGCTATTGGAAATTGGACCAGGCACTGGTGTGCTCACTAATTTCTTAATAGAAAAATCTCAATATGATTTACTTTTCATGGATGTTGATCAGGAATCAGTCGATTACCTTCAAAATCTTTATCCTGATTATAAAGATAAGATTATAAAAGAAGATTTTTTAAGAATTAACTTAGGACATTACTATAAAGAGCCTTTCGGAATCATAGGGAATTTCCCTTACAATATTTCTTCACAAATATTTTTCAAAGTGTTGGAATATAGAGATCAAATCCCAGAAGTAGTGGGCATGATTCAAAAAGAAGTAGCAGAACGGATAGCGGCAAAAGAGGGAAATAAAACTTATGGAATTTTAAGTGTATTGCTTCAGGCTTTTTATGATGTGGAATATCTTTTTTCAGTACCTCCTAATGTATTTAATCCTCCACCAAAAGTAACTTCTGCAGTTTTGCGTTTAAAAAGGAACAAAACTCAAACTTTAGACTGCGATGAGAAGTTGTTTTTCAGGGTGGTTAAGCAGGGTTTCAATAATAGAAGAAAGACTTTAAGAAATGCTTTAAAGACTTTCAATTTATCTGATGACATAAAGTCATTAGATTTGTTGGACAAACGTGCCGAGCAACTGACCGTTAATGATTTTGTAGTATTGACAAACCATATTGCTAATGGAGAATCTTAAGGAAAAAGAGCATATTGACCAATTTGAACTTTCAAAAGAGTATTTGGAAAAATTGCAGCTTGCCATATCTGAGCAGGATGAGCAATTTATTAAAAATACACTAGACGATACTAATCCTGCCGATATCTCCACTATTTTATTGGAGTTCGATACAGAGGAATCTCGCTATGTGCTGGATGTATTAGAAAATGAAGTCAGTGCTGAAGTTATTAATGATTTAGATGAGGATGTTCGTTCAAAATATCTAAAGGAATTTAATACTACTGAGATAGCCGCCATGCTGAATGAATTGGATTCGGATGATGCGGTGGATATCATTAATGAGTTGCCTTTAAAAGACAGAGAAGAAGTTATTGCTTCTTTGGAAAATAAAGAAAAAGCAAAGAATATCTTAGACCTCTTACGCTATGAAGAAGACGTAGCAGGGGGGTTGATGGCAAAGGAGCTTATTAAAGCAAATGTCAATTGGTCTATTAAACAATGTATTGAGGAAATCAGAAGACAAGCTGAAAATGTAGAAAAAATCTATTCGGTTTATGTAGTCGACAATTCAAATGTTTTATTAGGTAGAGTATCTTTAAAGAAAATCATTTTAGCTGACGATCATTTAAAAGTTAAAGACCTTTATGATGATGACGTTATTTCTGTTGAAACCTATATGGATGAAGTGGATGTAGCAGAAGTGATGAGAAAATATGATTTAGATGCTGTACCAGTTGTGAATGTTCAAGGCAAATTAATGGGACGCATCACTATTGATGATATTGTGGATGTTATTACCGAATTAGCGGAAGAAGAAAGACAGATGATGGCCGGTATTTCTGAGGATGTTGAGGAAGATGACAGTGTTTGGATGCTCACTAGGGCTCGTTTACCTTGGCTTATCATTGGAATGTTTGGGGGAATTTTGGGTGCTCAATTTATAGGTGTTTTTGAAGAAGATATTTTATTGGTTCCTGCGATGGCATTTTTCATTCCGTTGATTACAGCTACCGGAGGAAATGTAGGGATTCAATCTTCCTCCATCGTATTGCAAAGTTTGGCTAGCAAATCGGTTTTTGATGATTCATTTCTAAAAAGAATTATCAAGGTTTTGGCAGTTGCTATTCTAAATGGAATTGTGATAGCTGGAATAGTTATGGGAATGAACCTTATTTTAGGTCAAGATATTAGATTGGCTATAGTAGTATCTATTGCATTATTTAATGTAGTTTTACTTGCCTCATTTATGGGAACCGTAACACCTTTAGTATTGGATAAACTGGGCATAAATCCTGCATTAGCTGCTGGACCATTTATTACAACTGCGAATGATTTGCTAGGCTTACTCGTTTATTTCTCTGTTGCCCATTTCCTGATTTAATTTTAAAAAATGAAAGTACTTATAATTGATGAAATGCATGAAAGCATTACGCCTTTGTTGAATGAAATCAATTTAGAGGTGGACTATAGGCCAAAGATTAAGCGTCATGAAATCCTCTCAATTATTGAAAATTATGAAGGGTTGATTGTTAGGAGTAAAACCCCAATTGATGCTGAATTACTTATTAATGCTAAAAAACTAAAGTTTGTAGCCCGAGCCGGAGCCGGAGTGGATAATGTGGACTTGGAAGAACTAGAAAAAAGAAATATTCAACTTCTGAATGCTCCAGAAGGTAATCGCGATGCTTTGGCAGAACATACAATGGGGATGTTACTTTCGCTTTTTAATAAAATCAATACAGCAGACCAGGAAATAAGAAATGGAAAATGGGATAGAGAAGGAAACCGGGGAGTTGAATTGATTGGTAAAACAATCGGCTTAATGGGTTTTGGTAATATGGGTTCAGCATTTGCAAAAAGATTAAGCAGCTTTGGCTGTGAAATTTTAGCATTTGATGCTGAAAAATCAGGCTTTTCAAATGAATACGTAAAGGAAGTGAAGCTGGAAGAGCTAAAAGAAAAATCACAAATTCTCAGCATACATATCCCACTAAATAGTAAAAACAGAGGCATTGTTAATTATAAATTCCTTTCTGAGTTTAAAAAATTGAATTACATCATCAATACATCTAGAGGTGAAGTTTTAATCTTAAAAGATTTATTAAAATTACTTCAGGAACAAAAACTGAAAGGTGCAGCTTTAGACGTATTAGAGAATGAAAAAATCCAAAACTTAAACTCTCAAGAACTATTTGTTTTTCAAGAACTTACCAAATTGAAAAATGTAATCCTCACCCCTCATGTTGCCGGATGGTCATTTGAATCTTATGAGAAAATAAATAAAGTATTAAGCCAAAAAATTAAATTATTGGTCGAAAAAAGTGACAATTAATAAGTTTAATTCTAAAAAATTACAAAATAGCTATAAATTAGAGGACAGAAATCTATTGAAAAATAGGATAGCATATGAGCAGAAGTGAATTAAAAATTTTAATAGAGGAAAGAACCAAAAATATAACAAAGAAGCCAATTTTAACTTCTGTTATAGTCCTTATATTCCTCGCTGTCTTAGTTCTAGGACTAAGTTTACCCTATTACTTAGAGGACTTCCGTGGTTTCTTTAAGGAAGTTCTCGCGGAAGCACATGGTATGCTTTTCGATATTGCTATAATAGGTATTTTAATTTATTGGCTTAGAGAAAACGGAGAAAAACAGCTTCGGATTAAAATGTATAAAGATGAGATTGATGATTTTCGTCAGTGGGAATCGGAAGAAGCTGCCTTTAGAACTGTAGGTAATATCAAACGATTGAACCGACACAAAATAACGGAAATCAATTTGGTGAACTGCCATATGACCAAAACTAATATGAGTCATGTTGACCTAACCGGTTCTAATCTTAATTCTTCCAATTTTAGCCATGCCAATGCTATAGAATGTAATTTCTCTGGCACTAGAGCTAATCAAACAAATTTTGAAAATGCAAAAATGAATCAAGCAAACTTTGAAGGTGCATTTGCTAGTGGTGCCAACTTTAAGGATACTTTTTTAATCAAAGCTAATTTCAAAAATGCCTTCCTCATTAAATCAGATTTCACCAATGCTTATCTTATGGAAGCAGATTTAAGTAATTGCCACCTTACGGGTGCTACATTTGATGAAGCAAGCCTTTATAAAGCCAACTTAAAAGGAGCCGAAGGTATAACAGCCGATCAATTCAAAAATGTAAAAACTTTGTATTTAGCTGAACTTGATGAGGACATTAAAAGCGAAATTCAAGAGAAATACCCAGAACTTTTAGGTAAATAGAACGTTAGCAGAACATCTTGCTTTCAAAGCTAAAAACTTATATATTTGTATAAATAATTAGAAACAAGATAGACGGCTCATGAAAAACTGTGCCGTTTTTTATTTTATAGAAATCTCAATTTTTAATAACGATGAGTAAAGTATCATACTACACAGAAGAAGGTTTGAGAAAAATGAAGGAAGAGCTCCATCATTTAAAAACCGTAGAGAGACCGAAAGCTTCAGCTGACATAGCAGAAGCAAGGGATAAAGGGGACTTAAGCGAGAATGCAGAATATGATGCTGCTAAAGAGGCTCAAGGTTTACTTGAAATGAAAATCAATAAATTGGAAACCGTAGTGGCTAATGCCAGGGTAATCAAGGAATCCGATGTAGATACATCTAAGGTGGGGTTATTGACTAAAGCCAAAATAAAAAATAAAAAGAATGGCATGGAAGTAACCTATACAATGGTTTCTGAAGAAGAGGCGAATTTGAAAGAAGGTAAAATCTCAATTAAGTCACCAATCGGAATGGGAATTATGGGTAAAAAAGTAGGTGACATAGCAGAGGTTGATGCTCCAGCAGGGAAAATGGAATTTGAAATTTTAGATATTAGTTTATAATCATAATTAATGCTGACTCTCAAACTTTTGAAAAAAATCATTTGTTTTAGAGTCAGCAAAATCTTAAAATCAGATTAAAATGGCCAGTATATTCACCAAAATTATCAATAGAGAAATACCCGGACATATAGTAGCTGAAAATGATAACTATATCGCTTTTTTAGATATAAATCCATTAGTGGAAGGCCATGTGTTAGTAGTGCCTAAGCAAGAAACGGATTATATTTTCGATCTTAAAGATGATGTGCTTTCGGGCTTGCACTTATTTGCCAAAAAAGTAGCAAAAGCTATTGAAAAATCTGTTGAATGTAAAAGAATTGGAGTTGCTGTAATAGGCTTGGAGGTTCCTCATGTTCATATCCATTTAGTTCCATTAAACTCCATGAATGATATTAATTTCAATAAAGAAAAGTTAAACCCATCTCAGGACGCTTTAGAAAACATGGCTAGTAAAATTAAAAGTAACATAAATTAAAAATAAATTTTACCAGTAAGTAGGCTCTTCGGCTACGCTGTTTTCAAACTTAGTACAATCATAACAATATTCTTGTAAAGGGTCTGTAGGTCTGAATTGTCTACAAGGCAATGTCGAGGTACTTATACCACCACCAATATCATAAGGTGAAATCCTAATCCTTTTAGAGACTTCTGCAGAGGTTATAAAGTAGCCCAAAACTTTTTCCTCCGGATTAGTTATAGACTTAATGTTACTATTAATCTGAGCAGGTAAAGCAGAAAATATAGAGCCATCATTTTCATATTGCTGTTTGATTAATCGCCAGAAATTATAAGCTCCCGGACTCATTGACTTTAATTTTGCTTTGAAGCTATAATCCTGAGTAAATCTAAATCCAGCTTCTAAAAAAGTAATCTCAAAATCTTTTTTCAGACTGTTATTGGTGTATGAATCTTCATATAAATTAATATCAAATTTAGAATACTCGGTATTCCAACAAAAAGTATGCTCTGAATCCATTGGAGCAGCTCTAAATTGATAAGTTCCTCCCCAATCTACCCTAAAGTAATCTTCTGAAGGATTATCTTTAAAAGCACAAAACAATTTTAGTCCTTTTTCAGGTCTCAATTGACCATCAATCATCACCTGACGATCGAAACGTTCAAAATAAACTGATTCAATTTCACCGGTAGGGAGTATTTCTTCTATTTCAGATTCATATATTTTTTCATCTTGCGTATTGATTCTCAATGTATAAGACTCTCCAATTTGACCTATGAATTCAGCTGGACAAGACTTATAAATACCTGGTCTGACCTCCGTAAAATCATATTCATTCCCTTTTGAATCGATCACCTTAACTAAAGCCTCGGTAACCTTAACATTATTCACTGACTCATAATTAGCTGTTCGGCTTAAATCAACAATATATTCCTCGGCCTGATCTGTTATTTCTGCAAACACCACTAATCTTGAACCATCATCAACAACCTCAATATCAAGAGGATCAATGCAGGACCATGAAAGTGAAACCAAAAATATAATTGAAGCTATTTTTTTAATCATCAAAAGTTAAAGTTATAAGTTAATGAAGGGAAGGGAATACCTAAGATTGCCATTTGATAACCTTGAGGTGGTGCACCATTTTGATCACGAAAAAATACCGAAAATGGATTTTTTCTACCGTAAACATTATACAATCCTATGGTCCAACTGCTATTAAATTTTTTAGAAGTATTTTCAGGATCGTAATTCAAGGATAAATCTAATCTATGATAATCTGGAATTCTGTATTGATTTCGTTCGGAAAATTCCGCTACTGCAATAGAGCCTACATCATATTTGCTAATTGGTATACTCACGGGCCTTCCCGTACTATAAGTGAAATTAGCACTTAAGCTCCAATCTTCCGTTAATTTATAAGAAACAATAGAGGTTAAATCATGAGGTTTATCAAAGTATGCAGGGTATGGATTGCCATTATTGATGTTTTCTTCCTCATATTCTCCATCAGCCTGAAAAAAAGATCTGGCATAAGTATAACTTATTCTACCTGTCAAGTCACCTGCCGTTTTGTTAATTGAAATTTCAGTTCCATAAGAATAGCCTAATCCATTTACTAATTCAGTTTCCAATAATTCATTGAGTAGTAAATTTGCCCCTTCTTTATAATCAATGGAATTCTGAATATTTTTATAATATACTTCAGTGGAAGTTTCGAAAAGACCATTATTGAAATTTCTAAAATAACCGATTGAAAGCTGATCGCCTATTTGAGGTTTTATATGCTGATTACTTAATTTATAAATATCAGTAGGAACGACCGCTGCATTATTAGCAATCAGATGCATGTATTGTCTGGTTCTTTGAAACCCAAATTTGAAAGATTGAAGATCATTTATTTGGTAATTCATGGATACTCTAGGTTCAAAACCTCCATAAGAAGCGATTTTTTCATTCCTCTGATAAAATCTAGTCTCCTGAATACTCTGCGGAGATTTCGTTCTTCCCTCTTCATAAGTATGTGAAGTATATGGCCCTGTTTTATTAAAGAGACTGTACCTCACACCCAAGATGAATTTAAATTTCTCAATGGTGAAGTTATCTTCCACAAAGAAGCCCCACTCTCTACCATAATCCAGCTCGAGTTCCTTTTTATTAATAATTGATTCGGTATTGTTGGGCTGCAGGTTTCCTGGATTTAATACATACTGATTTAATTCTGCTCCCCATTCCAAATAGTGTTGTGATAAGTCAGCCCCAATAAAAATCTTAGCGGCTTGATTTTCGCTTCCTATATCTAAGGTAAATTGCTGGTTACTAAAATTCCCTGACACTTTGGAGAAATTATTCGAATAGGAAATTAAACTGCTTACATTAAATATATCATTGATTTCTTGTTGATACATTAATGTGGAAGATATATTTCCGTATCGGTAGGTTGTATCGGGGGTAAAAGCAAAATCATCTGCTCCATGATATGCAGAAAAACTCAATTTCCCCTTTTCTCCTAACCTCCAACTAATTTTAGAATTGAGATCATAAAAAGAGGCACTACTATTTTTTAATTGAGGATTATTAACAGATTTCAACAACCAATCAGAATAGGTGCTGCGGCCAGAAAACATGATTCCTAATTTATTTTTTATAATTGGAGTTTGTAAGGTCAGCCTACTAGAAACCAAGCCTACTCCACCACTCACAGTCAGAGAATCTTTAATAGGATCTTGAGTTTCAACCGAAAGGACAGAAGAAATTCTTCCCCCATATCGTGCTGGAATACTTCCTTTATAAAGGGTAACATCCTCTACAATATCTTGGTTAAACACAGAGAAAAATCCAAATAAATGAGATGTAAAAAATATAGGTGCGCCATCAAGTAAAACCAAATTTTGACCAATTGAACCTCCTCGCACATTGATGCCGCCAGAACCCTCCCCAATAGAGCTTATACCTGGCAGTGTTATGATACTTTTAATCACATCCACTTCACCCATCATTGGCGGAATTTGCTTGATTGATTTTATTGACATTCGTTCAATTCCCATTGAAGCTGACTTTAGATTTGATACATTCCCAGTAGAGCGTACTGTTACTTCAGAAAGCTGCTGAACATCATCTTTTAATTGAAAAGATAGATTTAAACTTTTATTAATTCTTAAATCTTTCTGAATAGTTTTTTTACCGACCGCGGAAATAGTCAGGGTATAAAATCCAGGTTCAATATAAAAGGAGAATTTACCTTCCACATCTGCTATCACTCCCTCCCTGCCATCATTCCAGGAAACAGAGGCTCCTACTATAGGTTCTTTACTTGTATGATCAACAATAATCCCTGAGACTTTAATCTTCTCAGATTGTAATGCTAAGGATAAAGAAATATTAATAAAAAATGTAATATAAAGTATTAAAAAGTTACGCATGTTAATGTTTTCACAAAAGAAGTAATAGCCTCTTAATTATACTAATTGATTCATATTATTTTGATAGTCGGTTATAATCCTATTTACTTTTAACTTGATTTCATATTATTTTTGGAAATAAAAAAACCGTGGAAAACTAAACTTCCACGGTTTCACTCACAAAATTAAATCATATCATTTATTCAATTTCAACATCTTCCACATTTCTAAAAACAATTTCTCCATTTTCCATCTCAATCAGGACTGTACTGTCATTACTGATTTCTCCACCGAGAATTTGTTTTGAAAGTTCATTTAAAATAGTTCTTTGCATTACCCTTTTCAATGGTCTGGCTCCAAATTGAGGGTCGTAACCTATTTTACCTAAATAATCAAGCACATCTTGAGTTGCATCTATTTGAATACCATTTTCTTTTAATCGCTTCTGAACTTCCTTCCATTGGATGTTTACGATTTTCCTCAAAATTTCTTCATTCAATGGCTCAAACATAATAGTTTCATCAATCCTATTCAAAAATTCAGGCTTCACTGATTTCTTTAGTAATTCAAATACTTCATTCTTGGTTTCTGCCAAAATCTGATCTTTCTTCCATTCATCACCACTGTAGTTTTCAGGACTTAATCTATCTTGAATCAACGCTGAACCAATATTGGTGGTCATGATGATAATAGTATTTTTAAAGTTTGCCAATCTGCCTTTATTATCTGTTAATCGGCCATCATCCAATACTTGCAATAAGATATTGAAAGTGTCTGGATGAGCTTTTTCAATCTCATCTAATAGGATTACAGAATACGGCTTTCTTCTTACCGCTTCAGTCAGCTGTCCACCTTCATCATAACCTACATAGCCTGGAGGTGCTCCCACTAGTCTGCTGACTGAATGTCTTTCTTGATATTCAGACATATCTATCCTTACCATTGCGTTTTCGTCATTAAAGAGATATTCAGCTAAAGCTTTGGCTAATTCAGTTTTACCAACACCAGTAGTCCCCATAAAAATAAAAGAACCAATTGGCTTTCTAGGATCCTGCAAGCCTGCCCTGCTTCTTCTAACCGCGTCAGATAAAGCTGATATAGCCTCTCTTTGACCAGCTACTCTTCTACCTAATTCTTCTTCCAAATGCAATAATTTCTCACGATCACTTTGCAGCATCTTAGTTACTGGAATTCCAGTCCATCTGGCTACGATTTCCGCAATTTCTTCAGAACCTACTTCCTCTTTCAAGAGCGTATGGCTAGAGGCTTGCATTTCTTTCATTTTACTTTGAAACTCATTCAATTTAGCTTCCGCCTCAGATAATTTACCATATCTAATTTCCGCTACTTTCCCAAAATCACCTGAACGTTCCGCTTGTTCAGCTTCCAGTTTTAGTTTATCAATATGTTCTTTTTGCTTTTGGATTCCTTGGATCACCTCTTTTTCACCTTCCCATTTTGCCCGTAAATCTTTTCGCTTTTCTTCTAAATCAGCCAATTCTTTATTTACTAAAGCTTCCTTATCTTTATTTTTCTCTCTGCGCATGGCTTCTCGCTCAATCTCCAATTGCATGATTTTACGATTCAGCTCATCTAGCTCTTCAGGAAGGGAATCAATTTCAATTCTCATCTTTGAGGCAGCCTCATCCATTAAATCTATGGCTTTATCCGGTAAAAACCGGTCAGAAATATATCTACTTGATAGCTCTACCGCGGCAATTACTGCATCATCTTTTATTCGAACCCCATGATGTACTTCATATTTATCTTTAATTCCTCTTAAAATCGAAATGGCATCTTCTTGAGAAGGTTCATCTACATTAACTGCTTGAAATCTTCTCTCTAAGGCTTTATCCTTTTCAACGTATTTTTGATATTCCTTCAGAGTAGTTGCTCCAATTGCATGCAATTCTCCCCTTGCCAAGGCGGGTTTTAACAGATTGGCAGCATCCATCGCTCCTTCTCCTCCACCAGCTCCAATCAAGGTATGGATTTCATCAATGAATAAAATAATTTGACCTTCAGAATCGGTTACTTCTTTAATTACTGCCTTCAACCTCTCTTCAAATTCGCCTTTATATTTCGCCCCCGCCACTAAAAGCCCCATATCTAGGGATATTAATATTTTCTCTTTAAGGTTTTCAGGTACGTCTCCATCCACTATTCTTTGAGCCATCCCTTCCACAATAGCCGTTTTACCTACGCCTGGTTCACCAAGCAATATTGGGTTATTTTTAGTCCTTCGAGAAAGTATCTGCAATACCCTGCGAATTTCTTCATCTCTACCGATCACAGGATCGATTTTCCCTGCTTTGGCTTGTTCGTTTAAGTTAATAGAATAGCGCTCTAAGGAACGATACTTTGATTCAGCATTTTGATCTTTGACTGAATCACCACCTCTTAATTCTTTAATAGCTTTAATTAAATCTTTCTCTGCAAAACCAGCATCTTTTAATAAGCTAGAAGTTTTATCTCCAGTTTTTAAAATACCCAAAATCAAGTGTTCAATGGCTACATAATCATCCTTAAATTCCTTTAAGAATTTTTTAGCTTCAGTCATGGCCTTATGGGCATCATTCGAAAGGTAAGGTTGAGCGCCACTAACCTTTGGATATCCTCCTACTAATTCTTCAAGTTTATTATCAAGTAAAGCTTTATTTATATTCAGCTTCTTGTTCACAAAAGACAATACATTTTCATCAGTTTGTTGTATTGCCTTTAAAAGATGACCTGTTTCAATAGCCTGTTGGCCATTTGCCAAGGCAATTTCAGCAGCCTTTTGAATAGCCTCCTGCGATTTTATGGTATATTCGTTTAAATTCATTTTTGTAAGTTTTGATTTTCAAATGTTAAAGCAATTCTTTTACCATTTCAATATCACTGACTTTATGACTTATTTAAAGGTAAAGTTTAATATTTTCAAGACTTTTTGGCATTAATCAATAAATTATCATTTCCAGAATATGCCAAAAATTGATCATTCTGTGCTCTTGGCGATGAAAAGCTTATAGCAATTTCAAAATAAGAGAAACAGTAAATTGAATTATTTCAATAACTTTACATTAAAATTTCTAATTATTGACTATCAATGAAACGCCACTTTTTTCTCATATCTTTATTTATAATTAGTCATTTAGCAATAGCTCAGGAGGGTGATGTTCCATTGAATCACTATAAAATTCCTATCCCCCCACAAGATTATAACTTTAATGACCTCAATATTGATACAAGAGGAAGATTGTTAATCGCTTATGAAAAAGGTGTATTGCAGTTTGATGGTGATTCTTGGTTAAAAATTGAAATTAATAGTAGCCCTATAAAATTTCTAGAAATTAAGGATACCACTTTTCTTTTAGCTAAAGATGGCATTTATCAAATGATAGAAGATGAATTTCATCAAAATAAAATGGAACAGCGGCATGCAATTCCATTAATATCGCCCATTGTAGATTTAGTGTTCTTTGAAGGTAAATACTATCTACTAGCAAATGACCAAATCATAATATTAGATGAAAAATTCAATAAATTGGATACTTATGAATCTCAATTGGGCTTTAGGGATGTATTTGTATTTAATAATAAACTTTTCGCTTTTGAAGCCAACTTTCTTTTAGAAAATGTAGAAGGAACATGGGTAGATTTAAATCTCTTTTCACCAGAAAATACTGATTTTCTTTTCTCCATAAAAGGAAAAAATAATTTATACTTCGCATATGATAATGGAGACTTTTATTCATTTAATGGAGAGGAATTCACCCCTTTTTCTTCGGAATTAAATGAATATCTTAAAGAAAATTACCCTATATCCGGTAAATTTTTAGATGATAAAATCATAATCTCAACCTTAAGCGGAGGTGTGGTTTTAACTGAAGAGAAAACTGGAAAAATCACTTCCACTATACAGAATTATAATGGGCTGCCTACAAATGAGGTTACAGCCTTGACTATGGATTATCAAAATGGCTTATGGTTAGCACATCCTTATGGATTATCACGAGCATCTCTTAATATTCCATTATCAGACTTCCAATTTTATCCTGGATTGGACGGCTTTCCAGAAGTTACTTTATTAAAGAATGACACATTATGGGTGGGAACTACAGAAGGGCTTTTTTATTTAAATGAAGTCAAAGATTATGAAACACTTCAAAAAAAGCTCGTGCAAAAGATAAAAGTAGGCACTCCGGAGGAACCTACTGTTGAACCTGAAGAGTCAAGTAATTTCTTAGAGGGACTTTTTAACTCAGGAAGTAATAATTCTGAAGAAGACTTCATTGAAACAGAATTAAAAAAATATCGGGAAATTTATAGAAATGAAGGAATTAGATTTCTAGCATTGAAGAGAAAATTAGATGAAAAAGAACAACAAATTCGAGACTCCATTCAATATGCTAATAACAGAAATACGAAATCTCAAAAGAATAAGTCAAGTTCCAATCCTAGATACCGAACTGTTGTAAAGACTATTGATATTAGCCGACTAAAATCGATTGATTTTGAATATCAAAAAATAAAGGATATTGATGGTCACGTAGAATCTTTAACCGACACAGATCAAGGATTGATCGCTAGAAGCAATACTGGAATTTTTATTCTAAAATCAGAAAATATTACTAAAATTTCTAATCTGAAAATGGTAAAGAAAGTTTTATATCAGAGAGCAGAAAAACTTTTATGGCTTACTAATGAACAAGGCTTATTTAGCTTAGATCTATCATCAGATAACTATAGTCTAAAAAAACATTCCGAAAACACATTTAATGATTTAATATTTAATAATAACCAATTAATTGCCGTTGGTTTCAATACAATTGAAATCTTTAGCTCAAAGGACAATTCCTTAAAAACAATACAGAAATTAAATATTGTAAATAACTTCTCAGAGGAGTTAAATATCTTTCTAGAGGATAATACAGTCAAACTTTTACGCTCAGATGCTATTTTAGAACTTGACTCCAGTTTATCAAAATTAACAATAGATTCGGTATTTAATCCCCCATTAAAATATTTCCTAAAAGACCAAAATGAACGCATTTGGGTTTTATCAGCAAGAGATGAATGGAGTGTTATAAATGGAGAGTTGTCTGCTCAAGCTGAAAAATGGTTACATATTGTACCTCCTGTAAAAGGTATAAACATGATCAATGATTCTACCATATTTTTCTCCACTAATGAGCGAATAATACGATGGAAACATAGCTCTTCAGAAGATTATCCTATGCCTAAAACTTTTATTGATGGCGTGATGGTGGAAAACAAATGGGTAAAGAATAAAGGATTTATAAAACTTCAACATGGAGAGAATAATTTAAAAGTAATTTTAAGCACACCAGAATACTTATTTAAGGAGGATGTTGAATATCAATATTATGTAAAAGGATTGATGGATGAATGGTCTTCTTGGTCTAGAAATAGAGAGCTAGATTTCCCTTACATTCCAACTGGTGATTATAAACTGCAAATAAAAGCTCGAACAATTCTCAATAAAGAGATAAATGATTTTGATTTTAATTTTAAAGTTATGCCTCCATATTGGCAAACTTGGTGGTTTTATTCTTTAGAAATAGCATTTTTCAGTATACTAATATTAATATCAATTAAATTAAATACTACTAGTCAAAGCTCATATTTGACTAAGACCTTTACTTTCCTGACCTTAATTTTATCCTTAGAGTTTCTAGCGACTATCCTAGAAAATAATTTGGAAGGATATGTTGACGATTCACCAGTTTACACCTTTATCATTAATGTAATTTTAGCTTTATCGATCTCACCTATTGAAAGAGGAATTTCTAAACTATTAATTATTTTCAACTCATCCCGTAGTAAGGAATTAATCTCTGAAATGAGAAAAAATCAACTAAAAAAGAAAAATGAGTAGAGTAAAAATTGAAGAACCCGACAAGTATTTATTTACTGCGAAAATAACCACTAGAATAACGGATCTTAATTATGGTGGGCATGTTGGTAACGATCGCATTTTTGCCTTTATGCATGATGCCAGAGTTCAATTCATTAGATTTCTGGGTTACAAAAGTGAATTAGATTTTGATGGATTAGGAAATATTCAAACTGATGCCGCCATAAGCTATAAAGCAGAAGTTTTTGCTTATGAAGAATTAGAAATTGAAGTAGGAGTTATGGACCTAAATAAGTACGGCTGCGATTTTGTTTACAGATTTACAAAATCAGATGGGAAATTAGCCGCGATTGGTAAAACAGGAATCGTATTCTTTGATTATGAAAAAAAGAAAATAGCTAAAATGCCTGAATCATTTCTTAAGAAAATAGAGTAGTCAGGTTTTTTACCTGACTACATTCACTCCACCCCTTTGTTCATAAGTTCTACCCCCTTCTTCTGTACTCCTGAAGTTGATAATATATGCGTATAGACCTTGCGGAACTTCTACTCCATTTAAATCAGTGGCATCCCATTCAAAGTTTTTATCATTCGATTGAAAAACAATAGTTCCCCACCTATTGAAAATAATAATTTGAAATTCACCTACATATTCATTAGCAAAAACTCTGAATGCTCTGTTTTGAGCAATTGAACTTCCTGGTCTTACTGCATTAGGAGCAAATACCTTAGGTGCACAATCTTCCAATACTGAGGTTGAAATATTATATTCACATCCTGCAGCAGTTAAAACTACTCGATATTCACCAGGTTCATTAGCAATTATAGTTCTACTATTAGATGTGCTTCCATTTGGAAGTGTCCATGTATAACTTCCAAATGAACCAGGGTCCAGAATTACTGATCTTTCCGTTTCTAATCCAGTAGGACATATAAAATAAGTACTTTGAATATTGGGTTGAAAGACTTCCTGCACAGTTAAATTCCTATTGATTATGATAGGATCACAACCCCCTGGACCATTGTCATTTACAGCCAATGTGTAAGTACCTGATTCTGTAATATTCCATTCTAAAGAATTTTGAGAATTATCCACTGTCGGAATATTAACTCCTTGAGCATTTACTAGTGAGACATTATAGCTTCCGCTAGCACCACTAACAAAACCTCTCAGTAAAACTGTACCATCCTCGCAATTTACTTCAGATTCTAAACTGGCTTCTAATGCTGTAAAAATCTCTTCTACATTAATAGACATTTCATCTGAACAACTAATATTACCTCTTGGGCTAGCCGTAACTGTAAAAGATCCTGTTTGATTAACTGTGATACTTTGCCCCTGAGCGCCATTACTCCAATTAAATGTAAAATCATTCGGATCTTGTCCATCCATAATTACCGTAAGTTCTTGTCCGCCTTCACAATTAATAATATTCTCAATATCTAATATCTCTGCTTGTGGGCTTAACTCTACATTGATTGTAGCAGTAGATGGACAAAAACCTGCTTGAGTAGCAGTTATTGTATAAACATCAGCTGGGACAGATGAAGAATCAGCTGGATTAGGTGAAATGCTAAAAGATGCATTTGAATTTAAACTTTCCAAATAGCCATATAGATCATATCCCGAGCCGCAACCAAATACATTATCATCAGGATTAAAATTAACTGAATCAGGTAATACAATATTGAAATCAGTTACTCCTAAGCAGCCTCCTCCACTTTGATCAAGCACTTCAATACTATAAGTACCTTCACTTAAACCATTGATAGTAAAGGTTGAATCAGGAAAACTACCATTCTGTTCAATATTTCCATCTTGATCAATTATTTCCCAAACAAAATCTGGCGTTAAGGTTCCAGTATTGGCAGTTAGCTCCACATCAATTGTTTGATTATTTGGGTCGCAATCAGAGGTTTGTGTTACCACAACATTAAAATCAGAATTGGTTAAGGCAACGGTTTCAGTGGTACTGCAGTTGGTTAAGTTGTCAGTAACTGTAATATTGTAAGTGCCAGCGGCAAGATTAGTAGCATTTGTTTCGTCATCCGGAATGGCTGTTGGTCCTGACCAAGCTATATTCAAATCATTTGAACCTCCATTGACACTAATTTGTATTTCTCCGTCACTATTTCCACAGCTTGGATTCACCGTATTATCAACTGAGATGATTGGATTTTCATTTACTACTACTTCAATCTCATCCTCCGCATAACAGTTAGGGTCTAGAGGATCTGGAATTTCAACTCTCACCAAATAAGTACCTGGAACACTTGTATCCACATCATAATTTTGACCCGAAGCAGACTCTTGAATATCATCAAGAAACCAACGATAAGAAGATGCATTTCCACCAGCGCTCAACCTTAAACTTTCATCTTGGCATAAAATTCTATCGCCACCTAAATCTGCATCATAAGGTGGTCCTACAAAAATTACAGCGATAGAAATACAGCCATTCGCACTGGTAATGGTCACTGTATAGTTTCCCGTTTCCGTAATCTCAATCGTTTGAGTAGTTTCGCCTGTGCTCCACAAATAAGTATGTCCCGGTTCATCAACTATATCCTCACCTAAAGTTAAAGTGCTTCCACAAAATGTTCTAGGGCTAACCACATTACTGACATCAGGACTAGCAAACAATTCAAAATTTTCTACCAAAAGTTCATCATAGCCACACTCATTCGTTATTCTTAAAGATGCTTCATAAGCTCCTGGATCCAATTCAATATCCAAAGTGTCATTTTGATTATTGGAGGTATAGACACTACTACTGCTGCCAACAGGAGTTATAGTCCAGCTGAATTGATCAAAACTAGTTTTACCTACACCTTGTAAAATAATTGGATCAGAAGTACAGCCTGCTATAACGTTAATAGATGGCTCTTGATCTGGAGTCGAAAGGTTTTGTACAAAATTAGGAAGCCCTAATCGACTTGTTCTTCCTGCTAGGCTAAATGGCTGCAAGCTAGCAGCCAAATTATCGCCATTTGCAGGTAAAAATCTTTGGTCCGGAGATCCAATAGTATAAACATCGGGACTATTGTTCGCTGCTATGTATAGTTGACCATTTGGCCCGGTTTGGATGGCACCAGCTTCAAAATTAAGATCTGCAACTGTAACACTGTCTGGATTTTCAATCTCCTCAATAGTATATTCATCATTTACGGGTATTTGAAGCAATAATGAATTTTGGCCGTTGTTGATAGTAGCATAAAGTAAATTACTGCTAGGGGAAAACTCTATTCCATAAACTGTTCCTCCAAAATTCACATCTATTAAAGCTTCTTCCCAGTTATCCAAGCTGTCTCTTCTTAAGAAATCTATAAAAGCACCGCCAGAATTATAGGCTTGTGCAACTTTATCGCCACCAGCAGCATATTTTAAATAGCCATTTGCAGAGGAATTAGAAAAATAATTACTTCCTTCTGATATATATTCTGCTGCATTTATACCTTGATCATTAACTGCATAAGATCTGTAACTATTACTTCCTAGCTCATGTGTTAATACGTTAGTATTTTGAACACCTTGCGCAGCCACTTTTTCAGTACTTCTACTATAAATTTTTCTACCCTTCAAAACTACATCTCCCAACCCACTATTCAATTTCATATCCACTAATGCATAAGAAAAAACATTAGTGCCTGAGCTCGCATCTTCATTCAGAAATAGATAAAAAAGAGAAGGATCAGAACCATGGCTAACAGCTATTACTCCTTGTGATGCATCAGGATCACCCCCTAATTCAGTTCCATTAGCCATAACATTATGCTCTGAATCCCAAATCACATCGCCATTTGTATAGAAAAGTAAATCACCATTATCATCAGAAACTGTTGTACATCCCTCGGCAGCTTCAATATTTCCATCTGTAACGGCTACTGGCCCGGCATCTCCATTAAAATCTATTCCTGCTCCATCTCCAAAATACCAAAAATTAGCTAATTGCTTTTGTTCTTCAAATAAGGTAAGTTCAAAACTGGCTGTAACTGTACAATTCCCTACCGTTACAGCAGCGGTATAAACTCCTGATTGCAAAAAAGTAGCAGTCCCATCGCCATTATCAGTGAATTTTTCAGGATCAGGATTAATCCAAACTACCTCATCTGGATTGGAACCATCGGCAAGTGTTGGCCCATAATTCTCTAATGGCAGTTCACATACGGTAGTGTCCTGCAACTGCACTTCAGAATCAAAAGGATTAACAGTTACAGCGGTAGAATCAATAAAGAAATTACCGCCGGCATTAATGGTTAACACAACATTGAATTGTCCCGCCTCTTCATAAATAACATTAGGACTGACGGCATCTGAGGTTTGTCCATTACCAAAATCCCATGAAAGAGAGGTAACATCATCCAAATCAGTATAATCAGCAAAAAATGAAACTGGATTGTTTTGACAAATCGTTTGGTTGAGCGCTGAAGCATACCAATCGAACCTAACATCACCATCAATTAAAGCAGGTGGTGCTATATTGGGGAAGTTTTGTGCTTGTCCAAAGGAGTTATTATTGAATAAATTCCACTCAACTGTCAAAGAATCTGGAATTGAATCTGCTGCCAAAATTCTACTTAAAAATTCCTCAGCTCCATTATTATATAAAAAATAAAGATTACCATCCGGTCCATTTTTTAAGGCATTCACATTAGAAACTGTTCTATTGAGAATGTTCTCAGAACTAGCACTATCCAAATTCACTTGAATAAGGCGTCCTTCCCCAGTATTAGTATTATTTCTACTATAATATAAATTTCTTCCACCGACTGACCATTCAACATCCGTAATGATTTGATTAACAGCACCTGTATTTGCTAAAATATTTTCACTTTGAAATGCAGGATTTGTAACATCCGATAAATCTAAATCCAATAAAATAAGATTCTTGGGGTTATTGTCTACATTTGCTGAAGACAAAGCTAATTCGATTGTACCACCTACTTGAGATCTGACTGACACATTATTCAAGCTATAATCAATAGAAAAAGTATGATCTGCCACACTTTGGAGCGTACCATCATTTAGTATTTGTGCCAGTTCCAATCTGTTGTCCGATTGAAATAACAGAAAATAATTATCTCCTACTTTATAAGAATTAACAAATTCGCTCAAATTGGAAAAGCCTGTATTTTGAGCCGAAGAGGTAACTTCTCCAAATTCACCTAATGCCATATCAACACTTAAAATCTGTAAGTTACCCGTTGCATTTATAATATATACATAAAATATATTGTCATTCGGATTATTTGAAGGGGCAATTGCAACCGGATGTCTTAATGAATTATCTCCACCAATTGCATTACCTCCGGGTAGCACATTATGGTTTTTACCATAAACAATGGCTCCATCAGTATAAAATAATAATTGTCCATCAACGGAATTAGCTGCAACAGCGGTTCCTTGATTACCAAAAGGTGTGGCTTGGTTTTCAATTAACAAGGCCTGTCTATCATCATTTCTATCGAATTGAATGGCATCATTATTATTTCCAAAAAACCAGAAGGATTCAGAAAAGTCCTGTGAAACAGCTGCTTGAGCAGTAAACAACAAGGAAATCAATACAAACTTTAATATTTTATTATTCATACAATTTGAGAATTGTCGGCTATGATCTTTAACGCAAAATAAGCAAGATAAATTTTCTTTCTACAGAAATATATGATTTATAGAGAATTTACGTTTCTTAGATTAAATCGAAATTTAAAAATAAAAAGATAAACAAAGGAGCAATTTACTGTTTTTCAATTTTTTAACAGAAAATAATAAAATTTTTATTCATATTATATCTCTTTATTAGTTATTTCCTATCTTTCGATAAATTTTGAAATTAAATTTGTGTTGTGCAGGATAATTTAAAAAGGAAAAGTTTATTCGTTCTATTGCTAATTGGAGCCTTTTTTGTGGGCTCTGAAGAAATAAAGGCACAAGATCCTCAGTTTTCGCAATTCTATGCGGCCCCATTATATTTAAATCCAGCATTTGCAGGAAATACACAGATGAGCCGTGCAGGAATTAATTACAGGAACCAGTGGCCTAGTATTAATGCGAATTTTGTAACCTATTCGGCTTACTTTGATCATTATTTCGATAGATTAAAAAGTGGAGTTGGTTTAATAATTTCCAGAGATGAAGAAGGATTAGCAGGATTAAGATCAACTTCAGTAGGTGCCCAATATGCATATCAATTAAGGTTGAGTGAAAATTTAACTTTTAGACCAGGCGTTCAAGTAGGTGTCTACAATCGGAATCTAAACTTTAGCCAGTTAACATTTGGTGATCAATGGGATCCTGACACGCAAAGCTTCCAAAACCCCACGGGTGAAACAGGAGCAGGACCTAGTGTAACTTTCTTAGACCTTTCTTTCGGAGGCGTATTATATTCAGAAAATTTTTGGTTTGGCTACTCGGTATTTCACCTTAACCAACCCAATCAATCTATTTTAGGCGAAGAAAGCAGATTACCAATGAAGCATTCATTTCATGCCGGCTATAAAATCCCTTTAAATACCGGCTATAGAAAAGGCTACACTAAAAGAGGAGACGAGAGAAGCATTACCCCTACTGCCCAATATAAAATGCAAGGAGGATTTCAGCAATTAGACTTAGGTCTTTATAGTACTTTAGAACCCATGGTGGTTGGACTTTGGTATAGAGGAATCCCATTTGAAACACCTAATGGATTTTCTGCATCTGAATCTTTAGTCTTTTTGGTAGGATATTCTTATGAAAAATTAGCCGTAGGATATAGCTTTGATTACACATTGTCTGACTTAGGAATAAGAAGTGGTGGTGCTCACGAAATTTCAATTACTTATATTCTTTCACTTACCGACCCGAGAAGACCACCGGCTGATAAATTAGTAATCCCTTGTCCTAAATTTTAGTATAATTTATGATTTTTAACTCCGATCAATTTTTTACGATCATTATACTGGTTGTAGTTTTAGACTATGCCCTAAATACTGTCATTGATTTATTGAATTTTAAAAAAGCCAATTCAAAATTGCCTGATGATTTAAAAGATATTTTTGATGAAGAGAAATATCATAAGGCGGTTCAATATCAGCGAGTAAATACAAAATTTGGTTTATGGAGTGGCTTATCAAGTTTAGTCATCATGCTGTTGGTGCTTATATTTGGTATTTTGGGCGATTTGGACACCTTTGTAAGATTTTATTTCGATTCTGTTATTAGTCAGACCCTAGCTTTCTTTGGTATCGTTTATATCCTAAATGATATATGGAACATACCATGGCAATGGTACTCCACATTTAAAATTGAAGAAAAATTCGGTTTCAATAAAATGACCCCTGCCCTGTTTTGGAAAGATAAATTAAAAGGGTATTTGTTGACTATAATTGTGGGTGGAATATTATTGAGCGTACTAGTATTTCTTATCACTTGGATTGGACAACCTTTCTGGTGGATTTTTTGGTTAGTCATTACCGTATTTATGATTGGCGCTAATTTCTTTTATACTAGCTGGATACTTCCACTGTTTAATAAACTAGTCCCTTTAGAAGAAGGCTCTTTAAGAGAGAAAATTATGGATTATGGCAAATCTGTTAATTTCCCAATTGAAAATATCTATATAATGGATGGCTCCAAAAGGTCATCAAAAGCCAATGCATTTTTTTCAGGTTTCGGTAAAAGAAAAAAAATAGTGCTATTCGATACATTATTAGAAAAACATACAGAGGAAGAATTAGTGGCTATTTTAGCACATGAAGTAGGACATTATAAAAAGAAGCATACGATCTCAGGTCTTATAAGCGGTACTTTACAAACTGGGGCTATGCTTTTCATCATGTCATTTATGATTTTTAACCCTGCTTTAAGTCAAGCTTTGGGTGCCGAGCAGCTCAGTTTTCCAGTAAATTTTATAGCTTTTGGGATTATTTACACCCCTATCAGTTTGATTTTATCATTATTTTCAAATTTCATTAGTCGAAAACATGAGTTTCAAGCCGATGAATTTGCTACTATTACTTACAATGGAGCAGCACTTCAAAATGCCCTTAAGAAGCTTTCAGTGGATAGTTTGAGCAATTTAAAGCCTCATAAATGGTATGTATTCTTTCATTACTCACATCCTCCACTACTGCAAAGGCTAAAAGCCATCGATAAGCACAAATAAAGATTGTTTTAATTTTAAAGAAAAAATTTATCTTTATGTCTCAATAATACTAATATCACTATAAATGGTTATATTTCTCATCATAAACATGAGAAATTCTAAACCGTTGAAGAAAAGTATTGTTTGAGCTAATCACAAGCTGAAAATAATTTTAAAGTATATTATCATGAAAAAATCACTTATAGTATTATTCTGCATAAGCATCTCTACAATCGTTTTTGCCCAACAGAATAAAATAGATGAATTAATCTATAGAGGTGAAAATCTTTTTAAAATTCAAAATTACGAGGGTGCAGTAAAATCCTTAGCTGAAGCAGTTGAATTAGGTGCCAATGAGCCTTATATCAATTATATGCTAGGCGTTTCTTATTTAAAATTGCCAAACGTAACGGATCAATTAAAAGCAACTACAATTTTTGGGAAATTAGAACAACAAGGAGATTTTTCTAATCTACCGAATGACGCCTCTTTTTATATGGCTCAAGCTTTTCATAAAAACTTGATGTTAGAAAAAGCAAGCAAATATTATAATCAATATTTAAAAAGCTTGGGCGATAACGATAGAAAAATTCGATCAGAAGTTGAATTACAACTAACTCAAGTTGAAAATGCTAAAAGATTAATGGGGCAGAAAAAAGACATTAACATTCAAAGAATGGCCCCTCCTATTAACTCAGAATTTACTGAGTATAACCCAGTGGTTTCTGCCGATCAATCTGTTATGGCTTTTACATCACTTAGGCCAAATAAAAGAACTGGTAGAGCATCTGAAGAGGTCTATATTACTTATAGACAATCCGGTGATTGGGGCGAGCCAAGTAGAATTGAAATTCGAACAGATGAAAATGTTGGTACTGCTGGAATTTCAGCTGATGGTCAGCAAATGTTAGTTTTTATTGGCTCTGGAAGCAAAGGTAATCTTTACATCATGAGAAAAGAAGGTGACGGTTGGAGTCAACCGTCTGCTATTGAAGGCTTAAACTCAAGAGATTTAGAAAGTACTGGATCAATTACTCCTGATGGAAAGAAAATATACTTTGCCAGTAATCGCCCAGGTGGTTATGGCGGATTGGATATATGGGTTGCTGAAAATGTAGGAAATGGAAAATGGGGGAATATCATGAACCTCGGACCGGAAGTAAATACTCAATATGATGAAGATGCACCCTTCATTCATCCTGATATGAAAACTTTATATTTCACTTCTAATGGTGAAAATTCAATGGGTGGTCGAGATATTTTTAAAACCAATACATTAGGTGGCAAATGGACTACTCCTGAAAACATGGGTTATCCTATTAATACCCCATTAAATGATAATTACTTTACTTTATCAGCTGATGGTAGTAAAGGTTATTTTTCATCTGACAGACAAGGTGGTTATGGAGGTCAGGATATCTATATTTTTGATATGCCAGAGAAATACGCCAATATTCCATTAACCATGTTGAAAGGTAAAATTACAGCAGGAGAAGATCAGCAGCCAGTGCCTACTAAAATTAAATTAGTAGATAATGAAAACAACACTAAAGTAGATTATGTATATGATCCGGATCCTGAAACCGGTAATTATTTAATTATTTTACCTCCTGGTAAAAATTATGATTTGATCATTGAATCAGAAGGCTACCTACCATATACTTTGAATATTAATGTGCCGAATCAGACCTATTTTTATGAACTCTATCAAAAAATCAATTTAAAATTGATTAAACAGTTTGATGTGGTGGTTGGACAAGAGGTTTCTGTTAATAATGCATTTTATGACACCAAGCAGGAAGGCACTTATTCCCCTAGACAAGCTAATGAGGCAATGCTAGTGCAAAGTGATAGTTTGGACGTATATGATATGATGGATGCTATCATTGCTGCAGAAGACACAGCTGCTTTTAATTATATGATGGATCTGATGTATTCAGTTAATCCTATTGAAAATGTTGACTTCGATGCAAATGAGGATGCAATGGAAATTGCCAGCAGAACCTATTATTATGATGAAAGTGATACCACTACATTAAAAAGCAGAGTAGTTGAAGGTGAAACAATTTATTCTCTTCCAACTATGTATGTTACTGAGGAAGCAGAGAAACAAAAGAAAGAAAAAGCTCAAAAACCTGAAGCAAAATATGACAAATCTCTCTTAGAGCCTGTTTATAAAATCTATTTTGATGTAGGAGCTGCAAATTTTGATGATAAATATAAATCTCAATTACAGGAAATTTATGAGCACCTTCAAGAAAATGAGGGCTTGGGTATTCAGATATCAGGTTATGCATCTGCAGAGGGTGATCCTGAATTTAACCGCAAATTATCCAATCAAAGAGCAATTGAAGTGGTGAACTTCTTCAATTATAAAGGAGTAGTAAGAAGAAGAATTATAGCTAAAGGTTATGGTTCTACTAAAGCGGATACTAAAAATGCGGCAGAAAATAGAAGAGTTGAAGTTCAAATTGTAGATTTGAATAAAGTAGATCGATAAGTACTCTAAAATATAAATGAAATTAAGGCTATCCATAAAAGGATGGCCTTTTTTATGATCAAAAATTATAGTTTGACCTCAAAAAATTCGTTTTTCACCTTCCCTATCCTATCTTTGAAAGATTATAATTTGATGATACTATGGGAAAAAACGATATGGAAAAACCTGTTTATACAAAACCAACCAATAAAGGAAAAAATGAACTCTTAGCAGAAAAAAATGCAGCAGCTTTAAAAGGTGGCGGAGAAGCAAGAATTGAAGCCCAACATGAAAAAGGCAAGCTTACTGCCAGAGAACGAATAGACCTGTTAATGGATGAAGGTTCATTTGAAGAAATTGGCAAGTTCGTGATGCACCGTTGCAAAGATTTCGGCCTAGATAAGCAGCATTATCCTGGAGATGGAGTGGTAACAGGCTATGGAACCGTTTCTGGTAGACTAACTTATGTTTTTAGCCAAGATTTCACTGTTTTCGGAGGTTCTCTTTCCGAAACCCATGCAGAAAAAATTGTTAAAATAATGGATATGGCCATGAAGAATGGTGCACCTGTAATCGGATTAAATGATTCAGGAGGAGCCAGAATTCAGGAAGGCGTAGTTTCATTGGGCGGTTATGCCGATATTTTTTACCGAAATGTAAGAGCTTCAGGCGTTGTGCCTCAAATATCAGCCATTATGGGTCCTTGTGCCGGTGGAGCTGTATATTCTCCGGCAATGACTGATTTCATTATGATGGTGGAGAACACTAGCTATATGTTTGTAACCGGCCCTAATGTTGTAAAAACAGTAACTCAAGAAAATGTAACTTCTGAGGAATTAGGTGGTGCAAGTACACATAGCACAAAGAGTGGTGTAACCCATTTCTCTTGTGCCAATGAGTTAGAATGCATAAAAAATATTAAAAGGTTACTGAGTTATGTGCCGCAAAATTGTGAAGACCCTGTGCCTAGTATTCCTTATGAATTGAAGGAAGATGAAAGCCGAAATAACTTAAATGATATCATTCCTGACAACCCAAATCAGCCTTATGATATGAGAGAGGTTATTGAAGGAACTGTGGATGATAATAGCTTTTTTGAAGTACATAAAAACTATGCAGAAAACATAGTAGTAGGTTTTGCCCACCTGGCTGGTAGAAGTATTGGAATTGTCGGAAACCAGCCGGCCTCATTAGCAGGAGTATTAGATAATGATGCTAGTAAAAAAGCAGCTCGTTTTGTTCGCTTCTGCGATAGCTTTAATATCCCATTATTGGTGTTTGAAGATGTTCCGGGATTCTTACCAGGTACTGACCAAGAGTGGAATGGTATTATTACCAATGGAGCTAAGTTACTATATGCATTTAGTGAAGCTACCGTGCCTAGAGTGACGGTGATTACCAGAAAAGCTTATGGGGGTGCTTATGATGTAATGAACTCCAAACACATTGGAGCAGATATGAATTACGCATGGCCAACTGCAGAAATTGCGGTGATGGGTGCCAAGGGTGCAGCCGAAATCATTTTCCGTAAGGAAATTGCTGCTGCAGATGATAAAGAAGCAAAGCTTGCAGAAAAAGTGGAAGAATACACTGAAAAGTTTGCTAATCCGTACAGAGCGGCACACAGAGGCTATATAGATGAAGTGATACTCCCTTCTAACACAAGAAAAAAATTGATTAAAGCATTTTCTATGTTGGAAAACAAAGTGGATAAACTACCGAAAAAGAAACACGGAAACATTCCATTATAAAAATAGAGAGCCTCCCTTTGGAGGCTTTTTTGTTTTATCCAAAGTGTTTTAGAGCATCAAGGAAGATACGAACGGACACTTGCGCTATTTTAGTTAATCTACATATGGTATTCAGAACGTCATTCCTGCGAAAGCAGGAATCTTGCCTTATTGAAACTCTGTTTCAATAGCCCTATAGCACATAGATTCAAATTTTTGCCCAGTTTTGCGAGTTGTTCTCTTTGATATTTTAATCTGAGATTAAAATCAATAGATTCCTGCCTTCGCAGGAATGACGCACGGAAAAAATCAAGTGTTTATCATTATGATTTTGATCAATTAATTATTTTTCACTCCCATATCTACTTACTTTTTCAAATTCAAACTCAATAGGTTTCTTTGCCTTCTTTTTAAATAAATATTCAATATCTAACTTATGTTTATAAAGAATTATTCAAATGTAACATCAGTTACAGTGTTCTGAACAGCTTTAGGTTTATATTTGTTAAAGATTCTAAATAAGAAAAATGGAATACATTGACATATTTATAACCTCATTTAAAGACTATGCTCGTTACGTGGGGAATGAAGTTTTAAATCCACATTGGGGCAACTATTTATATTGGTTAATTGGCATATCAATTTTCTTCTATGCATTAGAATTGACCATGCCTTGGAGAAAAGATCAGCCTAAAATCAGAAAAGATTTTTGGTTAGATGCTTTCTATATGTTTTTCAATTTTTTCCTTTTCTCTTTAGTTGGCTATTATGCCATATCCAATGTATTTGTACATTTATTCAATGACTTTTTAGGATTATTTGGAATTGAGAATCTAGTAGCCATAGAAATCAATACATGGCCGGTATGGGCTCAATTATTAACCTTATTCATCCTGCGAGATTTTATTCATTGGAATGTGCATAGACTCTTGCATAGAGTTCCTGCTTTATGGGAATTCCACAAAGTACACCATTCTGTTGAGCAAATGGGTTTTGCTGCCCATCTAAGGTTTCATTGGATGGAGACTATAGTATATCGAACAATAGAATATATCCCTTTAGCTATGATCGGTTTTGGGATTCAAGAGTTTTTATTAGTTCATTTGTTTGCCTTATCAATAGGTCATTTTAATCATTCTAATATCAGAGTACCTTTAGGCCCATTTAAATATATCTTCAATAATCCACAAATGCATATTTGGCACCATGCAAAGCATATCCCATCTAAAACAGGAGTTAATTTTGGGATTTCATTAAGTATTTGGGATTATATTTTCGGTACCCATTACATTCCGAAAGACGGAAGAGACGAGCAACTGGGTTTTGATGATATGGATCAATTTCCTTCAGAATTGAAAGACCAATTAGTCTATGGGTTTAAACGCAGAAAGGTGAAATAATACCTTTTGAGTAAATCAAAGGAAAAATATTTAATTAATTCATTCGATTTATATTGCGCAATTACGCGCAATTCCGTAACATTGCAATCCGAAAAACAGACAGCTAGTCGGTTGTCAATTTTCAGGGCCTATAGCTCAGCTGGTTAGAGCACTTGACTCATAATCAAGTGGTCCCTGGTTCGAGTCCAGGTGGGCCCACTTTCAGAAGTCATCTGAACACAAAAAGCCTTAAATCTTATGATTTAGGGCTTTTTTGTTTTATTTCGTTCAGATAAAACCAATCAATATCAAATAAAATGTGTCCTATTTGTACCCTTTTAAAAAATTACTAGGGCAAGCGTATCGCTAGTGACATTACCTTTTCTCTAAATAATCTATTATCTTCATATTCGCATCAGCCAAAACCTAAATTAAATTAATTAAACTGGTTTTGATGCATTAATTAGAAGCCGAATTAATGCGCTTTTTAAAATTAATATGGATAATTAAGTATTCTAATGAAGGAACTCATTCAAAAAAAAGGATTACAAAAAAAACACTATAAAATACTTGATGATAAGTTGTATATCAACATCAAATCAACTCAAGAGCATAACGAATGGATATGTTCTTTAGAAGAACTCGGACTCAAGAAGTTATATAAAAAGCAATCAAGAATAGTTCTTAACATAGTGGTTTTTGCCTGCTTAATAATAGTCTTAAGCGCATTACTGACATACATCTTTGCTCCTGAACAAATAGACCAACGTACCTTATATTTTAATATGGGCATATGGGGGTTCATAGGTATTTTCTTCTCCCTTATTCCAACAAAAAATGAAATATATCTATATGGAGGCATACAAGATTTATCTTTCTTTCGTAACAAGCCAGACGAAAAAACTGTAGATCAATTTGTAGATGAATTGATAGAACATACTAAGCAATTCCTGAAAAATAAATACGCTAAAATTGACAAAGATCTGAATAAGGACTTACAAATTAGCAACTTTCATTGGCTAAAAAACATAGAAGTTATCACAAACGAAGAGTTTGAGGAACTCAAAGAAGAAGCAGATAGACAAAAATTATACTAAAACCTTCGCTGGTGCAAGCGTCCCGCTTGTGCCAAAACTATCTAACCAGTCAAGAAAAACAATCTCCAAGCCATAACCATTGAACCTTCAGCAATGCCCGCTAGTGCGAGCTTCCAGCTCGTACCGTTCTTTATAATTCTACTTACTCTTCACACTTTCCTTTCCAGACTTCACTCCTTTTAGCCTCTTAATCTTCCCCATTCAAATCAATACAATTTTCTACAAAAATTATGAACTTATTACTAATTTATTTAGTATTTGTATTTAGATTTGCTAAATATTTTAGTTTTATGCGCCAGATAACTCATATTGATTTAGACTCTTTTTTTGTGAATTGCACCCTTTTAAAATTTCCAGAATTAAAGGGTAAACCACTTATCATTGGGGGCAATAATAATCGAGGAATTGTAGCTTCAGCTTCTGCTGAGGCTAAGAAATATGGTGTACAAAAATCTATGCCTACCAAAGTGGCCATGCAAAGATGTCCCGATGCCATCATTCTAAAAGGTGACTTTGATCTCTACACCAAATATTCTGACCTCGTAAATGAAATACTAACGGAGAAAACACCCTTACACGAAAGGGCTGGTATTAATGAATTCTATTTAGATATGTCAGGAATGGATCGTTTTCATAATACCTCAAAATTCACGCAGGAATTAATTAAATGTATAAAATCAGAAACAGGTTTATCAATCCTATACGGTTTGAGTGTTAATAAAACAGTGGCTAAAATTTGCACCACCCACGCAAAACCAGTGGGAGGATTTGAAATCCCTGAAAATCAGGTACAACCTTTTTTAGATCCTCATTCCATAAGGCAATTACCTTCAGTTGGCACCAAAACCTACAAATTATTGAGGAGGATCAGAATTAAATTCATTAAGCACATTCGTTCCTTACCCTCTGAAGCCATGGATGAATTATTAGGGAAGCAGGGCATCAACATTTGGAAAAAAGCAAATGGCATTGACCCTAGTCCAGTAATTCCTTATTCAGCTGAAAAATCCATCAGCAAAGATCACACCTTCGAACAAGATACGCAGGACATGAATCTTTTAAAAGGAACTTTACTAAGACTCATCGAGCAACTAGGATTTAAACTTCGGAAAATGAATCAAATGTGTGCTAGCATTACAGTGAAAGTCAGGTATACCAATTTTGATACTGAAACCATGCAAAAGAAAATACCCTATTGCTCAAATGATGAAATCATGATGGAAGTCGCTTTTGGATTATTCAAAAAACTATACCACAGACGAATGCTTATCCGACTTATCGGAGTGAAGTGCTCTCATCTGGTAAACGGAAGCCATCAAATTGACCTTTTCACAGATAATACAAAGAAAATCCAGCTTTATCAGGCCATGGATATTCTTAAAAACAGATATGATAACCCAATAATTGTACACAGAGCTTTAAGTCTATAAAATAGTATGTATTTAAATTGTCACTCCTTTTATTCATTACGCTATGGCACACTATCTATAGAAGCATTAGTGCAACAAGCTGTGCTTAATGAAGTAGAAATTCTGGCTCTGACCGATATTAACAAAACCACGGGAGTAATTGATTTCGCTAAAAAATGTATAGAGGAAGGCATCAAACCACTAGCAGGAGTAGAAATAAGGCAAAATGACAAATTACTTTATGTAGCAATTGCAAAAGACTTATCGGGTTTTAGGGAGATAAATGAACTGCTCACCAAAACCAATTTAGGAGAGATGCCCCTTCCTAACCAATCTCCTTTTTTTCAAAATGTATTGGTCATTTATCCTACTGATAATATCCCTCAGATTTTACAAAACCATGAATATATAGGGGTAAATCCACACGAGCTGAAGAAATATAAACCTTCATTTGCAAAATACACCCAAAAACTAGTTTGCCTATACCCAGTCACCTATTCAAACAAGCAGGAATTCAATCTGCATAAATTATTACGCTGTGTAGATCACAACATCCTATTAAGTCATTTAAATAAAGATCAACACGCTACTGCTTCAGAACACATGATTCCTATTCGAGAGTTGAAAGGTCTATATCAACATCAGCCTGAAATCATTAAAAACACAGAGCTCTTGATGGATCAATGTAGTTTTGATTTTGATTTTAAATCTCCCAAAAACAAAAAATGCTATACCTCCAGTTATTATGAAGATAAAATTCTACTGGAAACTCTGGCGCTAGAAGGTTTTAAAGATCGTTATGCTCCAAATAATAAAGTAGCCAAACAACGCCTCTACGATGAATTAGAAATCATTCACAAAATGCAGTTTGGCTGCTATTTTCTTACTACCTGGGATATTATCAGACATAGTTTAAGTAAAAACTATTTCCATGTTGGGCGTGGTAGTGGAGCTAATTCTCTGGTTGCCTATTGCCTTAAAATAACCGAAGTAGATCCTATAGAATTAAACCTATATTTCGCACGATTCTTAAACAATAAAAGAACAAGCCCTCCTGATTTCGATATTGACTGGAGCTGGACTGATAGAGATGATATCATTGACTATATATTCAGACGATTTGGTAGAGAACACACTGGATTTTGCGGCACGGTAACTGATTTTAAACATCGTTCTACCGTCCGTGAATTAGGCAAGGTTTTCGGTTTACCTAAAGATGAGCTTGATCAATTATCTAGAATGTCCCCCGATCATAAACCAAGTGATCATTTAGTGAAACATATCCAGCATTATAGTAAAATGTTAGCAGGTTTCCCAAATCAGCTATCTATGCACTCATGCGGGATTTATATAACTGAAGAGCCAATAGCTAATTACACGGCTATGAACATTTACCCAAAAGGCGTACCTACCTGTGAAATAGACATGTACATGGCAGAAGAATTCCATTTAGAAAAAATCGATATTCTTTCCCAAAGAGGCCTGGGCCATATTAAAGAAGCAGTTAATATGGTAGAAGAAAACCGAGGAATTAAAATTAACATTGCCGATACCAAAACCTTCAAACAAGATGAAAAATGTAATGAGCTATTAAGAACAGGTAAAACGCTAGGTTGCTTTTACATTGAGAGCCCGGCTATGAGAGGATTGTTGAGAAGATTAAAGTGCAGCAGTTATGAAACCTTAGTGGCAGCAAGCAGCATCATTCGTCCAGGGGTTGCGCAAAGTGGAATGATGCGGGAATATGTAGAACGGCATCGTGACCCGAGCCGAATTAAATATTTCCATCCCGTTTTCGAAGAACAACTAAAAGACACCTATGGGGTGATGGTTTACCAGGAAGACGTGATTAAAATAGCGCATCACTTTGCCAAACTTGATTTAAATGATGCGGATGTTTTAAGACGAGGGATGTCTGGAAAATCACGTTCTAAGCAAGAGATGGAAAAAGTGAAAAATCAATTCTTTTCCAATTGTGATAAACTTGGTTATGAAAAAGAGATGGTAGAGGAAGTATATCGCCAGATAGCATCATTTGCAGGTTATAGTTTCTGTAAGAGTCATAGCGCTTCCTATGCAGTAGAAAGCTATCAAAGTTTATTCTTAAAAGCCTATTACCCCTTAGAGTTTATTACTGCAGTCATTAACAATAATGGGGGCTTTTACAGACCCGAAGTCTATATTAATGAAGCCAGAATGCTAGGAGCGCATATAGAAGCACCAGATATTAATTATAGTGGAGCAAAGGCAACTTTAAAAGGAAAAACCATTCATTTGGGACTTGATCAAATTATGAATCTTTCCCAAAAAGGAATTTCTGCTATTGTTGAGGCACGCCAAAAACATGCTACATTTTCTTCCATTACCGATTTACTAACTAAGACTAAAGTCAACTTCGATGATATCAGCCACGCCATCTATGCAGGTGCATGTAGAAGCATCAGTAAAAATAAGGGCCAAATGATTATCGAGGCTAAAAGATATTTCAGCCATGAACCAAAGAAAACGAACGAACTAAAATTATTCGATAGTAAACCAAAATCTTTTACCTATGAAATAGAGGAAGGCGACCTCTATGAAGATGCATTTGACGAGATGGAAAGCCTTGGATATCCAGTATCAGTTTCCCCATTTAATCTACTAAAAACAAACTATCGTGGAGCATCTTTCGCAAATGAAATCAGTCAACAAGAAGGCAAAGTCGTAAAAATGGTAGGTTATTTAGTATCGATTAAAGATGTTCCTATTACCAATAAAGATGGCAAAACCAAAATGAATTTTGGTACCTGGATTGATGTTTACGGTAATTATTTTGACACAGTACATTTTCCTGCCTCTTTAAAAAACCATCCATTTACAGGCCTGGGTTGTTATTTATTATTAGGCAAAGTTGTAATAGATTATGATTTCCCGAGTATAGAAATACAAAAGATGGAAAAACTACCTATGATAGATGATCCACGCTTTAGTGATGAAAATAGGCCAATTTCAAATATATGGGATCATATGAAAGTCGCCCACAGTTACACCTCAAGAGCACCCTACCCAAGCAAGGACGAACTCGATGAACTGTATGGACGAAAACCCAACTCTGGAAAATATGAATTAAAAAGAACAACCAGTCCATATTTAACATTAGGAGGAAGAAGATAAAATGGTAAGCTAACTTCGCTCCGCTGGTACAAGCGTCTCGCTTGCGCCAAAACTAACTGGCTTCCTGCCATACTATTCTCCTTACAGCTACAAAACTTGCACAAACTTTTGCTTCTTTTTCTGCTAAGTAGATAAAGAGGTAAAAAAAAGCATGGTGTTTTAATTGAGAAAATAAGAAAAGTAGCCATTGACTGCGTTTATAAGTCAGACAAAAAGCCAACTTAGAACAATTCATCATTTCTTTAAAAATTGAGCGTACAAAAGAGTTGATTATATTTGGGGAAGATACCTTTTCAGAAATAGCATTTAAACTACACTGTAGCAGCCTTGCTCATTTATCAACCCAGTTTAAAAATCCACGGGTTTGACACCTTCTCAGTTCAAAAAATTGAAATAAAAAAAGAAGAGTTACTATTCAAAACATGTGACATAATTGATTCCTTTTGTGAAATAAACAGCTCTTTGTAATCGTTTGATAATTTTACCAAGCAACTTTCCTTATGATTTGTTTTTTGTATTAAACCGAAAATTTGGAAACTGGAGCGCATTTTCAATATACTTAACTAAATTAGGCATATGAATAATATGATTAAATTGTTCGTTGGAGTTCTTTCTTTGTCAATATCCTTAACATCCTGCGAAAAGCTTGATTTGGAAAAAGATGTTCCAAGTTGTATTAAAAGAAATATTAGGGAAATATTAAAAGAAGAAGTTCGCAATCCTCCAGCCAAAGTATGGGAGTGGAAAGTAGACGGTAAGATATACTATTATATAACTTCTGATTGCTGCGATCAATTTAATTATTTATATGATGACGGCTGCAACCAAGTATGTGCACCTGATGGTGGGATTTCAGGTGGAGGAGATGGAAATTGCCCCCAATTTAATGGGCAGATTGAGAAAACCTTAATTTGGGAAGACGACCGGGGATAAAAATACTTTTACTAATAACTAAAGACTCTTTTGGTGGGTTCGTCCCAATAGGAACCTTCATATTAGCAATATCATAAGTTAAAAAGTCATTTGTCTAAGCTTTATGACCTCTAATTTCAAAAAGTATAAGAAAAATAAAACCCTTTGCTATTTTGGTCTATCATAGGTACAAGATTGATGTTTTCATTCTTTTTAAAAGGATTGAAGTTTTTAAGAGGTTCTAAATAGTATACCATCTCAGTGGCTAATATACCAATGCCCGCCCCTACTAAAACATCCGATATCCAGTGCCGGTCATTCAACATTCTGAAAGTGGCTGTAGTTGTAGAAAATAAATACCCACTATAGGCTAAAACTGGGGAGCTGTCTCTGAATTCATGCATTAAAACACTTGCATTAGTAAATGAAAAAGTGGTATGCCCAGAAGGAAATGAATCATTTGTGGAATTATCTGGCCTTTTTTTTAGCGTAATCCTCTTCAAACCTTGTGTTATTGATGCGGATATAACATTTGAGATAAATAGATATTTAGATTGATCAAACCAATGATTTTTAGCTTTTACACCTAAGGCATCTGCAATATACATTTCTGCAATGGGAACTAATTGAAAATAATCATCAATTACAAATTGAAAATCATTACCCACTTTTGCTCTTATATCGTATCGTAGGTCTTTTTCAAACTGACTGTTGTTAGCAACAATACCTAAAGTTATCATGGATAAAGGTATTACAGAGCTTTTTAAAAAGATGTTCCTTACTTTCAAAGAATCTGAATCTTTTTCAGCTAGATCCTGAGCTCCAAGATTGTAAATATTAAAGCAAAAAATGAGTACAAGTATAAATTTTATATTTTTCATTAAGCCTAATCCGTTAATTTAGCAGAATGCATTGCTTTTGAATTATGTGTTAAGAAATAAAGTTGACAAAAAATAAATCCACCTTTGATCCTTAAATATCTATCAGAACTCCTGCAAAATTTAATCTCACACATTTTTTGCTTTCCATTGGATGTAGTTTAACTTCACTTAATTTAATTCCTCGCAATTAACCAATTCCGATGAAAATAGTCAGGAAAATTCTCAAATATGTTTTATATTTTTTATTAATCCCCATTTTATATTTAGTCGTTTCATTAATTCTAAGCAGCATTACAATAGATAGAGATGAAATCAATGAAATCCCTAACAATACCATTTATTTAGCTTCAAATGGCGTTCATTTAGATATCGTATTCCCAAAGGAAAATTTAGATTCAATATTACTTTCTGATTTAAGATACTATCCTAATGAAAATTATTTAGCGTTTGGTTGGGGAGATGAAGAATTTTATTTGAATACGCCAAGCTGGTCAGATTTAACCTTTAAGAATGCATTTAAAGCAATCTTCTTGCAAGGATCCTCTTTGGTTCATGTGTCCAGATACCAAAATATAAAAAGTCATTGGATTGAGATTAAAATAACAGAATCTGAATTGAAGAAATTGAATATCTATTTATATGAAACTTTCAATTTAAATGAGAATGGAGAGATAGTATTACTTAAAAACCAAGGATATACGTCAAAGGACGATTTCTATAAAGGAAAAGGAAACTTTTCTTTTTACAAAACCTGCAACTCTTGGGTAAATACAGGATTTAAAAGAAGTGGATTGAAAGCTTGTTACTGGACTCCTTTCGATTTTGGATTAATGAAAAAATATAAGTGATGAGGTTTGAATCACACCTTAAGTGAAAAGTTTATCAATATTCTTTATTTGTATTCAGTACAAGATATTATAGCAATATGATCTACTCATACCAATAGTAATTCCTGTTTATCTTCAATTTATTTGCCTTAGTCGAAATTATATACAGGATGTAAACTATTTGCATTAATATTGAAGAGAATACACATGTGTACAAGGCTCATCAACCTAAAAAAATGTACACTTCCTCATCATCCATCATTTTAATTTACATCCTAAAATGATGATTTATGAAAATTCTATTGGTAGAAGACAATGAAATAGATGTTGTCCTTACTACAGTTTATTTGGAAGAAGTTTTTGCAGATTTAATCTTGGAAGTTGTCAATAATGGAGCAGATGCAATTGATTTCATATTACAACAGCATGAATTTTCACATTGTGAAGAACCAGACTTAGTGCTTTTGGATATAAACCTACCTAAAATAGATGGATTAGAGGTTTTACAAATCGTAAAAAATACTCCACAAAAAAGACATATTCCTATTGTCATTTTAACCACCTCAGTTTTAATATCTGATAAAAACTTTGCTTTGCAGAACGGTGCCCTTGCTTTTTTTGAAAAACCACTAGATGTTGAGCAATTGAAAAAAAGCATCAGCTATAATAGTATTTTAACGAAGGATTGATTTTGTTGCCTGCTTTTATATAATTTCATGTCATGAAAGCAGCTACACTAGCAGAAATTAAGAAGGAATTAAAACATAAATCAGAAGAAGAGCTCTTATCTTATTGTTTGAGCTTAACAAGGTTTAAAAAAGAGAACAAAGAGCTTTTAACCTATCTGCTATTTGAAGCTTCAGATGAAGAAGGCTATATTCAATCCGTAAAAAACGAAATTGATCTTCAATTCTCTGATATCAATAACCAAAATTACTATTGGATGAAAAAGACCATCCGGAAAGTTTTAAGGCTCACCAAAAAATATATTCGCTACTCAAAAAAGAAATCTACTGAAGTAGAATTGTTAATTTATTTTGGTCATAAGATGCTTTCTTTGACTCCCTCAATTAAAGAAAATATAACTTTGAATAATTTATACGAACGATTGATCACATCCATTCGAAAAACTATAACAAAAATGGAAGAGGATTTGCAGTATGATTACAATCTCCAGCTTGAAAAGCTGATTAATGATTAAAGCGGACATAAATTTTTCACTAAAACAATAATTAAAAAGTTTAACGTTTATTATATACGTTAAACTAAAGAGTCTAAATGAAAAAAGCTTTACCCATCCTTCTATTAATACCATTTCTTTATTCCTGCCATGAAAAATATGGCTATAAATACAATTCTGCTACTATACCGAGTAGTCCGGTAAATCTAGAATTTGCTAATTCAGAATATGACGATTATAATCAAAGTGCCCCTGGCACAGGAGATGCTTTTACGGTATATTTCTCCTCAAACAGACGTTCCGGAGGTGGAGAATATGACATTATTTATAAACTTATAGCAATTAATTTCTCTTTTTCATCTGGTGAATTTACAGTAGGTGAAGATAAAGGTGCAAATTCCAATTCGGAAGATATAGATTTAAAAAATGCACTTGGAAAAATTAATACGTCATTTAATGAATTGGGGCCCTATTTGAGCCGAAAGATTTATGGTGAAAATGAAAGATTTTTAATGTATGCCCATGATGAGGTAGGTAACTTTGATGTGAAATTCATCCATAATACAATGAATCAAGAATATGATTCGATAGCACCTATCCAGTATTTAAACTCGTCTTTTGATGATTATTACCCTGCACTAAACAAAGACAGTAGTCAAATATATTGGTGCAGCAATAGAAATGGTCAATTTGACATCTTTAATGTTGAGCTTGACAATTCGCTAAGCTTGATCGGTAGACTTTATGATAATTCTGAAAAAACAATCCGTTCGATTGATGTACTCAATTCATCTGCTGATGATAAATGCCCTTTCATTTTGGAAGATTATATGGTATTTGCTTCTGATAGACCGGGTGGATTCGGAGGTTTTGATCTCTATTACTCTGAAAAAATAAATGGAGAGTGGTCTGAACCTAAAAATTTTGGGGCGGAAATTAATTCTGAATATGACGAATACCGCCCCATTATTCGCTCTCAAGCAAACGATTTTACCAATGACTTGATGTTATTTTCTTCTAATCGACCTGGTGGACTTGGAGGTTTTGACCTTTATTATGTAGGTATTGATAAAATAAACTAAACTCAAGACAAATTCTGATAGATACTTTCTAATATCCTTTTAAATTCTTGAAAATCTTTTTCAGAAAGGTTTTCCCAAGCTTTCATTCTTATTTTTTGTACCTCCGGCAGACATTCTTCCACCATGCTTTTTCCTTCAGCCGTTAAGGCAATCATAAAACTCCTTCTATCACCAGGATGAGGCTTACGCTCTATTAATCCCTTGACTTTCAATAAATCAATGATGCGGGTCATAGTGGGATGATCCTTGAAAGTGTTGGTAGCCAATTCCCTTTGGTTCACCTCGCCTTTATCATACAATTGCTTTAAAACTGCCCATTGATCAATGGTGATGGTCCAGCCCAATTCCCTAAACCTTTGCTTAGCATATTGCTTTACCCTGCGTGCGGTTTTATCCAGTAAAAATGAATATCTACTATATTTCTCAGCTTCTTGCATTATTAATAATTAGTATAGCAAATATAGTAGAAATATAGTGGAATAAGGCTGTTTGGGTACTATATCAATATTCTTTTAAATTAATAGAATCAATATTCATTTAAATTAATAGACCTTTTCTCAGAAAATCTTTTCACTTTACAAACCAGCAGTCATTTTACCAGGTTTAGTCTTATTCACATTATTCCCATTTGAAAATGCATTTCGAATTCGGTTATAGTCCAAGAAATAACTTAACCTTACAGAAAGGCTATTTAACTGTGGATGGCTAAATAGATAATCAAAATTCTCTTCAAAAGTTTGACCACCTTGGCCCACATAACTATCCAATGCATTTCTATAGAGAATGGTTATTTGGCTGCCCGGTGCAAACCACCATGCAAATTTCAAATCAAGGTTCCATGTATTAAAAGTAACATCATATATATTTTCTCTTTCTGGCTCTTCTGTTAGTTCACCATTTTGTTCCAGACTGTAAAGTTTTGAATACATAGCTCCTGAATAATAATGCCTGAAAGTCAGGTTTAGCGATATTTTATTATTGAAGATATAATCTCCTCCAATAGAGTTTTCAACTGTGATTCTATCCCGCTGCCCAAAAATTATATCTTCAGCAATCATATCAACAAAGCCTTGTTCTTTGTATGATGGATTATATAACAGACCATATCTTAAATTAAATTTATTGGAAAACCTGTAGCGTGGATTTAAACTCAAAAATATATTACTCCTCCCCTCTTCAAAGAATTTATACCAATCGATGAAGCCTTCGAAAGCCAATTTCTTTCTGAAATCAGTATTCATCCAAATCCACTGATCATGATAGCCAGGGAATTGCACATGTCTTCCATTCACTCTTGGCTCATAAATATCGTTACTCCCGAAAGGAGTCACTTCCACACCCCCACCATAACTAAAAAAGTCTTTGGTGGTAAAGCTGGAGTTAAAATTAAATGTGAAATTGCTAAATAAATCAGGATCTAATCTTCTAAAATGATTGAGGTTAAAATTAAGAAACATGTTGTTCAAGTTTCCTTTCGGCTGTAAATATCGATACCCATAATACCCCATATATCTAACGTAATTTGTGTTAGTGGAGAACCCTAAGTCATTAATATTGTAATCCAGGGTTCTTAAATCTAACCTAGCTTCTACTCGGTGCTCTCCACTTATTTTACCTGCCGATGCCTGAATTTCAGTTCCAAAAACAGTTTCCTCTTCCATAAACCTCCAACTACCTTCAGTACTGGCACTATAATTCCAGGTATTGGCTTTATTAGTGTGGCTAACATATAATCCGGTTGCATTAGCATCTCTATAGTTCCCTAGTCTGCTTACATTGGTATTAACAAAGGAAAAAGAGCTATTATCCCTAAACCTTTGATCTAAAACCGTTACATTATAATTGGTATAAGGTTCTACCATTTCAGTTCTAATCTCCCCAGTCTCTACATTTCTTATTTGTGCAAAAGCTTCATTGGTAACGGCATTAAAAAAACCAATCCCTAATCCATTCTCTGTTCTGCCTGATACCTTTGTTGCATTTATTAATTCTACAGCATTGGGTTGAAATGCTATTTCTTCCCCATCATTTACTGTAGGCCTGGAAGAAGGCCTGCCCCCAATTCTTCTGGAATAAAACATATCCCCTTTGGAAAATAATTCTGTTCCCTCATTAAAAAAGGCACGCTGTTCTGCAAATTGGACTTCAAATGCTGATAAATTGAGAACATTATTATCAAATCGCGCTTGGCCAAAATCAGGAATCAACACCATATCAAGCGTAAAGGCATCTGATATACCATATTTTAAATCCAATCCACCATTAAAATTGAATTCGGTATTACCATCATAATTATTGGCATAAGCTGAAATATAAGGTTGAAAAGATAACCTAGTGGGAGTTTTAATATTTTCAATCCCATGAATTTCACCATCATACAAAGAAAAAGCCCCTTTTTGATTATCCACATGATTCCAACTATAGCGAGTTCGAGTTCTAAAAACTTCTCTTTCCATATTAAGCCCCCATTCTTGCACTTGCTTCTTCGGAAATCTTAAAATAAAATACGGAATAAAAACTTCTGCCACCCATCCATCATCATTGATTTTTACCTCACTATACCAAACGGCATCCCAGGAATTATCCTCTCTTCCATTGGTCATTTTAGCATCATATTGCACTCCAGCTGCAGTTACAATAAATTGCATACTCTGCTGACGGTCGTTATAGCCGTTTAATAAAATGAAAAAGAAATCATCTGCTGCTATATTATCTCTTTCTGTTAGCTCTTTTGATATTTTATCAGGTTCAGGATCTTTCATTTTGGCTCCAAAGTAAACCCCTAAATCATCATAAATAACTTTCACTTCAGTGGATAAGCTGTCTGGTATGGGTTGTCCATTAGTCGGATTTCTTTCAACAAAATCGGTTGCGATTGGCGCATTTTGCCATGCAATATCGTCAAGTACTCCATCAATTTTGGGAGCTTCCGTGATTCTAGGAATGTCTATGGTTTTTCGAAAAATACTATCGGTTTCTTGCGAAAAACTAATAAAACTTAGAAAAAGTAATCCAATGCAAAAAAAATACTTCAACATGCTAAAAAGTTTAATCCTAAAATTAAATACCTGATGATATATGACTATCTACATAAAAACAGCATAAATAGAACTATTGGGGATAATTCTAACTAAGGTGAAAAAGTAGATTTACTTAACTGATGTCCTTCAACAATCAATAGTTGCATTTCTGCATTTTTTTATTTCACTGTACCAAAAATTAATCCACCTCATCGAATATCGATTTAAATGCAATAGAGAGGCTTTAACAATAAAATTATGTTCATTTGTGGACAAAGATGAACGGATATGGACAAATAAGTAAAAAAGTGAAGGATTTAAATACTTTTTAACTAGTTAGCTGTAACAAGTTATATTAAAATTTTATAAATTGAAACACACTAAACCTACTGACTATGAAACAATTACCTATTTACCTCTGCATTCCATTCTTTGCTTTTCTTTTTAGTTGCGAAAACCAAAAAACCAAAGAAGAAGAAAAGAAAAAACTTATTCAATACTCAATCGAGGAATTCTACAATAATATTAATTATTCAGGAGGTTATTTTTCGCATGATGAATCAAAACTTTTAGTATCCAGTAATGCAACAGGAATTTATAATCTATATGCCTTACATACTGATGGATCTGGTATAGATACACTTTCCAACAATAAAGAGGAATCATGGTATGCTAATTCTTATTTCCCAAATGATAACCGTATTCTCTTTTCGGCAGATAAAGGCGGAAATGAAATCAGTCATATTTATCTATTAGATGAAGATGAGAATGTTACTGACCTAACGCCAGGAGAAGCGGAAAAAGCTTCATTCATTGGCTGGAGTAAGGATTTGAAAAGTTTCAAATACACTTCTAACAAACGTGATCCCAAATTTTTTGACATCTATGAAATGGATATTGAAAATTTTGAAAGCAAAATGATTTTTGAAAATAATACAGGAGGAAATCCTTCAGGTATTTCTGATAATCAAAAATATGTGGCCATCAATAAACCTATTACCACATCCATCAATGAACTGATTATAGTGGAAGTAGAATCAGGAAAGCAAACCAAAATTTCACCTGAAAACCCAACGGCAAGCTACAGTGCACAAGAATTTAGTTCTAATAGCAAGCATTTATACTATACAACTAATGATGGAAGCGAATTCACCTATTTAAGCAAATATGATTTTGAAACCGGTGAATCCGAAAAAGTTTACGAAACGGATTGGGATATTTGGTATACCAACTTCTCTTGGGATGATACTTACAAGGTAATGGGTATAAATGAAGATGCTAAAACTTCCGTAAAAATTACTAATAATAAAGAAAATGAGGAAGTAGATATGCCAAAAATCGAAGGTGGAAACATAAATGGTGTTGAAATATCAAGAAGCGAAAACAAAATGAGATTATCTGTGGGAAGTTCTAAATCTCCTACTAACATTTATGTTTATGATTTTGAAAGTAATGAGCTCAAAAAACTCACTGAATCTTTAAATCCAAATATGGATAAGGAAGATTTGGTGGAAGGTGAAGTGGTTCGTTACCCTTCATTTGACGAATTAGAAATTCCGTCAATACTTTATAAGCCACATCAGGCTTCTGTAGATAATAAAGTGCCTGTTTTGGTTTGGGTTCATGGTGGCCCGGGCGGTCAAACTCGTTTAAATTATTCTCCATTAATTCAATACCTAGTTAATCATGGTTATGCTGTAATAGGCGTAAATAACCGCGGAAGTAGTGGATACGGCAAAACCTTCAACCGATTGGATGATCAGAAACATGGAGAAGATGACTTGATGGATTGTGTGTATGCAAAAGATTACTTGGCAACATTGGATTGGGCGGACACTTCCAGAGTTGGAATAATTGGCGGATCTTACGGAGGCTATATGGTAATGGCAGCTTTAGCTTTCCAGCCGGATGCTTTTGATGTAGGCGTAAATATTTTTGGCGTGACCAATTGGATCAGAACGCTTCGGTCTATTCCAAGCTGGTGGGAAGCTCAAAAGACGGCATTATATGAAGAATTAGGTAATCCTAATACTGAAGATTCAGTAAGGTTATATGAAATTTCTCCTTTATTTCATGCTGAAAAAATCACCAAGCCTGTGATGGTACTTCAGGGAAGTAATGACCCACGCGTTCTACAAGTTGAATCTGATGAAATGGTACAAAATGTTAAAGACAATGGAGTGCCGGTAGAATATGTATTATTTGAAGATGAAGGGCATGGCTTCCGTAAAAAGGAGAACGAAATTGAAGGCTATGGGAAGATAAAAGAGTTTTTGGATGAGTATTTGAAATAATTCCGAATACTATTCATCAGCCATAGAGAAGGAAAATCTCCTTAGTTCAAGTTAAATTGGACTAAGGAGATTTTGCATTTCTAGTCCGTAATTTTCTTAAGACTCTTGCCAATTTGATCTCCCACTTCCTCTAATTCTTTTCCAATTTTATCGGCTTCTTTTTCAATTTCTTTGGCTTTTTTATTGAGTTCTTCTTCAATGCCCTTTGCCTCATCATTCAATTTTTTGTCCAATCGCTTAAACTCAATTCTTAATTTAGCCATCCATTTCTTAAAATCATTAGAAGCTTTTCCGGTTTCAATAGCATTTTCACCTTTTTGATAGGAAGCTTTTAGCCCCCCAGAGATCTCTTTCGACATATCTTCTACGCTAAATTTCACAGAACCTTCTTCCACTTCCACTTCCATATCTTCATTATTAGATTTTACACTGAATTCAGTACCTAATACTTCTACCTCACCTAATTTACCAGTTACAGTAAAAGATTTATCAGATGGTTCTACTGAAAAATAACACTCACCAGAAATAGCAACTCTGCGCTGATCAAATGCTTCAATATATTCTAATTCTGAATAATGATTAAGAAAAACTATGCTTCCATCGGGCAATTCCACTACTTCATAATTATCTTGAGTAGTGATTTCCTTTTTTGAGCAAGATGTTATTACACTTGAAAGGATAAGTAAATAGATTATGTATTTGAATTTCATAATTGTTTGAGTTATTAAAAAATGCGAAGTTAATAGAAAAGGTTGAATATGATAAATCAACTTATTTATTGGTTCATCAACTAGGTAATTTACAGTAAGTTGAATACCCCTATTATTATCTTTAAACAAAAATAGAAAGTATGGCTGGCAATCTAAATATTAAGCGCCAGAGGCGCCATTAATCATCACCATCCAGAGGATAGAGATGGACAGCATAGTTTTCCTTCCGCTAGCCTCCGGCTAGTGGAAATTACTCACGCCTTTGGCGTTTTGGCAAAAGCACACAAATAGAAGCCTTCCTACTTCATCTTCAAAACCAAAGCGGTCCTATTCACGCAATAAATTTTGATAAAATCTCCACCCTCTTTCTTAAAGCTCTCATGGACAGTCGATTGATCAATCCTTTCGTGACCTCCGAATTTTTCATCATCACTGTTTAAGAGATATTTGAACTTCCCTCCTTTAGGAACCCAAAATTCATAATCTGGAACGGAATTATTAGGATGGAAATTAAAAACAAAAATCAAATTTGCTCTTTCAAAAATCAGTACTTTATTGGTTTCATCAACATTGAGTAAATTAGCTGGCGCAGCTTGCAATACATTTTCTGATTTTAAGACTTCAAGCATTGCCTCCTCAAAATCATTGAGGTAATGATATTTCAATTTCTTATTATCAACTAGCGACCATTGTCTTCGGGCATATTTATAACTCCAGTTGTTTCCTTCTCTTGGAAAATCCATCCATTCGGGATGACCAAATTCATTGCCAATAAAATTCAAATAGGCTTCACCACCAGCAGAAGCCGTCACTAAGCGAATCATTTTATGCAGGGCTATTCCTCGGTCAATAATCAAATTATCATCTCCTTTGGCCATGTGCCAATACATTTCTTTATCCATTAGCCAAAAAGCCAAGGTTTTATCTCCTACCATCGCTTGATCGTGAGATTCTGCGTAGGCTACTGTTTTTTCTCCATATCTTCTGTTGCCCAGCACATTCCAGATTTCTTGCATGCTCCATTCTTCATCTTGCTTATGCTTGAGCCACTTTATCCAATTATCAGGAATCCCCATTCCCAAGCGATAATCAAAGCCTAAACCGCCTTCCTCAATGGCTTGGCAAGTGCCTGGCATTCCACTCATATCTTCTGCTATGGTGATGGCATTCGGTTTGATTTCGTGAATTAAAGTATTGGCTAATTGCAAATAACGAACAGCATCCCAATCTACTCCATCTTTAAAATATTTATCATAATGATCAAAACTCACCCCTTCTCCATGATGATGATAAAGCATAGAAGTTACGCCATCAAAACGAAACCCATCAAAATGGAATTCTTCCAACCAATAATTTAAATTCGACAGGAGAAAACGAGACACTTCTTCTTTTCCGTAATTAAATAATTTGGAGTCCCAGCCTGTATGATACCCTCTCCCACCTTCGTGAAAATATTGATTTCCGCTTCCATCGAAATCATTTAAGCCTTCAGAAAAGTTCTTTACAGAATGTGAATGTACCACATCCATAATCACCGCCATTCCCATTTTATGCGCAGCATTGACTAATGATTTTAATTCTTCAGGAGTACCAAAGCGAGAAGATGGAGCATAAAAATTAGCAACATGATAACCAAAAGATCCATAGTAAGGATGTTCTGCCACTGCCATCAATTGAATACAGTTATAACCTAATGATTTTATTCTGGGCAAGATATTTTCTTCAAATTCCTTGAAAGTGCCTACTCCTTCTTTTTCCTGGGCCATACCTGGATGACATTCATAAATTACCGGATTTTTAATCTCGCTTAAATTGAATTTTTTGTCAGTCCATTTAAAAGCTTTTTCAGGAGCCCAAACTCTTCCCGAAAAATCATAATCCTGCTCATTTTGAGTAGCATATCTTATATAAGCAGGAATTCTGTCATGCTTTCCATTGGCTGAAGTAACTCTTACTTTAATAGGTGAAAGATGCTCTAAACCCTCATCCGCTTTTATTTCAACTTCCCAAATCCCATTTTCATTTTTCTGCATGGGATGAGCATTTTCATCCCAATTATTAAAATCACCCACTAATGATAAGGTTTGTGCCTCTGGTGCCCATTCTTTATAAGAATACCCTTCTGTAGTTTTTTGTAAACCAAGTTCCAGATACCTAGAAGCATATTTTAATAAACTTCCATATTTGCTTTCAATCCTGTCCAATTCCGATCTAAAATAATCAAAACGGTTTTGAATTTCAGCTTCATAAGGCGCTAACCACGGATCATCTTTAATAATTTGTAACATTTTTGCAGATTTAGGCTTTTCTAAAATTAGGAAAAGATAATGGAATCTTACAGTGATTGAAAATATAAGTTATATGCTTACTAATTTATTGAGAAGATTGTAGCTTTGCGAATTCCTGAAAATTTTAATTATAAAGAAATGAGAGTAATCACAAATATGCTGGCTCCCAAGGAATATGAGAGCAAAAATGAGTCAGGCAACATTCTAAATATTGATATGTATGATGCAAAAAGCAAAGACTATTTTTCTCCTATGGAAAGTCTTTTGGCAGCGTTAGCCTCTTGTGCATCGGTTGATTTGGTGGAAATGATAAAGAAAAGAAGGAAAAACCTTATGGATCTTCAAGTTGAAACCATAGGAAAAAGAAGAGAAGAACATCCAAGGGCTTATGAAAGTATACATATGATTTTTACGGCTACTTCAGATAATTTAAAAGAGGATGAATTTATGAAATTGGTTGAATTAGCAGCAGGTAAATATTGTTCTGTATCCGGTACTTTAAATGTTAAGGCAACTTATGAAGTTGTGATAAAAGAGGTTTAAAAGCAAAAGGCTTTCTGATCAGAAAGCCTTTTGTTTTTTAGGTTACTAAACCTGTTTTATAATCTATTTTTTGATATTCATCTTTGCTCAGTTTCAAATCCCTTCTTGCATTCTGAATTTCGGGACGGAAGAATGAACTATACAATAATAAGCCTGTAAAAAGTCCCATTAACCCATTATGGTAGGTCATAGCAAAAACGGCAACCGTAATGATTTGATAAATTGCCAAACCTATATATTTAATAAGTGTAGCACTTTTATATTTCCGCATTTTAGATATTAATTCATCATCTTGTGCAGCTAATTTATATTGACGCTTTGCTAAAAAATGAAGAAAAACCGTTTCAACAATAGCTAAAATCACCGTTATACCTACAATAGTATCCTCAATTTCTGCCGGTATACCCAATAATTTTGCATTCCCATTTTCAGCCCTTAAAAATACGACTGCAAAAAGAAACAATGGCGCTGCCAAAAGACCATAATAGGCCATTTGCAATGATTGAAAAAAGGATTCCCAATACTTAAAATCTGGTTTTTGATCCATAAATTAATTCAGCTTTTATTCTACCGCAGAATCTAATAATTTCACGGCTGATAAACCTAAATGGTCAACTAGAATTTTTTTGTATTCTGTGGTGTTTTTGTAGCCACCATTTGCATTGAAAAATTCCTCTATAATAGGTTGCCAATCGCTTGATTTTGGCATTACAAAAGCAAATTCTTCAGATCCTTCGTCTCCTACTTTATGTCTTTGCAATGGTTTTCTTTCTTTTACAGCTGACAAGTAAAAAGCTAAATCTAAATAAGATAAAGACTTTTTATCGGATAAAATCTTATCCAAAACATCAGGACTGGAGTTTACATAACTAATTTCCAATTCAGGATAATAATTAGATTTCAATTTATTAATTCTTTTCTCATTTAAAGTTCCTTTTGCTGTATACGCTGTAAATCCTTTGAATTTCTGAGGTATCTCATTCATAGATTCTAAAGTTGGGACACTACTATGCGTAACTAAAATTGCAAAATTGGTAATAAAAGATGGACTGAATAAAATCTCACTCTTTCTAGCTTCAGTAACCGTTATGTTTCCTAAACCAAATACTCCATTTTTACCATTTTTAACTCCATTATACATAGCACTAAAGCTACTACCATTTCCTAAAAAACGTGCATTCAGATTAATTCCGTGATTTTGTCTTACATATTGTAAGAAATCATTCATGATATCAACACAAACTCCTGTTAATTTACCACTTTGATCTTTATACACAAATCCTGGAGTTTCCACATAAGTGAAAGTAACCGTTCCTGTTCCAGCCGCTTTTGCCGCGGCATAGTTATCACCTGATAAGTTTTGTGACAAAACATTACCACTTATAAATAACAAAAAGGCCGCTAATACAATTTTAAATTGTTTCATAATTATCAGTTTAGGGTGTTCATTCCACTTTAATCAATTAGTAAATAAAAACATTAGTCTTTAGGATTCAAATTTTCTTTTGGTAAAGCGTAATTTGGCGCTAAGGATAATGCACTATTAAAATATTTTTTTGCAGATTCCTCATTTCCTTGCCCTCTAGCTATCATTCCTTGTAAATTTAAAATCACTGCTTTGAATGGAACTTCAATTTCATTTCCAGATGCATCTTGAGCATAAACTTGACTACCATTCACTATATTCTTTCCTAAAAGTAGCTCGGAATTAATCATAGCATCATCATATTGCTTTAGAGCGTATTGTTTCTGAATTATTTCATATAGCACAAACCCATCATCTGAAATATTATATAGTTTTTGATACATTTTTAAGGATTGGTCTATGGCTCCTAATTGATCTAAACTTTTAGCACTTATCTGCATCAGAATTTGATTATTTGGATTTCTCTTTAAGCCATCTCTACCTACCAAGGCTGCTGATGCGTATTGATTAAATTCAAAATACATATAGGCTAAGGAATCTAAATATGAATTATTATTAGGCTCTAATACAATCAAATCGTAGATAGCACTTTTTGCTTCTTGAAAGTCATTATATCTAATGGATTTATTATACTTTGTTTTCGCTCTTTCAATAGCTTCCGCATTCTGAGCACTTGAATAAAAATTAAATGCTAAAAATGTAAGGGTAAGAGTAAGAAATAATTGTTTAGTAAATTTTCGCATATTCATGATTTAATTAAGTTGAATGATATCCAATACTGTGCCAACTAATTGACATCTATATAATTATTGTTTTTTTAGATTAAGTTTTCGACCAATTTCAAGCATAAATTCATACGCTTCTTCTTTATTATTTTGAATTTTCCCGTCTAAAATTGCTTCTTTTATTTCACTTTTAATTATTCCTATTTCTTTACAAGGTGATAAATCAAAAGCTTTCATAATGTCCTCTCCACTTACAGGCGGCTGGAAATTTCTGACCTGATCATTTTCCTCCACCTCTTTCATTTTCTGCTCTACCTTATCAAAATTAGCTCTAAACTGTTTTACCTTATTCATATTTTTTGAGGTGACATCCGCTCTGCAAAGAGTCATTAAATCTTCAATGTCATCACCAGCCTCAAAAAGTAATCTGCGTACTGCATTATCAGTAATATTGTCTCTCACTAAAGGAATTGGTCTTAAATGAAGTAATACTAACTTCTGCACATACTTCATTTTTTCGTTCAGAGGCAACTTCATTCTTTTGAAAATCTTGGGAACCATACGGGCACCTTTATCTTCATGACCATGAAAAGTCCAACCTTGTTTTGGATTAAACCTTTTGGTAGCTGGCTTGGCTATATCATGTAAAATTGCTGCCCATCTTAACCAGAGATCACCGCCATATTCGGCAGTATTATCCAACACTTGCAAAGTATGATAGAAATTATCTTTATGCTTAAATCCATTCTTCTCCTCCACTCCCTGCAATTCCATTAATTCTGGGAAAAACTTATCCAATAGCTGAGCATGATATAGCAACTTAAAACCATAGGATGGCTTCTCAGTCATGATGATTTTATTCAATTCATCGGTAATTCGTTCAGCAGAAATTATCTTTAATCGCTCGGCATTCTTTATAATACTATCAAAGGTATTTGGCGAAATATCAAAGTTCAGTTGAGCTGCAAATCGTACTGCTCGCATCATTCTCAGTGGATCATCAGAAAAAGTGATATCAGGTTCTAAAGGAGTTTTGATAAGCTTTTTCTTTAAATCTTTCACTCCACCAAATGGATCAATTAAAGCGCCATAGTTCTCTTCATTTAAACTTATGGCTAAAGCATTAATGGTAAAATCCCGTCTATTTTGATCATCTTCCAGGGTCCCTTCTTCTACTATGGGCTTGCGACTATCTCGCTGATAAGATTCTTTTCTTGCTCCAACAAATTCCAGTTCTAAATCTTCATGATGAATACTGGCAGTTCCAAAATTTTTAAATACTTGGAATTTTTTCTTAGGTCCAATGTTAGCTGCTACCTCTTTTGCTAATTCTATACCACTGCCAACGCAAACAAAATCAATATCTTTTGAGGGTCTTTTTAAGATTAAATCACGCACATAGCCACCCACAACGTAGGTTTCAACCCCAAGCGAATGAGCGCTTTTTTTTACTAATTCAAAAACAGGATGCTGTGCAAGAAGTGCAGAGAAATTCATTATTACTACTTAGGATGATGTTTTTACCAAGTATTGACAACTCAAATGAGCAAAAAATAGCTTCGTATTAAGCGATTGTAAATTTAGTATAATTTGATGATAAGAGTATGAAATTGATAAGTATTTTAAGCTTTAATTATACTTTTTTAGAAATTATTTGATGTGATTTAATTTGAGAGTAGGTGTAAGCCATGATTATATTTTAATCAAAGATTAAAATGGATAGATTCCGTTCTTCAAAGGAATGACGCACTGCAATTGTATTGCAGTAAACAAATTAAATCATCAGTATAATTTAAGAATGGAAAAATTACATTCATGCACTGAAACAGATAAGATCGTCATTCCTGCGGAGGCAGGAATCTTGCCCTATTGAAACTCTTTTCAATAAAAAAAATAGCTTCACCAATTAAGGTAAAGCTATTAAGTTAAAAACCTGTCAGGTTTAGTTAACTAATAAGTGAAAAATAAAATTCTATTTAATATTTTTTTAAGCTGAAACCTGACAGGTTTAAGAATCTTCTTAATTCCGTCTATTTATTTCATCGCGGATTTTCGCGGCTTTTTCATAATCCTCACTTTGAATCATTTTATCTAACAACTCATTCAATTTATCCATCGGCATATTTTTCAATTTGTCGAAATCGGATTTTGAAGTAGGTGTTGATGATGATCCGGGTGAAGAAGATTTTTCAACCGGCTTTTTCAACTCAGAAATATCCTCATCTTCTTTCTCATCTGAAAGCACTATTCCTGCCTCTGACATGATTTTCTCATAGGTGTAAATAGGAGCGTCAAAACGTATTCCTATTGCAATGGCATCAGAAGGTCTACTATCTATTTCTATAGTTTCCATGCCATTATCACAAACAATTTTGGCAAAAAATACGCCTTCTTTCAAATCCGATATCACAATTTCTTTTACAGCGTAATTAAAACTGTGGGCAAAGGATTTGAATAAATCGTGCGTCATGGGTCTGTTAGGCACAATCTTTTCTATTTCGATAGCAATTGCTTGCGCTTCAAACATACCAATGATAATCGGCAGTCTTCTGCTACCTGGCGTTTCGCCCAATACTAAGGCAAACGAACCTGATTGCGACTGACTAGACGATAAGCCTAATATTTCTAATTTGATTTTATCCACAAGTGAATTTTAGTTTTGTGCTGCTTTAAGCGCTTCAGTTAATTTAGGGACAACTTCAAAAGCATCACCTACAATACCGTAATCTGCTGCTGAAAAGAACGGTGCTTCTTCATCTTTGTTGATCACTAAAATATATTTTGATGAATTTACTCCCGCTAAATGCTGAATAGCTCCAGAAATACCAATTGCAACATACAATTGAGCAGAAACTTTCACTCCTGTTTGTCCTACGTGCTCATGGTGAGGTCTCCAACCGATATCAGAAACTGGCTTTGAACAACCTGTTGCCGCACCCAAAGTTTTCGCTAAGTCTTCAATCATTCCCCAGTTTTCAGGGCCTTTCATTCCTCTACCGCCTGAAACCACAATTTCTGCTTCTGGCAATAAGATTTCACCTTCTTGTTTATCTTGAGAAGTGATTTTAACTGCAAAGTCTGAATCATCTAAAGTAGGTTCAAAAGCTTCAACTGAAGCTTCCCCGCCATCTTCCTTCATTTCCACGGCATTCTTTTTAATACCAATAATCTTTGTCTCTGTGGTCATTTCCACATTTGCAAAAGCTTTACCCGTATAAATGCTTCTTTTCACAGTAAATCCGCTTGAAGTATCGGGTAAATCAGCAACATTGGAAACAAAGCCAGCTTTCAATTTAGCGGCAATCCTAGCCGCAACAGGATCACCTAAAGATGATTTAGCAAGCACTAAAGTTTTTGCTCCTTCTTTTTCCATCGCTTGTGCAATTACTTTTGCATAAGGCTGAATTAATCCTTTTTCCAATTTCGCGTCTGCAGCATGCAAAACTTTTGAAGCTCCAGCTTTTCCGGCTGCTTTCAAAACTGAATCATCTACCGGACCTAAAGCAATTGCTGTTACATCCCCTCCCATAGCCGCAGCATAAGATACTGCCTCAAGAGATGATTTTTTAATTTCGCCTTCCGCGTGTTCTATAAATACTAATATTGACATTTCTTTCTAATAATTTCGTTCAACAATGATTAAGTGGCTTTTCAGTTACTATATAACTTTAGCCTCGTTTTTCAACAATTTCACCAACTCTTCTACATTGTTGGCATCAATCATTTTTACATCACCCTTAGCTGGAGGTAATTCATATTTCTGCAATTTCACTGCTTCAGATGAATCTGAAGGAGCTACTACCTCTAGCTTTTTACTTCTTGCAGACATGATTCCTCTCATATTAGGAATTTTCCATTCAGCAATTGGTTCTTGACAACCTGCAATGAAAGGTAATTCTAATTCTAAATATTCTTTACCTCCTTCAATCTCACGAGCCAACTTAGCAGTTTGTCCTTCGATATCCAATTTCATTACTGGAGATATAGCAGGCAAACCTAATAATTCACCTACCATTCCATGCACCATACCACCATTGAAATCGATGGATTCTCTACCCATCATGATTAAATCATAACCAGCATCTTTTGCATGGTTAGCAATTTGCTCTGCTACGAAAAACGAATCTTTTGGCTCAGCATCAATTCTGATCGCATCATCAGCTCCGATTGCCAATGCTTTTCTGATTGTAGGTTCGGTTTCCGAAGTACCTACGTTCAATACAGTTACTGTACCTCCAGTAGCTTCTTTCAATTCTACGGCTCTTGCTAAAGCGTAATCATCATATGGGCCAATGATGAACTGAACTCCGTCTGAATTAAATTTGGTATTATCATCCTTAAAGGAAATTTTAGCCGTTGTATCCGGCACATGCGTTATGCAAACTAATATTTTCATAAAATATATTGAATTTATGGTTCATTGCCTAAAACACTTTTTGTTGAAAGCAATTTGAAGATTTATAAAGTTTAACTGATATTAAAGCCCGAAGTTAAGTATAATTGAAAAAAATAAAAACTGAATCCGACTAATGAATGAAGATAGAATAGCACAACTTCAAAAATTTCGAGAAGAATCTCCCGATGATCCCTTTCTAATCTATGCTTTGGCTACAGAATACAAAGAAGAGGCTCCCAAAAAAGCCAAGGAACTTTTCGATGAACTGATGGAAAAGCACGAAAACTACATAGGAACTTACTACCATGCAGCCGCTTTGTATGCTGAATTCTTTGATAGAGATAAAGCAGATGAAATTTACCAAAAAGGAATTGCTACCGCACAAAAAAATGGAGAGCATCATGCGCTAAGGGAATTGCAAAATGCTTACACGAACTTTCAGTTTGAAGAATAGATTTTAGATGCTAGAGTCTAAATTCAAGACTTAAACCTGTGTTAAGCTCATCTTTTTTTAAAAAAGAAAGAGTCCTAAAGTGCATATGCTATTGAAAAAAGAGCCGATCTATCCCTTATTACAACATTTGTTGATGACCCGATAGTGAGACTTGGATCGAAGTCTTTGAAGCCAATAAAGAAATCTAACCCTAGTCTAATTCGTTCTATCACTTTCTGGCTTAATCCAAAAGTAAGTCCTAATTCATTCTGAGAGGCTAAAAATGATATTGGTCGATGGTCTTTGGGCTGCCATTTCCTATACAATAGTCCTAAATTAACAGATCTATCGCCAGTTAATACATAATGAACAGTAATTGGAACTTCAAAAGCTATATGTCGCTGAGTAGCTGTTTTATCTAAAAGCGGATACAGAGAGCCTTTTCCATACCAATATATTTCATCTACAAGTGGAGACTTACTTTTTGCTCTAAAATAAACGTTCAATCCAGACTCAACTAGAATCCTATTACCAATAACGGTTTTGGAAATTGCAAATCCTAAGCGAGTTGCGATTGCTGGGTAATCATCTGTTTCAAATCCTGTCACCGCAAATTTTGTTATTCCAACTCCAACTTTAGCACTAAGGTTATAGGTTTTACTTTCCTCGCTATTCGTTTGTGCAGTAGCTAAGAAAGCAGAAGACAGACAAAATACAATTACAATAATGTGTCTCATAAGTTTAGTTTACAACCTAGTGATTATGTATTTAAACAGCTAAAAGGGAATAAATATTATCATGATTTTAGCAATTTTCATTTTGAACATATGCGCTGGAATCAAGATTCAAGACTTTCTGAGTCTATAACTAGTGCTTCTACCTCCTAATTCTTCTTGTTCCAATATATTTTTATCAATTAGGTCATTAATGTCCCTAATAGCAGAATCTTTTGAACATTTTGCAATCTTGGACCATTTTGAAGAAGTCAATTTACCTTCAAATCCATCTAATATTTTATTAAGCAATTTTTTCTGTCTTTCATTTAACTTTATTTTGGCATGTTTTTTCCAAAAATCAGCTTTAAATAAAATATCACTCAGAACCTCCTCGCTAGATTTTAACGCATTTATCATACAATTTAAAAACCAAACCATCCACTCTGTGATGTCTAAATTGCCTTTTTGAGTTTTCTCAAGAATTTCATAATACTCTTTCCTTTCAATTCTAATCTGAGCAGACATACTATAAAACCGCTGTTCACTTTTATCGGATTGAGCTAAAACCATATCAGTTATTGCTCTCGCAATTCGCCCGTTTCCATCTTCAAATGGGTGAATAGTAATAAACCACAAATGCGCAATAGCAGCCTTCATGACTAAATCATTTTTATCATCATTATTTAACCAGTCAAGAAATTTAATCATTTCCTTTTCAACATATTTTGCATCAGGAGCCTGAAAATGTACTTTCTCTCTTCCCATACTTCCAGAAACTACTTGCATAGGCCCAGTTGAATCCTTTCTCCAATCAGCTATCGTAATTTTCCGAATCCCAGTCCTACCAGTTGGGAATAATGCTGCATGCCAATCGAATAATCTATCCGCACTTAACGGTTGATGATATTTTTGTGTAGCATCCAACATCATCTCTACTACACCATCCACATTTCTATCAGAGGCTACTGCCCCTGCATACTCCAATCCTAATTTACGCGCAATGGATGACCGAACTTGCTCTGGATTTAGAATTTCCCCCTCAATTTCAGAAGATTTCAAAACATCCAGAGTTATAGTATCTAGAAAAGCTTCATTTCTTAAATCAAATCCAAGAGAATCCATTCTCCCAAACAACCTTCCTTGTGAATTTCTAACCTCACTTAGAAGTCCTAAAAACTCCTCCGTTTTCCATTTGAAATTTGGCCAATCTTCCAGTTGATGAATATAATTCATTATTCGTTGCATTTATTGCAACGAATATACGGTTATTCGTTGCAATTAAAAACTATTCGTTGCACTTTTTGCGACAAATAAGGTGCTTAATCGTTGCAAAAATGATTTAAAAAATTCAAAAAAAGGCTAGAAACAGACAATTATCACTAGAACTGTTCAATTTAAGTCACACAACTGACAATCCTATGTATCAACATGGGTTTTGCCTAACTTCAAATGATGGATTCGGTTCTAGTTAGTAAATCAAAAAAACAGAAAAATATTATGAGTAATTTAAAAACAACTAAACCGGAAGAAGCAAACGCAATATCAAAAGAGATTTTTGAAGGAATGAAAAAGCAGATGGGCATGGTGCCTAATGTATATGCCGCTATCGGTAATTCAGGTCCTGCTTTGAAGGCTACCATGGCTATTCAAGAAAGCTTAGCTGAAGGCGAATTCGATGATAAAGAACAAGAGGTAATTGCCCTTTCAGTAGCCGAAGCCAATAGCTGTAATTATTGCTTATCAGCCCATACTGCTGCTGGAAAAATGAAAGGATTATCCGAAGATGAAACGGAGGAAGTTAGAACTGGTGAAATTGCAGACGAAAAATATAAGGCCTTGAGTGATTTGGCTAAAGCCATTACGGAGACTAGAGGTTATCCTGATCAAAAATTAATTGACGCATTTTTTGATGTTGGCTATAATCAAGCGGCTTTATCTGAACTGATTGTATTGGTAGCTTTAAATTCTATCACTAACTATACCAACCACATAGCGAAAACTAAAATTGATTTTCCTATTGCTCCTAATTTGCAAGAGGCTTAGTAAAAGTAAACTTGATTAAATTAAATCCTTGTCGAAATCAAATTGTCAAGGTTTTTTTCATTCATAACTTTAAATCGATACTAGGAGTTAAAATTAGTACAACTGTCATCTAACAAACATTTTTTAAAGAGCAAATTCTTTTCCTTAGAACTTAAAATCAAAAACTATGAAACTTAGCAGTTATCAATCGAAGCTTAATAAAGAAAATAGAACTGATTTCAGCGGACTAAAAGCGGTTTTTATCAATTGTACTTTAAAGAAATCACCAGAAAAATCGCATACCTCTGGACTGATAAGCATGTCTGCACAAATCATGGAGGAAAACGGGATCCATGTAGATATTATCAGAGCCGTTGACCATAATATTGCTTTCGGGGTTTATCCTGATATGAAAGAGCATGGCTGGGCTCATGACGATTGGCCGGCTATTCATAAAAAGGTCATGGATGCCAATATTTTAATTATCGGTACTCCAATTTGGCTGGGAGAAAAATCTTCCGTTGCTACTCAAGTGATTGAAAGACTATACGGTTTTTCAGGGGAAACCAACGAGCAGGGACAATATGCTTATTACGGGAGAGTGGGTGGCTGTTTGGTAACAGGAAATGAAGATGGCATCAAACATGTTGCAATGAGCACATTATATGGTTTACAGCATTTGGGCTATGTAATTCCTCCACAAGCCGATGCAGGTTGGGTAGGTGAAGCAGGACCAGGCGCATCTTATATGGATGAAGGTAGTGGCGGCCCTGAGAATGATTTTACCAATAGAAATACCACTTTCATGACATGGAATTTAATGCATATGGCTAAAATGCTAAAGGATCATAAAGGAATTCCAGCACATGGTAACCAAAGAACTGAGTGGGATGCTTCTACGCATAAAGACAATCCGAATCCAGAATATAGATAAAGAATTTTCGAACTAAACCTGTCAGGTTTCATTTGCCAATTTCAACTTCAGAAGGAATTAGTGTGAAAGATAAATAAAGTAAACCTGACAGGTTTTCTAGCACAGTTAGTTTCCGGCCGGTGTGCCACCGACCGGGGTAAAATCCATGGTTGGTGGCACACCAACCATTTTGAATCTAAAATTGACAGCTTTTATTGTTTAAAGATTAAATTAAAAAGAACATGAAAAACATAAATTTTAAAACCCTATTAATCGTAATTCTCTCTACTACTACTTTTTCAATGCATGCGCAATACAAAAGTGTGGATGAAGTAAGCGGAAAAGAAGTGGGAGAAAAAGTAAAAAACTTTTCAGCTGTTGATGATAATGGCAATACATTCAATTTAAAAACTGCCTTGAAAGAGGGTCCAGTGGTATTATTGTTTTATCGAGGACAGTGGTGCCCCGTTTGTAATCGACACATGAGCCAGTTACAAGAACAATTAGATGAAATTGAGGCCAAAGGAGCTAAAGTGATAGCAGTTTCGCCTGAAAAGCAGGAAAATCTGCAAAAAACTAAATCTAAAACAGGAGCTGAATTCACTTTGCTTTATGATGAAGATTATAAAATCTGTGAAGATTTTGATGTAGCCTTTGTCCCAAAAGAACAATTGATTGAGCTCTATGACACTCGTCTGGATGCTGATTTAGAAAATGCACATTCAGATAATTCTCAGCGCATACCAGTTCCCGCAACTTTTATTATTAACCAAAAAGGAAAAGTAGCTTGGAGACATTTTGACCGAGATTATAAAGAAAGAGCAAGTGAGGAAGAAATAATGGAAGCTTTGGATAATTATAATAAGAAATAAGTTTGACTAATCAACTTAATATCAAGTTCCTTAACTTATTTAGGATTTGACAGAGGTAAAAATAATTACACCAATTATAAACTCTTGGCGTAACTATTTTTAACTTAATTGCAAATTAAAATAAATGATTAATTTAATTCATGGTCATTTATCTTTCTCACAAAACTCTAAATCGATGGTTCTTTTATCGATATCAGTAGCTTTTACTCTTACCGTTACAGGGTCACCTAGCGTAATCATACGCTTATTATTTCGACCTATTATTCTGTAATTCTTTTCATCAAACTCATAGTAATCATCCGTCATATCAACTAAACGAACCATGCCTTCACATTTGGTTTCTATAATTTCTACAAAGATACCCCATTCGGTTACGCCTGTTACCAAACCATCAAATGCTTTATCTTCCACAGAAGCCATAAATTCAACTTGTTTGTACTTAATGGAAGCTCTTTCCGCATCCGAAGCTCTTTTCTCCATTTCAGAAGAATGTAGACATTTAGATTCGTATTCTTCTGCATTTACAGATTTGCCTTGGTCTAAATAATGTTGCAACAATCTGTGCACCATCACATCAGGATATCGTCTGATTGGAGAGGTAAAGTGGGTATAGTATTGAAATGCCAATCCAAAGTGGAACGAGCTTTTAGTGGTGTATTTTGCTTTAGCCATAGAACGAATTGCCAAACTTTCGAGCACATTCTGCTCAGGTTTACCATTAATATCGTTCATCAAAGCATTTAATGATTTAGCCACTGCTTTTTCTTCAATTTCTAATTCATGGCCAAATCTTTTGGCGAATATTGAGAAAGTACTCAATTTTTCAGGATCAGGGTAATCATGCTGACGATATACGAAAGTCAATTTCTGATCTCCTTTTTTCTTGGTAGCAATAAATTCAGCCACTTTTCTATTGGCTAAAAGCATATATTCCTCCACCAATTTATGTGCATCCTGTCTAATTTTTGGAATAACACCTAATGGTTTGCCATTTTCATCCAGTTTGAATTTTACTTCAACCGATTCAAAAGCAATAGCACCATGCTTAAAACGAGTTTCTTTTAGTTTTTTTGCAATTGAATTTAAAGTTGTTAATTCCTCAACATGATCTCCAATTCCAGCTTCTAAAATTGCTTGAGCTTCTTCATAAGCAAATCTTCTATCGGAATGCGTGATAGTTCTACCAAACCATTCATCATGAATAGTGCCATTATTATCCAGCTCAAAAATGGCTGAAAAAGTGAATTTATCTTCATTTGGTCTTAGTGAACAAAGTCCATTTGAAAGTCTTTCTGGCAACATAGGAATAGTTCTATCCACCAAATAAACCGAAGTGGCTCTGTGAAAAGCTTCTTCTTCCAGTAAAGTACCAGGCTGCACGTAATATGTTACATCTGCAATATGAATTCCGATTTCATAATGACCATTTTCCAATTTTTTAAAAGAAATGGCATCATCAAAATCTTTTGCATCTTCTGGATCGATGGTGAAAGTAGTGGTATCACGCATATCCCTTCTTTTCGCAATTTCCTTTTCAGGTAATTGATCACTGATCTTTTCAGATTCCCTTACCACTGCCTCTGGAAATTCCATTGGCAATTCAAATTCTGCCATTATAGAGTGAATTTCTGCTTCATTCTCACCAGCTGGCCCTAATACTTTAATGACTTTAGCCTCAGGTTTTCGATCAGTATCTCCCCAGCTTTTGATTTCAGCAATTACTTTATCTTGATGCTGGGCACCGCCTAATTTATCGTTATTGATAAAGAAATCGGTATGAATATATCGGCTGTCTGGAATCATGAAAGCATAGCGAACGGATTTATCAATTCGTCCTACAAATTGGGTTTTCGCCCTTTCGACAACCTCAATTACTTTTCCTTCTTCTCTGCCGTCTTTATTTTTCTTAGTTACGACTACTTTTACGGTATCTTTATGAAAAGCACCTTTCAGTTTTTCGGTTTTTACAATAATATCATTTTCCCGATCTTCAGAAATGATGTAAGCCAATCGAGGATTCACATGGTCAACTGTCCCAATAATGAATTCTGGTTCTTTAACCGAAACATAGGTTGCTCTGGAAGATTTTTCAATTTTGCCTTCTTTCAGTAACTCTACTAACACTTTATCAATTAAGCGCTTCGCCTCAGCCGTATTGCTACCAATTGCTTTGGCTATATTTCTGACTGTAAATGATTTGTCTAGATTAAAATCTAAAATTTGAAGAACTTCTTGTTTTAGTTCAGGTATGCTTTTAATTATTCTTTTGGGCTTTTTTACGCCTTTTTTATTTCTTTTTTTACTCATGTTTAAATTTAATATGTTTTGAAAAGGATGTGATTAAGTGAATATGAAGAAATCAATAAATCACTCATCCTTAACTTTAATGATTTGCTCTTCTTGCAAGAGGGGTTGTCCATTTATTTTTAGGTACAATTGGCAAGTGAGCACTACATCTTTTTCACAATATTCGGCAATTCTTTTTAAATCACCTTCTTTATAATATACTTCATATACTTGACTTCCGTCAATATCGTCTTTACTAGTGGGTAAATCAAATATATGCGCCAATAAATCTAATTTGGTATAATGTTTTCGGTCTCCAAACTTCCACATTTCCAAAGTGTCAAGATAAGGCGTTTGCCAAGGCTTCATGGATGAAACGTCCAAGACGGAAGGAAGTTTTAAGCCATTCACTAAGATCCGTCTACAAATATACGGAATATCAAACTCTTTGATGTTATGCCCACAAATGACAGAATTTGTATCCTCCACTTTTTGCAGAATTGGAATCAATTTGCTGAGCAACTTTGACTCATCTTCATCAGCTAGGGTTGTGACTCTTAGCTTTCTATTCTTCTCATTTCCGAACATCCAACCTAAAGAAATCACTACTATTTTACCAAACTCAGCATAAATTCCTGCTCTCTGATAAATTTCTTCAGCTGTTTCTTTATTTTTTGTAAGAAAAGAGGCTTTATGTTGCCATAATAACTGTTCCTTTTCAGTTAAACCAGTAAAATTCTCCGCTTGGGGAACGGTTTCTATATCAATAAAAAGTATAGCCATTTTGGTTGATTCAGGGTTGAAGTTCGGCTCAAATTATGGAAAAAATTGGAAAGAATGAAAGTTTGATGTAGGAAGTTTGAGGCCCTCTAGCCACCAAAGGGGGAAATCGGAAGCTAGAATTCTTGATACTAGATTCTAGATAGTGTTTCCTGTCTTGATTCTTGACTCTAGGTTCTTGCATCTATAATTTCAACAAAAATCTTACTAAGACTATCTTTTTAACGTATAGGCTTTAACTTTGCACCGAATTTAAGCAAAGACTTTATTATAAGATGACATATATTTCACCTATTGAAACAAAAACCTGGAAAAAGCTAGAAGAGCATTATCAGAAAACTAAGGATATTCATCTCAAAACACTTTTTGATAATGATAAAGAAAGATTCGATAAATATAGTTTAAATACTGAATCACTTTTTATTGATTTCTCAAAAAATAAAATCAATGAAGAAACCCTCAGTTTACTTTTAGATTTAGCAGTTGAAATGGAATTACCAGCCGCCATCGAATCCATGTTCGCAGGTGATAAAATCAATCAAACTGAGAATCGTGCTGTTCTACATACTGCTTTAAGGGATTTTTCCAATAATCCTGTAATGGAATCAGGTCAAGATATAATGCCATTGGTGATAAAGGTGAGAAAACAAATGGAGACCTTTAGCCAAAAAATACATTCCGGTGAATGGAAGGGATATTCAGGCAAAGAAATTCAGCACATTGTCAATATTGGGATTGGTGGTTCAGATTTAGGGCCTGTTATGGTGACAGAAGCCTTAAAGCCATATAAAGTAAAAGGAATTGAAAGCCATTTTGTATCCAATGTAGATGCTACGCATATCGCTGAAGTTCTTCAAAAAATTGAACCTGAAACCACTTTATTTCTAATTGCCTCCAAAACATTTACTACTCAAGAAACCATGACCAATGCTCATACGGCTAGAAAATGGTTTTTGGAAAATGGTGGCTCAGAAGAGACTATAAAAAAACATTTCGTTGCCTTAAGTACCAACAAATCCGGAGTCGAAAAATTTGGGATAGATCCAGCCAATATGTTTGAATTTTGGGATTGGGTAGGCGGAAGATATTCGCTTTGGTCTGCTATTGGCTTATCCATTGCCTTAAACATTGGCTATGATAATTTTGAAGAATTATTGAAAGGTGCTCATGAAATGGATATTCATTTCAAGGAAGCCCCTTTATCTGATAATGCACCTGTTCTTTTAGCTCTTTTAGGCGTTTGGTACAATAATTTTTATCAAGCTGAAACAGAGGCTATTTTGCCTTATGACCAATATCTGCACCGATTTGCTGCATATTTTCAGCAAGGGAATATGGAAAGCAATGGTAAATCAGTAGACAGAAATGGAAAGACTGTTTCTTACCAAACTGGCCCCATTGTTTGGGGAGAACCGGGCACAAATGGTCAGCATGCTTTTTACCAGTTGATCCATCAAGGCACTAAAATGATTCCTTGTGATTTTATTGCTCCTGCTGTTTCTCACAATCCAATTGGAGACCATCATCAAAAATTATTGGCCAATTTCTTTGCGCAAACAGAGGCTTTGATGAATGGAAAAACTGAGAAAGAAGCCCGTCAGGAATTGGAGCAAAAAGGATTGAGTTCAGATGAAATTGAAAAATTATTGCCTTTCAAGGTATTCAAAGGTGATAATCCAACCAATTCTATTTTGATGAAGAAAATAACGCCTAAGAGCTTGGGTAGCCTTATAGCGCTTTATGAACATAAAATTTATGTACAGGGAATTATCTGGAACATTTTCAGTTTTGACCAGTGGGGAGTGGAATTAGGCAAGCAATTGGCTGGTTTAATTTTACCAGAATTGGAGCATGATAATCCTGTTATTGGACATGATGCTTCTACTAATGGCTTGATTAATGAGTATAAGAGGATGAGAGAGGATTAAATTGACCAAAATCATAATCATAGGAGCTGGTGCTGCAGGCATTTTTGGAGCTATTAATATCGCCTCCAAAAATCCTGATGCAGAGGTAGTGGTTTTAGAAAAATCCTCCAAGCTTCTTTCCAAGGTAAAGATTTCTGGTGGTGGTAGATGTAATGTCACCAATGTGTGCCAAGAGCCAAAAGAGCTTATCAAAAACTATCCCAGAGGAAATAAAAAGCTTAAAAAAGCATTTGAGCAATTTGGTACCATTGATACTGTTAATTGGTTTGAAAGTAGAGGAGTAAAGCTCAAAGCCGAAACAGACGGCAGAATGTTTCCTATTACAGATGATTCACAGACCATTATCGACTGCCTTTTGAGTGAGTGTAAAAAGCACAAAGTAGAAATTAGAACAAAAGTCTCTGTAGAATCCATTGAGAAAACTGAAAATGGTTTTTTATTAGACATAAAAGGTGCTGAAAAAATTGAATGTGACAAAATATTGGTGGCTACGGGCGGACATAATAAATTAGAAGCCTTTCAGTGGTTAGCTGATTTAGGACACAGTATTTCAGAACCTGTTCCTTCCCTATTTACTTTTAACCTTCCGAAATCGAACATTACAAACTTATCTGGGGTAGCAGTTCAAGATGTGGAAGTAAAAATAGCAGGTACTAAGCTTTCGTATCAAGGGCCATTATTAATTACGCATTGGGGCTTGAGCGGACCAGCTGTACTCAAACTTTCAGCTTGGGGAGCCAGAATTTTACAGGAAAAGAATTACGAATATTCAGTATTAGTGAATTGGCTTAAAACAGCAAATGAAGAGGAAACGCGCAATCGTTTAACTGAATTTCAATCACAGAACCCTAAAAAGATGCTTTTCAACAGTAATCCATTTCAGTTACCAAAAAGATTATGGGAATATCTGTTAACCAAAAGCGAAATAGATGAAGAACTGCGCTGGAATAATTTTTCTGGAAAGAAATTCAATAAGCTGGTCAATCACTTGATTGCTGATTTATATGAAGCCTCAGGAAAAACTACTTTCAAAGAAGAATTTGTTACCGCTGGTGGAGTCAAATTAGGGGATGTGAATATGCAAACGATGGAAAGCCGAAAATGTCCTGGACTCTTTTTCGCTGGTGAGGTTTTAGATATTGATGGCGTAACGGGAGGTTTTAACTTTCAAGCTGCTTGGACAACCGCTTGGTTGGCTTCAGAAGGTATGTTTTAAAGCAAAAAAAAGCCTCTCAAAAATTAATTTGAAAGGCCTTTTTATCGGGTATGCAGGTTTTATCCTGCCTGATGCTCTTCTCTTAATAAATCATTTACGGTTTTCACTGGATTGAAAGTTGCAAGTGGAACTTCAACAAAAAGTGTAATCCAATCTGACATGGCGCCATTCCATAATCCAGGAAGTTCTAAAGCTTTTAATTCTTTACCATCTTTTGATTTACTTGTAATGAAGCCTGTTTCAGGATTTCGGTATTTGATCAAATCATATTTCCTTCCATGTAAATCTTTAACTCCACAAACTAAATCTACTGGATTAAAATGAGTAGCGCTTTGTAAAGCTTCTTGGGCTTTTTTATCATTTGGATCAATTTGGGAAGTTTCAGCAATTTGTAAATTCAAGGAACCATCTTCCTCTTTTACCCAAAAAGGACCTCCTCCTGGCTCTCCAGTATTTTTCACCATACCACAAATCCGGATTGGCCGGTGCAAGAGATATTGCAAATAGCCTACTTTTTCAGAAAAGTCTAAATCAGCATAATCATCTTTAAAAACCAAGAATAAATCTTTTTTGGCAAAATTCTCAATTTCTAGCAATTCTAATTCATTGATATTACGCTCCAACTGATTTTGATAACCAAATAATTTGCTTTGAACACTCATTAATAAGCCGGCCAAAGCTTTTTTATAATGAATAGTTTTCAACTTCAAATGATCAGGTACCACATTGTCTATATTTTTTATAAATATGATATCATGGTCTAAATCATTTAGGTTTTCAATTAAAGCTCCATGCCCAGCAGGGCGAAACAATAAACTACCATCATCATTATAAAATGGAGTATTATCAGTATTAACAGCTATGGTATCAGTTTCTGGTTTTTGTTGGGAAAAAGTAATATCAAAATCATTAAAACCCTTTCTAACATGGGCTGCATGCTCTTCAAAAAGATTTTGGTGCTCTGGCGAAACTGTAAAATGCAGTCTCACCTTTCCTTTGGTTCCCCTAGCATAATTTTCACCTTCCGTGAAATGTTCACCTACAGGAGTTTTTATACCTGATTTATAATCATGAAAATCTAAAAGTCCTTTCGGTAAATTCCCATAATTTAATCCATCTTCTAATAATAAAGCTTTTACAATGGAATGATATTCTTTCGCTTTTAAAGCATCATCAATTCCACTACTCTTCTCCATCATTTTTTCATCTAATGTTTTGGAAAAAGCAAACCTGTGAATATTATCAAAAAAGGTCTTTAAATAATCATCTTTTTCGGCTTGAGATTCATCTTCTTCCAAAAAAGCATATAACCTCTTGAACATACGACTAGCCGCACCACTAGCAGGCACGAACTTGATCATATTATAATCCAAAGATTGTTTTTCAAAAAACGCAATAAATTTATCTATGCTTTCTTCCGATAATTGTATTAAGCCGTCACCTATTGTTGCAGGTCGATCAATGGCCAAATAAGGAAATCCTTTTTTAAATCTTTCTAATTGTTCTTCTACCAACTCCACGGATTTTCCAGCATTCTTGATATCTTCTTTCAGTTTATCGTCCATAATTTTGGGTTGTTAGGTTTAAAAATAAGTCTCTAAAGCCATTTTATAACTTCCTTCATAGGCTTTATATAAATTCTTCCAATCAAAAACTTCCGACAAATCCTCAGACATATTTCGCATATCTATTCTTTCTCTGCTAGTGATCTGAGTAAATTCCCACATCACGTTTGTCAATTCCTCTGCTGCTTGGTCAAAGCTTTTATTGGCTCTTTTTACTATAAACATTCCATGTTTTTTATCACCAATGCTTACGTTCTTCATGTAATCTCCAAATCCTGATAAATCAGATGTAATTGAGGCTACCCCTCTTGCTAAGGACTCTAATGGAGTATATCCCCAAGGCTCATAATAGCTAGGGAAAACCCCTAGATGACAAGCCCTCACAAAATCATCATATTCCATTCCAAAAAGCGGATTAGTAGAAGAAATGAAATCAGGATGATAGACTACTTTTACTTTATCGGATTCATTGTTGACAAGGTTGGCTGTTCGCAGAAAATTTAGAATAGAATCATTAGCATCATCCTGCAAGTTATGGGTCACCACCGGAGGCAAACCTCCTGATTTCCAAGCCTGTATTGTTCTCCTGTGCCTCAATCTCCAATAATCATCCACCATGTCATTTAAGTTGGGCAATTTATGATCTCCTTTACTTGAAGCAGCCTGTCTGTATAATCTGGTTTTAATCTGCTCAACTATTGCATTAGAATTAGCATTAATTTTATCCAGCATTGCGCGAGCATTCAAAACATCTGGGTTTATAGATTGAACAGGCTGTCGGGTAATAAAAAACATTACTACTGTTAATGGAGAACCAGCTTCTTTTAAGCGATGATTTAGGCGAGCCAAAGCTTCTAAAGTCAAATCATATCCTTTATTGGAGTATTCGAATCTACCTGAAGTAAAAAAGTAAAGGGTTTTGTTCAAATCAAAAGAATAACTTTTGAAAAAATGCCCCATAATAAAATTTTCCAGTAATTGCTTATACTTGTGATGTAAATTCTGCACTTCATGAAGCACAGAAAATCTTTCGATATTTAAACCATTAGGTAAAATCTTATCAGGGCTTCTCCCTAATAAATGAAAACATTCTTTACCTGTAACCTCACTAACCGTAGTAAAAACATGAGCACCATGAACACATGCTCGTTCTAATTTTACGTTTGCCTCCACATTAAAATGAACTGCTTCTTTATGCCAATCCATAAAAGGAAGATGGTCATAAAATTGCGGATCGTTCATTGCTAAATATCTACCTAAAAGTGTTGCGTGAGTAGTAAAAACTGTTTGCAAAGGCACTTGATCTCTTCTTAAATTTGGGATGGCGGAACCTGCCATCCATTCATGAAAATGAGCCAGAGGTTTAACTTTTTGGTCGATGGCTACACGAGTCAATTCTGACAGAAAAATATGAACCATATAGCCAAAGGCCAACACTTCATCCATTAATGGGTCATGATTTTTAAAATCAATGCCATGATTTTGCCAATAGTAATATTTAATATCTCCCAATTGGTGAAAAGAAGATTTATGATCAAATAAAATCGTTTGAGGTCTTCCTGACACCAACCAATAGCCGGATTTTATATTCAATCCTTTTTCCCTGCAAATTCGTAAGGTTTCGTCTATAACAGGATGATCGAACTCAGCTTCTTCGAAATCTGTGGCTGCTTCTTTGGGTGCATAAGGCCCCATCAAAAAATAGTTCCTACCCCAATTCTTAACCATAGTGGGAACTTTAGAACGAATTACCGTATAAATTCCGCCTACTTGATTACAAACTTCCCAAGCAATTTCTGTTAAAATATGTTTCTCATTATCAATTGTATTATCTTCATTCATATGAGTGCATTTGTCAATAATTTGAATAGATTATTTAATTTATGAGATTAATCTGTATTTATGATAGAATGCATAAAAAAAATCTGAATTTTCCATAAATAAAAAGAGGATTCACTCATTAAACCTTAATTTATAAAAAATAAAGAAATACTTAGTGTATAAACTACAATAAGTAGTTAATTTTGTATTGAGAATGGCGATAAATCGCTAAATATTAATTGGTTAAAATGGAAGAAAATAAAGACAATGCTCAAGAATCTGAAAAAGATTTCGAGGGTAATTATATAGAAAAATTTCGAGAGCAGAAGGAAGAGGAATTTTATCCTGGTGGTATCATTAGCTGGAAGCAAAAGAAAGGTAAAATAAAGATTTATGCTCAACATTCCACTTTGGAATTGCGCATTATCAATGAGAAAATTCTAAAATTCAGATATGCTAATGATGGCTATTTTGAGGATGATTTTTCCTATGCAATAGATCCTGAATTCGAATTGGGAAATACAAATTATCAATTCGAAAATCAGCAAGATTCACTTCTCATAAAAACAGATCTATTGCAATGTCTTATCAAAAAAGCTGATGCTACTATTAAAATTCTGGATAAAAACGGAAAGGTTTTAATTGAGGATGAAAAAGGCTACCACTGGAAAGATGAGAAACGATTTGGTGGTCATGTGGTGATTTCAACACTAAAATCATCAAAATCCAATAAATATTACGGGCTAGGAGATAAAACAGGCAGACTTAATCTGAATGGAACCCGAAGAGAATTATGGGGAACTGACTGCTACGGATATGGCAATGAGACTGATCCTGTCTATAAAAACATTCCATTTTTCATGGGTTTGAATGATGGTGAAGGCTATGGCATTTTCTTGGACAATTCATTTCGAACCTTCTTTGATTTTGGACATGAAAGAAAAGAAGCTCTAAGTTTCTGGGCACAGGGAGGTGAAATGCGTTATTACTTCATATATGGCCCGAATTTGGAAAATGTAGTCCAAGATTACACTGGATTAACAGGAAAGTCACCTTTACCACCTAAATGGGCTTTAGGATATCACCAAAGTAAATGGAGTTATTATCCTGAAAGCACAGTTCGTGAATTGGCAAAGTCTTTTCGTGATAAAAAAATCCCATGTGATGTTATCCATTTGGATATTGATTATATGGATGGCTATCGATGCTTTACATGGAATAATGACAGATTTCCGAATCCTAAACAGATGATTGATGATTTGAGGCAAGATGGCTTTAAAACCATTGTCATCATTGACCCAGGAATTAAAATTGATCCGCTCTATACTGTTTTTCAACAGGGTGTTCATCACGATTATTTCTGCCAAAGAATGGATGGTGCAAGATTTAAAGGTAGCGTATGGCCGGGGCCTTGTCATTTTCCTGATTTCACTAATCCTGCTGCCAGAAAATGGTGGTCTGGTTTATTTGGTGGACTTTCGCAAGATGGTGTTGCTGGAGTCTGGAATGACATGAATGAACCTGCTGTATTTGAAGAAGGCACTTTCCCAAGAGATGTGAGGCATGATTATGACGGACATCCTTGCAGCCACAGAAAAGGCCATAATGTTTATGGAATGCAAATGGCAAGAGCTACTTACGAAGGATTGGAGCAATTTGCCGGAAACAACAGAAGCTTTACCATTACACGATCTGCCTACGCTGGAATTCAAAGATTTAGCTCGGTTTGGACCGGAGACAACCTAGCTTCATGGGAACATTTGAAAATTGCTAATGTTCAATGTCAGAGATTAAGTGCCTCAGGTGTTTCTTTTGCCGGTTCTGATGTAGGTGGGTTTATTGGTGCACCTGATGGAGAATTGTACACTCGATGGATACAGATGGCTACTTTTCATCCTTTTTTCAGAACTCATTCATCGGGTGATCATGGAAACAAGGAACCTTGGCAATTTGAGGATAAATATTTGAACATTGTTAGAAGATTTATTGAATTGCGGTATGAAATTATGCCTTATCTATACACTACTTTCTGGCAGTATGCAGAATATGCTATTCCAATGTTAAGGTCTATTTCATTAGCTTATCAGAATGATAATGAAACTTTGGACAGGGAAGAAGAATTTTTATTAGGACAGCATTTATTAATTTGCCCCGTTTCAGCTCCTAAAGTAAAGGAGAGAATGATGTATTTGCCGGAAGGCGAATGGTTCAACTACTGGACTGATGAACTGATTTCAGGGAAAAAAGAAATTATCGTAGAAACCCCTCTAGAACAAATCCCAATGTTTGTTAAAGCTGGAGCCGTTATTCCTATGCAAGATAAAATGCAGTATGTTAATGAGTTTGTACCTGAAAACATCAAATTACATATTTATAAATCTATAAATGAAACAACTAGTGAATTGTATGAAGATGATGGACTTACTAAAAATTTTGAAATGGGCATCAGCACTTTGCATACATTCATTCAAAAACCAATTGACAATAAAATAATCCTTGAACATAATATTGATTCAGAATATGAATCTGGTTCTAAAGGATTTGAAATTCATCTACATGGCTTTGGTAATGTGGAGAAAATTATTGTAGATGGAAATACAATCAGCATAAATAATGAATCTAAAATAATAGTCGATAGAGATTTTGATACGTTAGAAATCATAAAACGGTAAACCTTAAAAAATAATTGCTCATGGAGGTATTAATGATTGGTCCTGGGAATCCGAACCCGCAAAACAGCGGATTGGGTATTGCTTGTTATCATATTGCTCAAAATTTAGCTAAAAAAGTGCACCTAAAGCTTTTTTCAGTAGAAAGTGCAGAAGAATTTGCTGATCAGGAAATGGAAAGCAGTAGAACCGAAACGCTAAACCGACAAAAATTAACCAATAAAAAGCAACTGAATGCTGACTTGGTTCACCTTTCTGTAACAAGTGAGCTGAATCCTTATTCCTATTCTTCTAGTATTGACATCGAGGAACATTATAATGAAAATATAGAGATTTCAGTACAAGAAGCCCTGGAAGATTTCAGCCAAAAAATTGTATTGAAAAGCCGTAATTTAGATTTTGATGTTATTTATGCGCACGATTGGACTGCCATTCCTGCCTCTAAAAAATTGAAGGAGCTAAGTGGCAAACCCTTTGTTTTGCACATTCATGCTTTGGATTATGACCGAAGTGGCAAAAAAAGCAATTCATGGCTTTTCGACTTAGAAAAAGAAGGCATGCAAATAGCTGATTTGGTGATTGCTGTAAGTGAATACCATAAAAATATTATGGTAAAAGAATATGGTATAAAAGCATCCAAAATCAAGGTGATTCATCATGGAATTGATGAATTACAAGTATCGGATTACAAAGCACCCTTTGATGAAGATATTATTTTATTTTGCGGAAGATTAAGTCTTCAAAAAGGAGCCACTACTTTTATAGAGATTGCAGAAGCTTTATTGAAAAAAGAGCAAAATCTTCGTTTTGTAGTTACAGGACAAGGAGAATTAATTGAAGAAATGATTGCTTCTTGTAATGAGAAAGCTATGCTCAATAAAATTCATTTCACTGGTCATTTGCCACAAGAAGATGTGTTTGCCATTATGAAAGCATCTCAGGTAATGGTAATGCCATCTTTATCAGAACCATTTGGTTTATCAGCGTTAGAAGCAGTAAGCTTAAACTTACCAGTAGTTTTATCCAAAAATTGTGGTGTGGCAGAAGTTCTAAAAGATGTTCCAAAAGTAGTACAAAGTGACATTGAAAGTTATGTTATCGCTATTAGAGAGATTTTGGCAAATCAAAAGCAATCATCAAAAATTGCAAAGCAAAATGCAGAATCTGTAAAGAAAAGAAATTGGGAGACGGTTTCAGATGAAATATTTTCAGCTTTAAAGCAAGAATTAAAAAATGGATAATTATCAGATCATACATTTTAATCACCCGCTGGAGGTGAAAAAATTATCTTTTTTAGATATTGGAAAAAATCTTCCGGCAGTGGATGAATCAAAAAGCCAAAAAACTTTCATTGATGACTTTTCAGATTTAGTTTACTCAAAACTGAAAACAGTTTTAAAAATGGCAGAGGAAGATAAGTGTCCATTAGTCTTTTTTAGTTTGCCATTTTTAAAGTTTCTCAAACAACATGACGCCAACTTAATGTTGGAGATAAAAAAGAAGGTAGATACTGGGAAAATTCAGTTAATAGGGTCTTGCGCTTATCATTCGTTCAGTTATTTATGTTCCCCTTTGTTATTTAAAAAAGAGGTAGCGCTTTATTTAGATGGATTATCAGATTATTTCGAAAAGAAACCGGGTATTTTCATCAATACAGCATGTCTCTATGATGATCAGGTAGCTGAAATAGTAAACTCATTGGGTTATCAAGGAATAATAGCCACTGCAAATCCTTGGCATTTGGCAGGAAAGCATTCTGGCCAAGTCTATAAATCAAATACAGCACAGCCTTTCAATATTTTACTTTCAAATGGTGATGGGCCAGATAATTTTCAGATCAGTTTAGTGAATGGATATGGAAGTGCTTATAATTCGGATTTCATTGATAAATCAGTTTCAAATGAGAAACAAATTCAGGAATTGTTTATGATCGGTAATCCAGATGAACATTCCGTTTATGCGGTAAGCTTACCTTTAAGTTCCCCATCTTGGGAACATAAAATTCCGGACTACACCAATAATCCGCTACAGAAAGCTTTATTGAAGCAAGGTTCAGCTTTAGTCAATCAGTATCATGATAAATTATCTGCTGAGGATTTAAAACTCTTAATGCTACTCTGCCAGCCCGACCACCTCTTGCAAATCAACCAAACCAGCAAGGAAGAGGGTTATGACCATTTTATCAGCAGTATGAATCATTTGACGGATATTAGTTTGAGGTATAAGTAATTAGGAATTAGATTGTAACACAAAGGCTTTCTGTTTTAAACTTATTACTAATTCTATTTATTTTAATATTTTGCTTAAAATTAGAGAGCTACATTAAAATGGATATATCTATAAAAATAATTCTTGGTTTTATTTTCCTCTCAAATATAGTGTTTGGTCAAAATCAAGATTTAGAAGTTGTATATGCAGTTGAGTCAGAAATTTCGGATTATTCACATGTAAGTAATTTAAGTGATTTGATAAATGGTGAACGTTGGGGGTTTCATTCCGGGCCAATTGGAATTCCTAGTGCATCTTCTACTCTTGAATCACAAGGAGAAAATAATTATAAAATCGAAAATATTCATGACTTAGATTTAACAACGGCTTGGATTGAGGGAAAACCTGATTATGGTATTGGAGAATTCTTGACAATCGAATTTAATTGGAAAGAAGAATACGAAGGATTTGGAAAAGTTTATAACTTCCATGGTATCATTGAAATATTTAATGGATACTGCAAATCAGAAAAAATTTGGGCTGAGAACTCAAGAATTAAGACATTAAAAATGTACTATAACGAACAACCTATATGCATAATTGAATTAGTTGACACTTGGCAGTACCAACAACTTGACTTAAAGAAATTTTTCACCTTCCCCAAATACAAGATAAATGCAAAAGATGGAGATAAGCTTAAGTTTGAAATAATTGATGTTTACAAAGGAACAAAATTTAAAGATACTGGATTATCAGAATTTGTCTTTCAAAGTACTGGAAACTGAATAACAGAAATTAAAGTATGTGCAATTGTCCCCATTTTTATTTTGTCAAATCACCCAAAATTGGTTGCATATCTTGAATGCTTATAGGCCATTCGTCTTCCCATGGGTAAATTCCCTTGACGGTTGGATAAATGCATTGAAGTACAGGAAAGTTATTATTTTGATAATACCAATTTGCATAACCAAAGTATTCGCTATAGTTTTCTTTGTTTACTGTTAACAATAGGCAGTTAAAGTTATCTATAATCTCAGCATAAAATTGACCTGATTGGTAGGTTATACCATTTTTAATATCTTCTCCAATGTTATTTATTAGAACATGTGCCAAGTCGGGATTTAGTCCAATAATTACTATTTCTGGATGATTGAAAGTCTTATAAAAACCAACGGTATAACAAAAACCAGGTCCATTTTCATCCTCCAAAACTTTGAGAGTATGCCACCCATACATTTCTATATCTGACAATAGTTTTTTATCTACTCGAGTCAATTCACTCATTGTAATCGTTTATATAAATACCGTTTCTATTTATCTCAACCTTATTTCCATCTATTTCAATATTAACCACTTCCGGTCTGACCTTCGGTACTGACCTAATCACCCCACATCCGACACCCCTCACCCTACTTTTTATATACCCCCATCAAATCTCCGGCAATCTTCCCAGAAGAAAACTGCTCTAAATGCGAATCCACTCCCTTAATCAGCTGCTCATTAAATTCGTTATCATCGGCTAATTTAACCATTTGAGCTGCTAATTCCTCATGATTTTTTGGGTCGGCATAAAGGGCATGCTTCCCTCCTGCTTCCTTCATGGCAGATTGATTTCCCGTTACTACGGAAGTGCCCACAGAAAGCGATTCTAATACAGGAATACCAAAGCCCTCAAAACTAGATGGATAAACAGAAGCTACTGCTCCTTTGTAGAGATATGGCAATTCCGTAAAAGGAATATTATTGTAGATCCTTACATTTTGATCTAACTTTAACTTATTAATTTCCTTCTCCACTTCTTTTTGATAATCAGTCTTTTTACCCACTATCAACAGCAATAAATCATGTTTAACCTGATCTAAAACCAGTTTAAAAGCCTGAACCAAATCCTTGGCATTTTTCCTATCCTCAATTGAGCCTACATATAAGAAATAAGGTTGATGCAAACTATATTGATCCAGCAAATACAACAACCTTCTGGTCTTCAAATCTTGTTTATAGATAGGATGTACACCTTGATAAACTACATTGATTTTAGATGAATCAATTTCAAAAAACTCAATAATATCAGTTTTAGTTTGTTCACTAATTGCAATGATTTCATCTGCTTTTTTGCAAGCTGACTTAAATTTTTTCTTATATATATTTCTATCAATAAATGGATAGAAGTCAGGATATCGTAAGAAAATCAAATCGTGAATGGTAACAATTTTCTTGGTATTGCCTTTTAGTCCACTTGGCAGCTCATTACTCAAACCATGAAAAATATCTGCATCTTGTTTCACTGCCAGCCTCCCAATTTTTTTTGAGCGCCATGCACTTTTCATAGATCCTGCTTTCCAAAGTCCTGAAGGCAAAACAGTGATATCCTTATTTTCTTTATAAAAATTAGCGGCCTCATCACGTTTAGAGATTTTGGGAGTATAAAGCGAATAATGCTCCTCAGGATAATGCTCCTTCAAAGCAGAAATTACAAAACGGCTATAATTACCTAATCCTGTGAAATTGTTGAAAGCACGTTTGGCTTCAAAAGCTATATGCATAAAAAAATAATTCTTAAAATATGAAACTAAACAAAACTAAATAAATTTCCTTTGTAGTCGCATTACTTCTTTAAAAAGAAAGATAATTTGTAGTTTTGCACCTAAGCGGGGAATGAATGAATCAATATAAAATTAAGACATTAGAAAACGGAATAAGAGTTATCCACCAGCCGGTAAGCAACTCAAAAATAGTGCATTGCGGATTCGCTTTGGACATTGGAAGTCGTGATGAAAAACCACATCAAGTGGGAATTGCCCATTTTTGGGAACATATGGCTTTTAAAGGCACCAAAAAGCGTAAAACCTTCCATATACTCAATAGATTAGATTCCGTGGGCGGAGAATTAAATGCTTACACTACCAAAGAAAAAATCTTTTTCCATGCTTCTGTTTTGGAGCAATATCTGGATAAGGCAATGGATTTGTTGGTAGATATCACTTTTCAATCCATTTTTCCTGAAAAGCAAATTGAAAAAGAGAGACAAGTCATTTTAGAAGAAATGGCTATGTACAAAGATTCTCCCGAAGATGATATTCAAGATCAATTTGATGAAGTTATTTTCTCTGGACATCCATTAGGCAATAATATTTTAGGCACTGAAGAAAGCCTGAAAAGCTTTACCCGTCAGCATTTCTTAGAATTTCTGGAAGAAAATTTAGATACCGAGCGTACCGTTTTTTCAATTGTAGGCGATATATCTGAGAAAAAATTGGAGCGCTATGTTAAAAAATATCTAGAACCTATTTCGCATCATAAAAGGAAAAGAGAAAGAATTCCTTTTGAGATTTATCAGCCAAACACTTTGAATTTCAATAAAGAAATTTCACAATCTCAATGTGCGATTGGAACTACTGCCTATCCAATCCATCACCCGAAAAGACTAGCCTTTTTTATGCTAGTTAACATTTTGGGCGGACCGGGAATGAATAGCCGATTAAATATGGCGCTTAGGGAAAAGCATGGATTTGTTTACGCAATAGATGCAGGCTATCATCCATTTACGGATACTGCACTTTTCAGTATATTTTTCGGAACCGATCCTGGTCAACTTCCAAAGAGCATAAAACTAGTGAAAAAGGAATTGAGAAAATTGCAAGAAAGACCTTTAGGTAGTTTGCAATTACATGTAGCCAAGCAGCAGCTTATGGGGCAATTAGCTATGGCAGAGGAAAACAATATGAACTATATGTTGATGTTGGGCAGAAGCTTATTAGATAAAGACAAAATTGAATCCTTGGATGAGCTTTTTGAGCAAATCAAACAGGTTTCAGCTAAGGATCTGCAAGATACTGCTAATGAAATTTTTGCAGATGAACGATTGAGCATCTTAACTTACAAAGCCAAAAGAAGATAATTATGGAGTTTTTAGATCCAGATTTAGAGAAATATATTGAAGCTCATACTGAGTCCGAAAGTGATTTACTCTATAAAATTAATAGAGAAACGCATACCGAGGTGCTAAAACCGCGAATGCTTAGTGGTCATTTACAAGGCCGAGTGCTATCCATGCTTTCGCATATGATTCAGCCTGAAAACATATTGGAAATTGGTACTTACACAGGCTATTCAGCACTTTGTATGGCAGAAGGCATGAAAGAAAATGGCAAGCTTATCACAATTGATGTAAATGAAGAATTAGCAGAAAGAGTTAATGAATATTTTCAATCTTCAGAATATTCCGATAAAATTGAAATGAAAATTGGAAAAGCCTTAGAAATCATCCCAAAACTCAATAAAACTTGGGATATGGTGTTTATAGATGCGGATAAATCAAATTATTTGAACTACTATAAACTGTGTATTGACCAAGTCAGAAAAGGCGGTTATATTTTGGTAGACAATGTGTTATGGAGTGGAAAGGTGTTGGAGAAAAATAGAAAAAAACTAGATAAGGATACTGAAAGTATGCTAGAATTCAACGAATTTGTGCATCAAGATGACAGAGTACAGAATGTATTATTTCCAATCCGTGACGGATTAATGATTTTAAGAAAAAAATGAACATAAAACTTCCCTTATTATTTACTGCAATTATAATTCTTTCCTCAAAACTATGGGCTCAACAAGTTCCTTCTCGAATGGAATTTGCCAATATGGATTTAAGATTGACTTCAGATGGAATTAAAGACATTCAGGCTGATGTAGATGCTTTAACTCGTAGCGAGAAATATTTCCAAAAGAAATTGGAGCGGGTGGATATGTATATGCCCATCATTGAAAGAATTTTTAGGGAAGAAGGCTTACCAGAGGATTTCAAATATTTAGTAATTCAAGAGAGTGCTTTAGTTTCTGACGCAGTCTCAAGTAGTAATGCCGTAGGTTTTTGGCAGTTTAAAGAAATTTCTGGATTAGAAAATGACCTTAGAATTGATCGACAGGTAGATGAAAGAATGAATATAGTTTCTTCCACTCGTGCTGCGGCCGCTTATTTAAAGAGTCATAATGAATATTTTGATAATTGGGCGTATGCATTAATAGCTTACCAAAGAGGCCGTGGCGGAGCTGCTGATGTTATTGATGAGAATAATTTCGGAAAAAGTCGTTTAAAAATCACAAGTGATACTTATTGGTATTTGAAAAAATTCTTAGCTCACAAAGTAGCTTTTGAAAATGCTTTAGGAACTTCCAAACCTCCATATTACCTCAAAGAAGTGGAAAATGTGAAAGGTACAACACTTAAAACTATTGCAAAGGAAGAAAATGTATCCTTGGAACTTTTAGAGGAATACAATAAATGGATAAAAAGAGGTAAGATACCTGAGGATAAAAATTATACAGTCATAATTCCCTTAAGTAACCTAGAGAAAATTGAAAAATTGCAAAGTCAAAAAAAAGCAGACTTAGAAAATTTACCAGGAGATATTGATGACTCTCAACAGCAAAATTTTCCATTAGTAGATAATTATCCGAGTAAATCTGACCGTTCAATCCCTCATGAAGTGGAAATAAATGGGTTAGATGGTATTTATGCTCCAGCTGGGTATTCTGTAAAAAAATTGGCTGAAACAGCTGGAGTTGACGAATTCAAATTCAGAAAATGGAACGATCTCAAAATCAGAGAAGAGTTAAAAACTGGAAAAATCTATTACTTAAGAAGAAAAAGAAATAGGGCTAAATTTTATTATCATACTGTTTCTCAAAATGAAAATATGTGGGAGATAAGCCAGAAGTATGGCTTAAAGTTGAAAAAACTTTATAGAAAAAACAGAATGGAACCTCCTCAACAACCAAATGAAGGAAGAGTGCTGTGGTTGCGACATAATCGCCCAGCTAATGTTCCTATTGAATATCGAGAAGCTCCTAAGAAACCAAAAAGGATTGATAAGAAGCCATTGGAAGATAATGTCAATGAGAATACTAAAGAAACTAATATTGACAGCACTAATGTTAAAACGCAAGATGCTGTTACAGCTAAAGTTTCAATAAAAGAATATGAGAATGTTCCTGATAGTAATGCAATATCAACTGAAAATTCTGTAAAAAATGATTCTCTTTTGAGTCAAAATAGCAGTGCAAATATTGAGGAAAACACAATCGTTTATAAAGATACCACAAAATTAAAAGAAGCTGATTTAGTTGTGGATGAAGAAATTTTTGAAACTGATTCGGAAAATGAATTAGATGAAGCAAACGAATACAACGAAAGTGATTTCACAGAATATTCTATAAAAAAAGGAGATACATTTTTTTCTATCGCTAATAGATTTAACATGAAAATCTCAACTTTACTGAATGTTAACGATTTAGGAATAAGAGATACCTTATCGATTGGACAAATCATTAAAGCGAATCGCGATGGATATTCAACAGAACCCTTTTCAGAAGTACCTGAACAACAAGAAAAGATAAAACAAACTGAGAAAAATTCTGTTGAAAATGATAAAAACACTATAGAACATAAAGTAAGCTCTGGTGACACAATGTATGCATTGGCAAAAAAATATAATGTCAGCTTAAAAGAGATAATGGAATGGAACAATAAGCAAGACTACAATTTAAAAGAAGGTGAATTAATTCTTATAAAGCAGAAATAAATGTAGCCTTTACATAAATTCTTGCCTACAATATCTTACATTTGTGGCATCTATCGAAAAAATATTGTATTTCGAAAGATTTATGTTTTAATTAAAAAAAACTTTACTTATGTTTAGAAATAACTCTAAACAGAGTATATTAATCAATAGATTCAAGGGTAAATTACATGGTAACAGCTACAAAAACTGTTGATTTGGTGATGCTAGTTGATGATAATGATACTGACAATTTCATTAGCAAGCGTATCATAGAAATAACTGAGTTCGCAAAATATGTTGAAATCAAAAATTCGGGCAAGAGTGCCTTAGAATATTTGGAGGAACACAAGGATGATCCGGATAAACTTCCCAATATTATATTTTTGGACATTAACATGCCAATTGTGGATGGATTCGTATTTTTGTATGAATTCGAAAAATTTTCGGATATCGTAAAAGATAAATGTAAAGTTATCATCTTATCAAGTTCTGATAATAAAAGAGATATAGATAAAATTGTGAATAATGATCATGTAATCAAGTTCATTACTAAGCCTCTTACTGAGAATGCATTAAACGAAATCCGTTCTCTTGATTTATATTAAGGTATAATTCAATTTTTAATAATATCTTTCATTTATGAAGATAATCTCATCTATTCTTTTTTTATTATTAAGTTCATCCGTTTTTGCCCAAAGCGACAGCATTAAATCCGACACCACATATTGGAGCAAAGGTGCAGTCTTAAACCTTAACTTTTCACAGGTAAATCTGACCAATTGGAATGGCGGGGGAAAAAGTTCAATTTCGATTGCTGGTTTAACCAATTTCAATATTAATTATCAAAAAGATAAAGATGCTTGGGACAATCGCTTAGATATGGCTTATGGCTTACTAAGACAGGGGGATAGCGAACAGCCTTTTATCAAAACTGATGATAATATTATTTTAACATCTCGTTATAGCCGACAAGTAAAAAAAAGAATTTTTGTTTCCGGTATTTTAGATTTCAGGACTCAATTTGATGAGGGTTTAGATGAAGAAGGGCAACAGGTCATTTCTCGATTTATGGCTCCAGCTTATTTATTAGCTAACATAGGTATTACTTACCGTTACAAGAAAATATTTACAGCTACTCTCTCCCCTGTCTCCTCAAAAACAACTATCGTACTGGACGATAGCTTATCTGCTGCAGGTGCTTATGGGGTTGACCCAGGTAAAAGATATCGATTTCAATCCGGTATAAATTTCTCTTCTTCCTTTCAAAAAGACATTTGGGAAAACGTGAATTTATCTACCAATCTTAACTTATTCTCTGATTATGAAAAAATTGGAAATATTGACGTAAACTGGGAAACTGCATTAAATTTTAAAATAAATAAGTTCCTATCTGCTAGTTACAGTACTCAATTAATTTATGATGACGATATCAAATCAAAAGAAATTATAGTAAATGAAGCTACTGGAGAATCTAGAAATGTGGCAGGAATTCAGTTTAAAAGCGTAATGAATATAGGGCTTAACATAAAACTATAAATCAACCAACTACCATTTTGCTCAACCTTATTGAAACCAATTTTAAGGATTATTTACAATTTTTAAAAGAACCAAATCCGAATCCTAATCACCAAAATATCAATACTAATAAGAAATGGAAAAGCTTACTAGCTTTTTTTGTTATTGATATTTTACTGGTAATACCTGCCGTTCTACTCATTCTTCTAGTTGAAGAAATTACTGATATTGATTTAGATAACCATGCAGTATCAGAGCTGACAAACAACTTCGGTCTTTTTGCTTTGATTTTACTAGGAGGAATCATAGCTCCTTTTATCGAAGAACTAATTTTTCGATTACCTCTTAATTACAAAAGAAATTATATCTTTAAAATGTTTGGAGCCTTTATTGGCAGAAAAACAGTAAAGAACTTCTGGTTCAAATATTATACTGTCTTTTTTTACTTATTCATTTTAGCTTTTGGTGCAGTACATATCTTTAATTATAAAGATGAATCTATAGGGATTCTTTTACTTACTCCTATTTTAGTATTGCCTCAAATTATTGGAGGGACAATTATGGCTTATTTAAGAATGAATCTAGGATTTTTCTGGGGCTTTCTACAACATGCTATTTTCAACTCCGCTCTAATGATCATTGCATTCTACACTAACTTAGATGAGAAAGTGATGATTGATAATAAAGATTTTAAGTTAAAAATTGAAGTTGCTGAAAATAGATTTGGTAAAGAAAAATTGATCCATATCAACAAAGATTTCGACTTTATAACTGAAATTGAGACTAGATATGCTCAATTCAATCACATTGCAAGCGAATTCAATTGGACTAAAATTAAGAAAGAAAAAAATTACAAGCACTTCAATATTCAATACAAAATTAAAAACTTAGACATCAATAGTGATTCAGTGTTACAACATCATCTACAGAAAATAATAGAGGATCAATAATCAGTGTCAAGTCCAAATGTATCTCTTAGTTTCCCTAATAAAGGATTCTCTTTTAACATAGCTTCGAATTTATCTTTAGCAGTATAGGGTCGATCTGCAGCCTTTTCAATATTTACTTTATGTTGCAATTGAATTGACCTATTCTGAAATTTAGCTCGAATAAAAGTTAATAGATCCACTCTTATTCTTTCAATGCCATCCACTTCAACAGGGTTAGTTAACTCAACTGTTATCATTTCACCTTCAAGCTGAACCGAATTTTTTAAGGAATTAGCTATCACGGGACCAATTTTATTATCCTTGATAAACTCTAAAATAGTGGATTTCAATTCTTCCTCATTTAATTCCTGCCCTTCTTCAGAGGAAAAGCTTTCCTCCAATTCCTGATTAGTTTCATTTTCTTCCTTTTCTGAAGATGATTCAATTGGAGTTTGTTTGATTTTCTCTCCAGGCTTAGGAATAGAAGGAGAAGATTTTAATGGTTTTTTTTCTGTTGCTTTAGCAGCTATTTGATCAGCAAGAGATTTACTTTTCGTTTTCTCAGAAGTATCTTCCTCAGTTTCAGACTGGCTTAGCTCACTTTTTTTTTTAAAACCGCATCATTCTGTTTTGCTAAATCAATTGCACTGTTAATTTTAGCCAGCTTCATTAAAGCTAATTCAACTGCCAATCTTTGGTTTTTACTTGCTTTGTATGATTGATCCGTCTGATTCAATACTTGAAGACCAGATAAAATAAAAGAAGGAGAAACTTGAGCAGCTTGCTGTTTGTATTGTGCTTTCACTTGCTCGGAAACTTCCAACAATTGCAAGGTAGATTCATCTTTACAAACTAGTAAATCCCTGAAATGAGCAGCTAGTCCGTTAATGAAGTTATGACCGTCAAACCCTTTTTTCAATATCTCATCAAATAATAATAATGCCTCAGGTATTTTTTCATTATTTAAAGCATCAGTTACCTTAAAATAATAATCATAATCTAAAATATGAAGATTATCAATAGTGGCCTGATAGGTGATTTTGTTATCCGGAGAAAAAGTAACAATCAAATCAAAAATAGAAAGCGCATCTCTTAAGGCACCATCTGCTTTCTGAGCAATTAAGTGTAAAGCAGCTTCTTCTGCTTCTATCCCTTCCCGATCCGCTATATCTTTTAAGTGATCTGATATATCCGAAACCTTAATTCTATTGAAATCATAAATTTGACATCTGGAAAGAATGGTTGGAATTACTTTATGCTTTTCAGTAGTTGCTAAAATGAAAATAGCATAGGATGGTGGCTCCTCTAATGTCTTTAAAAAAGCATTAAAAGCAGCATTGGAAAGCATGTGAACCTCATCTATGATATAAACTTTATATTTGCCATGCTGAGGTGGTACTCTTACTTTATCTATAAGATTCCGAACGTCATCCACAGAGTTATTAGAAGCAGCATCAAGCTCATAGATATTAAGGGAGGATGAACCTTCCATATTATCCACTTCAAAATCGTTGATCAGCCTAGCTAGAATTCTTGCGCAAGTGGTTTTACCAACGCCTCTTGGTCCGCAAAACAAAAGAGATTGCGCCAAATGGTCATTGTCAATTGCATTTTTTAAAGTAGTGGTGATGTGCTTCTGTCCAACTACTTCATCAAAACCCTTTGGTCTATATTTCCTTGCTGATACAACAAAATTTTCCATTAGCGCAATTTATAAATACCCTTTTGATTTTAGGATATGAAATAAGGATAATTATGATTTTTTTTCAAGATTTTTCTCAGATGATCCGTTGGCTAAATTCTCAGCCATAATATTCTACGAAATTTCTAGGTGTTTCATAAAGTGTTAATTTATGAAGACTAGATCCTTCTTGCAATTGCTTGACTTTTGGTTCTAATATTTTCCAAAACTCCGCTATAATTACTTCGCAACTAGCCATTTTCCCTACTAGAAAAGGGACATCCATGTTAAGGTTTTTATGATCAACCTTATCAATCACTTCAGATTTAATCAAGTTACTTAACTTCTTCAAATCTACCACAAATCCTGTATCAGGATCAGGTTCTCCTTTCACTGTCACAATCAACTCAAAATTATGACCATGCCAATTTTCATTGGCGCATGGACCAAAAACCTCATCGTTTCTTTCCTTGCTCCAGTTAGGATTAAATAGCTTGTGTGCTGCGTTAAAATGTTCTTTACGATTAACGTAAACCATGTCAATCTTAATTTTTAGGCTGCAAATATACGTTTATTCATTTATAATAAATAGTTTTGCTTAAAGAGCTTAATATAAAAACATACATCTTATGATTATAGTTACCGGAGCCGCTGGATTTATTGCATCAAACCTTATCAAAAAACTTAATACAGATGGTTTTAACCACATTATTGCAGTTGACAAATTTGATAAACCTGAAAAAAATAAAAATCTGGATGGTTTAAAAATTCAAGAAAAAGTTGAACGAGATGTGTTTTTTGAGTGGCTTGAAAAACAAAATGAAAAAGAAATTGAGTTTATCTTCCATTTAGGTGCCAGAACAGATACTACTGAATTTGATACTGAACTCTTAGCTAAACTCAATACTGAATACACCAAGGAAGTATGGAAAAAGTGCATTGACATGCAAATTCCTTTAATATATGCCAGTTCTGCCGCTACTTATGGACTAGGAGAATTAGGATATGATGATGATGAAAGTAAAATTCCTGAATTAAAACCCCTTAATCCTTACGGTATTTCTAAAAATGAATTTGATAAATGGGCACTTCAACAAGAGAAAAAGCCGTTTTACTGGGCAGGACTAAAGTTTTTCAATGTTTATGGTCCAAGAGAATATCATAAAGGCAGAATGGCCAGCGTGATTCTACATGCATACAAGCAAATTTCGGAAACGGGTAAAATGAAATTATTCCGTTCTCATAATCCTGAATTTAAGGATGGGGAGCAAATGAGAGATTTTGTTTTTGTAGATGATGTAGTGAAAGTAATGATTTGGTTAATGCATCACCGAAAAAATTCAGGAATCTACAATCTGGGAAGCGGAAAAGCTCGTACTTTCTTAGACTTGGTAAAAGCTGTTTTTAAATCTATGAAAATAGAAGAGGATATCAGTTTTATTGATACTCCTGCGGATATTAGAGATAAATATCAATACTTCACAGAAGCAAAAATGGATAAATTAAAGAAAATAGGCTATCCTTATAATTTCACTGATTTGGAAAATGGTGTAGCTGCTTATATCAAAGAAATGAAACTATAAACAGTTTAATACGATAAAATAATTTATGTTGCAACATTTATTTTTAACCTTAAACTAAAACTCACCAAACCATAAAAATATGTTTGAACAATTAGATCCGGAATTATTAGATAAAATTTATACTTACGCTATTGAAATTGGAATAGCATTGATAAAGGTAATTCTTATATTTATAGTAGGTAGAATTACTATTAGTTACCTGATGAAGGGAATCAATAAAGCCTTCAAAAAATCTGAATTGGATGTTTCCCTTGTTGCTTTCTTAGGTTCATTTTTCCGATTTGTATTTTACATCGCTTTAGTCTTAGTAATAGCGCAAAGTATTGATATAAAAATCGCTGCTATTCTTGGAGTATTAGGTGCAGCTGGTTTAGCCATTGGTTTAGCCCTTCAAGGAAGTTTATCCAACTTTGCGGGTGGTATTTTAATTTTAGTTACTAAGCCATTTAGAGTGGATGATATCATTGAAGCTCAAGGTTATTTTGGGGTAGTAGAGAAGATCGATATTCTTCATACTTACATTAGAACTTTTGATAATCAAGTAATCGTGATGCCTAATGGTGGGTTAGCCAATTCAAATGTTACGAATACTACATTAAAAGACACAAGAAGGGCAGAATTAAAAGTTGGAGTAGCCTATGGATCTGATATCAGCAAGGTTCGAGAAATCATTTTGGATGTTTTATCAAAAGATGAAAGAATTAAAACTGATCCTGCACCAGTTGTAAAATTCACTAATTTTGGAGATAGTTCACTAGATTTAAGTGTGAGGGTTTGGACCGATACAGATAATTTATGGCCTGTTTATTGGGATAATATGGAAGCTATCAACAATGAATTTGTTAAGCAGAATATTGAAATTCCATTTCCACAAAGAGATATTCATATGAGAACCAAATAAAAATATGAACATAATTATTTTATATTTAGCCTTCGATTTAGTCGAAGGCTTTTTTTTTGAAAAAAAAATCTAAAAATTTTAACCACTAAAAGGATGAATGTCGTTCTTGAAGGGATTACATAAAAATATATTTGTGAAGAAAACTATATCATTAAAATTAAAAGTATTTATACTAGCCTTGTTTCTTGTTTGTGGCCACGCCTCCTACTCTCAAAATTTTGTAAAAAGGTACTTTAATAATCTAATCAATGATACAAGCGATATATCCAAACCACAATTTTTGATTTACCCAACAGTTGCTTATGCACCTGAAACAAGCTGGGAATTTGGATTAAGCTCATTGCTAGTGTTTTATGCCAAGCAAGATACCTCAAACCGCTTAAGTGAAATAAATGGATTTACCTTTTTCACATTAGAAAATCAATATGGACTGTGGTTTGATCATGCCATTTATTCTGATGAGGATAATTGGTTTTTCTTAGGAAGGATTCGCTTTCAAAGTTTCCCATTGTTTTATCATGGCATAGGTAACCAAACACCTGAAGATTATATAGCAAGAGTAGATGCAAATCAAATTTTTATTAAAGAAAGGGTATTAAGAAAAGTTAAAAAAGATCTATTTGTTGGATTAGAAATGGATTTTCAACGCTTAAGCAATGTGGACTTTGTGCCCGCTGAAGGCAATAATGGAATTCAGGAATTACCATTAGGAAGCGAAGGCTCAACTAATTTAGGTTTTGGACTCGGCCTAGTACATGACAACCGACATAATGTTCTAAATGTAAGAAAAGGATTTTTCTCAGAACTTGCTTTACTTCATTACAATCAAGCATGGGGCAGTACATATGATTTCACTACGGTGATATCCGACACAAGAATTTACCGACCTGTTGGAGATAATAATGTATTTGCTGCGCAACTATTGGGGCAGTTTAATTCAGGGGAAGTTCCGTTTAATCAATTGGCTTTGATGGGGGGAGAAAGTATTATGCGAGGCTATTATTATGGCAGATACAGAGACCGAAATCAATTGGCAGCTCAATTTGAATATAGATTTTTACCTATTCCATTTAGCTTCACAGACAGAATAGGTGCAGCAGTATTTGCAGGTGCTGGCAAAGTATTTCCAGAGTTAAATAACTTTGACCTGTCAAATATTGTGGTTTCCGGAGGTGCTGGAATTAGATTTCTACTATTTCCTGAAAAGGATATCTACACTCGCTTAGATGTAGCATTCACTCAAGAAGGGCCTGGTTTTTATTTATTTATTGGAGAGGCTTTTTGATATCTAAGCTTAAATTTAAAAGTCCCGCTTTAAAAAATCTCAACTAATTGCTCCTTCGTAATCTTTTGCAAATAGATTCTTTCAAATCTTCCTGCTAAAAATGTTGTTCCTACAATGGCAATTCCACCATCTTCCAATTCTATTAGGCTGGCAAGTGTGAAAGGGTTCAAAGTTCCCAAATAATAAGTAGCTTCCAACTGGCTTGAATTTACATCATAAAAATACAAAACTACTTGTCTGCCTTCTGTTTCAGCAGCAATTACAATCAATTCTCTATTTATTCCATTAAATGGTATAATTCTACAAATTGCCTTTTCAGCAATTTCTGGTATATTTCTATCAAACAAATTAACTGAAGAACTTATAGAATTTATAGGAAAGGCTGTCTTAGCATTCATAAAATGATCTGAGAACTGAAAACCTACAAATGCAAAATCTCCTGATGCGGAAGAATAAGCGGCTTTCAAACCAGCATCTGTCCCTTGTCCTTGCAAAACGCCCGTAGGATCATCACCGAAATTTGTAAATACCATAGATAAGGTATAATTATAGAACCCATTAAAATAAAATCGGTTTCCAGCTGATTGTCCACAGAAAAATGGCAATCTTGCACTTCTCTTTGTAAAATGGTTTACAATTGCATCTTGCACATCGCTACCAGGCCCTATAGAATAGTTTGCTTGTTGCAAAATACCACCTTCCCTACTGACTTCCGTTAAAATAGAATTAAGTCCATCAGGGTCGTAGGATAGTAGTAATAGTGTATTATTAGCGGTTACATTTGCTGCCAATGGATAAGAAGCTGTGGTGTTTAAGGCTAAAGTATTCACAGCGCCATCTTCAGAAATAATGACAAGATATGGCCTTAAGGAATTTCTATCCATGCAAAAGAAATAAAGTGAACTGCCTATCTTCAATAATGATTTTGTTGGAGCAACAAAAGTTTCTTCTAATTGCTGCTCACTTACAAAATCACCTATAGAATCTGTGATCACTAAGTTTATACCAGAAAAATTACTGGAAGAAAGTCTTCTTTCTGATAAAATGTAATAATTATTTGCATTGAACTGAAGACCCACTGGACTATAGGATGCATTATAATCGCTATCATCATAAATTTTCAAAAATGACTGTTGCTGTGGTTCTAATTCCTCATTCTCACAAGAAAAAAAGAAAACTGAAATGATAGATATAAAAACGATTAAATTCTTTCTCATAGTGCTTTAAACTGGCTATCAATATATCTGAGTGGGAAAACAAAGCTTAAAGATGCACTATAATTTTGTAGACTATAATCATCTTGAACTTCTCCAAATGAAGAGAAAGTGCTTTCAGAAAATCTAGTTTCACTATTCACAATGGATTGAAAACTATGTCGGTACTGTATATCAATTATGCTCCGAATATTCCAGAAGTCGAAGCTGACACCAACTCCACCTAATACTCCCCAATTATTCTTAATTTCTTCTTTATTATTAAGTTTTATATTCGCTCGTTCAAATTCAACTGGCTGTCCAGAAGCATAATCTGTTTCAAAAATTTGAACTTCTTTATTTGCATCAAATGCTATGGAATAAAAAGCCCCAGCCATTACAAATGGTCTAATTTTATTTCCAATAATATCATATTTTACAGCTAGTGGTAATTCAAGAAAAGTAATGCTTTGCTTTACATTATAACTTGTTTTATATTGATCTCTTTCACTATTCCCTAACCAGCTCAATTCACTGCTATAATTTATATTATTTCTGAAAAATGTCGGAAAACTCATTACCGAAAATCCTTTATGGTAAAAAGTAACATCCAATCCGATATGAAAAGCAGGATTTGCAAAATTTTCATATTCCTTTTCTAAATTTTCATTGCTATAATTTATAGGATTCAATCCGGAGTAGCTTTTAATTAAGGTTGTTTGACTGAAATTTGCTCCTCCCCTGATTCCTAACCACCATTGTGTATTAAGAAACTCCTGAGCTTGAGATGCAGGCGTACTTGGTTTTTTTCTTCTCTGAGCCAATCCATCAAAAGCTGATACAAATAAGTAAAAGGTCAATGTCAGTAGTAAAACTCTAGATCCATACATAAAATCAGTTTTTGATAAGTTTTTTTGTGTCGTTAAGGTTTTTGGCATTTACTCTTATAGTATAAACCCCTGGCTTTAAGCCAGAAACATCCAATTTAAAATCATTTCTACCTTGCTGGAGTGTTTTATTAAGTACACCAATAGATTGACCATTTATTCCAAGGATTTCGATTCGCACTTTCCCTGGCTCATTGCTCTGGATTCGTAGGTTAGTAAGATCAACCGTTGGATTTGGAAAAGGATTATCGACATTAAAATGCTTTCCTAGCCAAGAATTAGTTCCTGTTATGCTATTAGAAACCATTTCAACATCAGGTAATGGATTTCCATTTTCATCCGTAGCATTGAAAAAATCTCTAAAGAAAATATCATTATTTATGCTTGTTTGATCAACTCCCAACCATTCATGCAAAATACTGGCATAAAGCTGGCGGTAATCAAATTGCAAATCAATGTTACTTTTATTTAGATCAGGATTTGTTCCGAAAACACCAGGATTAACTCTATTTCCGAAAACCATTACTGCTCCACCTTTACCGTGATCTGTCCCGTAGCTTCCATTAGATGGAATTCTTCTTCCAAACTCACTCATACTAATTGTTAGTACTTTATCCTCCAATCCTCGTGCTTTCAAATCAGCATGGAATGCTTTCATTGCAGCAGAAATATGATACATTTTGGTAGCATGAACTCCCATAGTGGTATTAGTAGTTTCTACTTGTCCTGCATGGTTATCAAACCCTCCTATTTTCACTAAAAACACTTTGGTTTTAATACCACCGCCCAAAAGACGGGAAACTAATTTCAATTGACCACTCAATGGATTTCTTAAGCTTCCCGATGGCGCGTTAAATGGATAGATTTCAGGATATTCAATCGAACTCTCATTTGATGCCAGATAAATCTCTTGTAGTCTTTTGATGTAGGTTTCAGATTTATCTTCCAATCCTAATATCCAATCCATCTCCTTTTTGTAAGGAGAACCATTGAGATGTTCAGGAGGTAATCCTCTAGGATCAACTCCCTGATCAGCAAACCCTTCTAAATTTTCAATTTGATTTAATAACTGCCCAGGGCTATTTCCTAAAGAAATTGAGGTTGGAATATTACCTTCTTGATGGAATAATAATGAAGTATCGTTACCCATTTCCAAAGCCAATGGATCAGGCATGCCTGCATTAGGAAAATCATCTGGATATGCAGAAGGAGTATATACTTGATTCAAATATCTTCCTATCCAACCTGAGGAATAATAGTCATCATAATCGCCTCCCATAAACCAGATATCACGACCACGGAAATGAGATCCATTATTTTTAGGATAAGAAACCCCTTGGTAAACTGCCGCCTGACCTCGATCGTACATACTTTTAAAATCGATCATATCAGGATGAAGCCCAACCTGATCAGGCGCTGCTAAAGTACTATCCAGTGGAATTAAAGTTCTGTTTCCACTTTTATAAGGAATTGCAATATTTGCTCTTCTATTATAATACAGGTCATAATTATCTATAGGAATAAAGCTATTCAAACTGTCATTTCCACCATGCAATTGAAGGATAACCAATACTTTATCATTATCACTTTTATGTAAAAGGCTTTTAAGGGGTTGATGAGAAGATAATAGACGCATTGGAATACCATGAAATGCAATTGAACCTCCCGCAGCGAACCCTAATCGTTTTAAAAATTTCCTTCTGTCCATAGCTACATCAATTGATATTCAGGTGATTGCAAAATAGCATTGAAAAGATCCTGTAATTGTCTTTCTACTGTTTCTCTATCCACTCCTTGTGTCCAGCGGAATGTCCAAGCTTCTTCTGGATTCTCATCTATCTGAAATGTTTTCAAAAATGCATCCAAGAAATAATTTAACCGCTCCTCTGTTAAGGGACTGCTATCTGGATTCTGAAATCCTAGATTATCCGTTAGAGCCAAAAATTGATTTGCAATTTCAATCACTAAATTTTTGGCATTTGAGGCTGTGGAATTATCTACATATTGCTCAACATATTCAATTGGCGTCTTGAATTGAACAGCCATTCCTTCCATATTGGCATTGCTTACGCTTTGGACATAAGCATATCTTTGAGTCAGGTAAGATGTCGTGATCCATCCTCGATGATAAATTGGGAATTGGTGATATGCCAAATAGCCAGCTACTTCGAAAGGTTCATAAAAATTTAAGCCCATATCACCCATTTTCCTTAACCAATCATTTGTGATTTCATAAAATGCAGTTGAATTTAAAAGATAATCAGGCAATTGTAAATCTACACTTCTAGCGTGCCCAATTATTAAGTCCAAAGGGCTTTTAATAATACTCCCGAAATTATCGTCTAAAATTCCATCTGCGCCTTCATAAAATTCTCTACTACTAAATAAAGCTACTAAAACAGCCTGCAGACTAAAGTTCTGTTCTACAAAAACAGAAGCCATATCCTTAATTACTCCATTTTGGATTTCTTCAGTAATTTCATGGTAAACAAAAAAGCGGTATATTTTTCGGCAAATATGAATAGCCGTTTCTTCTTGCTCAAAAATAGCATCAATAAATTGCCTAATTTCATCTACCGCACTTTCGTAGGTAGCTTCTCCATTCAATAATAGCTCCGGGTCAGGAGAAATAACTGCATTATTGAATCTAAAACTTAATTGCTTGCTGTTATTATCATGCTGAGCAGCAATTAATCCATTTCCTTTTGCAATTCCTGTTGGTAATTCAGTTTGTTCATCTACAAAACTAAAAGTAGGATCAACATTAAAACCCGATAAAATTCTTGCTCCTTCCTGAACATCCTGCTCAGTAAAAGTTCCATAATCGCCAGTTTCATTTTCGCCTTTATCGGTTCCCTCCAAACCTCGCCCTACAGAATATAATTCTAATAATTCCCTGGCATAGTTTTCATTTGGACTTCCTTTTACATTTAGTCGCCCATCTAAAAACTGTAACATCGCATTATCCAGAGAGATTTTTATGACTAAGTCTTTGAAACTTAGAATTTCTTCCGTCACCTCTATTTCTAAAAACTGGTCAAATGCAAATTGCCGCAAAAGTTGATTTTGGAAATACAATGCACGACTATTTCCTACTACTGACTTTTTTGTTGTAAAATGAGTATGTAAAAAGTAAACTAGTCGTTCTCGAAATATGTAAGACAATTTTTGTTCCTCTGCTGCATTTGGTCCTAAAAACTGACCGATCTGCCAACCTAAAAAATATTGTTCTAATTCAAATCCTTCGCTATTGGCTTCAGTTGTACCCGATAACATCCACTCTTCTCCAGTTGAAGGATCAATTGGTGGTTCTGGAATTGGGATACCTGATATAAATAATCTGTTTATAGCCTCTTGAGGTGTATATTGAGAGAATTCTTGAATTAAATCAGGAGTGGCACCAAATACTGTTCTTCTTAGAAGATGAGAAGCCCTTTGGCTTCCTAATGGTTCGATGAGTGGAGTAAGTGGCATTATTTTAAAAGCTACAATATCAAAAATAAATAATAAAAATCTTTATTTATAATTTTATCGAAAATAATTATCAATTCATCGATATTTACAAGCTATTCGTAGAGCTCCTATAATAATCACTTGTTTAGCTATAGTCCTTTTTAAAAGTAAATAGCCAAAATTTAAGGCATAAAAAAAGCTCCTTTTCAGATTTAAAATCTTTCAAGGAGCTTTAATAAATACTTTTTAGATTATTCCAGATTAACTTACAATCGAATCAAGAATCTCATTTAAAGTATTACTAGGTCGCATTTGCTTCACTAAGATACTTTCTTCAGGCTTATAGTAACCACCCATATCAACTGGCTTACCTTGTGCTGCAATTAATTCCTCATTAATAACTGCTTCTTTGAGACTCATACTTTCAGCCACTCTGCTGAAAATCTTTTTCAAGTCAGTATCTTCATCCTGATTTGCCAATGCCTCCGCCCAATACATAGCTAAATAGAAATGACTTCCTCTATTGTCAATTTCATTTACTTTTCTTGAAGGTGACTTATTTTCATCTAAAAACTTAGAAGTGGCATTATCTAAAGTCGCTCCTAAAATCTTAGCTTTTTCATTACCGAAAGTTTTACCTAAATGATCTAATGAAACCGCTAAGGCCAAAAATTCGCCTAATGAATCCCATCTCAAGTGACCTTCTTCCATGAACTGCTGAACATGCTTTGGAGCAGATCCACCTGCGCCCGTTTCAAATAGTCCTCCACCATTCATCAATGGAACGATAGACAACATTTTCGCGCTAGTCCCTACTTCTAAAATTGGGAAAAGATCAGTTAGATAATCTCTTAACACATTACCAGTAACAGAGATAGTGTCTTTTCCTTCCACAATTCTCTCAAATGAGAAACGAGTGGCCTCAACAGGATTCATAATTCTGATATCCAAGCCATTGGTGTCATGATCCTTTAAATATTCATTCACTTTTTTGATCAATTCAGAATCATGAGCACGATTGCTATCCAACCAAAAAACAGCAGGATTTCCTGTATCTTTAGCTCTGTTTACTCCTAATTTTACCCAGTCTCTAATTGGCGCATCTTTCACTTGACACATTCTCCAAATGTCACCTTCAGCTACTTCATGACTTAATAAAACATTTCCATTGGCATCTGTAACTTCAACAGTTCCAGCTTCAGGAATTTCAAAAGTCTTATCGTGAGAGCCATATTCTTCAGCTTTTTGTGCCATCAATCCAACATTGGAAACGCTACCCATGGTTGCTGGGTCTAAAGCACCATTTTGCTTACAGAAATCAATTGTTTCCTGATAAACCCCAGCATAACTCCTATCAGGAATAATAGCTTTAGTATCTTGCGTTTTATTATTCTTATTCCACATTTGACCAGAAGTTCTGATCATAGCAGGCATGGAGGCATCAATAATGACATCACTCGGAACGTGAAGATTGGTGATTCCTTTATCAGAATTTACCATTGCCAAATCTGGACCTTCATTATAGCAAGCTTCTATATCTGCTTCAATTTCTTTTCTTTTATCCTCTGACAATTCATTTATTTGAGATAAAACAGAAGCAAAGCCATTGTTAACATCAACCCCTAGCTCATCAAAAGTTGCTTGGTGTTTTTCAAAAACTGGCGCAAAGAAAGCTTTAACAGCATGACCAAAAATGATAGGATCAGAAACCTTCATCATGGTAGCTTTCAAGTGGATGGAAAATAACACACCTGCTTTTTTCGCTTCTTCTTTTTGCTCTTTAAGAAATTCCCGTAAAGCAGCAGCACTCATCACAGCCGCATCTATAATTTCACCTTCTTGAAGCTTTAATCCACTTTTCAAACTTTTAACATTACCGGATTTGGTTTTCAATTCAATTTTAACTTCTGTTGCTGATGGTAAAGTGAGAGAATTTTCACTTCCATAAAAATCTCCTTCGTTCATGCTAGCCACATGTGTTTTAGAGTCTTTACTCCATTCTCCCATGCTATGAGGATGCTTTTTAGCAAATTCTTTTACAGCTTTTGGTGCACGTCTATCAGAATTACCTTCTCTTAAAACAGGGTTTACTGCACTCCCTTTAACATTATCATATTTAGCTTTAACTTTCTTTTCATCGTCATTAGCTGGTTCATCAGGATAATCAGGCAAATTGTAACCTAAAGATTGCAATTCTCTGATTGCTGCTTTTAATTGAGGAATAGAAGCACTTATATTGGGTAGTTTTACAATATTAGCTTCAGGAGTTTTAGCGATTTCTCCCAATTCCGCTAAATCATCATTAATTTGTTGTTCTGGTTTTAACCTCTCAGGGAACTGAGAAATTAATCTTCCCGCTAAAGAAATATCCCGTGTTTCAACAACTACTCCAGCTGAATCAGTAAAAGCTTTTACGATGGGTAAAAAAGAATAGGTGGCCAAAGCCGGAGCTTCGTCTGTTTTAGTATATAAAATCTTTGCAGTTTTAGACATGGTTAATGTATTTGATTTACAAGTTTAATAATCATTTTAAAGTAACGGTCATTTGGAAGCCTTGTTCCAAATTTCAGGACGTGAAATTAAATAAAAGTAAGAGTAGATAAAATTATTTCATTAGGCATTCTTTAGATAGCTCGAAACATTATTAAAAACAGTATGTTTCTAAGCAAAAAATCATGGAATTTGTAATAGCAGGCGGTACAGTTTTAATAGCAATAGGAGTAGTTTATGTTTCTTTGAAAAGGGTTTTTAGGGATTGATGGTTAATTTATAAGATTGGACAATTTAATACTAAAGGCAAAACACTTCATGGTACAAGCCATCCTTCCAAGAAAAATGAGAGACAATTTCCTGCTATTCAATAATGCGTGAAATTAAATTGTCCTTATTTCGGTGCGATGATTTTAATTAATGCACCTCAATAAAAACCGTGCGTCATCCCTTTGAAGAAAGGGATCTTGTCTTATTGAAACGAAGTTTCAATACTCTTTTCCAAGACCTTATGGAAATTGATAACTCAATTAGTCAATTTTTTAACTTGCTTTCTTAATTTTTTAACATTTGGTTAAAATGTCTAGACCCCTTTCTTCAAAGGGATGACGTTCTAATAGAATTCAGTAATTAATATTCAAATCATGGGCCCTAAATTCGTTCAGATGGACAGTATGAAAAAGCCCAATGAAACTAATCCCCAAAAATACTAATACATCTCATCCTCATTAGGGAAGTCAATTTTCTTTACATCCTCCACATATTTACCTATAGCTTCTGTAATGATAGTATCTAATTTTGCATAATGACGCAAAAACCTTGGCTTAAATTCTGTTGTAATCCCTAATAAATCATGCAAAACTAAAACTTGACCATCTACATAAGGTCCGGCTCCTATTCCAATAATTGGAATATTTACTTCTTGAGCCACTCTTTTGGCTAATTGAGCAGGTATTTTCTCTAAAACAATACTAAAGCAACCGCATTCCTCCAAAATCTTGGCATCTGCAATTAACTTTTCTGCTTCCTCTTCCTCTTTCGCTCTTACTGTATAGGTTCCAAATTTATAGATGGATTGAGGAGTCAAGCCCAAATGTCCCATAACAGGAATTCCTGCGCTTAATATTCTTTTGACTGATTCTTGGATTTCAGCTCCACCTTCCATTTTTACGGCATGGCCCCCAGATTCTTTCATGATACGAATTGAAGATCGTAAAGCCTCAGAAGAATTACCCTGATATGAACCAAAAGGAATATCAACTACAACCAAAGCCCTTTCTACAGCCCTTACTACAGCAGAGGCGTGATAAATCATCTGGTCAAGGGTTATCGGTAAAGTTGTTTCATGCCCAGCCATCACATTTGAAGCAGAATCGCCTACTAAAATAACATCAACCCCGGAGGCATCCACCAATTTTGCCATCGAAAAATCATAAGCCGTAAGCATTGAGATTTTCTCGCCTCGGTTTTTCATTTCCTGCAATTGATGAGTAGTGATTTTTTTGATAGCTTTTTTATGTACTGACATGAAATACTTTATTTATTAATTTGCCTTTTTATTTTATATCTGTTGGGAATAGTAATGATAAACTTTGTTCCTTCTCCTTCTTTGGATTGAACGTCAATTGTTGCGTCTAATTTTTTAATTACATTTTTAACAATATACATACCTAATCCACTTCCTTCACTATTTTCAGAAGCTCGATAAAACATATCAAATATCCTATCCAATTTATCCTGAGGGATACCTTCACCATTATCTTCAATAATAATTTTGGCTTCCTTTTCCGAAGTCTCGATTTCTATATTTATATAAGAATATTCTACTCCTATATATTTTCTATATTTAATAGAATTCGATATTAAATTATTAAGAATAATACGAATTTTAGTTAAATCAGAATGAAAAGGATACCATTGAATTATTTTAGTTCTTATTTCAAGGTTTTTGGTCGTATAAACGTGATGAAAATTGGTTATACTATTATTTACTTCAATCATAAAATAAATTGGAACGGCATCGGGGACTTCCAACCTATTATCTCTTGACATTGCTAATAAATCTACAACAAATTTATCAAGTCTGTTGATGCTACCAATAATCATTTCGATAATTTTCTGGATTTCTGCTGGTCGGGTTTCCGTTTTTATTATCTCAATCAAGCCCATTAAAGAGCGCAATGGAGAACGAATGTCATGAGAGGCATGATAAACGAAATTATCTAACTCAAAATTTAAGCGTTGAAGTTCTACTAGATTTTCCTTAAACTCACTGATATCTCTGAAGATTATGTCAAAATATGTGGTATCATTTGATTCAATTTCTAAAGCTGAAATAGAAACCCATGTTTCAGACTCATCCCATCTCTCAAATTTTGTTTCGAATTCTTCTACTGATTCTTTATCTGTCAGCTGGTCTAAAAACCTTTTAATATCATCATCATCTTTAAAAGGATCCGTCATTTTCATATGACGTTTTTTCTCTGGCAGTGCTAATATATTTAATCCCTTTTGATTAATTTCTATTACTTCTAAATCTGACTTTCTAACTCTCATTATCCCTATTAGAGAGTTTTGAAAAAAGTGTTTATACTTCTCTTCGCTAGATTTTATGATTTCTTCACTGTGCTTTTTCTCTGTGATATCCCTGTGAGAACCGGAAACTCTAATAGGTTTATTATTCTCATCATAAGTCAATTTAGCAGTGGATTGCACCCAGATATAATGCCCTTCTTTATGTTTAAGTCTAAATTGAATATTATACTCCTCTCGCTTTCCAGTAATAAATTCTTCCAAGGCATTTACAGCATTCTGCTTGTCTTCAGGATGCATCAAATTTTCCCATAACCCGTAGTGCTCGTGAATTTCATCTTGGCTATAACCCAACATGGTTATCCATGGAGGCGAAATAAAAACCTCCTCGGTAATTAGGTTTCTATCCCACAACCCTTCATTAGCACCGGCTGCTGCATATTGATATTGCGCAAGATTTTTTCTAGCCGCCTCTAATTCATTCTTTAACAAGAGATTTTCCTTTTCCAAAGAGATATTTTCTTTACTAATATTCATTCAATATTCTCTAAAATATGAACTATTAAGTTTAAAGATATAACAAACTTCTGTTAAGCTCATCATTAATTTTTTCATAAATTGTGAAAAACCTTTGGAAGGAGCAATCAAAATCTAATCAATTCGATGATATGCCTTATTTGTTCGAGAAAAAAACAGCTAAAACGAGAAATTACACTTTCCCAATCTTACTTTTAAACCAAACATTCAAAATCACTCCTGCTAAAATCAAAGCTATTCCTGAGAAAACTATCCAATTATAGGTCTCGTCAAAGAACACATAACCATAGCCCAGTGCATAAACAATGGTTAAATATTTTAAGCTAGCTACTTTTGACAAATCCTCTGACTGATAAGACATGGTCATGAAATATTGAGCAAATTGAGTTAAAACCCCAATAGCTAATAAAATCAGCCATTCCTCCCCTACTGGCATTGTCCAATTGAAGGCTGAATAAAGCCCAGTAAGCGGAGCAGTGACCAAGGGGAAATAAAAAACGATAACCATAGGGTGTTCCGTTTTATTGATTTTTCTAATGATGTTGTAGGCCAATCCTGCCATGATGGAAGAACCAATACCGATGGCAAACATTTGCAAAGAAATTCTTGGATCAAAACCTTGAATAATAAGTAAGCCGGCAAAAGCCATGATATAAAAAATCCATTGCTTAGGATGGACTTTTTCTTTCACTATAAAAACTCCTAAAATTGAAGTGAAAATTGGGGAAAGAAATTGCATAGTGACGGCACTACCCAAAGGTATATTCTGTAGCGTATAAAAATACATCGTTAAGGCAACAGCACCAACAGCACCTCTTGCAATCAATAGTTTTTTATTATTCCCCATTGCAGGAACTCCTATCGACTTGAGATATACAAAACTCATCACAAAAGAAATGAGAGATCGAAAAAATACAATTTCAATTGCCGGAATATTGGGCAACATCTTCACAAAAACGTTCATTGTAGCAAACAAAAATCCTGCAATGATCATGTAAAAGACACCTTTATTCATTCTAATTATTTTTTTAAATCACAAAGCTAAGCCTTAAGCCGGAATCGCCTTGCCTTTAGCCACTTTATCATTAGTTTGCAAACTAAATACAGTTAAAATGAAAATAGAAGTAAAAGAAAAACAACATACGGGTAAGCTTTTTGTTGGCGAGGAAGATAATCCTAAAGCTGAAATGCAGTTTACAAGAGAGAGTGAAAACATTCTAAATGTAAAACACACTGAAGTTTCAGAGGAATTAAAAGGTCAAAGTGTTGGTAGAAAATTATTAGATCACTTAGCTGAAAAAGCTAGAAATGAAAACTTTAAGTTAAAAGCAGACTGTTCATATGTTCAGCATGTTTTCAATAAATATGATGATTATAAAGATGTTCAGCTTTGAAAAATCAAAAGAAAAAAACCTAGCCCCTGGTCGGTGGCTCACCGACCAGAAGCAGAAAAGACAGCTATTTTAGATGGTCGGAGTGCCACCGACCATGGTTTTATAGTTTGATAAGCCTTTTAAAATTACTTTTTCTTAGTTGCTTTCTTCTTTGGAGCAGCTTTTCTCCCGCCTTTTTTGTCAGGAGTTTTTTCAGCTAATTCAACACATTCTTGATAAGTTAATTCAGTTGGCTCTTTATCTTTAGGGATTTTTACATTCTTTTTACCGAATTTTATATAAGGTCCCCATCTTCCATTTAATACTTGAACCTCAGGATCTTCATCAAAATCTTTGATAAATTTCTCCCTATCTGCTTTCCTTTTTTCTTCGATTAATTCTATAGCTCTTTCAGCCGTTATATCTAATGGATCCTCTCCTTTCGGAATGCTGACAAATTTGCCATCATGACGAATATATGGACCGAATCGACCAATTGCGGCCACCATTTTCTGATCTTCATATTCCCCTAATTCTCTAGGCAATTTGAACAACTCCATGGCATCTTCTAGCGTAATATTTTCAATAAACTGCCCTTTTCTTAAACTAGCAAACTTTGGTTTCTCAGCTTCTTCGTCCTCTTTATCAGGAGTCTCCCCTAATTGTACTAATGGACCAAATTTCCCTAACCGAACAATAACTTTCTTGCCAGTTTTAGGATCAACGCCTAACTCACGACCTGTATTAACATCTTTTCTTTCAAGGCTTTCTGCATCATCCACTTTTTGATGAAACTCACCATAGAATTTTTTGATCATATTATTCCAGACCTTCTCTCCTTTGGCAATTTCGTCAAATTCCTGCTCTACTTTCGCAGTAAAATTAAAATCCGTAACATTTGGAAAATGCTCCACCAAGAAATCATTTACCACCATAGCTAAATTGCTTGGGTATAATTTATTCTTCTCTGCCCCAGTAATTTCGGTTTTCTCTGAGCGGTTTATTTTTCCATTTTCCAAGACCATTTCAACATATTTCCGATCTTTTCCATCTCGGAATTCTTTGTTGACATAGCCTCTTTTCTGAATTGTGGAAATAGTTGGCGCATAGGTAGAAGGTCGTCCAATTCCCAACTCTTCTAATTTCTTCACTAAAGTGGCTTCATTATAGCGAGCAGGCGGTCTCGTAAAGCCTTCTCTGGATTGCATTTTTTTCAAATCTAGCGTTTGCCCTACTTGCAATGGAGGTAACATTCCTTTGGTCACATTGCCCTCTCCTTCTTCATCCTCATCGGTGGATTCAATATAAACTTTCAAGAATCCTTCAAATTTCACCACTTCACCGCTAGCACTTAGAGTTTGATCAGTATTGGAGATATCTATGCTGACATTGGTCTTTTCAATTTGAGCATCAGACATTTGAGAAGCAATGGCTCTCTTCCAAATTAAATCATAAAGCCTTTGTTCATTATAATCACTGCTAGCCTCTTTTGTCGCAAAATTGGTAGGACGAATGGCTTCGTGAGCTTCTTGCGCTCCAGCTGATTTGGTCTTAAAAACTCTGGTATGTGCATAATCCGCACCATATTCAGATTTAATTTCTTTAGCAGCACCTTCTCTTGCTTCATCAGACAAATTCAATGAATCCGTTCTCATATAAGAAATCTTACCAGATTCATAAAGCCTCTGGGCCAAAGTCATGGTTTGAGAAACCGAAAAACCTAATTTTCTGGAAGCTTCCTGTTGTAGAGTGGAAGTTGTAAAGGGCGGAGCTGGCGTTTTCTTAGCCGGTTTTTTCTCTAATTTTCCTATAGAAAATTCAGCATCTAGGCATTTCTCTAAAAATGCCATCGCTTCTTCTTCCGTTTTGAATCTTCCCGGAAGTTCCGCCTTTAATTCTTTACCTTCTACATTAAAGAAGGCTTGTACTTTATAAAATGATTCCGCTTTGAATTTTTCAATCTCTCTTTCTCGCTCAACTACAATTCTTACCGCTACAGATTGAACTCTACCAGCAGAAAGTCCCGTTTTAATTTTTTTCCAAAGGATTGGAGAAAGCTCAAAACCCACCAATCTATCTAAAATTCTTCTGGCTTGTTGCGCATTTACTAAATCTATATCAATTCCTTTTGGGGAATTAATCGCATTCTGGATGGCAGATTTTGTAATTTCCCTAAAAACAATTCTTTTGGTTCTGTTATCGTCTAATTTTAAAGCTTCTTTCAAATGCCATGAAATAGCTTCTCCCTCGCGGTCATCATCAGTCGCGAGGTATATCATTTCTGCTAATTTTGCTTCTTTTATCAAAGCCTTAATGACTTCTTTCTTATCTTTTGATACTTCATAAGTAGGTTTAAACCCATTTTCGATGTCGATGGCATTATTTCCTTTTGGCAAATCCCGAACGTGACCATAACTAGAAAGCACTTTATAATCCTTTCCAAGATAACCTTCAATAGTTTTGGCTTTGGCTGGTGACTCCACTATCACTAAATTTTTCGACATATCTACTGGCTTATTTTAAATTGAAATTCAAATATCATTATTTTTTTTTAGAAAAAAAGAATTTAGGTTTTTACTCGTTTATTGAGATAGTTAAATGATTAATCTTAATTTTACTTGCAAACAGCTAATCAATCAAATGATTAAAGACCTTTACTTAATACGCCATGGCGAGGCAGAAGAACCAAATGCCGGCTTAAAAGATACGGAACGCCAATTAACTGCAAAGGGTTTACAGGACGCCTCAAAAGTAGGCATGTATTTGAAACAAAAGGAGTTTCACCCTGATTTAATGCTACATAGCATTGCCGAAAGGACAACGCAAACTATGCACAGGATTAATGAACAATTGGGCGTTAAACCTGATCATATTGAAGCATCGGAAGACGTTTATGAAGCATCAGCACGCATTATGTTACGTGTGATTTCGGAAATCCCAGCAGAAATGCGTTCTGCCATTATTATTTGCCATAATCCTTCCATTACCTATGTTTCTGAATATATTACAGGTTCAGAAGTGGGTTATGTAGAACCAGCTGGCATAGTGCATATTCAAATTCCATATTCCTCTTGGTCGGAGGTATCGGAAAAAAATTGTGATTTTATAGAATATATTAGACCAGAAGAAATTCAATAATTATTTATGACTAAGAAACAAGATATATTAAATGCCTTTGACCCAAACGGATTAGGCAATGTAGATAATATTTTTGCTTTACCTTTTGATGAAAAAACTGCAGATTTAATTTTAATTCCCGTTCCATGGGAAGTGACCGTATCATATGAAGCCGGTACAGCCCAAGGTCCACAACATATATTAGAAGCCTCCACGCAAGTAGATCTATATCAGAAAGATATAATAGATGCTTGGAAAATGGGGATTCAAATGCTTCCTATTAATCAGGACTTATTGACCAAAAGCAATAAGCATCGCATAATGGCTGAAGAATATATTGGGTTATTAGAATCGGGAGAAGAAAATAGCGATAATGGAAAAAGCCTCTTGAAGGAAGTCAATTCGGTTTGTGCCGAAATGGTGGAATGGGTGAAATCCGAATCTTTAAAGCAATTGGATAAGCAAAAACTATTGGGATTAGTAGGCGGTGATCATAGTACTCCTTTAGGCGCAGTTCAAGCTTTAGCGACCAAACATGAATCATTTGGTGTGCTTCAAATTGATGCTCATATGGATTTCAGAAAAGCTTATGAAAACTTTGAATATTCTCATGCTTCCATCTCTTATAATATGCTGCAAACTGTTCCGCAAATTGAAAAAATGGTCCAAGTAGGCATAAGAGATTTTTGTGAAGAAGAAATCAAATTTGCTGAAAAACAAGGAGAAAGAGTGAGTGTTTTCTATGATGATGATATAAAAGTTGGGATGTTTGAAGGCGAATCTTGGACCATTATCTGCGATAGAATCATAAAAGAATTACCAGATGAAGTCTATATCACTTTTGATATTGATGGTTTAAGACCAGAACTATGTCCGAATACTGGTACGCCAGTACCAGGCGGCATTAGCTATTCCGAAATCATTTATTTATTGACTAAGTTGGTTAAAAATGGCAAGAAAATCATTGGTTTTGATTTGAATGAAGTAGCTCCAGGCGAAAATACCGATTGGAATGGAAATGTCGGCGCTAGAATTTTATACCGCTTATGCAATTTAATGGGTGTTTCTCAAGGGAAATTGGAATGGGATGAGCGATTTTAATCGGCTCCCTCTATTTACCAATTAAACCCTAAACCCAATCACCAACATATCATCGGTTTGTTCCATTTCGCCTTGCCATCTTTTCATTTCCATTTCAAGACTTTTTCTTTGTTCTGGTAGGCTTTTATTTGATATGTTTTCAAGTAATGATTTGAATCTTTTCCGGAGGTATTTTTTTTGAGTATTAATTCCGAACTGGTCTGCAAAACCGTCAGAACTCAAAAAGAATGTTTGATTTTCTTCTATATCAATCTCTTGATAGGTAAACTTTTTATCTGGGCTATTGAAATACTCTCCGACTGTAAAATTATTCCCCTTAAACTCTTTCAAGTTATGATTCTCCACCACATAAAGTGGTCTTTTTGCTCCTGAAAATGTAACTAATTTGTTCTCATAATCAATTTTACATAATGCGACATCCATGCTATGGTTGGAAGTGGTCACTTCCTTTTGCTTAAGGATGTCCATAACTTTTACATCAAGCTTAGCAAGAATTTTATGGGGTTCAATCTCTCTTTCCTCATTTACAATTTGATTCATGGTAGCGTTGGCAATCACCGTCATAAAAGCTCCTGCTACTCCATGGCCAGTACAATCAATTAAAGCCAAAATATCACAGCCCGCTTGACGAGAATACCAGTAAAAATCACCACTGACAATATCTTTAGGTTTGTAAAAAACAAAAGAGGATGGAATATTCTCTTTGAAATTATTTTTATTCATAATTCCTTCTTGAATACTTTTAGCGTATTCTATGGAATCGGTTATATTTTGATTCCAGCTCTCCAGCTTCATCTTTTGTATTTCAATGGCTTGTTTACTTTTTAAAATCTGTTGGTTTTGGTATTCTAAAAGAAATTTTGCTTTTCTATTTTGCTTAAATTTTAGAAAGGATATAATAGCTAAAGCCAGTAGTAATACAGAAAAAGCCACTGAACCATAAGTGTAAAGTCGACTATTTTGATATTGCAATTCTTTAATTTCAGATTCTTTTTTTAAGAGAGCTATTTCTTTTTCTTTCTGCTCTAATTCAATGCTTTTCTCTAACTCAGCAATAGCCCTCCTAGATTTTTCATTGAATAAACTATCATTCATAATATGATATTGATTCATGTAGACATAGGAATTTTCCAAGTCTTCTAAATGAAGGTAAACCTCTGCAAGAGTGCTATAAGCATCTAATAAAATTGGCTTGGCATTAATCGCACTTGCAATATCAACAGCATCTAAAGCAGCATTTTTTGCTGCCAAGTGACTACCTCTCGCATTATGAAGCCTAGCAATTTTTACCAATGCAGCAGAAACACCGAATTTATTATCAGCGGCTTCTTCTTTTTTTAATGACTTATTGAAATATAATAAGGCACTATCATATTCTTGTCTGTTAAAGTAAATCTTACCTATATTACTGTAGGGATCAAATAATGAAGATTGCTCAGGATCTTGCTCATAAATATTTAAAACTTGTCGATAATAATTTTCCGCTTCTAATTCTTGTCCCTGATCTAAATAAATATTTCCGATGTTATTTAGAATCCTCAATAACCTTGGGCTATCATTGATTTCCTCAAAAATTTGTTTAGCCTCAGTATAGTAATCCAATGCTCTCTCAAAATCCTGATTGATAGAATATATATTCCCAATATTACTTAAAGCTTTACTTACTCCTTCTTTATCATCTAATGAATCATAGAGATTGAAGGATATCTTATAATTTCGAAGTGCCTTATCATAATCTCCTTTTTGTTTGTAATAAACACCCAGATTATTGTAAGCCGTAGCTTCACCTTGAAGGAAATTTATTCTTTTAGAAATTTCTAATGCAGTATTCGCATACTCAAAACTCTCTGCAGGCTTACTTTTGTATTGTACTTTAAACAAGTTATTAAGTCTTGTTACTTCGATGCTATCTTTAGTATTTCCTTTTCTTTGAGAAAATGAATTAAAGCAAATACAAAAAACCAATGGTAGTATTAGAAGAAATGACTGTTTATTAACCATATTAAATTTCTATCTTGCTAAGATGCTATAAATATTTGAAAAAGTAATATTCATTTTCTCTATATTTATCTTGAATAAATGACTGTTGATAGAATATTTTATTTTTATTCTCATTAGAAAGTGATTACAACCAATCTTATCGAGCATGTGTCATTAAATCGAACTTTTAAATTTCATAAAAACAATGAAAACACCTATACTAAAACTATTGACACTGTGCTTATTTTTCATAAGCTTGGCATCATGCAATTTTTGGGAAACCGTTCCCGATTTTGATGTTGAAGAAGTAGAAGGTTATAGACCAATCTACGCCACAGAAAGTGAAACTGAAATTAAAACTTTACCTGCAAGAGAAATCGAAGATCCGGGTAAAATTTATGTAATTAACGATTACCTCCTTTTAGTCGATAGATTAAAAGGGATTCATGTCTTCGATAATGAAGATCCTGAAAATCCTCAGAATATAGGATTTGTTCAGATTACTGGAAGTAACGATGTAGCGGTAAGAAACAATATTTTGTACGCAGATCAAGCTTCAGATTTATTAGCAATTGATATCAGTAATCCTGAAAATGTAAAAGTTGCTTCTCGAGTTAAAAATGTATTTCCATTTGGAGTACAATACCCACAGCAGCAGGGTTTTTATTTCGAGTGTCCAGACCCGGAAAAAGGTATAGTCATAGGTTGGGAACTTACTACTCTTAAATCTCCAAAATGTTACCGTTAATTCCATCTAAAACTATCCGAAAGTCATGAAAAATTTAAAATTACTCCCACTTATAACGATATTAATAACATTATCCTTAACACTATTTACCTCATGCGATAGCGATTCAGAATTTGATGCTTCTGGGGAAGGAAAAGGAGGATCAATGGCCAGATTTACTTTTCTGAAAGGTTATCTGTATATAGTTGATGAAAGTACATTAAAAACATTCGACATTAGTAATCCTGAAAACCCTAGTCTACTGGGAACAGAAAATGTGGGGGCTGGAGTAGAAACCATTTTCCCATATGAAAACTATTTATTTTTAGGTACGCAATGGGGAATGAAAATATATTCTGTAGAAAATAGTCCTGTTCCGAATTATTTATCTGATTTTGAACATTCATTTGCTTGTGATCCGGTTGTGGTAACTAATAGCATTGCTTATGTTACTTTAAGAAGTGGAACAACTTGTCAAACCGGTCAGGACAGAATGGAAATTGTGGATGTTTCCGATTTAAGAAATCCAGAATTACTCAATACAATCCCAATGCAAAACCCTCATGGGTTATCAGTGAGTGATACTGTACTTTTTGTATGCGAAGGTGACTTCGGTTTTAAAGTTTTCAATATCAAGGACAGAGCAAATCCTGAACTCATTTCTCATTATGATAGTATTCCAAGCTATGATGTTATAACAAATTACGGTAGAAAGGAATTAATTATTACAGGAAAAAATGGAATATTTCAGTATGATTATAAAGACCCTTATAATTTAAAAGAATTAAGTCAAATCCTGAGTGTACCTGCAAATGAATAAATTTTTATCAATTATTATTCTTACATGTATAACTTCAAATGGACTAGCACAGAATAATGCATTTGAAGAAGATGAAAAAACTGATTATAAACCGATTCTACTTACTTATATCTCATTAAGTTCTTCTTTTGAAACTTATAATTCACTTGATATTGGTTTAATGAAGGATCTAGGTCCAAAAAGTGCGATAGGTACAGAATTGGGATACATCTACAATTTAGAAGGGATAAATCAAAGAATTGAAGAAAATTGGTATAATGATGTTTACGGATTAAAAGCATATTTTTATTATCGCTTATTTTTAGACATTGAAGATAATTATCCTGCTAATTCTAAAACATTTATTGATATAGAGCCACAATTTTACTGGGCTAGTTTCAATGCTGAAAGAATTGGCGGATATAGCTGTAATGATGAGTTTGGAGATTGTGAATATTATCGATTTTATGATTCCAGAGTAGACAGAATAGTCCCAGGCCTAAATGTTAAATTTGGAAAAATGTATAACTATGAGCCATTTTATATCACACTTTTTGCCGGTTTAGGATATAGATACATTCATGAGTTTTCTGAAATGAACGATAATAATGTGATGCCTGATAAAATTTTTAATAGACGAGGAGAGATGAGTGACTTACAAACTGGTGGTAGTTTGAAATTAAGATTAGGACTGCAACTAGCTTACAATATTTGGAGATAAATCTTTTCTAACAAAAAAAGCTTGCCAATTGGCAAGCTTTTTTAATTTATAATCTTCGTTTTATTACTTTCTTATCTGCCCATTTCCTAGAACATAGTATTTATTAGTAACCAATTGCTTCAAGCCTAATGGACCTCTGTGGTGCAACTTATCAGTACTAATTGCCAACTCAGCTCCTACCCCCATTTGTCCACCATCAGTGAAGCGAGTGGAAGCGTTGTGGTAAACAGCGGCACTGTCAATTTGCTCCATGAATTTCATTGCATCATCCTGATTCTCAGTTAAGATAATATTTGAATGACCACCTGAATATTTATTGATAAATTCAATTGCATCATCCAAACCATTCACTGAAGAAATAGCAGCTTTCATGGCTAAGAATTCCTCATACCACACATCTTCGTTATCAATCTTATCATTGGTTTCTAAATGATCAATTACTTTATCGCTAGCCACAATTTGAACACCTTTTTCACTCAATACTTTTTCAATTGTTATGAGGGTTTCTTCAAATTGAGGATGGTTTTCATCTACCAATATTTTATCTAGAGCGTTACAGCCTGAAATTTTATCCGTTTTAGCATTTACCAATACAGGAATTACCTTTTCCATATCGGCATCAGGTGCCACATAGGCAAAGTTGTTTCCTCGACCACTGACTAAAACTGCGCACTTCGCATGTTGCTTCACGAAATCGATCAATCTTTCACCTCCTCTTGGCACAATCAAATCCAATGGCTGGTCAGGATTTCTTAAGAATTCCTGAGTGGTTGGTCTATCCATTTTAAGATACTGAATCCAATCATCTTCTAATCCATTTTCTTTTAGTGATTGATGCCAGCATTTTACCAATTCCTCATTACTGTTGTGGGCTTCTTTACCACCTTTCAATAATATTTTGTTATTGGCTTTAAATGCTAAAACAGCAGCCTCAATAGTAACATCAGGACGAGACTCATAAATAATCATGATCGTCCCAAAAGGAGCTGCTTTATTGGTTATACTTAAGCCATTTTCAAGAGTATCCTCACTGATTACAGTTCCAACAGGATCATCCTGATCCTTCACTTCTTTCACCGCTCTAATCATATCATCAACCTTGGCTGAATCTACAACTAAGCGATCGTAAAGTGCTTGATCATCTCTGTCAAATGCATCTAAATCTTTTTTATTTGCAGCAATGATAACATCTCGATTTTTATCAAGATTATCTATCATCGATTGTAAAACTGCATTTTTAAGTTCTGTATTTAAAAGCTTCATAAAAGCATATAAATTTTAGTTCGAAATAAATTAATTGAGAAGATCTGTATTTAATTAATCTTCCTCTTTATAAATTCTAGTCCCAACATCTTTACCATGAACAATATCGATAATGACATCCTCACGTTTACCGTTAGCTATGTAAGTAACGATATCTTTTGATGCGGCACCTTTGGCTACATTGATTTTTGATTCCATTCCTCCTCTTCCTTCTCCTTCTTTTTTATCGGATTCCTGAATAAATTGTTCCACTTCCTGATCTGTTGTTACGCTACTAATAAGGCTAGAATCATCATGATCTGGGTGTCCGTCAAAAATCCCATCGGTGTCAGTAAGAAGAATTAGAGTATCGGCATTGATTAATTCTGCCACTAAACTCGCTAATTCATCGTTATCAGAAAACATAGACATCGATAATGAAACAGCATCATCCTCATTCGCAATTGGAATGATTCCTTGACTCAATAAACCTTCGTAACAATTAATCATATTATCGCGATGTCTTCCAAAATCGAAATCCCTTTTAGTTGCCAAGACTTGCGCACACCTCATTCCGTAATCGTGAAATATACTATAATAATGACGCATCATTCTTGGTTGCCCAACTGCAGAATAAACTTGTCTACGTTGAGCAGCATTATCTATATTATCAATTTTATTATCGTCTAGCACTTCTTTCCCAGCAATTACGGAACCTGATGAAATAATTACAGTCATTACATCCTCCTCATAAAGTCGTGCTACCTGATCAACAATTCTTTTCAAAATAGGAACTACAATGCGATTGTCCTTATTGGTCATCACATTGGTTCCAATCTTTACTACTACTCTTTTGCTATGTGTTTTCACAATTCTATAGTTTAAGATTCTTTCCCTAGTTCTACTGCTCTATTGAATGCTGCATAAGCGGCATCTTCTATCAGTTGTTTGATATTATTATCTTCCATTGAATCTAAAGCAGCACGAGTTGTCCCTCCTTTGGACGCAACTCTTTTCATCCAACCTTCAGGACTTAAATCAGACTTATTGAATAATTCTACTGCACCCTCGAAAGTTGTCCCCACTAATACTTTTGAATCATGTGCGGAAAAGCCCATTTTCTTGGCTGCTTCCATCATAGAATGCATGAAATAGAAAACATAAGCAGGGCCACTACCAGAGATCCCAGTAGAAGCATCCACATCATTTTCTGTATCTAATCTGACTGAACGACCTGTAGTATCCAATAAATTTTCAACAGTTGAAAGTTCTAATCTTGAAACCTCATCAGAAGCGGTAAAAGAGGTCAAGCCTTTTCCAACTTGCGCAGGAAGATTTGGCATTGCTCTGACTACCTTCGTAATTCCCAAACCATCTTTCATACTTTGAATGGTCACTCCTGCCATGATTGAGATCACAATCTGATCAGGAGACATCATTGGTTTCAATTCTGCAAATAACTCATCAGTATGATACGGCTTTACAGCAATGAATATAATATCAGCTTTTGGAAGGCAATCAGAGAGATTCGTGAAAACATCAAAACGGCTAATTTTCTTCAGTTCTTCTGTTTTTTCAGGACTGGTATCTGAAATCATTAAATTGTGATTCGATAGAAATTCAGATTTCACTAAGGCTTTAGCATAAGCTAAACCCATATTTCCAGCTCCTATTACAAGTACTTTCATAAGTAAATTTTTGTTTATTAAATATAAAGAATTAATTCCAATTGTATTTTGGACTATGCAAGCATTGTGCATCTAAAGCCATTTTTCAATGAAAATCAAGGATATTCAAAATTAATTTTATTTATAATAACCTGATTATCAGTTATTTAAATCATTAATTTTAGTTAATTTAAATTAATTTCAATTGTATTACGACTTATTTAATCCATGCGCCATATAGTCAAAAAGCTGCAATAATGACAGGCCAGCTTACAATTGTCAATAAGTGACACTAAAAAAATAGCCTCTAACTCTTAAAACTTGTAACTCGAAACCTTATTAAATTAATTCCATTAATAGTATAGGTTACTTTTTATATGATTTTTCATTTTAACTGATTTTTTAAATGTCTTCAAGTCATAAAGATTCTCAAGAAAAACACCATCATCATGATCATGAAGGTCATAATCATGATGAACACAATCACCACCAACATCATGCTCAGATGATTGAAGATTTCAAAAAGCGATTTTGGATTTCTATCATCATCACAATACCAATCATGGTTCTGGCACCCATGATTCAAGAATTATTGGGTTATGAATTAAGATTTCAATATGATAGATATGTGCAATTCGCATTGTCCACTATTGTCTTTTTCTATTGTGGATTTCCTTTCCTAAAAGGATTGAAAGATGAAATAGCCGATCGAAAACCAGGCATGATGACTTTAATTGCTCTGGCCATTAGTGTAGCCTATTTTTATAGCTCAGCTGTAGTCTTTGGGCTCGAAGGTAAAATCTTCTTTTGGGAATTAGCCAGCTTAATTGCCGTTATGCTTTTAGGCCATTGGATAGAAATGAAGTCGATAATGGGTGCTTCGGGAGCGGTAGAAGAATTGGCAAAATTACTGCCCTCCACTGCCTTAAAACTGGATGAGAATGGAGATACACATGAAGTAAAAATCTCTGAATTGGAAGCAGGAGATTTAGTACTGGTAAAGCCCGGAGAGAAAATTCCTGCAGATGGGATTATTGAAAAAGGCAAGAGTGATATAAATGAATCCATGATTACGGGTGAATCAAAACCTGTAAGTAAAAAAGAAGGAGATGAAATAATTGGTGGTTCAGTTAATGGTTCTTCCTCTATTCAATTTAAAATAAAAGAAGATAGTGAAGGTTCTTATTTAAATAAGGTAGTGGAAATGGTGAAATCCGCTCAGGAGACTAAATCCAAAACTCAGGACTTTGCGAATAAAGCAGCTGCTTGGCTTTTTTATATTGCACTTTTTTCTGGCTTCACCACTTTAGGAGTTTGGCTGTGGCAAGGAAAAGAATTTGATTTTGCGCTCGAAAGAATGGTGACCGTTATGATTATTGCTTGCCCTCATGCATTGGGCTTGGCAATGCCTTTGGTTGTTGCCATTTCAACTTCTGTTTCTGCCAAAAATGGTTTACTTATTAGAAATAGAACTGCTTTTGAGAACGCTCGTAAAATCACCACCATAATTTTCGATAAAACGGGTACCCTTACAAAAGGAAATTTTGTAGTGAATCAGTTTAAAAGCACTTCAGACGAATATAAAGATGAAGAAATTTTAAAATTAGCAGCATCTCTGGAAAAGGAATCCGAACATCCTATTGCAACAGGGATTTTGACAAAACATGAAGAGGAAGAGTTGGATTTTGAAGATATATCCGACTTTGAAAACCTGACAGGTGAAGGTATCCAAGCAAAAATTAATGGAGAATCAATCAAAGTGGTTAGTCCAGGCTATTTAGAAGAAAACAATATCGAATTACCTGAAGACACAAAAAATGAAAAAGCAGAAACCATAGTTTATATCCTGAAAGATAAAGATTTGATAGGGTATATTTCTTTGGCTGATGAAATCCGAGATGAATCTTATGAGGCTGTGAAAATATTAAAAGAAAATGGCTTAAAGGTCATTATGGCTACAGGTGATAATGAAGAAGTAGCCAAATCAGTCAGTAAAGAATTAGGCTTGGATGATTATTATGCTGAAGTACTCCCTGAAGACAAGCAAAAAATCATCGAAGACTTGCAAGAAAAGGGCGAAATAGTAGCCATGACAGGCGATGGAGTAAATGATGCTCCTGCACTTGCCAAAGCAGATGTAGGAATTGCTATTGGTTCAGGAACCGATGTGGCAGCAGAAACTGCTGATATTATATTAGTTAATAGCGATCCAATGGATATCGTACATCTTTTATCATTCGGAAAATCTACCTATCAAAAAATGATGCAAAACTTATTCTGGGCAGCAGGTTATAATATTGTAGCTATCCCTATGGCAGCTGGAGCTTTAGCTTTTGCAGGAATCATTTTAAGTCCTGCTGTTGGTGCTGGATTAATGAGTTTAAGTACCATTATAGTAGCACTGAATGCTCAATTACTAAAGAGAAAGATGAAAAATCTTAAAATCTAGCAGCCATTAACAAACTTAATTCTTTGTATTTTAAATCAAATTTTTTGGCTATATGCATATTAGTTAAACTTCCTTTATAGGTATAAACACCTTTCATAAACCAAGAGTGGGTAAATATCATTTCTTCAATCCCGCCTACATCTCCCGCTTGAAGTAAAATAGGTGTTAAAATATTACTTACAGCATTACTTGCTGTTCTTGAAACTCTTGATGCGATATTGGGAACGCAGTAATGAATCACATCATATTTTTTGAAGGTAGGATTATCATGAGAAGTAACCTCTGAAGTTTCAACACAACCACCTTGATCAATACTGACATCAATTATCACTGCGTTTTTCCGCATATTCATCACCATTTCTTCGGTTACTATACACCCACTTCTACCTTTTTCGGCTCTAATGGCACAAATCAGAACATCAGCTTCAGTTAATGAATCACTCAACATCACAGTATCCATAGAACTAGTATGAATAGGTTGACCTATTGCATGTTTTATTCTTCTCAGTTTATATAAATGATTATCGTAAATTTCAATATTTGCTCCTAAGCCTAGTGCTGCTCGCGCAGCGTATTCACCTACAGTTCCAGCACCTAAAATCACTACTTTAGTGGGTCTAACTCCTGTTATTCCTCCCAATATAATGCCTTTACCATCATTCAGATTACTCAATAATTCAGTAGCGATTTGAATTGCAGAAATACCCGCAATTTCGCTCATTGCTCTTACCATAGGCATTCCACCTACTTTATCTTCTATCAGTTCAATGCCAATTGCAATAATTCTTTTTTCATTAAGTAATTGGAAATATTCCTTGTCCAATTGCCCAAGCTGAAGCGCTGAAATCAAAAAGCTACCCGGCTTGAACATTTCTATTTCTTCTTTTACAGGTGGTTCGATTTTAACAACCAATTGCGCTTCAAAAGCTTCTTTAGCAGAATAAACTATTTTAGCTCCCGCATCGCTATATTCATTATCTGTAAAGTTACTGCTCAATCCCATTCCACTTTCCACTATCACCTCATGACCATTATTCGATAATAAAGCAACCGCTCCAGGGGTAAGCGGAACCCTTTTTTCTTGCAAGGAAATTTCATTTGGTATTCCTATCTGCATGGCATTTTTACCGCGTTCTACTGCTAATAGCTCCTCTTGTGGATAAAGCGCACTTTTCCGTGCTAAAACGTCAAAGCCTTTTCTCGAAATTTCCTTAGCCATGCTTACTTATTTTAAAATTCCTTTTTGTTTGATCATTGGAAAGGCTAATCTCAATCAGTACAAATTGATCTGGGATGAAAGAAGGAATCATTTCTGGCCATTCTATTAAGCACAGATTTCCAGAGTAAAAATAATCCTCCACTCCTATCTCAAATGCCTCTTGTTCATTTTTAATTCGGTAGAAATCAAAATGATAAATCTCTCCCACTTTGGTAGACATATATTCATTTACCAACCCAAAAGTAGGACTACTTACATGATCTTCTACTTTTAAGAAGTCACACAAATGGCTAATAAAAGTAGTTTTTCCTCCCCCCATTTCAGCTTTAAAAAGCCAAATTTTATAATTTTTTGCAAAATCATAAATCTCAGCTACTGTCTGAGGTAAACCCTGTAAATCTATGCCCGAAAATGATATGTTTTCAGAGATTTCACTTTCCATCTTTCGAAGTTAATGAAATAATGGGAATTATCATTTCTTCCATTGAAACTCCTCCGTGCTGAAAGGTATCTTTAAAGTAATTTACGTAATAATTGTAGTTATTTGGATAGGCAAAAAAGCTTTCTCCTTTTGTAAAAACATAGGAGGTACTCACATTTAATGTTGGTAAATGAAATCTTTCTGGTTTTGGAGCTTCTAAAACATCATTACTCTTTTTAAATCCCAGGTTTTTACCCTGCTTATATCTCAAATTACTATTAACATTTCTATCACCCACAATTTTAAAAGGCTTTTTCACTCGGATGGTTCCATGGTCAGTGGTAATAACAACTTTGGCTTTCTTATTGGAAACTCTCTTTAATAAATCCAAAAGCGGAGAATGTAAAAACCAACTCTTAGTCAAAGAACGATAAGCCGATTCATCTGGCGCCAATTCTCGGATCATTTTCATGTCCGTTCTAGCGTGTGAAAGCATATCTACAAAATTATAAACCAATACATTTAAATCATGGTCCATCATTGCTGATACATGATCTAAAACTTGTTTACCCTGATTCACATTCACAATTTTATTGTAAGTGAATTTACCTTGAATATTTTTCCGCTTAAGCTGTCTCTCTAGAAACTGATCTTCAAAATTATTTTTACCCTCATCATCATCTTCTGTCACCCATAAATCTGGATGTTTTTTAGCCATTTCATCTGGTAAAAGTCCAGAAAATATTGAATTTCGAGCATAGGCAGTTGTGGTAGGTAGAATTGAATAATAACTATCCTCTTCTTCAATGTTAAAGTATTTAAGGATTTCAGGCTCTATTAATTTCCATTGATCAAATCGTAAATTATCAATTACAATAAAAAAGACAGGCTCATCTCCCATTTTCGGGAAAACCTTCTCTTCCATTAATTGATGGCTCAGTAATGGTGCCTCATCTTGGTATTCATTCAACCAATCTTCGTAGTTATCATCTATAAATTTTGCAAAATTAGAATTAGCCTCTAAATGTTGCATTGAAAGAACTTCAGACATGCTCTGATCATCCGTTTGATCTATTTCCAAATCCCAATAAACAAGCTTTTTGTACATTTCTGCCCATTCTTTGTGATCCATATCATCTCCAAATGCCATGCTAATATTTCGAAAATCCTGTTGATAACTTTGGTTTGTTTTCTCAGTAACTAGACGCTTATTATCTAATATCTTTTTAACTGAAAGTAAGATCTGATTAGGATTGAGCGGTTTAATCAAATAGTCCGCAATCTTAGAGCCGATGGCCTCCTCCATAATATATTCCTCCTCACTTTTAGTAATCATCACAACAGGAATATTCGGATTATTGCTTTTGATAAGGCTCAGTGCTTCCAATCCCGTCATACCCGGCATATTTTCATCTAGAAAAACAACATCAAATTTTTGTTCTTTACATAAATCTACTGCCTCCGAACCATTATTTACCGGAGTAATTTGATAACCTTTGTTCTCTAAGAAAATAATGTGGGGTTTTAGAAGATCTATTTCGTCATCTGCCCATAAGATTTGATAATTTTGCATAGTATATATTTGAGCCTTTAAATTTAGTTGATTTGAAAAAGTTAAAAAAGGTAAACGATCCTATTTACGGATTCATTACAATAAAAAGTGAATTACTTTTCAGTATTTTCAACCACCCTTATTTCCAACGCTTACGCAGGATTCGACAATTGGGTTTGAGCGAATTGGTTTATCCAGGCGCAACCCATACTCGCTTTCACCATGCATTGGGTGCAACACATTTAATGGGGTTGGCATTGGATCATTTAAAAGAAAAGGGGGTTAATATTAATGAAGTAGAATATGAGTCTGCTCAAATCGCAATTTTACTCCATGATGTTGGTCATGGCCCTTTTTCTCATGCATTAGAATATAGTTTAATAAAAGGTATTACGCACGAAAATATATCATTGCAATTCATGAAAATGCTTAATAAAGAATTTTCAGGAAAATTAGATACTGCCATTGCAATGTTCAAAAACAGTTACAAAAGAAAATTTTTCCACCAACTGATATCTAGCCAACTGGATGTAGATAGGTTAGATTACCTCAATAGGGATTCATTTTACACTGGGGTTTCGGAAGGAAACATTAGTGTAGATAGAATTATCAGCCATTTGGATGTAATAGAAGATGAAATTGTGGTGGAAGAAAAAGCCATTTACAGTATTGAAAATTTTCTAAACGCTAGAAGGTTGATGTATTGGCAAGTGTATTTGCACAAAACAGCTTTAAGTGCAGAAAGAATGCTGGTTCATTTGATGAGCAGAGCAAAAGAAGTTCACAGTTTGGATAATATCTCGCCAGCTTTAAAATATTTTCTGGAAAATGATTTCACATTGGAAGAATTTCAAGAAAATCCTGAAATCGTTCACCAATTCTCAAAGCTTGATGATTCTGATATTTGGCATGCAATCAAAGTTTGGGAAAACAATACCGATAAAGTGCTTAAAAATTTGAGCCAAAGGATTCTTCAACGAGATTTATTTAAAATAAAATTAGGTAACGAACCGCTTAAAAAAGCTGACATTAGCACCTTAAAAGGTAAAATTGCTCAAGAATTTAATTTATTGAATAAAGAAGCCGCTTTTTTCCTTTCACATGGAGAAGTAACAAATTCTGCCTATATCTTGGGTGGAAAAAGTATAAAAATAATTACTAAAAAAGGCCATTTGATGGATATTACCCAAGCAGCAGATTTACCAAATATTAAAGCAATGAGCAAAATAGTTAAAAAATATTACCTATGCCTACCTAAAAACGTATCTTTGTAAATTATAGCAACCATAATTATTTTATATGGAGTTTAGTGTGAATCAAATAGCCGGAATGATTGGAGGGCAAGTTGAAGGAGACGGAGAGAGATTAGTTGATAATCTAGGAAAAATAGAAGAGGGTAAACCCAAAACTATCAGCTTTTTATCAAATGACAAATATGAAAACTACATCTATCAATCAGATGCGGCTGCCATTATAGTGAAGAGTAAATTCACTCCGAAAAAAACCATCAAGCCAGCTTTAATCAAAGTTGAAGACCCATATTCTGCCTTTACACAATTACTGGAAGAATATAGTAAGATTTTGTCTTATGCTAAATCTGGAGTTGAATCTCCCGCTTTTATAGGAGAAAAATGTTCTGTTGGAGAAAATATTTACAGAGGAGCTTTTTCTTATATTGGAAATAATGTCAAAATAGGGAATAATGTCAAAATATATCCTCAAGCACATATAGGAGATAATGTAGAAATTGGAGACAATACTATTATTTACCAAGGTGTAAAAATTTATGCGGATTGTAAAATTGGAATTAACTGCAATATACAGGCGGGTGCAATAATCGGAAGCGATGGCTTTGGTTTTGCTCCTCAAGCTGATGGGACGTACAAAACAATTCCGCAACTTGGAAATGTAATTTTAGAAGACAACGTTAGCATAGGTGCCAACACTACTATTGATTGTGCTACTTTAGGCTCTACTATAATTCGGAAAGGAGCAAAAATTGATAACTTGGTTCAAATTGCTCATAATGTAGAAATTGGTGAAAACACAGTTGTGGCTTCTCAAGCAGGTATTTCGGGCTCCACAAAAGTTGGTAAAAATTGCGTTCTAGCGGGTCAAGTCGGAGTAGTCGGACATATAGAAATAGCGGATCATACCACAGTCAGCGCAAAATCAGGAGTCTCAAAAACTATCAAGAAACCAAATTCAATCATTTCTGGAACGCACGGCTTTGATCATAAGCAATTCCTGAAAGCGAATGCCCTCTACAGAAAATTACCGGAATTACACCAACAAGTTCAGCAATTGGAAAAAATAGTTTTAAATTTGCCGACTGAAAAAAAGAACTAAATGTATAATAAACAACACACTATTAAAAAAGCAGTAAGTGTTTCAGGTGTAGGTTTACACACTGGACATAAGGTGACTTTAACCTTCAAGCCGGATGAAATCGATAGTGGAATAAAATTTCAAAGGGTAGATCTTCCTGAAAAACCAATTATTGAAGCTGATGCTGACTTGGTTGTAGACACTTCAAGAGGCACCACGATTGCTAAAGGAGAAGCGAGAGTATCAACTGTGGAGCATGTTTTATCAGCATTAGTAGGTTTACAAATTGATAATGTTTTAATAGAAGTAGATGGGCCGGAAACTCCTATCATGGATGGCAGTGCAAAGCTTTTTTACGAAGCTTTAGAGGCGGTAGGATTAGAAGAACAAAATGCACTCCGAAACTTCTTTGAAGTCCCTGAAAGTCTTTTTCTCACCGATGAGAAAAAGAATGTAGAGATGGCATTATTACCTGTAGATGATTACAGAGTAACTGTCATGATTGACTACAATTCAAAAGTTTTAGGTAGCCAACATGCTTCATTAAATAACATAGCAGATTTCAAGAAAGAAATATCAACTTGCCGTACTTTTGTATTTCTACATGAACTTCAACAACTTTATAACAATAATTTAATAAAAGGCGGTGATCTAAACAACGCTATTGTTGTGGTTGATAAATTAGTTTCAGATGATGAATTAAAGGAGCTAGCTAAAATTTTCGACAAACCAAATATTGAAGTTAAAGAAGAAGGAATACTTGATAATATTGAATTAAGATTTAAAAATGAGCCAGCTCGTCATAAATTATTGGATGTAGTTGGGGATTTAGCATTAGTGGGGAGACCTATCAAAGGACAAATCTTAGCGGCTCGTCCAGGACATTCGACTAATGTTGCTTTTGCTCAGAAAATCAAAAAATATATCAAAAAAGCAGAAAAATCTGCTCCTAAATATGATCCTAATGCTGAGCCTGTTATGGATATAGAAGGGATTTCTTCTATGTTGAGGCATAGGTATCCTTTTCAATTAGTTGATAAAATCATCCATCAGGATCATAAAACAGTTATAGGATTAAAAAATATAACTATAAATGAAAACTTCTTTCAGGGTCATTTCCCTGGAAACCCCGTAATGCCAGGCGTTTTGCAGATAGAAGCAATGGCTCAAACAGGCGGAATTTTAGTTTTAAGTTCTGTAGATGAACCATCAGAATATTGGACTTATTTTCTTGGGATTGATAATTGTAGATTCAGAAAAATGGTGAGACCAGGCGATACAATTATCTTGAAATGTGAACTTTTGGCTCCAATTAAAAGAGGAATAGCAAAGATGCAAGGTTATGCATATGTAGGAAATAGTATCGTAAGTGAAGCAACACTTACTGCTAGAATTGTAAAAAAAGATGAAGAATAAGCCTTTAATGAGGCTTCAAAATAAGCGTTTACAGCTTAAATAATAATTTACATGAACAAGTCATTAAACTATATTCATCCTGAGGCAAAAATAGGTAAGGATGTTGTGATCGAACCCTTCACCTACATTGATAAGGATGTAGAAATTGGAGATGGCACTTGGATTGGACCAAATGTCACAATTAATTCAGGAGCACGAATTGGTAGAAATTGTAAGATATATTCAGGTGCTACAATTTCTGCAGTTCCTCAGGATTTAAAATTCAGTGGGGAAATCACTATTACGGAAATTGGTGATGAAACTGTAATAAGAGAATATGTTAATATCAGCCGAGGTACAAACGACCGAAAGGTGACCAAAATTGGTTCTAAATGCTTAATCATGGCTTATGTTCACATTGCTCATGATTGCATGATTGGTGATAATTGTATTTTAGTTAATTCTGTTCAAGTTGGTGGTCATGTTTCAATAGATGACTGGGCTATTATTGGCGGAGCTACAGCCATTCATCAGTTTGTAAAAATAGGTAGTCACGTTATGATTTCAGGCGGATCTTTAGTCAGAAAAGATGTGCCTCCATACGTAAAGGCCGCTCGTGAACCTCTCACTTATTGTGGAATTAATTCCGTAGGCTTGAGAAGAAGAGGTTTTAGTAATGAAAGAATTAATGATATTCAAGAAATCTATAGAAGCCTTTACCTAAGTGGCAAAAATAATGCTGAGGCATTGGAAAACATAGAAACTTTAATTAGAAGTAGCGAGGAAAGAGATAATATAACCGCATTCGTAAGGAAATCCGAAAGAGGTATTATGAAAGGCTATGGTAATTAAATAAACATTAAAGCATACACTATATATTATTTAAATATTAATCTGCAGTGTATTTCTTTATCCTAATCAGCATCCTATGCAATTAATTCTTGAAGGTTTATCAAAAAAATACCCAAAAAATAAGCTGTTTGATGATTTAAATCACACTTTTGAAATAAATAACACCTATGCCATTACAGGTGAAAATGGAAGTGGTAAATCGACATTAATTAAAATTATTGCAGGAGTAATTGCTCCTAGTCAAGGGAAAGTAATATTTCGTGAAAACGATAAGTTAATAGATAAAGAAAATATTCATCAATTCTTAGGTATCACGGCACCTTACCTTAATTTAATTGAAGAATTTACTTTAAAAGAGCATTTAAATTTTCATTCACAATTCAAAAAAACGTTGAATGGAAAAAATGTGATGAATGAATTAGAAAATGCAAACTTACACCAAAGTTTAAATAAATCTATTGGCGAGTTTTCTTCAGGAATGCAACAAAGATTAAAATTAATACTTTGCTGTAGCTATGAGGCCAAGGTTTTACTTTTAGATGAACCTACCGCTCATCTTGATTCCAAAGGAATTGAATGGTACAAAAGTTTATTAAAAAGGACAAATGACCAAAGAATGACCCTAATTGCATCAAATGACCCTACAGAATACAATGATTTTACAAAAAAAATCATTAATATTGGAGTCACTAAAAATTAAAGAATTAAATAAAAAAATTAAATAATTTATTGGATTATGAACAATAATTCAGACTTTTAAACTTTAGAATACAAATAACTAATATATTATCTTATGAAAAGGAACATTAAACTTTTAAGCTTATTAGCATTAACTTTCGTTGTCTTATTCAGTTCATGTAAGAAAAAAAATGATCCAAGTCCGGAGCAACAAAGAGTTGATGAACTTAGCGCAACTTGGGTTATTGTAAGCGCAAGTGTTAATCCAGATTTCCCTGCTGGAGAAGTGACGATAAATTTCAATGGAAGTAATTTAACTTACTCCATTACAAATCTTCAATTATTTGAAGACAATAACTTAAATCATGCAGGTGTCTTTTCTGGAGAAGGTTCTTTTTCTGTAGATCCAAACAATACTGATCAAGTTACTTTAAACCCAGGAGGAATTATAAATATTGCTAGTATAAATAAAGAAAATGGTGACTTATCTATAAACTATCAATCTCCTTATCAAAAGGAAAATGATCCTGAACAAACCATTACGTTAAATCTAGAATTACAATAAAAAATAACAACATACTTTATAATCAAAAGCCGTCTTTTCAGATGGCTTTTTTTATATCATTTTATAGTTCAAAATGAATATAATAAGCCAATACACTCCAGAATACGAGGAGGAAAAAACATATAAAAAACGAATGCTCCGTCTTTACAAAGAAAAAAGCATTCTGGCTTTTTATCGTGAAAATATAGAAGCCCATTTCACTGCCTCCGCTTGGATATTGAATCCAAAGACACATGAAGTTCTACTACTTCATCACAAAAAGCTTGATAAATGGCTTCAACCAGGCGGACATACTGATGGCGAAACAAATTTTGAAAAAGTAGCCAGAAAAGAAGCGAATGAGGAAACAGCCCTCGAAAATTTACAAATAGTTTCAGATCAAGTATTCGATATTGATATTCACCTAATCCCAGAGAACAAAGGAATTCCCCAACATGACCATTTTGATGTTAGGTTTGCTTATTTTTGCATGGAAAAAGAAAAAACTAAAATTAATTCAGAAAGTAAGGGGTTTCAATGGATTAAAATTAAAGATGTTGAAACTCTTACAAATGAACCCTCAATTCTAAGGATGGTGGAAAAATCAAAAAAAATTTTAAATGGAATATAAGATTCTGATATATGGCGCTAATGGATATACTGGCAAACTAATTACTCAAGAAGCAAAAGAAAAGGGCCTTTCAGTAGAAATCGCAGGAAGAAATGAAGAAGAAATACAGAAATTATCTAAAAAAACTGATTTCCCCTATCATATTGTTGAATTAACTGATAAAGATAATTTAAATAAGCTATTGAAGAAATTCAATACAGTAATTCACTGTGCTGGCCCTTTTTCTGAAACTGCTATCCCAATGGTAGAAGCCTGTATTCAGTCTAAAACTAATTATCTTGATATCACGGGTGAGATTTGGGTTTTTGGTGACATCATGAAATACCATAAGCAGGCCCAAGAAGCAGGTATAGCTCTTATTCCAGGAGTGGGGTTCGATGTTGTACCAACAGATTGCTTAGCAGGCTATTTAAAGAAAAAACTTCCAACAGCCACATCATTGGAACTTGCATTTGTAGGCTCAAAAACAGGCATGTCTCGGGGTACAGCGGTGACAATGGCCAAAAACATATCAAAAGGAGGATTCATAAGAGAGGATGGTGAAATTAAAAATGTCCCACTAGCCTATGAGGTAAAAGAAATAGAATTTGCTCATAGAAAACAATGGAGCATGACCATTCCATGGGGTGACCTCATGACAAGCTATCATCAAACACAGATTCCAAATATTAAAGTATTTAGTGGAGCTAGTCTGAAAATGATAAATAAAATCAAGAAATTTAGAAATTTAAAATTTCTTCTAGGAATAGCATGGATTCAGAAATTAGTAAGAAGTAAAATTGAAAATTCCGTAACAGGCCCAAGTGACAAAAATTTAAAAAACGGAAAAACTTATGTCATAGGAACAATTTCAGATGACACTGGAAAGAACTTTAAAACCGAATTGATCACTCCAGAAGCCTATTTTCTGACGGCAAAAACAGCCTTAGCTTCAGCCTTAAAATTAGAAGGAAATGCTCTGAATGGTTATTTAACCCCTGCTCTAGCTTTTGGAATAGATTTTATAATGGAATTTGAAAATGTGGAAAGAATTGACAGAGCATAAAAAAACCCCGGTGAACCAAACCGGGGTAAACTATCAACCTTAAAATTACGCCCATTTGAATAAATGAATCGTAAAGCTTATTACAAATGTAAAACGCTTTTTTCAAACGGAAATAGCACAAATACTACTTAAGTCATTCATGTAAGGTTTTTTATATTTTACAACATTAATTGTTCAAACATATGTTAAAATTTAATACTATTATTTTACTAATTAGCGCAATAATATTTTTTGCTTGCAGTCCTTCAGAAGAAGAATTGATGAAAGAAAGCCGAAAAAATATGCAATCTGAAAATTATGAAGAGGCAATAAACTACCTTAATAAGGTGATTTCTAAGAATAATGCTAATGCAGATGCTTACAATATGAGGGGAGTAGCACATTTACAAATATTAGATTATTCAAAGTCAAAAGAAGACTTTACAGAATCGATAAAAATTGATTCGTCAAATTATAAGCCGTATTATAATAGAGGAAATGTTCATTTAGAGACCCAAAATTATGAAAAAGCATTATTAGATTACAACCAAGCTATAAATTTACGCCCAAATGATGCAGATCTATATATCAATAGAGCAACAGCATTATTTGAACTAAAACAATATGACGCGGCTCTGGCAGATAATGAATTTGCTATCAAGATATCTCCAAATAATCATATACCTTACCTTAATAGTGCGAAAACACTACTCCAATTTGGCTCATTCAATAAGGCTGATAGTTTACTGTCATTAAGCTTAAAAATTAATCCTGAAAATGGAGAAAGCTATTACTGGAGTGGTTTTATCAAAATTAATACGGATCAAAAGGAAGCTGGATGTGATGATTTGATAAAAGCAAAAAACAGAGGATTTCAAGACGCAATTGAAGCGCTAGAGAAATTTTGTAAATAGATACTTTAAAGGGAGAAATTTTTAGAATTTCTCCCACTATAATGTTATCTAGAGGCTAATAATACCATTGCAAAAGCTACAACACTTAACCAAAATTTGTAGGTTGCTATTGCTGGTATTGCGATAATTCCTAATTCCATGAAAACTAAAACAAGTATTATTATTATCGCGACCAGTTTTATTAAATTTCTCGATTTCCTACTCATATTTTTCTCTGTTTTGGTGATTTCAATTATAAATATATCATTCTCAATTTACAAATCAGCACATCATAAAAAATTTAACTTAAATTCGCCTTCTGAATTATGGCAGAAATAAATAGCGATATAAACAAAGCTAAAGCATTACTAGATGCTGATAATCTAATAGGATTCCCTACAGAAACCGTATATGGATTAGCTGGAAATAGTTTGAAAGCTGAGGTGGTAAGTAAAATTTTTGAGGTTAAGAACCGCCCTCACTTTGATCCATTAATCCTCCATTCCTATAGTTTAGAGGCTATAAGCCAATACGTAAAGGAAATTCCTGATAAAGCTAAATTGTTAGCAAAGGCTTTTTGGCCAGGCCCCTTAACAATATTATTGGAGCGTAATAATAAAATCCCGGATTTAACATGTTCTGGATTGGAAAGAGCGGCTTTTCGAATTCCAAAACATCCTAAAGCATTAAGTTTGCTTAAAATTTTGGATTATCCTTTAGCAGCACCTAGCGCTAATCCTTTTGGATATATAAGTCCAACCAATTCTCAGCATGTGCAACAACAACTAGGTGATAAAATACCATTTATTTTGGAAGGAGAAATCAGTGAAGTTGGCATAGAATCAACCATAGTGGGATTCGAGAATGAAGAAACTATTATTTACCGATTAGGTGGCCTTGAAGTGGATAAAATTGAAAAAATAATTGGGAAAGTTAAAGTACTTCCACATTCCAGCTCTAAACCAAATGCACCCGGAATGCTTAAAAGCCACTACGCTCCCCGAAAAAATATCATTTTGGGGGATATTGAAGAATTAATAAAACAGAAAGACGAAATAAAATTAGGAGTTTTATCATTTTCAAAATCTTATAAAGACGTAGTAATGTCCTTAGTGCTTTCGGAGTCAAAAAATATGCACGAAGCAGCTAAAAACTTATTTTCTCATCTTCGTAAATTAGATGAGAGTAATGTAGATTTGATTATTACAGAAAAAGTACCATCAGAAGGTTTAGGAAAAGCTATCAATGATCGACTGCAAAGAGCGGCCGTTAAAGAATAAAATTTATAACCATAAATATAACTCAATGAAAACTGTAGAAGACTATTCATTCGAAAACAAAACCGCATTAATAAGAGTAGATTTAAACGTCCCGTTAAATAAAGATTTTCAGGTAACTGACGACACTAGAATAAAAGCCACAATCCCAACCATTAAAAAAATATTGGAAGATGGAGGTAAAGCTGTTTTAATGTCTCATTTAGGCAGACCTAAAACCGGACCCGAAAATAAATTTTCTTTACAGCACATAGTAGGTGATTTAGAAAAGGCCTATGGCACTAAAGTTCATTTTAGTGAAGACACAATAGGCGAAAAAGCTGAATCTGCTGCTCATAACTTAAAAAATGGAGAAGTTTTATTATTAGAAAACGTTCGTTTTCATGAAGGAGAAACTAAGGGAGATGAAGCATTTGCTAAAGCACTTTCAAAATTAGGTGATGTATATGTGAATGATGCCTTTGGAACAGCACATCGTGCCCATGCATCTACCACAGTAGTCGCAAAATTCTTTGAAGTTAAAATGGCCGGTTTTGTAATGGCTGCAGAAATCGAAAATGCTGATAAAGTATTGGAAAAAGCAGACAAGCCTTATACAGCAATTATGGGGGGTGCTAAAATTTCTGATAAAATCTTAATTATTGAAAAATTATTAGGCAAGGTAGATAATCTAATCATAGGTGGTGGAATGTCATACACATTCTTCAAAGCCATGGGAGGCAAAATTGGAAACTCATTGGTGGAAGAAGATAAATTAGACTTGGCTAAAGAATTGATTCAAAAAGCAAAAGAGCAAGGCGTTGAATTGAAATTACCTATTGATTCAATAGTAGCAGATAATTTTGCAAATGATGCCAATACAAAAATTGCTCAAAACCACGCAATAGAAGACGGCTGGATGGGATTAGATATTGGACCAGAGGCAACCGCCATTTTCCAAAAAACAGTAGAAGAATCAAAAACCATTCTTTGGAACGGACCAATGGGCGTTTTTGAAATGGAAAATTTTGCTAAGGGTACAAAATCTATAGCTGAATCTGTAGTAAAAGCCACAGAAAATGGAGCATTCTCACTAATTGGAGGAGGAGACTCTGCTGCGGCAGTCAATAGCCTAGGCTATGGAGATAAAGTAAGTTATGTATCTACAGGTGGTGGTGCTTTACTTGAATATATGGAAGGTAAAGAATTACCAGGAGTAGCTGCCCTTAAAGCCTAAAATATCATAGCTTCCTCTAACCAACCATTGATGGAAGCTACTCAAAAGTTAGCACGAGCTTCCCAGCTCGTGCTTTCACCTCTTCAACTTTGTTACTTCCTCTTTAATTTCCAACACAATATCAGTTAGCTCTCTTAAGCTCATAGGAGCATTTCCAGTATTTTTCACATCAGGAAATTGTGTGCTGATAAAAGCTTTCGCTTCCCAAATTTCCATGACACTCTCAACAGGAATTTCGTAGGGTGAATAAACGGTATTATCAGAAACCATAAATAAAACTCCCTTTTCCTCAGCATAATTAAAGACTCTTTTATAGACCACTCCCTCCTGCTCACTTACAATAATGTAAGTTTTACCATTACGGATTGATTCAGGACTTTCCACATACTCGCCTATGATGATAGTACCAGGCTCCAAAGGTAACATTGAATCGCCACTAATTTCAAATGCACGATAGGTGCTATTTCTAGGCAAATTAGGCAGTTGGAAACGAGGAAGCTCCTGTAAATATTCAGGATCTGCATAGCCATTAGTATAGCCGGCAGATGCTTTTTGAGGTACTAATTCTATATTTTCTCTTTCCTGACTATCTACCGTAATCGCCAATACTTTAGTAGGTTTCTTGGTAACTACCATTGGACTCGATAAATCTTTCCCTAATAAATCATCTACACTAACATTAAATAGATCGGATAATTTGACCAAAGTTTGAATCCGAGGGTCTGCTCTACCCTCTTCATAAGAACCTATCTGCGGACGCTTCACCCCCAACTCATCAGCCAAGTCCTGCTGTGTCCATCCCTTCTCCTTTCGGAGATATTTAATATTGTTATTGATCAAGCTCATTTTTTTTATTTAGTATCAAGTAGTTAGTATCGAGTATCTAGAAAAATCAAACTCCCCACTTCCATCTTCTCTCTTCCTACTCCCCAATTCAAACTTATATCATTTATCTTAAATTTCGTTATATTATTCTTTCAATTTTTCTAAACCGGTCTGAACTAAACTTCCAACTTCCAAAATATTAATTCTTATTTCTGTCAACTTTCTGTTGTCAATCGCCCATTCTGCCTATTCCGGTCTGATCTAATCAACTGCACCCAACTTTCATTTTCCTGATGCCTAATTCCTCGCCAGCTGACGGGTTAGGGGGCTTTAAGGTGCCTTAAAAATCATCAAATCATCCGTTTCTCTATAATGTTCATTCATATGATATAGCACTTTTTGATGCAAAGAAATTTTATCCTCTGCCCGGCTGAAGCGATTCCTAATTCTGCTGACCACTTCACTTACAGTATCTTGTGGCTCAGCTAGTGTATAGCCATACCACTTACCATCGCCTGTCTTAGTTCTCACATGAAAATGCACTTGGCAACGCCCTGAATTAAGACGCTTACTCGATAATCTAATTTTTACATCCATCACACTTAATAATTTTAAAAGCCATGAACTTTTTCGATTGAATTACTATTTATTTTAGTAATATTGATAATAAATTTAGTATTAATAATTAAAAAAGCCAAATAAAAGCTAACTATTTTAGTTTTATGCGTGAAAATGCCACCAGATCTATCATTCATTTAGATATGGACTCCTTTTTTGTGTCAGTCGAACGTCTTTTAGATTCAACACTAAATGGTAAGCCCGCTATCGTTGGTGGAGGGACACAGAGGTGTGGTAGCCGCCTGCAGCTATGAAACTCGGGCTTATGGTGTGCATTCTGCCATGCCCATGAAAACGGCATTACAACTCTGCCTTGAGGCTTTGGTGATTGCAGAAGGTATGCAAAACTACATCCATTACTCTAAACTGATTACCGAAATCATTAGAAGCGAATCGCCCATTTTTGAGAAAGCTTCTGTGGATTAATTCTATCTCGATGTAAGCGGAATGGACAGGTATTTTGGATGCTATGAATGGGGAAAAGAGCTACGAAAGAAAATCAGCAGCGAAAGCGGTCTCCCTATCAGCATGGGACTTCCGCAAAATAAAATGGTATCGAAAGTAGCCACAGGAGAGGCAAAGCCTAACAATACTAGGCAAATACTTCCCGGAACCGAAATTGCCTTCTTAGACCCTATGCCTTTGCATAAAATCCCAATGATCGGAAAGAAAACCTCAGAGCTTTTACGCTCAATGGGGGTGAAAAAAGTAGAAACACTCAGGCAAATCCCCAAGAAACTGATGGAATACACTTTCGGTAAAAATGGTATTGTAATGTGGCAAAGGGCGCAGGGCATAGATCACACGCCTATTACGCCCTATAGCGAACAAAAATCAATTTCCACGGAAAGCACTTTTCATGACGACAGCATGGACGTAAAGCAAATGAAAGCCATATTGGTAGCCATGATAGAAAAACTAGCGCACAAACTTCGTGAGCAGAACCGCCTCACTTCCAATATCTCCATTAAAATTCGCTACAGCAATTTTGATACGGAAAGCAAACAAAAGAAAATCAGCTATACCGCTAGCGACAAATCCTTAATCCGCTTTGGCAAAGAGCTTTTCGACCGATTGTACACCCGCAGAATTATGCTCCGTCTAATCGGAGTGCGCCTCAGCGGACTGGTGCACGGCAACTACCAAATCAACCTCTTTGGCGATACGGAAGAATACATCCAACTCTACCAAGCCCTGGATAAAATCCGCCACAAATACGGGCTAAGCATTATGAGAGGCAATACAGTAGGGCTTGACAAGAGATTGAGACGGGATGAGAATTGGTTTGGGGCCTAATTCAACATCCTAACTCAGGAAAATACTACAATATTATTAATATATACTTATCAAGATTTTTTCCACCTCACAATCTTCCACCATAAATCCATAACCCGATAGATCTGCTTTTAATTCTTTCTCGTTCTTTGTATTAAAATTAAAATCATAGCGATTAGACGAAGGATTTATCTCTTCCATCTTTATCAAATAATCACTATTCAAACTAAGTAATCTTTCCAAATCTTTAAGCTTAACGCTATGAATTTTGAGGTCATTTCCTCTTTTCATGATCTTATTCATGGCATTTTTGTCTTTGGCTTTCACTAATCCATCGTCTGATGAGCCAAAATCCATACAAATAGCTTTCTTTTGAATTTTGGATTTTTCAATATTCGCACCTATGGCTTCAGGAAATTGTCTAAGAAAGATTTGGTTGACCGCTTGTTTGCTGATTCCATCAACTTTATAATTGATCCTTAGATAATAATTATCTTCCAGCCACTTATCATCAACTTTCCATTCATACTCATCAAGTAACTTCTCCAGAATTTCCTGCAAACTTCCTCCCATACCGAATAACTTCTCTCCTTCTTCCCAACTTAAGTTTTGTTTACCATCATTATACTTTGAGAGCATAATATGGTATTCTTTTGTTTGTAAGTCAAGTATGCTTTCTTTGGTAGCATCCTCTACCGTTTAAGCAGTAATGCGGTTAAAACTGCAAATCGTTAAGATCAAAATGGAGTAAAATTTGATATTTTTCATATTGCTTTAATTGATTAAGATTTTCACCAAGTATACTTTTATTATCTATAAACCTTTCTTCATTCATTCCAATGACTGATTCATCAGATATAAATAAAAATAAATCATTTCCATATATTTTAGCTACAGGCATTAACCTTGCATTACTTATCTTATCTTCAAAAATTGAAATATTAAAGTTCTTATTGCTCTTTATGTCATACAAGCTTAAGCTTAATTTAAGAGATTTTAAGTATAATATAGCTTCATATTGATCATTGAAGGTAAAATAAACAGGATAGTATGCAATATCCATATTGTTTCCTTCAACCATCAGTTCTTGATTAGTTAATTCCTCCTGTTGCTTCGAGTTAAATCCTAGCAAATTATGTGATATTGCATCTCCTTTGCTATTGAAATAATGTATAGTATCATTCATAAACCTAGTAAAACTGACCTTATCATTAAATTTAGAAAAGGTTTGCACCACTGCTACTGAGAATTGATAAGAATTGTCTTTAGATTTCTCATAAGGGAAAAATCTATCTATAATATTACCTTCCAGATCAAAGATACTTAATTGATAGTTTTTAGTTTTATCTTCCAAATTCAACGTATTGGATGTTTGATAAACAAATAAGGATTCTTCAGTTGCCTCTATTGCACTTCCATTTACTCCAATGTCAATTACATTACTAATATCCCAGGATGACTTATTGATGACTTTCACTATTCCTTTATCTTCACATAAAAGAAAAATTTTATTGTTGTTTGATTTAACATCTGTAACAAAACAATTATTTCCAGAATTTTGAGAATCATTCAATAATGAAAACTTAAGTTCTCCTTCATAATTATACACGTACAATTGTTTTTCGGAAATAAAATATAAATAATCCTGATCTATCTGCCATTTTTCCACTCTTCTAAAATCATTATCAAAATTAATGATATGATGATTTTGAGGTAATTCAACTGATATGAATGGAGCCTCATGTCCTTTTTCATTTTCAAAATTTCGGTTGCATGAAAATAAATTCATGCAACCGAATACTATAATAAATAAATTTAATTTACTCATACACTTAAATTATTCACCATTTGGCACACATTCAGCGCTATCTGCAGTGCAACAAGCATATGTACCCTCAGCACAACCACTCACAGACGAACCTTCAACTGACCATAAAGCGATTCCGAAAACTGAAACAACTGATTTAAATTGACAACCTGACGCTCCCGGGCCACCAGCACCACAGTCCGCACCAATGGAATTTACAGAAAATAAAAACAGCATAGAGAATAATAAAGCGATAGTTTTTAATCTAACATTTTTCATTTTTTTTACATCTAAATTTAAAATTAATTTTACACAATCCTCCAGCACCACTAAAAACTTGAAATGAAAAAACTTATTCGAGATGAAAACACTTAGGTGAGTCCAAGTCAATATTCTCCACTTTGTAGGTTTGGTCAAAAGCTGCTTTCGCTAGCACTAACAACTTTACATCCATACCATTTTTCAATAGTATTTTTGAATTGCTGCTGTAAATCAAAAAAAAAAATGAAAAAGCAAAATAAATCACATAAAGTGTTTAGTTTGATGTTTCAACATTTAAAAGTCAGATAATTAAATCTAAAATAGCATTATGAGAATAAAAAAAGAAGTATTAATTTGGATAATTATATTTTGATATTCTATAATATTAAAATATAAATTACATCTAAAAAGAATAAAAAACAGGAATCAGCAAAGAAGCAATTATCCAGAAAATTATATTCAATGGGGTTCCGATTTTAAGAAAATCTTTAAACTCATAATTTCCGGCACTATAAACCATCGTATTAGTTTGATAGCCGATTGGCGTCATAAAACTAGCACTACCTGCCAGCATTACCGTAATCAAAAGAGGAAGAGGGCTAAAATCTAAAGCCGTTGCAATTGCCATAGAAAGTGGCGCCATTAGGGCTGCTGCAGCATTATTAGACATGATTTCTGTAAAAACAGTTGTCAGAAGATATATGGAGGCAATTACAAGGATAGGAGTAGCCTGATTTTCTGTAAAACTCGTAAGATTTGTAACTAACCATTCATTCAACCCACTTTTCTCCATTGCTGCTCCAAAGCTTAAAGAACCTGCTAATAAAAATATTACCTGCCAATCTATTGAGCGATAGGCATCCGTCATGCTGATAATCCTAAAAGCTCCTAATAGAAAAACACCCGCCCAAGCTGATGCTACAATGGGCAAAATATTAAAACTGGCTGTTAAAATCACCAAGATTAAAACTCCTGCTGATATATACAGCTTCTTTTTATTAGGTATATTTAAATCAGTTTCTTTTATCGATATGAAAGGGGCATTTGGATTGCTCTCCGCCTTTTGCAAAAGCTCATACCCTTCCTTACTGGTTTGCAATAATAAAATATCCCCCACTTTTAGTCGGGTATTTTCCATATCACTAAACTTACGCTTACCTCTATGCCTGATGGCAAGCAAATGAGAATGATAGTTCTTTAGGAAATTTATATTCTTAAGCCTTTTATCCACCAAATGAGTACCCGGCATAATAATCACCTCTACGACTTTGGTTTCTTCTTCCGGAAAATATTTATCCGTTATGGACTTCACTATAGAAAGATGCTTGTCTGCCACTACTTTCTTCACTTTATCTAGCTCTCCCTTAATCAACATCACATCACCTGTCTGAAGTCCTGTATCCATTTTTGGATTTTTGAAGGACTGATCTCCTCTTTTCAACTCCTGTACTTCAAAGAATAAATCTTTTACGGCAAAAAATTCTTCTATACTTATTCCTTTTTTTTCATCCGGCAGTTCGTGTATTTTAACTTCGGTGAGGAATTTGTTAATTTGACTCTCATCTTGCAATGGCTTTACTTGCGATTCTTTAGGCAGCAAATGCTTTCCTGCAAACATAAGATAGAGCAACCCTACTACTGAAAATACAAGTCCAATAGGAGTTATAGTAAATAATCCGATTTCATCAAAGCCTTTATCCTTTGCAATACCTGCCACCAAAAGATTTGTAGAGGTTCCTATTAAAGTACAGGTGCCTCCTAATATTGCACCATAAGATAATGGTATAAGAAACTTAGTAGGGTGTAAATTGAGTTTTTTGGCTGCCTTGGAAACAATCGGAATAAATGTTGCTACAACAGGTGTATTATTGATAAAAGCAGACAACAAACCCACTCCAGAACTCATACCTAGTATTGCACCGCTATAAGATTTATTAAATAAACGGGTAGTCAAAGGCGCCAATAATTTTATGACCCCTCCCCTTATTAGTGCACTACTTAAAATAAACATTGCCGTTACGGTGAGGGTAGCACTATTGGCAAAGCCTCTAAAGCTTTCCTCTGGCTCTAAAACGCCAAACACTATCCATAACACCATCACTCCTATAGCCACCAAATCCACTCGAATAGCCTCGGTCGCAAATAATACAATAGCTGTTAATATAACCAGAATAGTAATTAAAAAGGATAGCTCCATAGATTTCGAATATATAGTGCTGTCGGTTGTTAAACAAGAATTTACTTCAATTCAAGAGAAATAAAATAAACTTAAATAAAATATAAAATCGATTTGAATTAAAGCTAATATTTTTAGTCTTTTTTATAATAATATTAGTAATTAATTTCAACTGCCATACATATTTTAGCTTCAATTACGGTTCTTTGTTCCCCAAGGAACTGATCTTGGCATCATTTAAAATGGTATTCATAATATTGCATTGACCGATATCCATAGTAATGCTGCGTATATTTATTGACATTTTTCGCCTTTTTTGTAGAATGAATATGCTCATTATCCGCTGAAAGTGATTCCTCGAATTGAAGTCAGAAAAAAAGAGCAGTTAATTAACATCGGCATTGCTCGTAACAAGGTCCGTTAAAGGGACATAGTTTACAAAGTTAAAAGGACATAGTTTACACTTCCAAGGCATAGTAATTGAAATTACCAATCCATCCATCCCATAATGGATGAACTCATGAAAGAAACTTATGGCGTAATGGTTTATCAAGACCATGTCATCCGTGTAGCTCACCACTTTAGCAGACTGACCTTAAGCGAAGCAGACATTCTACGAAGAGGAATGTCAGGGAAATAAATATCCATAAAAGAATTTGAAAAGATAGGAAACCAATTCTATAAAAAATTGCAGTGAAAGAGGTTATGATGAAAAGGTAATCCAAAGAGTCTGGTTTGAAAATTCTAGTTTTTCAAGTTTTTCCTTTGCACAAGGGCACTCTGCCAGCTTTGCAGTAAAAAGCTACGTAAGCTTGTTCCTCAAAGCTCATTATTCTATGGAATTGATGGTAGGATCCTTAATAATTTCGCAGGCTATTATAAAACAGAATTCTACATCCATGAGGCACGAAAAGCAGGAGCAGAGATTATAACTCTTTGCAATAATAAAAGCACCGATCTCACAAATATTGAAAGAAAATATATTTAGGATCTAATCATATTATATATTTTGAGAAAAAGATAGCAAAAAGAATTGCAACTGAAAGAGAAAAATATAGCGATTTCAAAAGCCATGAGGACTTTAAAACAAGAATCAAGATTAAAAAAAACAAGTATTCACTCTAATAAAAATTTGAGACTTTAACAGTTTCAATAAATCTAATAAACACCTCCTATGAAAAGCCTATTATTTATATCTCAAAAGAAATAAACGACAAATCTAAATCTGTTTGAAGAAGAGATAGTAAATTACAGTCTTCCAGAAATGGTAACAAGTGAATTGGAAAAGTTATTTTATAAATTGATCATATTCGGTTATCCAATATGCAAACCTTACTTATTACTGAATAGCTAAATCAAACCCAATAGTTACGCAGCAGAACTAAAAAATAATATTATTAAGAAAATACACCTCATCGATTATATGATAACTATAAAAAGAACATCCACAAAAAACAAGGAATCTATGTTTTTTGGTATTTTTGATGATTGTTATGAAAACATTTTCGATACAGTCCATTTTTTCATAATTAGCAAAATAATATTCTCACTGCTATAATAAACATTATAGTCCTAGATTATAAGGTCTTATTAGATTATAATTATCCTATATTAGAAGTGGAGTATATGGAGAAGTAAGACTGTTTAAATCCTGATTAT
>Ga0098059_1000040_pt1 | contig 161469 bp, 122 predicted proteins | sample 20_taG_FD_92580 | JGI IMG/M metagenome (GOLD analysis project Ga0098059, IMG submission 92580) | Marine viral communities from the Subarctic Pacific Ocean - 20_ETSP_OMZ_AT15318 metaG | ecosystem: Environmental > Aquatic > Marine > Oceanic | place: Subarctic Pacific Ocean | collected 2015-01-19
AACTTTCTGCTCTCTAGATTTTTGTCCGGGAGAAATAAAGGTACGGCCAACATAATGATTACGGATTAAGCCGATATCATACTTACATTCCTTGCCCATTTTTAAGTTCTCGTTGGCATAACCAATGGCCGCTGTATTACTCGAATCCGGAACGGAAATAACAACCGGTTTTTTATCGGCATCCATATCGGAAATTACTTCATCAATAGGATGCTCTTTGGCTAAAGCTTTACCAAGATTACGACGAATCTTGTCTACCATCTCCCCAAAAATCATACTATCTGGGCGTGAGAAGTACACATATTCAAAAATACATTGGCTTGTTTGGGTACCTGCTTTAGGCTCTATGAAATATGATTTCACCTCCCCTTTCTCGGTAGCTTCTTTATCAATTACTACAACTTCACCTGGCTCGATGTCACGAATGTATTCAGCGTCGTTGATATCAAAGGCACACGTTTCACTAGCTACACAAAACTTACCATCTTTCATGCCCAAGGCTAATGGTCTGAAACCATTTGGGTCGCGAACTGCAATCAATTTATCATCGGTAAGAAGCACTAAACAGTATGCACCTTCAATTTGATGAAGAGCATCCATGATCTGCCCCATCTGATCTTGTTTGATACTATGCGATATTAAATGAAGTATGAGCTCTGTATCGGAGGTACTTTGGAAAATCACCCCTTCTTTTCTAAAACGATCACGAATCTGCTTAGCATTCGAGAGGTTTCCATTGTGACCAATGGCTATGTTCCCACTACGATAATGAACTCTAAATGGCTGAATATTCGCTGGGTTTTTTGAAGAACCCGAAGTTGAATAACGATTGTGACCAATAGCTGAACGACCTTTTAAAATCTTGTTCATGATTTTTGGTTTGTTGAATACATTCAACACAAGTCCAAAATCTTTGTATGAAGGCATGATATTTCTGCCTTTTTCTTCGTCGTAGTAGCTAGTTACAATTCCAGCCGATTCTTGGCCGCGGTGTTGTAGAGAGTGCAGACCATAGTACGTGGCAAGGGCTGCTTCAGGATGATCAAAGATCCCAAAAATGCCACAATACTCGCGAGGTTTATCGCTCATTAAAAATGCTCCGAATTTGATTGATTCTTGAAGTGTACTAAGATAACAAATGATAATCGGAATTTTGAATTAGATATGGTTTAAACAAAACTTCTTGATGTATTTTTTCAAACATAGTTTCCAAGGCCTATTTCTTAAAGCTATATTTCCTATTAATGAGGCAACTAACTATACTTGACGAAAATTTAAAAGTGTGGATTTATGGCAACAAATGTAGCAGCGCCTGCTTCTTCAACTTGGTATAACACCAATTGGATTATTGATAAAAAGACCGATTTAATTTGGTTTATAGGTGGTGCCTTAGGCGGGTACTTACTCATGTTTATGTATGCCGGGCTAGGCTGGGATATGGTAACTATTTGGTTTTTCTGGGTAGCATTTATCGACAGCCCCCACTTCTTTGGAACTTATAGCCGCACTTATCTAGACAAGCAAGAATTCAAACAACGTAAGAAGTTGTTGCTTTGGAGTTTACTGTGGTTCCTAGCAGGCCCTATTGCTATCCTCTCTGCTTATTTACTGTACAACAATGGCTCTGCTAACTATGAGACCCCATGGATTCTTTTTACTACCCTATTTGGGTTATGGGCTTATTGGCATGTAGTTCGTCAACATTATGGCTTTCTAGCTCTGTATAAGAAAAAGAATAAAGAAGATGTGAAATGGGATTACTACCTAGACTCTTCTCTTCTTTACACAGGGTTGTTACTCCCATTTGTAGTATTTATCGTTCGATTTCCAGAAACAAACACTCTTATTGCTCCCGTTTTAACTTCTATTGAAAGCACACTTGGGATTTCAGCAGTTCAACTAGTATCGGTAACTACACTCTCTATTATTGGCACCTTAGTCATCGTGTATATCGTGCGTCAGGTAGTACTTGTGCGCCAAGGTAAACATGTTAGCTTACCAAAAGCATTGTTCTTATTAGCTGTTATACCCTTGCATATTTTTATCTGCTATTCGGATGCGGTATTAACAGCAGGCTTACTTGGATTCGGTGCTTTCGTAACCATTTTTCATGATTTACAATACCATGCAATTGTGTGGTTCCATCACAAAAACAGATACAAGAAAAGCAAAGACCCAAGCAAGTTTGGTTTGTCAGCTAAACTTACCAAATCGCTCCCACGCTATATCCTAACCGCGGTTGCTATGGGGGTCATCTTCCGAGTTATTGGTTGTACCTTTGAAGTACACCCGGGCTGCATCCCTGTGATGATTACCAGTAAAAAAATGATGTTTGCTGACTTTGGAACCGATCGATTACTGCAAGCATTATTATTAGGCTTTGCACTTCATCATTATTTCTTAGATCAGTTTATTTGGAGAACAAGCAAAGACAAAGAGCTTGCCAAAGACCTTAAGATTAACGATTAAGAGCTTTTAGGTAGCTTTATGTAAAAAGTACTGCCTTCGTTTTCTTTTGATTCGAAGGTCAAACTTCCATTCATACGTTCAACAAATTCTTTACAGATACTAAGCCCGAAGCCACTCCCTTTTTCTTGAGCAGTTCCTCTTCGGGTTTCTGAAAAGGGTTTGAATAAAGTGTCTCTCATGCTTTCTGGAATCCCTATTCCCGTGTCTTTGATGCTGAAACTAACCATATTTTCATCCTCAGTATCCTCAATGGATTGAATAAATATATTCCCTCCCTTTGGGGTAAACTTAATCGCATTTGTGATTAAGTTACGTACCACCAATCGTAATGCGTTGCTATCGGCAAGTGCATTTGTAACGGCATATTGTTGATGTACTTCTATATTCTTGGCTTCAATTTGAAGAGAGTGATTATCAATAACTCCTTCCACTACTGGCTGAACATTTATGTTATCGATCGAAAGTTTAACACCACTTAATTGTTCACGTGCCCATGCGAGCAAGTTCTCCATCGTATCCACATTCTTGCGCATAGTAGGCTCAATATTCTTCACCAAATCCTTAATCTCTGATAAGGTGAGATGATCAGAGTTTATGAGATACAGAAGCCCCTGCATCGACGATAATGGAGAGCGCAGATCATGAGAAATGATCGCAAAAAGCTTGTCTTTCGTTTTACTTACTTGTTCAAGCTCCTCTTTTTGATTCTGTAGTTGAGCATTCAACTCTTCCATTTTTCGAGTAGCTCTATAACTCTGAATCAGAAGTATAAATATGAGCGCAATCACAATAGATGCCGCTAAAATCAATATAAATTGTATTTCTAAACGAGCCTCTTGTTCATGCTGTTTTTCCTCAAGCAGTCGATTTAACTCTGTTTGTCGATCTAACTCCAGTTCACTTTTAAATTCTGCAATTTTGCTATTCGATTCTATCTCTTTAAGGCTATCATTTACTTGAACAAATTGTTCGTAAGTAGCTAGGGCTTCATCATGCATCCCACTGAGTTTATACGATTCGTATAAAATTTCTCGAGTGTCTTGAAGCATCGGCAAACTGCCTATCATATTAGCTTGTTCATAAGCTTTTTTGAGCCAATCAATCGCTTTTGGGTAATCTTTTTGAAAGAAGTATAACTGGCCCAAGCCAAATTGATTGAAGTAGATCCCTTGTGGAATATTTAATGTAACACAATACTCTAACGATTCACTTAAATACTCATAGGCCTGATCATATTCGCCCATATCTACATATAGCTTTCCCATATTGAATAGAATCTGATAGGGCGGGATATTTTGGCGGACCGTTTTATGAAGCTCCAATGCTTCTTTATACAAGGATTCTGCTTCCGAATATTCTTCTTGACCTGTTTTAGCATTGGCAAGGTTCATCAAGATGCGTAATCGCTCGCTATCAAGTTCTTTTTCTTCAACGAGCGTTAGCGCTCTTTCTAGGTAAAAGACCGCTTTATCAAATTCTTTAAAGTTTGTATAGCTATCACCGAGGTTGTTTAACCCAATGATCAAAATGAGAGTATCTCCTGATTGTTCAGCAAAGCGTAACGAAGATAAATAGCTTTCGAATCCAGAAACTCTATCCCCTATTTTCATATAGGAAGAAGCTCTGTTCATCGTGATTCCTGCTCCCATTCTATCTCTACTTTCAGCAGGTACGCGATCTAGATATTTCTCAGCTTGATTGAAAGCGTTGATAGCCTCAAGGTTATTCTCTCTATAATTATAGGCTACCGCTTCAAAATTATGCATCCTTGCGCGGTACTTACTTTCAGGATGTGTAAGGATAAGATGTTGGATAAGGGTTTCCGCAGAATCGAGTAGTTTTTCTGTGAGGTAGGCATCTACTAAAGTCAATTCAGACCTTACAATACCATCATCGAAATCAATCTCCATAGAAATGGATTTTGCTTCTCTAGCCTTCTGCTTGGCTAGTTCTATATTTCCTTTATTAATCTCATTGGATAATTCATCCAATAAATTCACTACATACGATGTATCTAGCGAAGCATTGTGCTTCACTGATTGTGCCATTATCCCTGTTGAAATGAACACATACAGCAATACCACGAATGCAATTCGTAGCACTTTCCTCATTAATTTTCCCCTTAGCTTTTTTGAAACCTATGTAATAATAAGGATTATCGTTTAATACTCATCATTCATTAATAGAATGTCTTATTTCTTATCTAAATATTACAACTCCATAAAAAAAAGCCCTCCAGTACTTCTGAAGGGCTTTTATAATTGAGTAAATACAGGAGCTTAGTTTTTTAAACTTGCTTCTAATTCAATATTCACCGCTTTTAATGCGCGCGAAACTGGGCAAGCTTCTTTAGTGGCTTCTGCAATTTTCTGAAACTCCGACTCATCCATGCCTGGCACATCGGCTACAGCAGTCAATTTGATTGTACTTATGGTTGGTGCACCATCAACTGTTTCTAGTGTAACCACCGCTTTAGTATCTACACTATTTGATTCATGGCCTGCCGAATGTAATTCATTAGACAACGCCATCGAATAACAACCTGCATGTGCGGCACCAATCAACTCTTCCGGGTTCGTACCTTCCCCTTGCTCAAAACGAGAGGCAAAAGTATAGGAGCTTTCGAATACTCCACTTTCTACTTCTACAGTTCCATTTCCACTTTTAAGATCTCCTTTCCAAACGGCGGATGCTTTTTTATCTGGCATAATTTCCTCTTTTAAATTTTTGGTTATTCTGTGGTATCAACAAAGTCCAAAGCTTTGTCATTCAATACATTGCTTACATTCTTGTAAAAGGTATTAAATCTCTTCGTGATATCGAGATATATTGAAAATCCCGAATATTGGTCCGAATACTAATATCCAGAATATATACGGACTTTGTGTAGACGTCCACAGTGAATTGACAATTTGAATACTCACAATAGTTAAGGCGAAACCAATACTGTTCACAATGGTTAAACCGGTTGCTACATAAGCGGGATTTGAAGAGCGTGTAACGAGGGTCGAAAACTGTGGTGAATCTGGGATGACGAAAATTCCCCATATAAACAGTAGTATCATAAATAGTATTGGACTTCCACCAAATGCGAATGGGATTACCAAGCCACACAATCCAGACACCACTAGTGATATCAATGCTACTTTTCTACTACCAAAGCGATAGGCAAAATAACCACCAATGGCACAGCTCACGGCTCCTACTCCAATTATTAAAAAAGAATACAGAGATATTGACCATTCTACCTCGGAATGAAGTTGTATGTAAGCCATCAATAGAACAGGAATAAATGCCCAAAAAGCATACAATTCCCACATGTGTCCAAAGTATCCAAATGCTGCAGAGCGGAAGTTTTTATCTTTGAATGCTTCAAATAACACTTTTGGTGTAAACACGCCGCCTGTGCTTCTAAAAGGTCCATTTGGAACAGTCAGGAATAGCAGTATCCCTCCTAATGAAGCCAGAATAGAAGTTCCAGCCATTACAAACTTCCATGGCCAGTCACTACCCAGAAACTTTAATAAATGAGGGAAAGCGGTACCTAACACTAATGCCCCTACAAGATAACCCAATGCTTTGCCTAGGCCCTTCACATGCCAATCAGCAGCAATTTTCATCCCAACTGGATAGATACCAGCTAAGAAAAATCCAGTGAGCACTCTTGCCGTAATTACTTCAGTAACATCTGTTGCCCATATACTGGAAACATTGGCTAACGCTCCCGCAAACGCACAAAGTAGAAATACCTTAACCGGTGAAAAACGATCTGCCATATTTAATGCTGCAAATACCAGCGTGCCCAAGATGAAACCAGCCTGTACAGCCATAGTTATAAATCCTATAAAGGATTGGTCGACCCCTAGTTCAGTGATTAAATCTGGCACCACAGCGTTCCCTGCAAACCATAAGGAAGTCCCCGCAAATTGTGCTACAACGATTACAGGTAAAATGTGGGAGGGGATTCTTTTTTCCATAGCGCCAAAGAAACGAAGAGATGATGTGAGATGCTATGGTGTAATGATCTTATTTCCTTTCCAATCATCGCCTCCTAATTGCCTCATAGCCCCATCGGGCGGATTACCCGTCCGATGGATGAACGAGCTACCAGATGAATTCACAGCATCTAAGCCTCCATCATCGATCCGATGGGCAATCCATCGGATCGTACTTGCTAGATTCGGAAGAATGACTAACTCCCCTCTATAAGGCCTAGGAGCCCCATCGGGCGGGTTACCCGTCCGATGGATGACCGAGCTACCAACTAAATTCAAAGCAACTAAGCCCCAACCATCGACCCGATGGGCAATGCATCGGATCGGCCATTGCTCGCCGAAAAAATAAAACCCATAAAAAAAGCCCCTTAGATAAATCTAAGAGGCTTGAAAATGAGCGAGAAACGAGACTCGAACTCGCGACCCCAACCTTGGCAAGGTTGTGCTCTACCAACTGAGCTATTCTCGCTTTTCAGTAAATTCCCTTCCGTTCCCGAAAGGGCCACAAATATACGACCAAATCAGATTATATATCAACCCTTTTTACAAAGAAATTTCTTTTATCGACCCAAGTAGCTTTCCAAGGAACTTATTGCCGTAAATTCGCTCCACATGATTCATATCTGCTATAATTACTAATAGCTGTTTACTACGTGAAAAAGCTACATTTAACAATCGTGGAACACTTAAGCCGTTCTTCGTTTCATCAAAAGGGCGAACGGAATAATGCCTTAGGCTTCCATTTTGTAATTCACCACTCATCACAGTATCAAAGATAATTACTTCCTTCTCTCGTCCTTGAAAGGTATGAATGGTGCCTACTTCAACATACCGATAGCCCTCTTCGCGTAAATGATTGCGCACAGTATACACACTACTGCGGAAGGGAACTATAACCCCAATACTGTCATCGGCATACTTAAGAGTGAGTTTACGTACGCTTTGCTCAATCAACTTAAGGTGCACATGATTACTTGGTTTAAAGCCACGCTCCGTTTGATCTTGCTCTATATGCGGTCCATACTTTGATGAGTCTACCAAAGCCACCGAACTACTTCCCTTTCCTTGTTCTTCGATAATCGCACCATTTTTCAAACGGCCATCATAAAAAACAGAACTGATTACCCCCGCGAGGTCGGAACGAAGGCGATATTGAGTATCAAAAAAACAGGTGAAGTCAGGGTGATCGTCATGCCATTCAAATAACTGCTCGGTCGTTTCGGCCCCTGATACAAAACTGAATATATCTTGTTCGAGAAAAGCCCGAGCATCCGGATCGTTATTAAGTGCAATGGGTGGCAACTGCATAGGATCGCCTGCAATAATGAGATGTTTCTTGCTCTTGGCTGCCATCAGTAATAAGTAAGGGATGCCTGCCATCGATGCCTCATCCACTACTACTGCATCATAGCTGATATTAAAAAACAGCTCCGAGGTGCATACTTTGGCCATCGTGGTTGCTACCAACTGCTTTTTCTTTAGCTCGTAACGTTCATTGAGACTGAGCAGTCGATCGATTTTATCTTGTAGAACTTCTACTCCCCCTTCTCGATCCACTTTTTCACCCAATAGCTGGCATTGTAGATCCAATGATTGCGGTACTTCTTCACCGTCCACCATCATCTCATCTACCTTTTCTTGAAGGGCATTGTATTGATCTAAAGTTGTACTTAATTCAATGGCTTGGGCTTTCTTGCTATCCAGCTTCTTCTTCACTTGATGCTCAAACAGAAGCGACTCCAAACGATCATCCTCAAGAGCTGCATCTCCAAATCGAGTTGTTTGCTGTAAGTCAAAATCAGGATCAATTTCCTCTAGTGCCTGCACGGTATTTATCAAACCAACATCCACCGCACGATTAGTATTAGATACAAACAATACCCGCTTTTCTTGCTTCAATAAGTTTGCCGTAATAAACCCCAAAGTGGCCGTTTTACCAGTACCTGGAGGTCCCCACACGTACAATATGTTATTTTCAACGGCTTTTTGAATCGCTTCTGTTTGGGAAGCATTTCGAATACCATCCGTGCTTATAGCTTGATCCGACGACTTCATTTCGAAACTATGAGCGGGTTTCAAAAGTGCTTCAAGTTGTGGGACTTCTTTGGCCTTATCCTCTAAAGTCATTAAATGCTCTTCCATCTTCTTGAGCACAAAATCATTCTCCCATTCCAGATACACTTCATCGATAGCTGCGCCACAATCTTCAGGGAATTCCAACCAAATTTTCCCGTCTTTAAATTCCAGCTCCGTCACTTTGAGTTCTTTGCTATCTAACTTCGCTCGAATCTCTTCTGCGAAACGCAGTCCGTGGTTATTCGTCTCAAACACATATACATAATGTGAGCCTTTGCTTTCTCTGGCTCCATTCATGAGCACATCATTAGACGGGGTTTCCCTAACTGCTTCAATCTCTTTCTGAATGGCCGAAATGGCTTTGGATATCGTTTTCTTAATCTTCAATGATTTCTTTTTTCAACGGTGAAACCGCTTATCAATCTTTCTATTATTGATCCCACAATTCAGCGCGGATCATTTCTGCACTTCGATCAGCTAATCTATAATCTAATCGAATTCTATTCTTTATTGGTACCTTTTGCTCCACAAGCCGAGCACTCCCTTGGGTATAGAGAATTAAATCGGTATCTCTAACGAATAATGGTAGTGAGCGCCCGTAAATACTTCCAGCAACAAAGGACCCTTCGAATGGAATAGATTGCTTTAATTCGTTTATGATTTTGGGAATACTTTCTTCATCGGCGGTAACTAAACCGATAGTTTGAATCCCTGCTTGTTCACTAATTTGGTAAAGAATCTCAGGGTCGTACATATACACAATGGGTATAATCATTATGGACTCTGACAGACTTCGAAATTGATGCACAAACTTTATAGGTACAAATAGCGCATCATATTTAGCGGCATTATCATACTCGTCTAACGAAAGAGTTTTACTTTTAACACCAATTTGTTTTTTGATGGCACTGGAAAGCATCGACGCCATTTCATTATTCTCACCCACACTTGCACACGATTGAATACGATCAGGCCATTCCATAAAGTCCAATTGCTCTTGAAATAGGATCTCTATTTCTGCATCATCTAGGCCATAACCTACCAATTCTTCAACGAGCGATTGTATTTTCTCTCCACCAATTTCCAAACGCTGTGCCTTATCAAGCATAGGAGATTGACGATTCACTACAAATCCGCGGCCAGGTTCACTAGTTATGAGTCCTTCATCTGCGAGTACGTGATAGGCTTTTCGAACGGTATGAAAACTCGCTTCCAGCTGTTGTCCCAACTCTCGAGTAGATGGCAATACCTCTCCTACCTGAAATTGCTTAGTGGCAATCATCAGTCGAATTCGATCAGCTATGTACTTGGCAGATGTTTTCAAAGCCTCACTCCTAAAAACACAATTTTATAATCTCAATAAAAGTAATCATGCTACTTATTTTTGTAATAAAAACTATTCTCTAAAAAGTTAGTCATCCCCTCTCAAGAGGGGTTGGGGGTGTGTCACACTTGTCTAATTTCTCAAATTCTATCACATACTCCTCAATGGCTAGCATTAATTCCTGACAAAAGAAATCAACTATATAATTCCCAATCGGTTTTTGGCGATGAAAATCATACCCAAAACATTGTTTACCGCTCAGAGAATGCCATAGAACTCGTTCAGCTTTAGTAGCATTATTACGAAGTTTTCTAGCAAGTTCTTTAAGCGCTGGATTATATGGTATTATCTTTCTTCTTGGCATTCTAGCTTAATATAGCTTGTTATCAACTTCTGACACACCCATAAATCCTCTCTCTAGAGGGACTAAAAACAAAGTGATTAATGAAGGATGTAATTAGAAATATCATAGTAAGTGGAATGATCTTATCATTGATTTTCGGAATTACTCAGATGGTTCAATTACAAAAAGCAGTAGGCAATCCACGTTGGGAATTCTTGTTCTGTTGATATTAGCTTTGACAAAGTACTTAGAAAAGTCCCCTCTTGAGAGGGGATTTAGGGGTGTGTTAATTCTTGATTCTGTTTCAGTGGTCTACAAGTTTTTTCAACTCTGTTAAAAGCATCAACGCTTCAATAGGAGTCATTCTATTTGGGTCGGTCGCTTCAAGTTTATTAAGAACCGTTTCTAGCCTCGGATCTACATGAGTGGCAAATAAATTCATTTGCTCCACTTCGTCCTGTTTTTCGATTTTTGAAGATAGATTTTCAGCCGCCGCTTTTTTATTACCAGCCTGTTCTTCAATCGCGCCATTTTTATTGGTGATATCTAAACTGTGGCTTTCCAAATTCTTGAGAATCACTTTAGCTCTATCAATCACCATTGCAGGTAAACCAGCCATATTTGCAACTTGAATCCCATAACTATGATCGGCACCCCCTCTAACTAGCTTACGTAGAAAGATCACTTTCCCTTCATGTTCTTTAACTTGAACATTGAAATTTTTGATGCGATCGTACATTTGCTCCAACTCATTCAACTCATGATAATGCGTAGCAAATAGCGTCTTTGCGGCTACCGATGATTGATTATGTAAATACTCAGCCAGCGACCATGCGATACTTAACCCATCAAAAGTACTCGTGCCTCGCCCTACTTCATCTAAAAGGATGAGAGACCTTGGAGTGGCATTATTTAAAATGTTCGCCGCTTCATTCATTTCAACAAGAAACGTACTTTCGCCTGCCGCCAGATTATCTGAAGCTCCCACTCTAGTGAATATCTTATCCACCATTCCAATAATTGCTGATTCTGCAGGTACAAAACTTCCCACCTGAGCCATCAATACAATCAGACCTGTTTGACGTAAGATGATAGATTTACCCGCCATATTCGGCCCAGTAATAATCATGATTTGCTGATCACCATTACTCAATTGAATATCATTTGGGATAAATGGTTCACCAAGAGGGAGTGACTTTTCTACTACAGGGTGCCGACCTTTTACAATGTCTATTTCCTCCGAGTCACGAACATCCGGCTTGGCATAGTTATTCTTAAAAGCTACTTCAGCAAAACATTGAATACAGTCAATTTCGGCTAGTGCATGAGCAATCTGTTGTATTTCATCAGCAAACTCAGCTACATACAATCGAACCTCTTCAAAAAGCTCAAACTCTAAAGTTTTACTACGCTCTTCCGCTGATAATACTTTCTCTTCAACTTCCTTTAGTTCAGGAGTAATGTAACGCTCGGCATTTACTAGTGTCTGCTTTCGAATAAAATGCTCGGGTACTTTATCCTTATGGGAATTGGTTACTTCAATGTAATAGCCAAATACCTTGTTATACCCAATTTTTAGTGATGGTATTCCGGACTCTTCAGACAGTTTATCCTTTATCTGAGCTATATACTTTTTGCCATTTCTTGCAATATCACGGAGCTCATCTAATTCCTGATTGAAACCCTCTCGAATCATGTTGCCATCACGAATGCTAGCAGGTGGCTCATCATTTAATGCTTTGTGAATGCGTTCTTGCAATTCAATCATCAGCTTCAATCGGCCAGAGATATCCGCTAATAGAGGATCTTCCGTACCTGAAAATAAACTTTTAAGCTTGGGTATTTGAATCAACGACAGCTTTAATTGAACGATATCCCGGGCGTTAGTTCGGCCCATGCAGATTCGAGAAATCAGTCGTTCTAAATCTCCAACTTGATCAAGCTCTTCTCGAAGGTTATTACGGACTTCGTGATTTTTAAAAAGTACGTCTACAGCATCTAAGCGCTGTTGTATAGGTTTCAATCGTTTCAGCGGTCGCATAATCCATCGGCGAAGTAACCTTCCTCCCATGGCCGTACAAGTACGATCCATAATTGAGATAAGTGTACCATCAACGCCCCCTTCTTGCAAACTCGCGGTAAGCTCTAAGTTCCTTTTAGTTGCAGGGTCTAGCGACATAAACTCATTGCTCTCGTACGCATAGAGTCTTCTAAGATGACGCAAATATGCCTTTTGAGTATCTCGCATATAGTGCATCAATGAACCTGCTGCCACATGAGCGGTTTTGAGTTCTTCCACTCCAAAACCTTTCAAGGAATGGGTTTTAAAATGATCGGTTAAAATCTTGTAGCCATAGTCCCCTTCATATACCCATTCTTCGATATATGTAATGTTGAAGTGCTTCACCTCATCAGGTAGCTTATTCTTCAGCTTTGTAGTAACTAGAATCTCTGAAGGCTGAATGGATGCTAAGAAACTTGGGAGTGCTTTTTCATGAATTTCACTGAGTCCAAATTCCCCAGTTGAGATATCCGAGAATGCAATACCAATTCTATCCTTTGCCCAATGGATAGACAGTATGTAGTTATTTCGTTTGTGTTCTAATAGCTTTTCAGAAAGTGTGATACCCGGAGTGGTAATTTCGGTGATATCTCGATTTACTATTTTACGGCCTGCTTTTTTGGCCTCTTCTGGACTTTCTGTTTGATCACATACCGCTACCTTATACCCTTTCTTAACCAGTTTTGGCAAATAGGTATCTAAGGAATGAAAGGGGAAGCCGGCAAGGGGTGTTTGATCACCCCCGTTGTTTCTTTTTGTGAGTGTAATCCCTAATTCTTTACTTACCAGTTCTGCATCATCAGAAAAGGTCTCATAAAAATCACCAACTCTAAATAATAATATAGTACCCGGATTTTTTTCCTTAATCTCAAAGTACTGTTTCATTAAGGGCGTTTGCTTTTTCGCGGCCATCGGCTTTAATTGAACTAAATGCTAACTTTTTGGATCAATAGTAGCATGGAACATACCAATGAATTGCCTTAAAAACTATGTGCTATTCCCGTTTTGAATTAATAGAACAAGCCCTGTATTTTGCATAAAATTATTAATAACGAGGTTGTGCAAAAATTTAAAGAATTCTGGAAGCATGCTGTGACAATAGCGGGCAAAAAAGACCTATTCTTTAATGCTTCGGCTATCACGTTCAACCTTTTTATTTGTGCTATTCCTTTTACCCTGATCCTCATTTCTATTATTGGGTACGTGCTGAGTTACGATCAGGCCCTAGATATGATTGTTCAATATGGTAGTGAATTTCTACCCTCTTTCGCCTACGAGGCTGAAGCTTCGGATATCATCACCGGTTCCGATACCGTAATGAATATTTTAAACCCTTTGGTTGGAGCTCGTAAGGTATTTGGTATCGTGGGTATTATCGTATTACTCTTCTTTACTCAAGGGTTATTACACGCTGTAAAACATGTATTATTTGATGTTTTTGATATTGAAGAGCGCAAACATCCTGTAGTGGATGTAATCTATAACTTTTTTGGCTTCGGAATCTTTGGTGCACTTATCTTTTTCCTAAGCTTCATTGTCTCATTTGTATCACTTATCAATTTGCAAAGCATCAATGTGCCCTTTACTGATATTGTGATAAACCTTCCCTGGATTTACGACTTCTTGAATTTCATCATCCCCATTTTGTTCACTTTTGTTGTGCTCTATATAGTGTTTAGATATTTAAGTGAACGGCGTATTGCGCGCAACATCGCAATTATGGGTGCCCTTACCTATACCTGCTTATTTGAACTCGCTAAATTTCTCGTGAGTGGCTATTTAGAATATGCGTTTGCGAGCTATAGATATTTCTACCAAGGTTATGCCATTGCAATCGTAATTGGAGTTTGGACCTTCTACAGCGCTTTTCTTTTTGTTGTATCAGCAGCCTTAGCTCGAGCTTATCGCGATATTTATAAGAGCCATAAACCTACCGTTGAAGACAACCCATATGCCGCATTGGATTAATGAGTTCGATAGTTAAGCCCTCATTTTACGAAAGAAATGATGTTGTACTCATCGCCAAGGAACTGTTAGGTAAAGTTCTCTGCACCTCGTTCAACGGTACAATGACTTCTGGAATTATTGTTGAAACAGAAGCCTATGATGGACGGATGGACAAAGCGTGTCATGCTCATATTCATGGGAAAACCGAACGCACTAAAATCATGTATGGTGAAGCTGGGCATGCCTATGTATACCTTTGTTATGGCATTCATCACCTATTTAACGTGGTTACCAATAAGAAAGGCCTTGCAGACGCTGTTTTAATTCGAGCTATTGAACCATTAGATGGAATCCCAACTATTTTAGAACGCCGGAATAAAACAAAACTGGAACGCTCTGTTGGAGGTGGGCCAGGCATTGCTTCGCAAGCACTAGGTATTACAACTAACAATTATGGACATCTACTTACTAAAGCCCCTATTTGGATTGAAGATCGTGGTGTATGCTATGAAGAGGATCAAATCATCGAAAGCCCACGTGTTGGGGTCGATTATGCTGGTGAAGACGCCAAGCTTCCGTGGCGATTTAGAGTGAAAGGAAATGCATATACCAGCCCTGCAAAGTAAAAACTATAAAAGCTTATCGGTGTGATAGACAAATACAATATTGAATTTTATTAATTATAGTTTAACATTAAACGAATTATTTTATTTCAAAATTGGTTCATCAGGTAATCATCAACTAAAAAAATTTACACAGTCATGAAAAAATCGATCAAACTATTCTCCATTCTATTCTTATCCAGCTTTGCCATTGCTGCTACATACGTAAGCACCACTTGGACCGTAGACAAAGCACACAGTTCAATAACCTTCGATATCCGCCACTTTTTTAGCGATGTAACTGGCTCATTCGATAATTACGAAGCTGACATCAAATTTGATCCACAAAATTTAGACGAAAGCATGATCGATGTTACGATTATGGTGGCTAGCGTGAACACTAAAAATGAACGCCGTGATGGTCACTTAAGAACAGCCGATTTCTTTAATGCAGAAAAATACCCACACATTACTTTCAAAAGTGAAAGAATTGTATCAAATGGTGACGGAAAATTCACTGCAGAGGGTAAACTAACAATCAAAGATGTTACTAAAGATTTTGATCTCCCATTCACACTCTTAGGAGTAATGGATAATCCACGCGGTGGTAAAATCGCTGGTATTAGCTCTGAATTCGTAATTTTAAGAAACGAATTTGGTGTGGGTACAGGCGATTATGTATCTGATAAAGTGATTGGTAATGAAGTAAAGACCAAGCTAAACTTGGAGCTTAACGCCAAGTAAGCATTTTCTTAAGAAAGTTTAAAAGCATCGTTTCATTGAGGCGATGCTTTTTTTATTTTAGGGGCTAATCAAATTTTATAGCATGAACAAGCGAATACTTACCATCTCAGCATTTATCTTATTAGCGGCAGTATCTAGAATGATTCCGCATCCTTACAACTTTGCACCACTTGGAGCAATGTCGTTATTCGGAGCTGCTTACTTTTCAAATAAGAAATTAGCCTTCGCTCTACCTCTATTAGCATTCTTCGTGAGTGATTTATTGGTTAATAACATTTTATATGCTGACTATTATTCTGGGTTTGTATTCCTTTCGCCTGGCTTTTATTGGACCTATGGTGCTATCGCAGCGATTGTTGTATTAGGAATCCTAATGCTGAAGAAAATCGATTATAAGAGAGTTATTGCAGGTAGTTTATCGGCTTCTCTTTTATTCTTTCTCATTTCCAACTTCGGTGTTTGGGTTGCATCACCTATGTACCCAATGACATTTGAAGGATTAATGGCTTGCTATACATTTGCTATCCCATTCTTCCATATGAATGTATTAGGCGATTTATTCTATTGTGGAGTTCTATTTGGTGCTTTCGAATATGCAAAGCAACGCGTTCCTGCTCTACAGACAGCTTAATAGTTTATGAAAAAAGTCTTAATCACCGGTGCTACTTCCGGAATAGGTCGTGAGCTTGCATTGCAATATGCGGCTCTTGGTCACCGTGTAGCTTTGGTGGGTCGAAGAGAAGAAAAACTTGTAGCTCTTAAAGAAGAAATTGGCGATCTCGCATACATCCATCCTCTGGATGTAACGGATTTCAACGAAGCTCAACGTGTATACCAGCATCTAATTGATGAAATGGGAGGCATGGATATCATGATCCTCAATGCAGGTGTTGGGATTGCGAAGATGTTACCACCGTGGCGTGCCGATAAAAATACAATTGAAGTAAATGTTGTGGCTTTTGCCCATGGCGCGCACTTTGCGTTCGATTACTTCACAAAACAAGGGCATGGCCAAATCGTTGGGATGTCCTCACTTGCAGCTCATTTAGCCATCGGAAGTGCCGCTGCTTACACAGCTTCAAAGCATTTCATATCCAACTATATGATTGGCTTTAGACAAAAAGCTAAACATGTGGATGCCGATATTCATATCACTGACGTCCGACCTGGATTTGTGAAATCAGAAATGACCGCTAGAGGTCGTAATATGTTCTGGGTAGCTGAAACAGATAAAGCGGTTCAGCAAATGATTAAAGCTATTCAGAACAAGCGCAAAGTAGTGTATATCACAAAGCGATGGCGACTGGTAGCCCTATTAGTTAAATGTGTTCCCCAATTTGTTTGGGATAGAATTTAAACTCCACGCTATTCTTTTACATTCAAAATCAATGTAGCCTCAAATCTCTGCATTGGTTTTATTACCTTCGCTTCATCCAATAATTATTTAGTTAATATTCATGAAGCACATCCAGTTACTTATTGCATTAAGTTTCGCGATCATGTTTGCGTCAAGTTGCGAAACGGATGAAAATTTTATCCCTGAAAAAGACGGCCCTCCAAGTATTTCTTTAGGTTATTTGGAAGCACCTGCTGGATTCGAAATTTCAGTTTTTGCAGAAAATGTTGAGAATGCCCGTCAAATGGCCATGAGTGATAATGGCATCCTATATGTAGGCTCGAGAAGAAAAGGCAACGTATATGCTATTGTTGATACCAACAATGATTTCAAAGCAGATAGCATCCATATTATTGCAAGCGGGCTTCGCCTCCCTAATGGAGTAGCCATGAAAGATGGTGATTTATATGTTGCTGAAGTAAGTAAAATCTGGAAGTTTGAGGATATTGATTCAAATTATGATCAGAATCCTGAACCCATTCTTATAACAGATGAACTTCCAACTGAAGGCCATCATGGGTGGAAGTATATAGCATTCGGTCCTGATGACAAGTTATATGTACCCATAGGTGCACCCTGTAACATTTGTAATCACGAAGAAGACAACCCGTTATTTGCCACACTTACCAGAATGAATGCCGATGGTTCAGAACATGAAATAGTAGCTAAAGGAATTCGTAATACCGTTGGATTTACTTGGCATCCAACTACGGGTAATATTTGGTTTACCGACAATGGCAGAGACTGGATGGGCGATGATATCCCTCCATGTGAGCTCAATGAGATCACAGCTGAAGGTCAACATTTTGGCTACCCATACTTGCATGGAAACGAGATTTGGGATCCTGAGCATGGCGAAGATGGGAAAACGAAAAACATCGACTTCAAAAAACCTGTTCAAGAATTAGGTGCCCATGTAGCACCATTGGGCGTTATTTTCTACACAGGTAATATGTTTCCAACTAGCTATAAAAATACTGCATTGATCGCAGAACACGGCAGCTGGAACCGAAGCGAAAAAGTTGGGTATAGAATCTCACAAGTCAAATTCAACAAGAATGGCTCTCCAAAAAGTTATGAGCCTTTTATTAGTGGTTGGCTTCAAGGTGATGAGGATATTAAAGGTAGGCCTGTAGCTATATTACAATTAGAAGATGGCTCGCTCTTAATTTCAGACGACGAATCAGGCACCATTTATAGAGTAAGCTATTCAGCCCAATAGCTTTAAGGGAATGGAAATAAAATTACAATTGTATTAAGAATCCGGTCAACAAAAGGGTTTAGAAGTTTTTATCTTTACCCGCGAATATTAAAGACTAACACACTCCATGAAAAAAGTAGTATTGATAGCCGGAGACGGCATTGGAACAGAAATCACAGCATCTGTAAAAAAGATTCTTGAAACCGCTGGCGCACCCATCGAGTGGATAGAGCGCGAAGCAGGACTTGGGGCATATGAGAAATATGACAATCCATTACCTGATGAAACAGTTGCGGCGATCGAAGAGCATAAAGTAGCATTAAAAGGACCACTTACAACTCCTGTAGGTACGGGCTTTAGATCTATCAATGTGGCTCTGCGTCAAAAGTTCAATTTGTATAGTAACATCCGTCCTGCTATTACACTTCCTAATGTAGATACCACCTTTAAGGAAGTGGATATGGTCATCTTTAGAGAAAACACTCAAGGCCTTTACATCGGTAAAGAACATTGGGTAGATGGCGACGACAAATCGCACGCTGAAAGTATCGCTGTAGTAACGCGTGAAGCGAGTAGAAAAATTATCACTTCTGCATTCAAGTATGCACTACAGAATAACAAGAAAAAGGTAACCCTTGTACACAAGGCTAATATCTTAAAGCTTACTTCTGGTCTTTTCTTAGAAGTAGGGCGCGAAGTAGCTAAAGAATTCCCTGATGTAGAATTTGAAGATCTGATTGTAGACAATATGGCCATGCAAATGGTAATGCGTCCACAGCAGTTCGGTGTTGTAGTTACAACGAACTTATTTGGCGACATCCTATCTGACCTAGCATCAGGATTAGTAGGTGGCTTAGGAGTTACAGGATCTGCGAACATCGGAGATGATGTAGCTATGTTTGAAGCTGTTCACGGTTCAGCACCTGATATTGCTGGGCAGAATAAAGCGAATCCAATTGCTTTATTATTCTCATCTCTTCTCATGTTAGAGTACTTAGATGAGAAGCCTATAGCAGAGAATATCCGTAAAGCGATCTATAAAACTCTTGTAGAAAATAAAGACGCTTGCACCCTAGATATCGGTGGCAAGGGAACTACAGATTCGTTCACAGAGGCTGTTTGCAGTAACCTATAGTTCTTTCAGTGTAACTGAATAGAATAAGCACACATTATAAAGGGAGGTAGTTTAACTATCTCCCTTTTTTTATGCTCTTATCCGAATATCCAGAAAAGTCCGTTACTAATTATAGACATCACCAAGCTAAATAATAATGCCCACCCGAAATTCTTGATTTTAAATCCATCAATTACGGCATCCACTAGCATGATTAGAGCTGCATTTATTACAAATGCGAATAAACCAAGAGTGAGAATTGTAATTGGCAATGAAATGAGGTGAAGAATTGGAGCAATGAAAATATTTACGATTGCTAAAAGTGCGGCAACCCAAACAGCGCTCCAAAAGTTTTTAATTTCTACCCCAGATAATAATTTTGAGGTTGCAAATACTGCGATACTATTTAATAACCACGACCAAATCATATTCTGAAAATTTGATTAAAATTCGTTACCCTCTACGGGCTATTATTAAATATGTTTAGTTGACCATGGAAAAAAAGTTTCTCTCTTTTAATGACCTCTCTGCCCGTGAATTATACGATTGCCTAAAATTACGCCAGGATGTCTTTATCATCGAACAGGACTGTATCTATCCAGATATAGATAATCACGACGCAGATGCGATACACTTTTTTCTCTATTTGCGGGATGAATTAGCCGCTTATGCTAGGATATTTCCGCCATCGAAGAAATATGAAGATGAATCCTCAATTGGGCGGATTGTAGTAGCTAGTAAACATCGTGGAACAGATGTAGGAAAGACGTTAATATCTGAGAGCATCCAATATTGCTCAGAACATTATCCACAGGCAAATATTCGAATAGAAGCCCAAGCAAAGTTAGACGAATACTACCAAAAATATGGCTTTGTGAAAGAAGGCGGGGTGTATGTTGTGGATGGCATTGACCATCAACAGATGGTTTGGAAAAAGAAGAACTAACTTAATTCATTTTTCTTTTCTACAAGGGCATCTTGAACACTTAAGAAGCCTTTTTCTAACTCATCGATTTTAGCTGAAACTTGATCTAAATCACGTTCTTCTTTTGCTGATTTCTCAAGTTCTTCAGCTTCATTATAGAAGTTATTCAAACCCACATAAAGAAAAGTAGGTTTTAGCTTATGGGCTTCGAGGCCGACCTTGTTCCAGTCCTCATTTGCTGTATGCTCACGTAAAAGTGCAAATTGTTTTGGAGTTTCTTCTAAGAACAAAGAAATCATTTCGTGAATTACCCCTTTGTTCCCTCCAGTAATTTCGTATAAATAAGAAAGATCGATGTTGTTGCTTTTCATATAGGTCGTGCACTGTGTACGTAGAAATCCCACTCTTGTGGGATAAGATACCAACAGTTCATAAATAACTTAAATATTAGGCTGTTAAAATAACGATGCTGACTAAAAGTAACACTGTTATTTTAAAAATAAGTGCCTTCCACTTTCTCATTTCACTAACTCTATACGATTGAGCTTAGAAAAACGAAAAACTAAATCAGAAAAACAAGTTATCCACAAAATAATGTGGATAACTATTACATCCTTTAATACTTACTCTACCGTTACACTTTTTGCGAGGTTTCGAGGCTGATCTACATCACAACCTCTATTCACAGCAATGTTATAAGAGAGTATTTGAAGTGGAATCACCGTTAATAGTGGTGAGAGTTCATCTTCCGTATCAGGAACGGAGAAACTAAACTCTGATAAATCTTCTACTTCAGCATTTCCTTCCGTTACAATTGCAATAATTCTGCCTTTTCGAGCGCGAACCTCTTCGATATTACTCACCATTTTATCATTGGTATGATTCGTACCTGCAATAACAACTACCGGCATCATGTCATCGATTAGAGCAATAGGTCCATGTTTCATTTCAGCAGCAGGATAGCCTTCTGCGTGGATGTATGAGATCTCCTTTAGCTTTAAAGCTCCCTCTAGGGCAACAGGGAAACTCACCGAACGACCTAGATATAAGAAATTAGGTGCATACGAAAATAGATTCGATACCTCACGGAGGTTTTCACTTTTATCTAATACCTGTTGCATTTTTTCAGGAATCAGAGCCAGTTCAGAAATCAATTTCTTTGCCTTTTCATCACTTATGCTCTTCTTATATTGAGCAAGCATGATAGCGATTAATGTAAGAACCGTAACTTGAGCTGTAAAAGCTTTGGTTGAGGCTACCCCGATTTCTGGTCCAGCGTGGATATACACTCCTGCATCGGTTTCTCTTGCTATCGATGAACCCACCACATTTACCACACCTAAAACGAGCGCGCCGTTTTCTTTTGCTTGTCGAAGGGCCGCTAAAGTATCTGCTGTTTCACCACTTTGTGAGATTACGATCATTACATCTCCCTCGCCTATAAGTGACTCTTTGTATCTAAGCTCTGAAGCATATTCTACTTCTACAGGAATTTTAACTAGTGATTCAAATAGATATTCACCAACTATTCCTGAGTGCCAACTGGTACCACAAGCGGCAATCACAAGACGCTTTGCACCTGCTAGTTTTTCCATCACATCCGCAATTCCGCCAAGCGTAACCGTTCCTTTTTCTGGATCTATTCTACCGCGCAAACAATCCGCGATGGCTTTTGGCTGCTCAAAAATCTCCTTCAACATGAAATAAGGGTATCCACCCTTCTCAATTTCATCGAGGCTCATAGCCAACTCGTGTACTTCTTTTATTAAAGAGGTACTGTCGGATGACTCTACATTATATTTGTCACGTTCGATTACTGCGAGTTCACCATCTTCTAAATACACTACTTGGTCGGTGTATTCTGCCACTGCAGAAGCATCTGAAGCAACGAGCATTTCATTTTTACCCACGCCAATCAAAAGAGGAGAGCCTTTTCGTGCAGCAATAATTATATCGGGATGATCTGCATGGATGATAGCTAAACCATAGGTACCTTCAACCTGGGCTAATGCTAGCTGAACGGCTTTTTTGAATTCATTCTCCCCATTTTCTAAAAAGCTTTCTATTAGTTTTGCGAGTACTTCGGTATCCGTTTCAGAATAAAACTCATACCCTTTGTTTTGAAGTACTTTTTTTAGCGATCCATAATTCTCGATAATACCGTTGTGAACGAGCGCAATTTTTTGAGAAGTACTGGTATGAGGGTGAGAGTTCACATCATTCGGTTCACCATGAGTAGCCCAACGTGTATGCCCAATTCCTGCTGTGGCATTCTCATTTGGGTCTAACATGGCTTCAAGTTTGGCAACTTTACCCTTTCCTTTCTTTACTTGAAGCTCCCCATTTTGATATGCAATTCCAGCTGAGTCGTACCCTCTATACTCTAATCGTTTTAACCCCTTTATAATTACATCGCTAGCTTTTTTATCTCCAATATATCCGACTATTCCGCACATTTTATTCTCTTAATTGAAATTTTATTTTTCAGCTTAGGCCAAATATAGATATTCTTTACCTAGTTTTATACTTCAACCTATTATTTCACCCGTTAATGCAGTTACTTTTCTTTGACGACGAATTATCAAATCGTTTTAAGCCACTTACATTAAGTCGCCCTCTTTCTAATCTCAGAGTTGGTATTCAGACCATTGAAGAAAAGTGGATGTTTAGTTTAGGCATTGAGCATCATATTCGGTTACTACCTGAGTATCTATCAGGTCTATTTTTATCTGATGATTTTGTTCCAGATTTACAAACAGTATGCATTAATTCTAGAGTACTACCAAATCAAGAACTTATATCTGCTATTCAATCACTCAATGATAATGAAGTACTTAATTATGATGGAGTGTGCATTGCTGCAAAATTATCATTACCTCAGAAGCCTGAGTATGGCTTTAAACCAGACGATTCCAAGTCTATTGCGTTAACTAATGCGCCTCATAACCTCGACTATTTATGGGATATGTTATCGAGTAATGCCGGTGAAATAGAAGCTGATATTCAACGGTTGAAATTACAGCCTTCAGAAGCTGATTTCTCACATGTAATTCTTTCAAATCCTTCGAAAGTTTATATCCACCCTACGGCAACAATAGAAGCCGGATCTATTTTAATTGCCGACAAAGGCCCCATCTATATTGGGATGAATGCTACCGTTGAAGCTGGCAGTATTCTGAAAGGGCCAGTGGCTGTTTGTGATAGTGCTACTATCAAAATGAGCGCTCGTATTTATGATGGCACTACAGTGGGGACCCATTGTAAGGTTGGTGGGGAAGTATCTAATTCCATCTTTCATTCTTATAGCAACAAAGGGCATGATGGGTATGTGGGTAATTCCATTATTGGGCAATGGTGTAACTTGGGGGCAGACACTAACACTTCCAATTTGAAAAACAACTATGGTAAAGTGCACTTACCCAATTGGGACACTAAGCAAGCCTCTGAAGATGGAGTGCAGTTTATGGGCACAGTAATGGGAGATCATTCAAAAACATCCATTAATACGATGCTAAATACAGGCACCATATGTGGGGTATCTTCCAATATATTCTGTGCTGGCTTCCCTGATAAGTATATCCCTTCATTTACGTGGTACGACGGACAACAAAATCCAGAATATCGTTTTGATAAAGCTATTGAAGCTATGGAAGCTATGATGAAGCGTAGAGGTGAGCAAGTAACAGATGCCTATGCTACCATGATGAAATATATCTTTGAGCACTCAAAGAGTTAAAGAGCGCTAGAAGAACCCTTTTTATCTAATCTCTCGAAGCTAATTCGAAGTAGGTTTTCCTCACTATTTGCTTCCACTTCGGCATCTAGTTGTCGGCTTAAAACATGGGTGATCTCGGTATGGTCAATTTCATTAGGAGCCACACAAATGGCTTCTATGATATTTGGGTTCACCACTTCCACAGTCACTTTTTTACCATCATAGTAGTAGCTAATGTCGATATCTTTAACAAAGTCTTCGTTATTCTGATTGATCTTAAATGCGGTAAGAAGAAGTTCAGACAGTAGTAAAGAAAATGGCACGGCCTGATTCACATTAAGGGTAACTTGAGCAGAGTTTTCTTTGAACCTAAAATTGGAATCATGAATACGCCCTACTTGAGATATCATCACAAATAGCTTGTTTAAGTTGGCCTCTATATCTACTTGGGTTAGTGAATTGGATTGATAAATCAATTCTTGAATAATGGCAATTGAGCTTATCCTAGTTACGTTTGTCTCAAGAACTTTGCTGATTTCAGGATTGGAAGTTCTCAACATATCAAGCTGCAGGAAACTTGATATTACGGCCATGTTATTTTTAACACGATGGTGAACTTCTTTTATGAGAATCTCTTTCTCATTCAACAGTTGACCTAAGATCTCATTCGACTTTTTAAGTTCTACATCAGCCTGATACTCACTATATGCATTACTGATAATCCCTGAAACCGACTTAAGGAGTTTATCTTCAGACTCAGTCCATTTCCGTGTTTCATTAATTTCGTCGAAGCCAACAAAACCGAAATAATAATCCCCTATATAAATGGGGTACACAATGAGTGATTTAATATGCTGTGCTTCCAGCATAGCTCTCATGTGACTTGGAATATTGGAGAGGTCTTCACTATAAATTCGACCCTCATTGAGGATTAACTCACGCCATTCCGGATTATCATTATAGTTTAAATTCTGTAAGTGCTCGATGTGTGGCTCTACCCCCTCAGCACACCACTCATAGGTATTTTTTAGATTTTGGCCCTCATTGAAGTTCTCAAAAATGTAAACCCTCGATACATTCGCTGTTTTACCTATAATCTCAAGGGTATCATTGAGCTTACTTTCTAAGGTATGAAGGCTGTTAAAGTTTAAAGAAATCTCAGCTAAGGCTTCCTGAAATTTTAAACTCCCTGCTAACTCGTATAACGTTTTATTTAGTTTCTGCTTGTCACTACGTTCGCTCAGTGCTCTTTGAACAGCGAAAGGAAGGCGTTGAAGGTTGTCTTTCGTAACAATGTCGTTTGCATGCTTTTCTAAAAGGTCGATTTCAACCTCACGGCTCATGAAGCCCGAAAGCATAATAATAGGAATTTCTGGAGCTACTTGTTTTGCATAGATAAGGGCTTGATCACCTGAAAATGTTTTTAAGTTATAGTCTGATAAAATTACGTCAGGACTCCAATCAACTACCGCTGACTCGAATTCTTCTTTTGTCTCTACAACTTTCGCTATAATATCTAAATCGGTTTTTCTTAACTGTCGAATAGATAATTCAGCATCAAGTTCAGAGTCCTCTAATATCAGAACTTTAACTTTCAATGTGACTCCACTAATTCCAAAGCAATTTTTTAATTACGGCAATTCATTTAGAATCATCCAATAAAAACCAATATCACGAACTGATTTCGTAAATGATTCGAACTCAACGGGTTTTACGATATAGCTATTTGCACCCAGTTCGTAGCTATGAACCAAGTCTCTTTCTTCTTTTGATGAAGTAAGCATTACCACAGGCAGCTTTTCCGTTATTTCATTTTCACGGATTGCTTTTAGAACTTCTAGGCCGTCTACTTTTGGCATTTTTAAATCTAGAAGCACCACTCTTGGAATATTATGAATACTTCGGCCTTCGAATTCGCCTCGTCCGAAAAGGAAATCTAAAGCTTCTTCTCCATCTCGTAAGCGAGTAATTTTGTTACTAATATTGTTTTTTCTGAGGGCTCGTAACGCCAATTCTGCATCTTGATCGCTATCCTCAACAAGTAGTATCTCTACTGTTTTATTTACGTCCATTCTGTCCTCTTGTTAGTTTTTGGGTAGTGAAAAGAAAAATGTTGAACCCTCACCTTCAACGCTTTGGGCCCAAATTTCACCACCATGTTTATTTATAATTCTTTTTACAATAGCTAAACCTACTCCGGTTCCTTCAAAATCTGAATTCGTATGTAATCGTTGAAATACTCCAAAAAGTTTTTCGTGATAATCCATGTTGAAACCTGTTCCGTTATCTGAAACGCTATAAACTATTTCATGCTCTTTTTCATCTGCCTCTACAATAACAACAATTTTTTCTTTTTTTGCAGAGTATTTATATGCATTAGAAATCAAGTTTACCACTACCTGCTTTAATAATACTAAATCGGCATTTATCATTGGAAGGTTACCAATTTTTACATCTATTTTACCTTCAGGATAATGCTGAGCTTCTTCATCGCATATACTTTCAAATAAAGCGACCATATCTACAGGGCCTTTCTGCATCGATTTTCGCCCTAATCGAGAGAATCCTAAAATATCATCAATCAAACGACCCATTTTAAGGGCACTGTTTTTGATAACACCGAGTATTCGTTTTCCCTCCTCATCAAGTTCATCTGCATAGTCTTCGAACATAATATCTGAGAATCCATTAATGGACCTGAGAGGAGCTCTAAGATCGTGAGAGATGGAGTAACTAAATGATTCCAGCTCTTCATTAAGAGCCGCCATTTTTCGTGTTTGAAGCTCTAACTCTGCCGTGCGCTCTTTTACTTTCTCCTCTAGCTCATCGGTATAGTTGGCTTCCATGGTGATGTCGTCAGCATACATGATTAACCCACCAATTTTACCCGGATCATCGTACCATGGTATTAGCTTCCATTTAAGCCAAACTTGTTCTCCATCATCTAAAGTAAAGGCTTCTTTCTTTTTAGATAATACTTTGCCGTTTAAAGCTCTGTTTAGTCGATCGGCCCATAATACATAATCCAGAATTGGATGACTCATGGACTGGAATTTGACATTATTTAAACTGCCCTGAGTTAGTTCAAATTCATTGTACCATTGGTCTGAAACTGTAATAAAGTTTAAATCTGCATCTATCATTGCCACGGCAACGGGTGCTTGCTGTACAAACTGTTGCAATTGGCGTTCATTCAGTTCTGTTTGCATCGAAGCTATTTTGCGATCATTTATATTCATAAATAATCCACGCAAGCCAACAAGTTCCGATTTCTCATACACAGGATGCCCTATGGCACGTACCCAAATCTCTTTACCTGTTTGTGTAACAAGAATACACTCTTCATCCCAAGGCTTACTATCTTCGATGGCTTTATTAATCGCTGCCTCAATAACGGGGCGATAATCCTCTCTATAAAAATTAATCCCCTCTTCCACTTTTAGTGGTGTTCCTATCGGTACTTCATGAATACGATACACCTCATCCGACCAATCAACACTCATCGTTGTAAGGTCGACTTCCCATGAACCAATGTGTGCTACTTCTTGAATCTCGGCTAAGCTCTTTAATGCGTCTTCTAAACTAGCCTTCTGCTGTTCCAGTACATTTTCCTTCTCCTTAACTCTTGAAATATCTTGAGTGGTACCAATTATTTTTGATACATCTCCCTCCTCATTAAGCTGAATATCAGCTACAACTGTAACAAGATGTTTCAACTTACCTGAAGGAGTAACGATTCTGTATTCTACCTTCCAAGGATCTATATTAGTTCGTGCATTCACTAAAGCTTCTTTGAGTTTCTGGGCATCGCTTGGGTGCACCAGGCTCATTAAATGTTTCGCGATGTCATCTGGTTTATAATCCAGTTCATACAGTTCTAATACCTGTTCATCATAAATCCGTTCATCATTTTCAAAATCTATCACCCAAGTGGCTATACCGCTCATTTTCTTCGAGATGTCTAATATGGCGCGAGTATCATCGAGCGTAGATTCGGTTCTGCGTTTATCGGTTATATCGCGAATCATTCCTACACCATACTTTGGTGAACCGTTGCTTTCACGAATTAAGGAAGCTGATAACTCAACCCAAATAATATCTTTTTCTTTAGATATATATCGCTTTACCATTTGATAGGTATCACGTTTTCCTTCAACTAATTCTTGGTACAAAGCTACATCTTTATCCACATCATCAGGATGTGTGAACTCAGCAAAAGTCATAGATAGAAGCTGTTTTTTTGTATAGCCCAGTATTTGAACAAACTGTTCATTTACGTCAAATAGTTTTCCTTCTTTATCAACTAAAGCGATACCTACACCCGAGTTATCAAAAACACTTTTAAATAATCTATTTAGGTTTTCTTTTTCCTCATCATTTTTATCTAGTTGTTTCTGTAGGTTTGTGATGAATGGGCGAGCAATGAAAAAGCTTAGAATCCCAAATACGACGATGGAGAGAAGTAAGAAAAGCCGTTCAAAGCGTACTGCATTTTCAATTTTAGCTTCCGTCTTGATTTCCATATTCAAGACAATATTATCCATCTGAGCCAAATATTGTTGCTCATAAGGTTCTAACTGATCTATGAGGTTTCTTAATTGATCAACACTTCCCACCGCAACAATCTCGGAACTCATTAATTCTACAAGCTTTGATAAATCTTTAAGCTTTGCACGTTCTTCAGGGAATGGATGTTCTGAGAAATTTAACCGATCATTGCCATCAATAAGATCATAATGAGAATCAACCCAGAGAGCATTACCCTCTTTCATTGTTTGAATTATCTCAACAGATTCTTTGTCTTTTGCCTCGTAAGCTAGCTTTAGAATTTGTTGACTGAGCATTCGCTGCCTACCAGCCATATTTATAAATCTAGCATCGAGTTCCCTTTCATAAACCGAATATGTAGGTGCTATTTGAGATAACACCATAAGCACTACTAATACAATAGATGCTATGTATATAAGTGTGTTATTTTTGAATTTTATCATATAAACCTATCGCAATTGAGCTCAGAACACTCTCCGTGTTGTTAGATATGCATCGCTCCAGTACCTTTGTTGAAGTGCCGAAATCATCACCCCTGAGCTTGTTGAAGCGTGCAAAAATTGTTCGTTATTTATCATTATACCAACGTGCAGGGTCTTTTTGCCCGTTCTAAAAAACACGAGGTCACCTATTTTAATGTTCTTCTTTTTTACAGACTTACCAACTTTGATTTGATCGGCGGTAACACGTGGAATCTTAATTTCAAAATAGTCATGTAACACAATCTGCATAAATGAGGAACAGTCTACACCACTATAACCACTTCCTCCTAATACATAGGGTACTCCTTTCCAATCGATATAAGCCCGATCTAAAAGTTCTTTCATTTTCTTTTCATCTTTTGAAAGCGCTTTAGAAGCCGAAGATGCATTCGCCGTAGAAGCCAAAGCTGGCTTTGTAGTAGGCTTTTGTTCTACAACTTTTGGTGGAGCTTTTTTTCTTTCTTCCCATGGGATGGTACCTCTCTTCACGGTCCCACACGCCATCAATACAATCCACAAAACAACTATTCGCTTTAACGACATAAATACCGTACAGGTTGGTAATAAAACTGATTAATAATGTCTATCTTCGAAGGTAGTATAAATGAATCAAAAGTTTATTCAAATTACTGAAAAAGAATGAGATTGCTAGTTAATATAGATCACGTAGCCACACTTCGAAATGCTAGAGGCGAAGGATATCCTAACCCTGTTGATGCGGCCAAAATCTGCGAGCAACATGGAGCTTCAGGTATAGTATTCCATTTGCGAGGAGACCGCAGGCATATCAAAGATGAAGATGTGTTTGCTTTAAAAGATGCTGTTACTGGCACCTTAGATTTTGAAATGGCAGCAACCGATGAGATGATTGAGATCTTGGCTAAAGTACAACCTCACCTTTGCACCTTAGTACCTGAAGGCCGACTTGAATTAACAACCGAAGGCGGCTTAAACATGAAAGCTGTATTTGAAGATTTTAAGTCGCGAGTATTCCCTGCTATTCGTAAACATCCTATTGAAATCAGCTTGTTCTTAGATCCTAATCCTGAGGACATTGAGCTAGCACATCAATTAGGCACTGATGCCATTGAATTGCACACCGGTAATTATGCTAATGCTGCCGATGATACATTGAGGAAAGCAGAACTAGATCGCTTAGCGAAAGCAGCAGAACTTGCTCACGGTTTTGGTATAAAAGTAAACGGTGGACATGGCTTGAACCAACAAAACCTTAAACCGTTTATAGATGCAGTACCTCACCTTAATGAAGTGAGTATTGGTCATGCACTTATTAGTGATGCCATTTTTGATGGACTGGGCAAAACAGTAGAGAGTTATATAAAGATCATTGAAAGGTGATTAATCTCGGTTACATACCAACCCCTCCAAGGGAGGATATGCTTTTTAACAAAAGTAGAAATTTAATCAACGAGTCTCCCTCTCCGCGGGAGAGGAAACAATGGAGAGAATCATAATGAGTGATACAAATACCCCCCATAAATCCGGTTATGTAGCCATAGTAGGTAAGCCTAATGCGGGCAAATCAACCCTAATGAATCAGATTCTAGGGACTAAACTCTCTATTACCACTCATAAACCTCAAACTACTCGTCATCAAATAATTGGAATTCATTCAGAAGAGAATTCTCAAATTATATTTTTAGATACGCCTGGTATTATTCATCCTAAGTATGAGCTACAAAAAGCTATGATGCGTTTTGTAGAAAAGGCAGAAAGAGAAGCCGATGTAATTCTGTTTATAGTAGATGCTCATGAAAAGAATATGCCGGAATATGCTTTCGACACCCTCAAGCACCTTCGAAAACCAGTAATCTTAGTAGTTAACAAAATTGATACCGCCGAGCAGGAAACTGTTGAAGACTTAGCTGCCGCATTAAACGAGGATTACGAATTTAACAGCACAGTCTTTATTTCTGCTTTAGAAGGAGTTGGCATGAGTGGACTCATGGAGGGTATTTCTAAATTACTTCCCCCAGGACCACCCTTTTATCCTAAAGATGAGCTAAGTGAACACCCCGTACGATTTTTTGTATCTGAACTTATTCGCGAACAGGTGTTCTTACAATACCATGAAGAGCTCCCTTATTCTGCTACGGTCGATATTATTCAATATGAAGAACGCGAGGACCTGGACTATATCAATGCCGAAGTGATTGTAAACAGAAGTTCTCAAAAAGGAATGATTATAGGCAAAGGTGGTAAAGCGATTAAGAAATTAGGTATGGCTTCACGAGCTACTATCGAAGAGTTTGTTGGCCGCAAAGTATTCCTAGACCTTCACGTTAAAGTACGAGACAAATGGCGTGAAAAAGAGAATATGGTTCGTAATTTCGGATACTGATTTTCTCGTGCAAATACTTTAAACTCGAATTCATTCAATAATTTGGGTTTAATTATGAAGTATTCACACATTCTCTGCACTCTCGTATTTTTTATTTTCGGAGATATATCCACCGTTGCTCAAAATGAACGGTTTTTAGGCGATCCTGCAATTACTCCAGATGGTAAGACCATCGTATTTACCTACGAATCAGATTTATGGAAGTCGGATATTAATGGCGACAATGCTGTTCGTTTAACTGCCATGGACGGCAATGAGGGAACCCCTTCTATTTCACCAGATGGAAAATGGTTGGCTTTTAGCTCTAATCAGTTTGGGAATAATGATGTTTACATCATGCCTATGCAGGGCGGCGAAATCCAACAGCTTACTTACCACCAAGCCAATGACATCGTAGAGTCGTGGGATTGGGACTCGAAGCATATTTACATAGCCTCCAATCGATATAATCGGGTTACAGGATTTAAAGTATCTATTGATGGAGGAACCCCTAAACGCATATTCAGCCATTATCATAATATGGCACACAATATCGCCGTGCATCCCAAAACTGGCGAAATCTTTTTCAATGAGACCTGGGAAAGTTGGAATTTTAAACACCGTAAGCGATATGTGGGATCATTCAATCCAGATATAAAATCATATAATCTCGAAACTCAGACTCTCACACAATACACTGATTACGAAGGAAAAGATTTTGGTGTAATCCTGTCTCAATCAGGCGATACCTATTTCGTTTCAGATGAAGGAAACAAAGAGTACAACTTGTTCCAGTTGGTTGACGGACAAAAGAAACGACTCACAAATTTTAATACCTCTATCTACAATCCTTCTATTAGTGCGGATGGAAGCACTATCGTTTTCGAAAAAGAGTATCAGTTATTTAAGTATGATGTACGCTCGGGTAAAACCACACCCATTCGACCTAAAGTTTTCAAAAATTATACCCTAGCAAAAACTCAAGATTTTGATGTTAAGGGCAATATCTCAGCGTTCGATGTCTCTCCTGATTCGAAAAAACTAGCATTTGTATCACGGGGTGAACTATTCATATCTGATATAAAAGGAAAATTTGTACGTCATTTATCGACAGCACCTTCAGGAAGAGTACTTGAGGTAAAATGGTTAGCAGATAGCAAAACCGTTTTATTCAACCAAACAGTAAATGGCTATCAGAACTGGTTTACTATTGCGGCCGATGGTTCGAGTGAAGCAAAACAACATAGCAACGACAGTCAGAACAACCGCCTTATAAATCTGAATCATGATCGGACGAAAGGGGTGTATTTAAGTGGGCGAAATGAGCTTCGTGTTATGGACCTCAAGTCATTTAAGAGAGAGCTTATAGTTGAAGATGAATTTTGGGGCTTCCAAAACGATGCCCCCTCCTTTTCTCCTGATGGTAATTATGTACTGTACTCGGCTAGGAGAAATTTCGAAACCGATGTTTTTGTCCATCATTTAGATTCAAAAAAGACGCTCAATCTCACCAATACTGGTGTTAGTGAAAGCGGACCTTATTGGGGACCAGAAGGCAAATACATCTATTTTGCAACAAACCGTGTTGCTCCCTCTTATCCACGAGGAAGTGGGGATGCCGACTTGTATAGAATGGCACTAGACCTCTATCAAGATCCATTTAAATCAACCTTATTCGACGAATTATTCAATGAATCTGAAGATGAAAAGGAACAAAAAGACGACGATTCAAATATTGAAATTACTATCAATGAGGAAGGATTACTAGCTCGCTTGGAGCGTGTTGGAGCTATATTTGGAAACCAATTTAGTCCCTTTGTTATTAAAGATGGTAACAAAACACACATCTTCTATGGCAGCAATCATGATGAAGGAAGTTCTTCCCTTTGGATAACAACCCTAGAGCCTTTTAATAATCCTAAAACTCAAAAGATTGACCCTCCTGTTTTTGGTGGAGGGCTTGTTGCCACCGATGGTAAAGTATTTGGGTTATCAAGAGGTAATATTATATCGATTAACCCTTCATCGGCAAAAGCAGACAAGATAGACTTGGAGTTTGAATTTACACGCTCCTTGGCGGATGAGTTCAATCAAATGTTTGATGAATTATGGGCTAATATTGAAGAGAATTTCTATGATAATGAGTTCCATGGCATCGACTGGAAAGCTATACGAAAGAGATATAAATCTTATTTACCCTTTGTTCAATCAAGAGCGGATTTGCGCCGTTTGAATAACGATATGCTTGGAGAGTTAAATAGCTCTCATATGGGTTTTAGCACATTTGGGGAAGAAGAAAACACCTATCATTCAACCTTCACCCTAGCCACTGGTATTATTTGGGACCAAGATAATCCTTATAAAGTTGCAGGCACGGTAAAAGGAAGCCCCGCATATATAAGCAAAACGCCCATCGTTCAAGGTGATATACTAACGGCTGTAAATGGAACACCAGTACGCACAGATATCAATAGAGCATCTTATTTCAGCTCACCGAACAGAGCTGATGAACTGCTACTGAGTTTTAAATCTGGCAATAAAGAAAAGACCGTTAAAATTCATCCTACATCCTATAATAGTATCAAAACGGGGTTATATGATGAATGGGTGGATGCCAACCAGCACCGGGTTGACACTCAATCAGACAAGCGTATCGCGTATGTTCACATGAAAAATATGGGTGGCGGCTCGCTGGATGATTTCCTCATTGAAATGACTTCTGAAGCGTATTCAAGAGATGGACTCATCTTAGATTTACGATATAACACGGGAGGTAATGTACACGACGCTGTGTTACAGTTTCTATCACAGCGCCCTTACCTAAACTGGGCGTATAGAGATGGTGAGTTAGCTCCGCAACCGAATTTTAGTCCTGCTAGCAAACCCATTGTACTATTGATCAATGAGCAGTCGCTCAGTGATGCCGAAGTTACGACTGCCGGTTTTAAAGAATTAGGCTTAGGAACCGTGATTGGAAATGAAACATATCGCTGGATCATCTTTACTTCTGGCAAAGGATTAGTAGACGGTTCGTTCTATCGTTTACCGTCATGGGGAGTGTATTCTTTAACTGGTGAAAACCTTGAAATGACTGGTGTAAAGCCTGATATCGAAACTGATAATACTTTTAAAGATCGATTATTAGGGCAAGACCCTCAGCTCGATTTAGCGATCGATCATGTGCTTAAAGAACTCAATAAGAATTAAATTTTAATGCTCGAAAAAATTAGGGTTGCACCTAAAAAAAATTACTCCTAACATTTGTGCAATGAAATTAACTGGCCAATATACCAACCAAGCTATGATGTGTATGATGTGTTGTAAGCACATATACACAAAGGGCTAAGGTATAACCAAAATCGTTTTAAAAGTCCTTTGGAGTGCATGATCTGAAGGACTTTTTTATTGGCTGTTAGTTTTATTCGTTCTTTAACATCGTGCATTCTCATCAAGAAAGGTGGAGGGATCAGGTCCTGTGAAGCCTTGGCAACCGTTCATTGCTATATGCAATGAAAAAGGTGCTACATCCTGCCGTGCCTAGTGCATGGAAAGATGAGTGCGAAGAGCTTGTATTTGTAATGCCTCTTTCGGACTCATCCCCGAAAGGGGCTTTTTTATTTCAACAAATAATCAAAAATCACAAATACAATGAGTTCTTTAAAATTCGAAACTTTACAACTACATGCAGGACAAGAAGTAGATCCAACAACTGGATCACGAGCTGTTCCCATCTACCAAACCACTTCTTACAATTTCAAAAACACCGAACATGCGGCCAACCTATTTGGACTGCGTGAATTCGGCAACATTTACACCCGTATCATGAACCCAACTACGGATGTATTTGAAAAGCGTATAGCTGCGCTTGAAGGAGGAGTTGCAGCCGTTGCCACTAGTTCAGGTGTAGCCGCCCAGTTTTTAGCCATCTCCACCTTAGCTCAGAAAGGCGATAACGTGGTCTCCACTCAATTTTTATATGGTGGAACGTACAACCAATTCAAAGTTGCGCTTCCTCGCTTAGGAATAGATGTTCGCTTTGCTGAAGAAGACACCATCGAGGCATTTGCTAAACTGATCGATGAAAACACAAAGGCACTTTATGTTGAATCGATTGGTAACCCACGAGGCAACGTGGCCGACTTTGAAGGATTATCAAAACTTGCTCAAAAGCATGGAATCGCTCTAATCGTCGACAATACCTTTGGGGCTGGTGGTGCTATCGTTCGTCCAATTGAACATGGAGCGAATATTGTAACTGCATCAGCTACAAAATGGATTGGCGGACATGGTACTTCAATTGGTGGCGTGATAGTTGATGGAGGTAACTTTAATTGGGGCAATGGAAATTACCCGCTCTTCAGTGAACCATCACCGGGATATCATGGATTAAATTTTTGGGAAGTATTTGGCGATGAGGGACCTTTTGGTAACATCGCTTTCGCTATCCGTGCTCGTGTTGAAGGCTTACGTGACTTCGGAGCTGCACAATCTCCATTCAATAGCTTCTTACTACTACAAGGCTTAGAAACCCTGTCACTTCGTGTTGAAAGACATAACATCAATGCCTTAAAACTTGCTGAGTGGTTAAACAATCATGAACAAGTTGAATGGGTAAACTTTACCGGCTTAGAATCTCATGACTATTATGACAGAGCAAAGCACTACTTCAAAAAAGACCACTTTGGATCTGTATTTACTTTCGGTGTGAAAGGAGGTTATGAAGCAGCACGCACCTTTATTGAGAAGGTGGAATTGGCTAGTCACTTAGCAAATGTTGGTGACGCTAAAACCTTACTCATTCATCCTGCTTCTACTACGCATCAGCAGCTAAATGAAATCGAGCAAAATGCATCGGGAGTAACGGGTGATTTAATTCGAGTATCGGTTGGAATCGAGCACATCGACGACATCATTGCTGATTTCGAGCACTCATTCAATGCCATTAAAACTGCTGTAGCCGTTTAGGAGGTTCCCAATGAGTTTAACCAATCCAACAACACTCAATTCTGCCTATCAAATAGGGCGGGCTGTAAGTAGTTTATCTAAAGCGATTCAAGAAGATGAGCGCAAGGCACATACGGTATTCAAAACAAAATCTGAATTATCCGATGGGCTTCTTGCCAAAATCAGCTCTCGACAGTTTGATTACTATTCAGACGAACCAAGCGTGCTTGGCGGTAACGATAAAGCTCCCACTCCTACTGAATTATTGTTAGGAGCTTTATGTGCTTGCCAAGAAATAGTGGTTAAAGCCTACGCTGTTACTTTGAACATCCCCATCAATAAGATTGAAGTGGAAGCATCTGGAGAATTAGATCTAAGAGGGTTTTTAAATCTCCACAAAGACATTCGCCCAGGGTTCCATACCGTGCACTTTAGCACCACTATTGATACCACCGAAACAGATACTACCAAACTTGAAAAACTAAAAATACTCACTGAAGAACAGTGCCCAGTATTAGATGTAATTCAAAATCCTGTTTCTGTAAAGGGATCTATACAATTTCAAAATTCAACAAATTGACCTCTAAGTGGGCTGTGCAGGAATGTACAGTCCACTTCTTATTCAATTACAAAAATTACTATGTCCGAACATTTTCATCAATCAACTGCACCGTTTAATACGGAAGCTGGATATACCTTCAGTAAGCTAGAGTTCGCTTATCACACTTGGGGTACATTAAATGCCTCAAGAGATAACGTGATTTTGATATGCCATGCCCTTACAGGCAACTCTGATGCTAAAGATTGGTTCTACGGTCTATTCCATGAGGATAGCGTTATTGATTTAGACAAACACTTTGTGCTTTGCATCAATCACCTCGGTAGTTGTTATGGCTCTACAGGACCAACATCCATAAACCCTGATACACACAAAAAGTATAGAGCTGATTTCCCTCACATCACAATTCGTGACCTTGTCCGATTTCAACAGCGATTACTTGACCATTTAAACATTGAAGGGATTCAACTTGTTGTTGGAGGATCAATGGGAGGAATGGTGGCTCTTGAGTTAAGTTTATTGGATGATAGAGTACACGCTGCTGTTCTCATGGCGATGGGAGCTGAACATCAACCTTGGGCAATCGGCATCAGTGAAGCACAACGGCTTGCCATACAAGCAGACAAAAATTGGGATAATGGTTTTTATGAAGATGATGCCCCTCCTGTAAACGGACTTAAAGCTGCCCGTGCTATGGCTATGATTACATACAGAGCTCCCGAAAACTATCAATCAAAGTTTGGCAGATCCATCAATGATGAAAAAGATATCTATGAAGTAGAATCGTATTTGAGATATCAAGGCGCAAAGCTCGCAACACGATTTGATGCCAACGCTTATATCGTATTAAGCAAGGCGATGGATAGTCATGATATAAGTCGGGAACGTGAGAGCACCCCATTTCGAAATGTTCCCACCCTTGTATTAGGCTTTGATTCAGACATACTCTATCCCCCGAATGAACAGCAATTACTCGCTGATTTACTTCCAAATGCTCAATATCAAGAAGTACCATCACCCTATGGGCATGATGCTTTTCTAATCGAATTCGAGCAAATCAATACACACATTTCCAATTTTTTAAATCTACTTGAGTCCAATCATGAGTAATGTAGACCTCAAAACCCAACCTATAGTTTGTAAACCCAAACATCCATCCAAACCAACCATCCATGTATTTATAGCAGGTGTTGGCGCCGTTGGTGGCACGCTCATTCAGCAAATCGAAGCGCTCGAGCATCCACAAATTCATATCCACTTACTAGGATTCTGTAATAGTAAAGAAGTGAGTTGGCTACCGGAATCTCTAGATATTGAATCTGAACTATCAAGTATAGCATCGCCAACAAACTGGGAACATATCGTTGACGTTCTCATCTCCAAACAGCTTAACAATCTTGTATTTGTTGATGCTACAGGTAGTGAAGTTGTTGCCAAACAATATGCCAAGTTATTAGAGCAAGGCATCCATATCGCTACCCCAAGTAAAAGAGCGAATACCTTTGATCAAGCATATTTTGAAACGCTATTTAGCCTGATTAAAGACAAAGTAGCTCATTATAAATATGAAACCGCAGTGGGTGCAGGGCTCCCAGTCATCAATACGATTACTGATTTAATAGAAAGTGGTGATCGTGTACGTAAAATAAGTGGTGTAGTGTCGGGAACTATGACCTATATTTTTAATCAGTTACAACAAGGGGTTCCGTTCAGCCAGGTTGTTTATAACGCAAAGAGTGAAGGATATAGTGAACCTGATCCAAGAGATGATTTATCCGGAGAAGATGTTGCACGAAAATTCTTAATTCTAGCGCGAACATGTGGCTATCAACTTGAAAGAAAAGACATCGCCGTTGAGACCCTCGTTCCAAAAGGATTGGACCAATTAGACTTGAATGATTTCTTTAAAGAATTAAAGCAGTTTGATACTCATTGGAAGAATCGAAATGCGAAAGCTTTAGTGAACAACAAGCGACTTCGATATACTGGGGTGTTTGAAGAAGGAAAAATTCATGTGGGTATTGAAGAGGTTCAAGCCGACTCTCCCATTGGTGGTTTAAAGGGCACCGATAATCTAATTCAGATATTCACCCAACGTTATGCGCACTCCCCCATAGTGATACAAGGTCCTGGCGCTGGGAAGGAAGTCACTGCAGCAGGGGTGCTTTCAAACATCATAGAAATAGCTCTTCAAATACTTAAATAATTAGCCTTCTAAAGGTTTTAAGTCTTGGAGTATGGTGGGTATTAACTCAGAAATAGTAGGGTGGATATGTACTGCCCTACTAATCACGGTGTAGGGTTTATCTGCATACATGACATCTAATAATGAATGGATGATCTCGTCCCCATTCACCCCAATAATGGTTGCACCCAGAATCTTCTCAGTGTCTTCATCAACTAATATTTTAATAAAGCCTTTGGTTTCACCTCGTTCTTTTGCGCGGGCTATTTTCGACATCTCTCTATATCCAACTAGCACATTTTTATCTGATGATCTCGCTTCATGTTCATACATACCAATGTGGCTTAACGAGGGATCGGTAAATAATGAATAGCAAAGTATTCGATCGCTTACTTTTCGAGGGTCATCATCAAATAAGTTTGCAACCACGATTTCGTAATCGTTATAAGCCGTGTGGGTAAAAGCACCTTTTCCATTTACATCTCCTACCGCCCATATATTATTCACAGAGGTTTTTAAGGTGTCATCTGTTTTAATGAATCCCTTCTCATCTGTCTCAATGTCTGTTAGCTCTAAGCCAAGATCATCGGTATTCGGTTTTCTACCTGTTGCCACCAATAAATGAGTTCCTTCCAGTTCAGGAGGGCCATCATTACAGTCAACCTGCACTTTTACCCCACTTTCTGCATTCGAAGCACTGATGCATTCAGCATTCAATCGAAATTTGATTCCTTCCTCTTCTAATATCTCTCTAATGCATTTTGAAGATGCAGGGTCTTCCCTTCCTATAATCTCATCTCGCATTTCAATGATGGTAACTTCGCTCCCAAATCTTCTAAACATTTGCCCAAACTCTAAGCCGATGTAACTTCCACCGACTATAATTAGGTGTTTTGGGACATCATCCAGCTCCATGATTTCTTTATTTGTAAGGTAATCCGCACTTTGCACCCCTTCTGGTATGGATGCTCGCCCTCCAGTATTGATAAAAATCTTATCGGCTTCTAAGCTACGCTCACCAACTTGTATAACTTTATTTGATGTAAATCGAGCATGGCCTTCAATCACTTCTAAATTATTGGTTTCTGAAAGCCCCTTTTTAAGCCCTTCCGATGAATTCGTTACCAGCTCATCTTTGCGTTTTTTAATGGTTGAAAAGTTTATGGATACCTCGCCCTCTATTTCTACTCCATATTCATTGGCCCTATTCACTTGATGGGCTACTCTAGCACTTGCTACCATGGCTTTTGTTGGAGTACAACCAGTGTTCACACAAGTACCACCAAATTTATCTTTTTCAATGATGGCTGTTTTCAATCCTTCTTTTGCACATCGTGCTGCAATAGAAGGTCCTGCCTGCCCAGTGCCTATGATTATAGCATCAAACTTTTCCATGTATCTCCTGCATTGATATTCTCAATTCAATTCATGTCTATATTATATAGTCTATTTCCCTATTTGGTCCTAGATATAATCTTTAGCCCATTATACTGTTCCATTGAATTGTTGCTAATTTGTTTTATCCTCCTGCAAATAAATGGGACATGTATGAAAAACTTACTTCTTCTTCTCTGCACAATAGGTATTGCATCAACAGCTACGGCTCAACAACGTGCTGATGTTCGAACTTTTGGGATCACACCAGGTATTTTAACACCCGGGCCATTGAATTCAATCACGGATGTTCATGGCGTAAAAGTTGGGCATCATACTATACATGAAGGCACACAAATACATACTGGGGTAACCATGATACTGCCTCATGATGGAAATATGTACCGTGAGCGAGTACCCACTGCAGTTTATGTAGGAAATGGTTTTGGCAAAGCGGTAGGCTTTACTCAAATAGAAGAACTCGGTGAAATTGAAACACCTATTGGCCTTACCAATACCTTAAGTATTCACACGGTTGCCAATGCTATAACGGATTACATGTTACAGCTGTCAGGCAATCAGAATGTGCGGTCGGTAAATCCCATTGTGGGAGAAACCAATGATGGTTACCTAAACGATATTCGTGGTCGGCATGTGAATTTTGACCATGTATATAGTGCGATTGAAAATGCTAACACTGGTAAAGTAGCACAAGGCAATGTTGGTGCTGGGGCTGGCACTAGAGCTTTAGGTTTTAAAGGGGGAATTGGTTCGTCTTCACGAACGCTACCTCAAGAGATGGGAGGATATACCGTTGGGGTACTGGTGCAGTCCAACTTCGGGGGTGTACTTACCGTTGATGGAGTTCCGGTTGGTGAAGAACTCAAGAACCATTACTTGTCGAATGTGGTGCCCTATGATGTAGATGGTTCTATAATGATTGTTGTAGCTACCGATGCTCCTCTAAATGCACGAAACCTAAAACGATTAGCACGACGAGCTTTTCTAGGTATTGCTAAAGTTGGAGGCTTCGCAAGTAATGGAAGTGGTGATTATGTAATCGCATTTTCAACACATGAAGGTGTGCGTATTCATTTAGACGACCGTTCGCCCGTAAAAGAGATTTCGAATTTAGATAACAATGCGATGTCGCCCTTATTCTTAGCTACTGTTGAAGCAACCGAAGAAGCTATTCTAAACTCCCTTTTCCATGCCGAGGATATAGAAGGACATAACGGTGATCAAAAAGCATTACCTATCAATACAATTTTGGAGATCATGCAAAAGTATAACCGCATCGATCGCTGATTTTAGCCATTCACCCATTTTCTCCCACAAAATCCTCCCACTTTCTACCCAATTTTAATTAAAGCACTCAAAACGGCATTTATAGCTCATTTTGAGTGCTTTCTCTATGTATATTGATGAGGTCAAAGCATGCTTCATGTTAAATATTAAGATTCCTAAACAAAATTCTTGACACGATATGGAAGATTAGGGTACATTGTGGGGTGAAGTGGGAGATAGTGGGGACTACTCGCACATTCCAATTTTTAGCAATCTTAAATCTTCTGGTCGGGAACCGTGCCTAGCTTTAAAGGACAATACGAGCATAGTATAGACGATAAAGGTCGTGTAGCCTTCCCTGCCAAACTGCGTAAATCTCTCAGTCCCGACGCTCAAGAACGCTTCACAATCGTGCGCAGCCAATCCGATAAATGTCTCTATTTATACCCAGACGACCAGTGGGAATTAGTAGAAGAACGCTTATCTAAAGTAAATTCCTTTAGTAAAAAAGGGCGATTGGTAAAACGCCACTTCCTACGTTTTGCTGAAGACGTATCTCTCGACAAACAGAACAGAATTGCTGTCCCCTCTGATCATCTAGCATATTCTGAAATCTCTTCTAAAGTTGTGTTTGTTGGTATGGGCGACCATATAGAAGTTTGGGATCCTACCAAGCTTACCGAAGCTGACGAAAGTCTAGATCAGGACTTTGTCACCGACATTTTTGAGCAAGTATTGGGTGATGGTGACGTCACCGATTCCGGGGAGGTCTAAGATGTCTGAGTATATCGAACACATCCCGGTTATGTTGAATGAGTGCATGGAAGCACTAATCACAGACAAAGACGCTATATATATAGACGCCACCTTAGGAGGTGGAGGGCATTCCAAAGAAATTTTAGCCCGTCTTAGTGATGAAGGCACGCTTTATTCTATCGATCAAGATGATGAAGCTATTGCCGCTGCTTCTAAACGCATTGGCCAAGATCCTCGATTTAAGATTATAAAAGGCAATTTCGGTTACCTGACTACCATTCTACCTCCCCATGTACATGGTCAGGTAGCCGGAATCCTATTAGATCTTGGGGTTTCAACGCATCAAATTAAAGAAGCTGAACGTGGATTCAGTTTTCAAGAAGATGGTCCACTTGATATGCGAATGGGTAACCTATCGGGAATATCAGCTTACCAAGTTGTTAATGAATATGAGTACGAACGCCTACGAGATGTAATCTTCCATTATGGAGAAGAACGTGGCAGCCGTCAAATTGCGAAAGCGATTATTGAAAACCGACCAATTGAAACAACGGGTGAGCTTGCTGCGATCATCAAAGAGATTGTACCTCCAAAGTTTGCTGTAAAGTCGTTAGCACGAGTATTCCAAGGCATTCGCATTGAGGTAAACAGAGAGCTTGATGTACTTAAAGATGTTCTCAGTCAATCGCTAGAAGTACTGAAGCCTGGTGGTCGTATCGTTGTGATGTCGTACCACTCGCTTGAAGACCGCATTGTTAAGAAATTTTTTAAAGCCGGCAACTTTGAAGGCGAACAAGAGAAAGATTTTTACGGAAACGTTATTTCCCCGATTAAGCCTGTAAATAGACAGGTTATAACCCCATCGCCAGATGAGGTTGCTAAAAACTCGGCTGCTCGTAGCGCTAAACTACGCATCGCCGAAAAAGTTGAAGGAGAACAGTCATGATCGTGCAATCCCCACTTAAAAAGCGCGAAGCTCGACCTAACCTCCGCCGAGTTCCTCTACCCGACCTCGATTCCCCCAATCCATCATCGAATGGTAAGCGAAAGTCGGCCCAAAGAGTGAACAGAACCATGACACGCCGACTTCAAGACATCAAGCCTTGGAAAGTGATTTTAGGCACGGTCATACTTGGCGCCTTTGGTTTCTTATACCTTACCCATGTATTTGCAACGCAAAGACTATTGGAAGAGGTACAGCAACTCGAGAGCCAGTACAACATCATTCGCAGCCAACATGATGCGCTTCAATTACAGTATGATCGCATGGTTGGTCCTGCCGACATCTATAACAAAGCTGAAGCTGCCGGATTTATAAACGGTGGCCCTGCTGATAAAGTGATAGTGATTAAGGAGTGATGCAAGATAGTAACCCCATATTAGGTCGTATGTTCTTGGTGTTTGGGCTGATGATGCTCATACCCTGTGTTCTTGCGTTCCAATTAGTTCGGATTAATTATCTGGAAGGGGAAGAACTGCGCCAGTTATGGAGCCAGCAGGCTATCGATTCAATTCCAATCCCTGCACAGCGCGGTAATGTTTACGATCGCAATGGAACTTTACTTGCTACAAATATGGCGAATTATACCATTGCACTCGATCCTAAAGTGAAAGACAGCAAAGGAAATTACGCCGTTACTCAAGCTCATATTGATGAGTTGGCTCAGACCTTAGCTAAAGAAACCAATACTCCTGCTTCCTATTACAAAAACCGTATAGCATCAGCATCGCCTCGATCTCGATATATCGTTTTAGGGAAAGACTTATCCCCTATTGTAAAGAATGCGGTTCAATCATTAGGTATCAAAGGTGTAATTATTGAAGAGAGCTTTAAACGAAAGTATACCTTTGGTTCTTTAGCGGCTCATGTACTTGGCTTTGTGAACCACAACATGACTGGGCGAACAGGTCTTGAAGCCTACTATGATGAAGAATTGAAAGGCAAAGACGGTGTTCAGCAAGTTCGCAGAGACCCACGCAATAGAATCTCAGCGTATGTAGGTGCCCCTAAAAAACTTCCTGAGAACGGACATTCAATCTACACTACCATCGATTCTTACATTCAGGCCATCCTGGAAGATGAACTCAAAAAAGGAGTCGACAAGACTTTAGCTGATTATGGCACAGGGATTATCATGGATCCTAAAACGGGTGCAATTAAAGCCATGGCGAATTACCCGACCTATGACCCAAACAACCCCGGAGCTAGTGAAGACGAAAATCGTCGAAATTTTGCGATCTCGGATATGATTGAACCCGGATCTACCTTTAAGCTTGTTACTGCTATAGCTGCAGTGGAACAGAATGTTGTCTCTTTTGATGAAGTATTCGAAACACCTGATGATGGTGTAGTTGAGATTCATGGGCTCAAATTAAGAGATCACGATCCACTTGGGGATATGACCTTCCAAGAAGTGATTCAAAAATCCTCCAATATTGCTACGGCTGAAATCGCAATGCGACTTCAGCCTAAAGTATTTTATCAGTATGCGCGTAATCTTGGATTCGGCTCAGAAACCAATATTGATATCACAGGAGAAGTAGCTGGCGTGTTAAACAAACCCTACGAATGGAGTTTAGTAAGCCTTCCATGGATGTCGCATGGTTATGAGTTATTAGCTACTCCTATTCAAGTAGCTCAAGCTTATTCAGCCTTTGCAAACGAAGGCAGTTTGATGAGACCATATCTTGTTGAGCGTATTGAGAGCCAACATGGCGAAACGATCTTTAAAGCTGAACCAGAGCAAATCCGAAGAGTTGCAGATCGTGAGACTATTCAAAAGTTAATGCCTGTTTTCGAAAGCGTTGTAACCGACTCTGGTACGGGTGAATACGCTCAGATTGAAGGACTTCGAATTGCTGGTAAAACAGGAACTGCAAAGAAAGTTTACCAAGGTCGTTACTCTAATAAGTACTTAGCATCTTTTGTTGGCTTCTTCCCAGCTGAAGATCCAAAGTATGTATGCCTTATCTTCTTAAACGAGCCAAAAACGAGTGGTTATGGTGGTTTTACCGCTGGTCCTATTTTCCGTGAAACAGCTAAACGTATTGCTGCTTTAGACGGTGAAATCCAAAAATCTATGAAGCCAGAGGACGAGCTCCCAAGCATCCCTAAAGCTCCATTATTAGTTGGAAATACAAAAACAGCCAGCCAAGTAATTTTAGATGAATTGAACATTCCATACTCCATTAAAGGAGACGATGGCTATGTAATTGCACAAAACATTGATGCGGGAACACCATTAGAAGGTGACCAAGAAATTATTCTCACATTATCGGAAACCAAAATGGTTGCTGATAGTTCGAATTTAGACAAAGGGTTAATAGAAATACCAGATGTACGCGGTATGAGTATGAGAAGCGCAAGTACCCTTCTCGCAGATCTAGGTTTAGAGACTAAAATTATCCGTTCAGGTACCATTTATTCGCAATTCCCACTAGCTGGGCAATTCATGCGCAAAGGTAGCTCTGTTACTCTTCGAGGAAAAGCAAAGACATTAGAACTAATCACCCAGAAGGAAGAATAGTTGACCATTCAAGAACTCATAGAATTCATTAACCCACTTGATACCTCTAAGTATCAATCTGATACCGTGGTGGGACCTCTTGTTCAAGATTCAAGACAGGTTACAGATGGGTCTGTATTTATTGCAATTCGTGGGCACGAAGTTGATGGGCATGCTTTTATGGAAGATGCCATCTACCGTGGGGCCAAAGTAGTTATCTGTGAAGAGTCGTTTTATAGCGACGAAGATGTGTGCATAATTGAAGTGGAAAATACACGCAGTTTAATAGGTCCACTTGCACATAAGATGGCTGGCAACCCTGCCAATCAGTTAAAAGTAGTTGGTATTACGGGCACAAATGGTAAAACCACTACGGCTACTCTGGTATATCAAATTCTTATGGAATGTGGTTACAAAGCCTCATTGTTGGGCACTGTAGCTAAAAAGATTTTAGATGAAACCATTGATAGCAAACTCACTACTTCCGATCCAATTGAATTGGCTTCAGATATGAGAGCTATGGTAGATGCAGGATCTCAATACTTAGTTATGGAAGTATCTTCGCATGCGCTTCATCAAGAACGAGTGAATGGCTTTAGCTTCGATATTGGTGTATTCACAAATTTATCTCAAGATCATTTAGACTACCACAATAATATTGAAGAGTATGCAGCAGCAAAAAAGCTACTGTTTGATCGCTTACCTGCAGATGGCACGGCTATAGTTAATGTAGATGATGCCTATGGCAAGAGAATGATTGCTCAATGTGATGCACAACTCATCAAATTCAGTTTTGAAGAGGAAGAAAATGCCATTTTATCAAATACTGCTGAAGGGCTAAAACTTACAGTACATGGCCAAGAACTCTCATCTTCACTATCGGGTAACTTTAATGCTTACAATATAGCACAAGCTTATTTGGTGTGTGAAGCCTTGGGTCTTGACTCCGCTGTTATCGCAGATGCCCTTACTAAGGTTGATGGTGCTCCAGGTAGAATGGAAAATGTGACGTTAGAAGGTGGCAAGGATAAATTACCTACTGTAATTGTGGATTATGCCCACACGCCTGACGCACTAGAAAATGTACTTACTACATTAAAATCACTGAAAGAGAATGCTAATCAGAAATTAATTTGTGTATTTGGTGCTGGCGGTGATCGTGATACCAGTAAACGACCAAAAATGGCGCAAGCGGCTGAACAGTTCGCAGATCTAGTAATTGTAACTAGTGATAACCCTCGAACAGAGAATCCAGACGTCATTATCGCCGACATCCTTCAGGGTTTTGAGTCTACTGAAAATGTAAGCAGTATCACGTCGCGTGATGAAGCCATCAATCATGCCATTCAAACTGCTAATGCCTCTGATATAGTACTGATAGCAGGCAAGGGACATGAAAACTACCAAGAAATTAACGGTGAACGCCATCATTTTGATGACCGTGAAGTAGCACGTGAAGCCTTAACAGCTAAACTTGGAGGGCTCAACTAATGCTATACGAACTCTTCAAATGGCTTGATGCTTCCATGGAATTCCCGGGTGCTGGTGCGGTAGCATATATCTCAACGCGTACGGGTTTAGCAGCGGTTACATCACTTATTATCAGTTTAATCATTGGCCGACGTATCATTGCATGGTTAAGTAACATGCAGTTGAAAGAAGTTATTCGCGATGATGTTGGCTTAGACCATCATAAAGTTAAGGCGGGAACTCCATCTATGGGTGGGGTTATCATACTCCTCGCTATCCTCATTCCTTCTATTCTTTTTATGAAGATGGATAGCATATACGCTTGGTTAGTAGTGTTTGTGTTAGCCGCGCTTGGTACAGTTGGATTTATTGATGATTACATCAAGGTTGTAAAGAAAGATAAGAGTGGACTTGCAGGTCGATTTAAGATTGTTGGACAGGTAGTTGTTGGAGTTGTGGTTGGATCAGTATTGTACTTCCACCCCGACTTTGCCGATGTAAATACACTATCAACTGTTCCATTCCTGAAGAATGTAAACATCGACTACGCAATCTTCGGTGAAGAACTAGGCTGGTTAATTTACATCCCCGTGGCCGTTTTTGTGATTACAGCTGTAAGTAACGCCACCAATTTAACTGATGGTTTGGATGGTTTAGCATCAGGTGTTTCCGCCATTTGCGGGTTTGTATTCGCCATCTTCGCTTATGTATCTGGCCGAACTGATTTATCGACTTACTTAGACATTATGTACTTACCGGGCGCCGGTGAGTTAACCATTTTCTGTGCGGCTTTAATTGGTGCGTGTATGGGCTTTTTATGGTATAACTCCAATCCTGCATCTGTATTTATGGGAGATACAGGTAGCCTTGCTTTAGGAGGTGCCTTCGGTGCACTCGCATTGATGCTTCACAAAGAACTTTTATTACCGTTTGTATGCGGAGTGTTCTTCTTCGAAACACTTTCAGTAATCATACAAACAACCTACTTCAAGTACACAAAAAGGAAATATGGCGTAGGCAAACGAGTCTTTTTAATGACTCCAATCCACCATCATTACGAAAAGAAGGGTTGGTCTGAACAAAAGATCGTAGTTCGCTTTTGGATTATTACAGTGATGCTTGGAATCATAAGTCTATTAACTCTGAAAATTAGATAATGACGGTTAAGGATAAACATATCGTTGTTATAGGTGCCGCTAGAAGTGGTATAGCCGCTGCTCTATTGCTAAAAAGGCAAGGAGCTAGTGTGTTTGTATCCGACTTTGGAGGGATCAAAGAAGAGTTCAAGAATGAGCTACAAGCAAAGCACATTTCATTTGAGGAACATGGTCATACCGAGAAGGCTTCAGAAGGCGAGTTTATGGTATTGAGCCCAGGCGTTCCAACCGAAGCGCCTATCGTTCAGTCTTACTTGAATGAAGGCAAAAAAGTGTATTCAGAAATTGAAGTGGCCAGTTGGTTTACTAACGACCGTGTTGTTGCTATTACAGGAAGTAATGGCAAAACAACGGTTACAAACTGGATTGGACATACTTGGAAGCAAACGACTAAGAATTTTGCTGTAGGTGGTAACATCGGAACGGCCTTTTCGGAAGTTGCAGATCAAGTAATGGATAACCGAGATGTGATTTTAGAAATCAGCAGTTTTCAATTAGACCATATACACTCATTCCACCCAAATATCAGTGTGATACTCAATATTACACCGGATCATTTAGATCGATATGGGAATGATTTCGATTTGTATGCCGCTGCCAAATTCAGAATAACAGAATATCAAAATACGGATGACTGGTTCATTTTTAATTACGATGACCCAACCATCAAAGCGTTTGTGGAGAAACTGCAAGATTCGAACAAGCATCCAAAGTTGTGGAGCTTTTCAAATCAACAAGAAGTGCCTGAAGGCGCCTTTGTTCGCAATAACGATATCATCTTCAAATTCAATAACAAGGAAGAAACACTCATGCCGGTTAATGAAGTAGGATTAAATGGAAGACACAATCTCAATAATGGCTTAGCCACTGCCCTAGCAGCACGTGCGGCTGAAATTAAAAATGATGCGATTCGTGAAAGCCTTCGCTCATTTATGGGTGTGGAGCATCGTTTAGAAAACGTACGTGTTTTAGATGGTGTGAAGTACATAAATGATAGCAAAGCCACTAATGTAAATGCTGTTTGGTTTGCCCTTGATAGCATCCATGTGCCCATGACGTTAATTATTGGTGGGCGCGACAAAGGCAACGACTACACTGAGATTGTAGACCTCATTAAAGAAAAGGTTCACACTATTATAGCTATCGGTGAATCCCAAAATCGCATTGAAGAGCAACTAGGCCAAGCAGCACCCATTTTCAAGAAAGCCAACGATATGGCCGAAGCCGTGCGAATGGCTCGAAAAGGAGCTAAAAAAGGTGAAGTTGTGCTTTTAAGCCCCGCGTGTTCATCCTTCGATATGTTTGATGATTACGAACACCGAGGTCGAGTTTTTAAAGACGAAGTACATAAGCTTTAATGATATACACGAGTCCGCATAGCAACCTTTCGAATATCTTAGGCACCAGCCCTGAAGATATCGATACCCGCACGCAAGGCAGCGACCGCTATCTTTTGATGGCTATTGTTGCGCTGATGATGTTCGGGGTGCTAGCGGTGTACTCATCCATTGCTTACTTCGCAGAATCAAAATCAACAACTGCATTTTCGCTTGTTACAGAACACCTCTTCAAACTTGGTGTTTCCTTTATAGTGATGTTGATCGCTTCAAAAATAAACTATCACACCTTAGCTAAATTTAGTCGCTTAGGCATGGTTGTTAGCTGGGTGCTACTAATTGCTGTACTGCTATTCGGGGTGGAACAATTTGGAGCCAAAAGATGGCTTAATATTGGTGGGTTTACCTTCCAGCCATCCACTTTAGCAACGGTAGCTCTGTTGGTTCATATCTGTGTACTGTTATCAGAAAAGCAGGACTATATCAAAGATTTTGGGAAGAGCTTCCTCCCTATCATGTTTTGGATTGGCGTTACATGCGCACTAATTGGCGTACAAGATTTTAGTAGTGCAGGTTTACTATTTGGTATCTGCATGATTGTGATGTTCATCGGACGAGTGAATGTTATGCATTTAAGCACACTTGTAATTATGGGTGTACTTGGTGCGGTGGTATTGCTCGGGCTTTCAGAAAATCGCCAAAATCGTATCGATGAATACGTTCGACAAATTAAAGACATTGAAAGCACTGAGATTCTTCAAGGAGCAGGCTACCAAGCACAGCAAGCGCATATCGCTATAGCTCGAGGAGAACTTCTAGGAGTAGGGATTGGCAAGAGTACACAACGAGATTTCTTACCAGCTCCATACAATGATTTCATTTTTGCCATCATTGCTGAAGAATATGGCCTTTTAGGCGCCATGAGTTTAATACTGTTGTTCACCCTCATTTTATTCAGAGGTATAGCCATTATTGCTAAACGCGCTGAAGACACATTGGGATCGTTATTGGCCGTGGGTTGTACCCTCACATTAGTTTTATACGGTTATGTGAATGCAGGTGTAGCTAGTGGCTTATTGCCTGTAACCGGTTTACCCATGCCTTTTGTGAGCTATGGTGGAACCAATATGCTATTTGCAGGACTGATGGTCGGTATTTTGTTAAATATTTCGAAACACTATCAAGGACGGAGGGAAATTTATTATGGATAAGCCCCGCGTATTGATAGCAGCAGGTGGAACTGGCGGACATGTATACCCCGCCATCGCCATTGCCGATGCATTGAAAGCAGAAAACCCTGATACTGAGATTCTCTTTGTTGGTACCAAAAATCACATGGAATGGAAAGCCGTACCAAAGGCTGGATATGCTATCAAGAATGTTTGGATTAGTGGGTTCCATCGCCGTTTAACGGCTAAAAATCTGTTATTCCCGCTAAAATTGGTAACCAGTATCCTCCAGAGTTTTGGAATAATAAGCCGCTTCAAACCACAAGTTATGGTTTCGTGTGGTGGATATGTTGCAGGGCCTGCAGGTTGGGTAGCAGCTCAAAGAAAGGTATCTGTAGTGATTCAAGAGCAGAATAGTTTTCCAGGAGTTACCAATAGAATGTTAGCTAAATATGCCTCCAAGGTGTATACCGCATTCTCGGATGCTGCAAAGTATTTCCCAGGTGCCAATATCGTGGAGTCTGGAAACCCAACGCGTAACACACTGGTAACAGCCGACAGACAGGTAGGCTTAGAAGCTTTTGATTTTGAGTCAACCAAACCTGTACTCATGGTTATGGGTGGCAGTGGTGGTGCCAAGACTATCAACGAAGCTGTAAAAGAAAATTTAGAAGAGCTAAAAGATATCCAAGTGATATGGCAGTGTGGTAGCCGATATATCGATAGCTTGCTGGACGAAGTGGATCTAGAGAAGTATTCCAATGTTCGCCTCACCGCTTTTATCGACAATATGCCTGAGGCCTATGCAGCTAGTGATTTAGTTGTGAGCCGTGCTGGAGCCAGCTCCTGTTCAGAGTTGATGATTACAGGCAAACCAAGTGTGTTAATCCCGTCTCCAAATGTTGCTGGAGATCACCAAACAATGAATGCCAAATCGATGGTGGATGCAGGAGCTTCTGAACTCATACTTGATAGAGAGGCTAAAACTGCTTTACCCAAACTGGTAAATGATTTACTCAGAAACCAAGACCGATTAAGAGCGATGAATAAAGCAGCATTATCGCTTGCTAAGCCTAATGCCGCTGAACTCATTGCTAAAGATATTTTAGAACTAGCCAAAACCTCGCGTAACTGAACTGATGGAGAATAGAATACAAACACAGCCCGTATTTGGAAGAACCAAGCATATACACATGGTAGGTATAGGTGGTATTGGTATGAGCGGGATGGCTGAAATCTTATTACAAAGAGGTTACAAAGTAACAGGCTCGGATGGTGCGTCTAACGAAACAACCGATCGCTTGAAAGAACTTGGAGCTATTGTTCATCAAGGCCATGCCCCCGAAAATATTGAAGGAGCAGATGTAGTTGTATATACCAGTGCTGTAAATGCTCACGAAAACGAGGAAACTAAAGCGGCTATAGAGCAACGCATCCCTACCATTAAACGAGCTGAGATGTTAGCCGAATTAATGAAGATGAAGTTCGGGATTGGCGTAGCTGGAACGCATGGTAAAACTACCACTACTACTATGATTGGCCATGTTACTCAAGATGGTAACTACGACCCAACCATTATGGTAGGCGGGAAAGTGCATAGCTTCGACAAAACTAATGCCGTGGTAGGCAAAGGTGATGTTATAGTTGTTGAAGCTGATGAATTTGATCGAACATTCCTTCGCCTTACTCCTTCTATTGCTATTATCACCAATATCGAGGCGGAGCATTTAGATATTTACGATGACTTAGACGATGTGAAGCAGGCTTTTATCGACTACGCGAACAAAGTCCCTTTTTATGGTGCCGTGGTTGTATGCCTTGATGACTCAAACGTACGCAGTATACTGCCACAGTTAGAGCGTCGTATCATTTCTTACGGTCTTACTCCGCAAGCTCAGATTCGTGCTGTAGACATACAGATGAATAAGTTTACGAGCACCTTCACCGTAATGAATGACGGTGAGAAACTCGGTGTAATTACCATTAAAGCTCCTGGCGATCATAATGTGAAAAATGCCTTAGCAGCTGTTGCCACAGGTATCGAATTGAACATCGACTTCAAGCTGATTAAAAAAGGCCTCGAACGATATGAAGGCGTATTTAGACGCTTCCAGTTGAAAGCTGAAGAGCAAGGTGTAATCGTGATTGATGATTACGCTCACCACCCAACTGAAGTGCAAGCCACTTTAAGTGCAGCCCATAAAGGCTGGCCTGAACGCAGAATTGTAGCGGTATTTCAACCGCATTTATACTCTCGAACTCAAGAACTCTACAAAGAGTTTGGGCTCTCATTCTTTGATGCGGAAGTGATGGTGGTTACGGATGTATATCCATCTCGCGAAAAACCAATTGAAGGTGTTACAGGGAAATTGATTTCGGATACCGCAGAGCAGTATGGGCACAAGAATGTGGTATATGTTGAGAACAAAGAATTAGTAACCGACACCCTGCGTGAAATTGTACAACCCGGTGATATCATCATCACCATGGGGGCAGGAGATATTTACAAGTTTGGCGAAGCTTTTGTACAAGAGCTCACAACCGGAACTTTTAAACCAAGAAAACCAGAGGATCGCAACGCTGAGTAAAACGGATTCCAATAACGCTCCTAAAAAAGGAAGAATAATTCCTTGGGCCACCACAGTGATGATGGTGCTTGGAATTGCTGTGCTTGCAGCACTCTACTGGAACCGTAATGTAGTGGTAGATAGCGTTTCCTTTGAAGGAAACAATGTGACTTCAGCAGAAGAATTGCTCAGCCAAGCTCAAGTTCCAATGGGAATCAGCCCTGATAGCTTAAACTTGGATGAAATTTCAAACCGAATAGAACAGCTCCATTACGTGAAGCATGTATCACCTTATGTTGAACCAAGCGGTGATCTGAATTTTCATATAACCGAGCGTAAGCCTATTGCCTTGCTCATTGATGGAGACAAAAGAGCATACGTAGATGCTGAAGGAGTTCGACTCCCTTTAGAAGATGGATTTACACATGACTTACCCCTCCTTTATGGATTCATAGCGGAAGTGGGTAGAGATACCTTAAAAAGTACTGCGTTCAAACAGATCAGTAGTTTTCTGATGAACGCTCAGAAAGATCATTTTGGGTGGGCTACGATTAGTGAAGTAGCATATCATCCTGAAGAAGGAGTAGTGGCCCTAAGCCACGAAAACGGAGTTAAACTGGTATTCGGAAATAATGACTTCCAGATTAAACTCGAAAATTGGAAAGCCTTTTATACTGATGTAATCCGAGTAAAGGGGATTGAAAGTATGCAACAGGTAGACCTAAGATTTATAAATCAGGTGGTAACCCGTGAAAGTTAATCACCCAAAAAATGCCTTTAGCAATCAAAAAACACAGCGGTATTTATAATGTCTGAATCAGAAAACATCATGGTAGGTCTCGATATAGGGACCACAAAAATTTGCGCGATCGTTGCTTCTATTGAACACGAAAGGATCAACATCCTGGGGGTGGGGAAAGCACCCAGCGATGGACTTAATCGTGGTGTAGTTGTTAATATCGATAAAACAGTGAACGCCATTAAAGATGCTATTGCTCAAGCTGAGTTAGCATCAGGGATTCAGGTAAACTCTGTGAATGTGGGTATTGCGGGCGATCACATCCGTAGTATGCGCAGTAAAGGTGTGATTACCATCAACAACAAAGACAATGAAATTACCGCACTTGATGTTGAGCGCCTACTTGAGGATTGCCAACGCATCATGCTTCCTACCGATCAGCAAATCTTACACGTAATTCCACAGGAGTTCGTAGTAGATGGGCAAGACGGTATTAGCGATCCTGTAGGTATGAGCGGAATGCGTATGGAGGCAGAAGTACACATAATCACGGGCTTGGTATCTGCGGCTAAAAACATCTATCGCTGTGTGGAAAGAGCAGGCTATCAAGTAGCTGATATAATTCTTGAGCCTCTAGCGTCCTCTTACTCTGTACTAGATGAAGAAGAGAAAGAGGCAGGCGTGGTACTTGTTGATATTGGTGGGGGAACTACTGATGTAGCCATCTTCCAAGACAATACCATCCGTCACACCGCAGTAATTGCCATAGCTGGGCAAAAAGTAACCGACGATATACGACTTGGGCTAAGTGTACTCGACGACCAAGCAGAAACTCTAAAACGTAAGCATGGCGAAAGTTATGCGGATATGATTCAGGAAGACGAAGTGATTACCGTACCGGGTATCGCTGGCCGTCCTCCAAAAGAAATTACCAAAAGCATTTTAGCCAAAATCATTCAAGCTCGAATGGAAGAAATCATGGAAATCGTAGGCATCGAGATTAAACGAAGTGGATACTCGGATGCCTTAAGTGCTGGTGTAGTACTTACAGGTGGCGGTTCTTTGATTAAAAACATCTGTCCATTAGCGAATGAAATATTAGGTATGGATGCCAAGATCGGTATCCCTCTCGGTATAACCGGAGGATTGGTAGAAGAGGTTAATAGCCCCATCTACGCCACAGGTGTAGGTTTGGTTGTTCATGCTTTAAAAACCGGCATGACCACCAACCAAACTATGATGCCTGCATCCCAAAAACCAAGTAAGAATATGGAACAAGTGATGACTAAAATCGCTGACCGTATGAAAAGTTGGTTCAAAGAGCTTTAGAAAACAGCAATCATCTACTAACAAATAGTAATCCAGTAAATAAAAAAATAAACAGGAGTTATCATGGCTAACCATAATACTCGCTTCTTTTTCGACGAACAAAGCCAAGAAAACGCAAAGATCAAAGTGGTCGGCGTTGGCGGTGGCGGCGGAAACGCAATAAACAACATGATTAACATGGGCTTGGATAGTGTAGAGTATATCGCACTTAATACCGATGCTCAAGCACTTAAAAACAGTCACGCCGACATCAAAATCCAGGTAGGTACATCCCTAACCAACGGATTAGGTGCAGGTGCACGCCCTGAAGTAGGACGTGAAGCTGTTGAAGAAAACAGACATGAAATTGAAGAGGCTATTGAAACAGCCGACATGATTTTTGTGACAGCAGGAATGGGTGGTGGTACCGGAACCGGTGGCGCCCCAGTTGTTGCAGGCATGGCTAAACGTAAAGGAATTCTTACTGTGGGTATTATCACTACCCCATTCGATTGCGAAGGTAAGATCCGTAAAAAGTATGCCCTTGAAGGTATTACTGAACTAAAGAAAAACTGTGATACGGTTATCGTTATCCCGAACGAGCGCCTACTTGATATCGCTGACGAAAACACTTCTCTAATGGAAGCTTTCGCCCTTGCCAACGAAGTACTTTACAATGCTACTCGTGGTATCAGCGATTTAATCTTAATGCCTGGTCTTATCAACCTTGACTTTGCAGACGTTCGAACTACTATGACTGATGGTGGCGCTGCAATTATGGGTTCTGCAACAGCAGAAGGTCCAGATCGCGCTGAAATCGCTGCTCGTTCCGCCATAAACTCACCACTACTTGATGGGGTTAGTATCCGCGGAGCACGTAGCGTACTTGTAAACATCTCGGCTGGTGCTGCATTAGGTATGCGTGAAACAACAACCGCTACTAGTATTGTTCAACAAGAAGCTGGCGATGATGCGGAAATCATCTTAGGTACAGTACTTGATGAGACTTTCAGTGATGAAATCAGAGTTACTGTAATCGCTACAGGCTTTGATTTAGCTGAAGATCGTACGAAGGCAAAAGTAGCTCCTAAGTCTGCTCTAAATGCAGCGGCTGAAAATGTAGCTCGTTCTCAAGTAGCAGAACCAACAGGTACACCAAGTAAATTCTCTCGTACATCTGGAGATTTTTATAAAGGTGAAGGAAACCTAAAGAAGTTGGATACTCCTTCTTACCTACGTCGCGACTTAAACGTTCGCCAGGAAGAAGAACCTGAAGTGGAGTCTTCGCACTATGAAGATGCAAGACCTTCACAATCTGAGCCAACTCAAGATACTTCAGCGCGTGATAACATCGCTCCATTCCAAAGTAGAACTGAACGAATCCGTAAGGATGATACCGATCAGCCTGCTTTCTTAAGAAAAATAATGGACTAAGAAACGCGAAAAATATCGCTTTTTGAACGGTACCATGGGATTGGTGTCTTCAATAAGCATTCGATTTACTGGATTATAGTTCCAATCACTCGGTGATTGGCTATAGATTGCTAACAATAAAAGGAGCCTCTGGATAAGAGGTTCCTTTTTTAATTGATGATACCCCTTGTCACTTTCAGCGTATATGAGAAGGCTAAAAATCTATCCTGCCACATCCACCATCCTTAGATGTCTCCTTTCAGTCGACATGACAAAAGGGAGTCGGTAATACATACAGACCATTTAACAATCTGTGTCTTTGTAACTTCGAACGTATGTGAGAAGTCTAAAGATCTATCCTACCACATCCACCATCCTTAGATGTCTCCTTTCAGTCGACATGACAAAAGGAAATGGTTAAAACAGGCATCCCTTCAAACACAGACCTTACTTTGTCACTTCGAACGGATGTGAGAAGTCTAAAGATCTACCTACCACATCCACCATCTCTAGATGTCTCCTTTCAGTCGACATGACAAACAAGGTTTATTTACAACTTCAATTTTATCAACTATACTAAACCCCGATATCCTTAGTATTTTCAAAATGAACTATTACGTTTACATAACAACGAACGCTTCTAAAAGCACACTGTACGTTGGCGTAACTAACAACATCCCTGCAAGGATCCTAGAACATGGGCTTAATGCTGGTAAATCCTTCACCTTCGCTGGCAAGTATCATTGTCATTACCTTATTTATTACGAAGAATTCCAATACATAAACAATGCCATTCAAAGAGAAAAAGAGATCAAAAGATGGCGACGAGAAAAAAAAGAAAATCTTATTGAATCAATGAACCCAGAATGGAGATTCCTGAATGAAGAACTGGGGTTATATCCATTTGATGATTATTCAGATATAAGGAATATTAACTCTCGAAGATAATAATAGCAGATTTGCATTAACATTCATTTTGTTACTTCGAACGGATATGAGAAGGCTAAAAATCTATCCTGCCACATCCACCATCCTTAGATGTCTCCTTTCAGTCGACATGACAAAAGGAAATGGTTAAAACAGGCATCCCTTCAAACACAAACCTCACTTTGTCACTTCGAACGGATGTGAGAAGTCTAAAGAGCTATCCTACCACATCCACCATCTCTAGATGTCTCCTTTCAGTCGACATGACAAAAGGGAGTCGGTAATACATACAGACCAATTAACAATCTGTGTCTTTGTAACTTCCAGCGTATGTGAGAAGGCTATTAGATGATGCTCCAGATTAAACGAGAAGCCATTACAAAGGCAAGTAGAGCGAAGCCCCACTGAAGATAAGTTCTATTTATTTTTTGGTTCCATAATGCCCCTACAAAACCACCACAAAGCCCCCCAATCGACAAGGGTAAAGAAGCTCCGAAATCAACATACCCATACGTTACAGTTGTAATACCCACATCCATTGGTGATAGAAAAGCTAATTGCACCCAGCCTGAACAAACCATAATCACCATAGCCAACTGAGAAACACTTACTGATTTTTTGAAAGGTTGTTTAAAAAATAAGTTCATCATGGGTACCATGATTCCTCCCCCACCAACACCTGCAAGAGCTGCTACAAAACCACCGATACCACCGGTAATAAATGCGGTTTTAAAGCCGATTACACTAAATGTTCTAGAACGCTCATCCGTCTTATCTCTACCTCGCTGAAACAACATAAAGGCTGCATATAGAAGCATACAGCTAAAGAAAATGACGAAAGCCTCACGATTATAATAGGGTGAGGTGATGATTTGTTTACCTAGAAATATCCCAATCATCCCTAATACACCTAAAAACACCCCTTCTTTTAAGTAGAAATTATCTTGGATGTATTGCCTAACTGTACCACCCACCGCAGCCACAAAGGTGCAAAACAACCCAGACCCAATCGTCCATAGCACAGGGTTCTCTACTCCTTGTTCATCAAAAAGGAAATAAAGCACCGGGGTGAAAATTATACCTCCACCTATTCCCAATAAACCAGCTAGTACTCCTGCAAATAATCCAATTAATAACAGTAGCTCGAATTCCATTAAATAGTTATTTCACCTTTTAGATACGTAACGGCTTCGCCTAATATCTCTGTTCGGTCTCCCTTATAACGACATAAAAGATCGCCCCCACGCTTCGAAATCTGGCGAGCTGTTAATTCCGTTTTATCCAAACGCTGTGCCCAATAAGGAGTCAATTTTGTATGAGCAGAACCGGTTACCGGATCTTCGTCAATACCACATTGAGGGGCAAAAAACCGGGATACAAAATCAACCTTATCTCCGGGGGCAGTAACAATTATGCCACGAGCATTCACTTCAGATAGTAGTCTGAAGTTTGGGTTTAATTCAGCTACCGCTTCTTCCGATTCTAATACAACCATATAATCGTCTGTGGCAAAAACTAAATCTGAGCGGACGCCTAATCCTTGAAATAACACCTCTGGTGGTACCACTGCAGGCATATCATCGGTAGGGAAGTCCATTTTCAACTTATCTCCATCTCTTTCTACCATCAGTGTTCCGCTCTTTGTTTCGAAACTCAATGCCTTTTGCTTATAACCTAACTCTTCGAACATGATATGGGCGGTTGCCAACGTTGCATGCCCACATAAATCCACCTCCGTAGCGGGTGTGAACCATCGCAATTCAAAATGATTTTCTCTTTCTACAAAAAAGGCCGTTTCAGAGAGATTATTTTCAGCCGCAATTTGTTGCATCAGCGAATCCGATATCCATTCATCTAATGGACAAACAGCGGCAGGATTACCACTAAACATAGTTGATGTAAATGCATCGGCTTGAAAAAGAGAGAGTTTCATAGAGCAGAAAATTAAGGTTATCTTTAGTGGCTTGAACCTAAGGCAAATTTCTTAAAATTTCTGATGAAGCTTTACCCCGAATCACTTTTAGAAAAACTCGGTTACGAACAATTACGAGAAGAGACTATCTTGTATTCTCAATCTGTTAGAAGCGAGGAGATATTAAGAGAGATTTATCCATCCAATCATCGCCCTACCGTTCATACTCTTCTTGCTCAGACTAACGAAATGATGAGCTTGCTAAGAGATCCAGATCCATTCCCATTAGGTGAGTTACAAGGCTTAAAGACCTATGTTCAAAGAGCCAAGCCTACGGGTAGCATCCTTCCATTACCTGCATTTATTGAGGTTCTAAAACTTATCAGCACTGCACGCTTTGTAAAAAAGTTTATTGAACAGCGAAAGGATAGCGTACCTGAGTTAGCGATAATTGCTCAGAGGCTGATTCCCATGAAGGAACTGGAACAATACATCAAAGGAAAGGTTACCGATACCGGTGAATTAAAAGATGATGCGAGCCCAGAACTCAAATCAATTCGAAGAAAGTTAAACACAAAGAAGAACGACTTAAGATCAACCATCAACCGTTTGATGCGGAAAGCGGTAAAAGATGGAATGTCGTCGGATGAAGGAGCTACCATTCGCAATGGGCGAATGGTAATCCCTGTCCAGGCTGAATATAAAAGACAGATTCAAGGCTTTATTCATGATGTGTCCAGTACTGGGCAAACAGTTTATTTAGAACCTGTTGAAGCGCTACACCTTAATAATGAGATACGTCAGTTTGAAATTGAAGAGCAGCAAGAAATTGAACGTATTCTAAAAGAACTCACCAATCACATTCGGCAGAATGGAGACTACCTCCTTCAAAATGAAGACACCTTAGCACAAATAGATGTAATAGCAGCAAAAGCAAAAGTGTCTATAAAGTTAGATGGTGAGATTCCTATTATATCTCAGAACAATCGCCTCAAACTAAAGAAAGCATTTAACACCAATCTTCTACTTAAAAACTTACAGCTTAAAGAAGAAGAACGAGACGACATCATACCACTGCAGTTAGAATTAAGCCCCGATGAACGGTGTTTAATGATTACAGGACCAAATGCAGGTGGTAAATCGGTTGCCATGAAGACAGTGGGTATTTGTTCATTAATGATCCAATCTGGCTTTGCTATACCCGCTGATCCTACTTCTGAAATACCCATCTTCAACGGCTTATTCATTGATCTTGGAGATGATCAATCGATCGAAAATGATTTAAGTACCTTCTCCTCTCGCCTTAAGTGGATGCAAGAAACATTGGACAACTTTACAATGGGGAGCTTGGTATTAATTGATGAGGCAGCCGCAGGTACCGACCCTGAAGAAGGTGGTGCCTTATTTCAATCCTTTATTGAGCATTTGCTTCGCAATGAGTGCAAGGTGATTGTAACTACTCACCACGGTAGCCTTAAAGTATTTGCCCATGAACATGAAAATGCGGTAAACGGATCGATGGAGTTCGATCAAGCCTCCCTTTCCCCTACCTATAAATTCAAGAAAGGCATTCCAGGAAGCAGTTATGCATTCGAGATTGCCCAAAGAATGAATATCAAAGGGAATGTATTGCAGCGTGCTCGAGTGCTATTGGGTGAATCGAAAGATAAAATGGAATCTTTGATCTCCGAACTGGAGACGAAAACCCAACAAGCAGATGAGTTAAAAGAGAAATTTGAGCAACTCAAATCTAAAGCCGAGACAGATCGCAATCGTTATCTGAATAAGCTTGAGGGGATTAATAAAGAGAAAGAAAAGATTCGCCAAAAAGCACTTACCGAGGCGAAGTCGATCATGGATAGCGCCAACCAAAAGATTGAGAAAGCGGTTGAACAAATCGTTGAAGAGAAGCGCACAAACAAACGCGACCTGAATAATATTCGAAAAGATATAGCGAGCGAACGCGCTCATATTGAAGAGTCGCTCGAGGATATTAAAGAAAAAAGAGAAGCTCGTTTTAAGAAATCGGAAACCCCACCTAAAGTTGGCGACCATGTACGTTTTGTAGATGGCAACACCACCGGTGAACTTGTTGAAATAAATGGTAAGCAAGCCGTAGTTCAGACCGATGGGCTTCGCCTTAAAACGAAATACAAGAACCTCATCAAAGTTGAGGTTCAAAAGAAAAAGCAGAAAAAGAAAGTCCGTACTGCCGTTCTTGAAGGTGACTCTTCATTAAAAGAAGCCATTAAACCTACTTTAGATTTACGTGGTATGAGAGCAGATAAAGCACTCAACGAAGTAATGCTTTACTTAGACCGCGCTGTTTTCAGAGGGATGCATCAAGTGGAAATCATTCACGGTAAAGGTGATGGGATTTTAAAAGACCAAGTTCACAGCTACTTAAATGAGCGCAACGACATCAAGTCTTTTAATTTAGCGAATGAAGATTTTGGTGGCGCTGGATGTACTATTGTGAAGATTAAATAAAAATCGCCATCTACTTTTTAGTAAATGGCGACTATTTCAAAACCAACGAATGCTGGTGAATTAGTTAAAAGCGCCTTCTTCTTCCAAGAACTCAAGCGTCTCTACTCCTCTTCTCAAATGTGGGATTACGATACTACCACCAACAATTAAAGCCACATTCATTGCGTCTGTAATCTCTTCTTTGGTCGACCCAGTTTTTGCACATTGCTCTAAATGATAGTCGATGCAATCATTACAACGCAATACCATTGAAGCCACTAAGCCCAATAATTCTTTTGTTTTTGAATCTAAAGCACCCTCTCTATAGGTGTTCGAATCCATATTGAAGAATCGTTTAATTCCTAAGTGACCCAACTCCATAGTTTTGTCATTTAGCTCTTCTCTTTTTTTTCTGAATTCCTGAAGTCGATTGCTCATAATTCTTTTGGGGATTTATTATTAAGTGGCTATTCTTTTGCCTGAAGTTACGCACCCTTGTGCCCTAGCTCAAGCATCTATAACATGTTCGCAAAAAAGAATTACAAACATAAACTCGTTGTTGTTGGAGACAGCCTTTCTCAAGGCTTTAAGAATGGAGGAATCTATCGTACTGATATCAATTTCCCGTCTTTTTTACACCGTTGTTTTGATCCACTTCCGCCATTTCATCAACCAAGGTTTACGGCTCAAGCTGGAATCCCCATCAACTTAGAGGTAATTCTACGTGGTTTAGCCGATGAATTTGGGTCTGATATTAACTGGATGGAATATCCAGCGGCCGCTACACACACTTTTAAGACTTTAAAACGCATTAAGAAATATTGGGAAGGCGGGCTGAAAGATCTCAGCATAAATCAACCTACGCCTTATCATAATCAGTCTATTTGGGGCTTTGCCATCAATGACTCTTGGATTGTAAACCATAAAAATAGCCAAGAATACATCAATGAAAACAAAGAAAGCTATTCTGTTTTTGGAGTACTACCTGAGCATGCCAAGTATGTAACTTCACAATTGGTGCTCAATCCAACTTTAGGGGAAACCCACTACACGAACACACAACTTGATAACATCGAATTACTACAAGAACAAGGTGGTATCGAAAATTTAATTGTGTGTTTAGGCCATAATAATGCCTTAGGCGCTGTTGTAAACTTAGAATTGAAATGGTCTACCGAAGAAGATTTAGTGGCATTTACACCACATCGGCAGCACTCCATTTATCGCCCCGAACATTTTGAAAAGGAATATCGCCAACTTGCTGAGCGTATTCATAAACTAGGAGTTAAAAGAGTATTCGTTCCTACCATTCCTTATCCAACCATTCCTCCCGTTTGTAGAGGGGTGAATTCGAATCTAAGTTCAGAACGCTTAGGCTATTTCGATTACTATACTCGATTTTGGATATGGGATGAAGACTTCGATCCTGATAGACATCCACATCTTACAAAAGATGAAGCCATACATATTGATTTAACAGTGGATGAATTCAATATGATTATTCGAAAAGTTGCCAAAGAATATGGGTGGCATGTAGTGCCTATAGCTAAAAATGTAGCGCATATGGCTAAGCGCCGTTTAGGGGGTGAAACACTAAGAAGCTATCCAGATGCTTTCATACAAGCACTATTGCGTAATGAAAACACACGTCACCTAGTTAATGATAAAGGCGAAGCTATACTCACTACCGATTTCTTACGTCTTAACGATGAGGGAAAAATATATAAAGGCGGCATCTTCAGTTTAGACGGACTTCACCCTACCACCATTGGTTATGGACTGATGGCCAATGTGTATTACAATGTGATGAAACAAGCCGGGGTTGATTTTACCCATGCACTAGATTGGGATCATATCATTGCTGAAGACACTCTAATTACAAACCCTCCTACTTTACTCTCCGAACTCCGATCAGTCTTAGGCTTCTTAGCGCTCGGTAATCAAGAGCGTTTTTTCAAGCTGGGCAAGAACATTATGGCACAAGCTCTAGAGCTTCTATCGACCGGAACGCAGGACTAATTTTTATTTAGATTTATTCCATATTAGGGTTGACGACCAGTTGAAATACCCTTAACTTAGATTTATTCTAAATTAAGATAACAACTATAATCCCCCTCATGAAGATCTCTAGACTATTATTCATCTCTATTTTATCTATTTCATTTATTTCTTGTGGAATTAGTACTGATAACGATATCGACTTAGATATCCCTGCTGATTACACCTTTACGAGAAACGGTAGCAGCTCTGTTTCTTTCAGTGGTCAAACCACTCGCATCAAAATGGCTACGGAACTTGTAAGCGCAATGATGGCTTTCGATACTTCCACCGAAGAGTCGCTACTTGAAATGTTTCGTAACGAAACCTCACAAGGTGGCGACGCCGACCCATTTGCTGATGCTGAATTAAATGCATCAACTAAAAGCATTAAAAGTAAAGTAGCTGCATCTGCTGATTTCTATTCAGCGAATACTACCGAAAGTGCTGAAATAAAGGCTGACTTCGAAGCATGGATTAGCGCACAAGTGAATGAAGTATTCCCAAACGAAGATTCTTTAGCGAGGCCAGGAGTAGCAGGTCAAATCGCCGATGGTTCTTCTACACGTTATGTAAGTGCCAAAGGCCTTGAGTACAATCAATTAGTTGCAAAGGGACTTATTGGTGCCCTGATGACAGATCAAATGCTTAATAACTACTTATCTGTTTCAGTACTAGATGCAGGAAGTAACCAGCAAGACAATAACAGTGAAGTACTTGTTGATGGCCAAAACTATACCAATATGGAACATAAGTGGGATGAAGCTTATGGTTACCTATTTGGTGCTTCTCAAGACCCAGCTAACCCATTAGCTACTTTAGGAGATGATAACTTCCTAAATAAATACCTCGGTCGTGTAGTTGATAATCCATTGTTCAGCACGGTAGGAGTTGATGTGTATAATGCATTCAAAACGGGTAGAGCAGCAATTGTAGCAAGTGAATATGACATCCGTGATGAGCGAGCGAATATTATTAGAGATCGTATTTCAGCTGTAATTGCCATCCGCGCTATCTATTACTTACAAGCTGGAAAAGATGCACTTTCTGGCACTGAAAAAGACTTTGGTGCTGCATTCCACGATCTATCTGAAGGTTATGGTTTTGTATACAGCTTACAGTTTACTCGTATTCCGGGAACCAACACACCGTTCTTCACTCGCTCTGAAGTAGAAGGATTCTTAAACGATTTAATGGGTGATGGCGAAAATGGGTTATGGGATGTAACTCCTCAAACCCTTGATGATATCTCAGCAAGCATTGCAGCTAAATTCAACTTCAACGTTGAACAAGCAGCAAGCTAAACCATTTAAAATTTAAACAAGCTGGTTGAAATGATTCAGCCAGCTTTTTGTGTTTAATATCCCCCTTATCATGAGAGCATTAACCATACTTTTTTTACTTCTATCAGTACTAACAGTTAGTTGTACAGAAACTGATTTATCTGGACCAAGCAGTAACGACTTCGATCGTCAAGCTATGCTTGAAAACTGGGCTGATAATATCATTATTCCATCTTATGAAGCATTTAGTGGGCATATGGCTACGCTACATGCGGATGCTGAAGCATTCACTACCACTCCCAATCAAACAACCTTAGATCAGCTTCGCAACAGCTGGGAAACGGCTTATTTGAGCTGGCAAAATGTATCCCAATTTGAAATTGGTACTGCTGCACAAATTCGATACCGTGATAACATGAACATTTATCCAGTTAACACTACTGAGTTAGAAAAAAATATTGCCGACGGTTCGTATAACTTGAGTTTACCTGCTGAAAACGATCGCCAAGGTTTTCCTGCTTTAGACTATCTATTGTTTGGCCTTTCAACTAACGACGGTGACATCTTAGATTATTATACCACCCATCAAAATGCCAATGGTTATAAAACTTATTTACTAGCTTTAACTGAACGAATGAAGGGGCTCACAGATACAGTATTAGATAGTTGGGAAACGGGTTATCGCGACGAATTTGTTCAGAACTCAGGAAATGGAGCCAATTCATCCGTAGACATGATGGTAAACGATTATGTGTTCTACTATGAGAAAGTACTTCGTGCTGGTAAAATTGGTATTCCTGCCGGTGTGTTTTCAGGTTCACCACTTCCAACACATGTTGAAGCTTATTACAACCAAGAGCTTTCAAAAGCCTTAGCCCTTGAAGCTATCGATGCGGCACAGGCTTTCTTTAACGGGGAGTACTTTGATGGGAATGGATCGGGTGAGAGTTTAAAAAGCTACCTCGATTTCTTGAATACAATGAAAGAAGGTGCCGATTTAAGTAATCGTATTAACACTCAGTTTGAATCAGCACGTTCACAAGCGAATTCATTAAGCTCAAATTTCAGAGTTCAAATCAATACCGACAACAGTGCTATGCTAAGTACATATGATCAACTACAACGCAACGTGGTATTCTTAAAAGTTGACATGCTCCAAGCACTTAACATTAATGTAGATTATATAGACGCCGACGGCGATTAACATTGAATAGATCCGCTGTAGCTACATATTTTCAACGTACTACTTCTGCTGCTCCACTAGCTGTATTCCGAATTCTCTTTGGAATCATGATGCTGTGGAGCATCATTCGTTTTGCTGCTAATGGCTGGATTCAAAAACTTTATATAGAGCCTACTTATTTCTTCTCCTATTATGGGTTTGAGTGGGTTAAGCCACTAGGCTCATACACTTATCTACTCTTTATACTCTGTGGCCTTTCAACAATTGGTATCACTTTAGGATATCGATACAGAGCTTCGATTCTGCTCTTTTTCCTCAGTTTTACCTACATAGAATTGATGGATAAAACCACCTACTTAAATCACTATTACTTCATCAGTGTTTTAAGCTTTTTAATGATTTGGCTACCGGCTAACGCTCACTTTTCATTAGATGCTAAGCGAATCCCTGAACTCAGGGTTAAGGAAATACCTCAGTGGTGTGTGGATGCCATCAAGCTACTGATTGGTATAGTGTATTTTTACGCAGGTTTGGCTAAGCTCAATTCCGATTGGCTATTTAAAGCCATGCCCCTCCAAATCTGGTTACCAGCTAAGTATGACATCCCTTTATTAGGGTCCCTATTCCAACAAGAATGGACTCATTATGCTTTTAGTTGGGCTGGAGCTTTTTATGATCTCAGCATTCCTTTTCTACTCTTATGGAAACGTACTCGAGCCATTGCATTCCTTTTAGTGATCATCTTTCATGTGCTTACAGGGGTGCTTTTCCCAATAGGTATGTTCCCCTACATCATGATTGCCAGTGCTACGATATTCTTTTCTCCTGAACTCCATGAAAGAGTATTAGCTAAGCTTCGAAAAGGGACATCCTTCTTTATAATCCCTAAGGCGGAACAAGGCACTTATGCATTTTCGAGTGACTTAATGAAAAAAACCAGCCTTGGAGTAGTCTCGGTTTTACTCATTGCTCAGTTACTGATACCATTCCGTTTCCTACTATATCCTGGCAATTTGTATTGGACAGAAGAAGGCTATCGCTTTTCATGGAGGGTGATGCTTATGGAAAAGGCGGGCTATGCAAATTTCAAAGTAGTGGACCCAGAAACGGGCAGACAGTTTTATATAGATAACTCAAGATTCCTCACTTCATTTCAAGAGAAACAAATGGCAACGCAGCCCGATTTTATCCTTGAATATGCGTATTTTCTGGAGGACTATTATAAAAACGAAGGCATCAAAGATCCCCAAATTTATGTTGAAAGCTATGTAGCCCTGAACGGCCGTAGTAGTCAACCTTATGTTGACCCAAATGTGGATCTCACAACCATTGCCCCTTCTTTAAAACACCGAACCTGGATCCTCCCTTTTAATGACTAGATCAATTTTTATCCTATCATTTATACTATTGTGTGGGGTATTCACCGATGTTAATGCACAATACAAGATTACAGGTAAAGTAGTAGCTGGCCAAAGTCTTGAACCCATTAACGATGTAGAAGTTTTCGTCAACGAAACAGGGCGTTCTTACCGAACGAACAAAGAAGGGGTTTATACCATATCGGGACTACCTGATGGCGTTTATACCTTATTCTATTTTGCTCTTGGCTATGCCATTGAAAGCCAGGTAATTCGTGTAGATGGTGTAGATCAGTTTGTAGATATCAAAATGCAGGTGGTATCTGGCACGCTTACAGAAGTTGCTGTAACCAATCAACGAGAAGAGATTTTCACTATTAAGCGATTACGCGAAGTTGAAGGCACGGCCATTTATGCTGGTAAGAAAACAGAAGTAGTGTTACTTGATAAGATGGTTGCTAATACCGCAACCAACAATGCTCGTCAGGTTTTTGCCCAAGTAGCCGGCCTAAATATTTATGAATCTAATGACGCTGGGCTTCAACTTAATATCGGTGGCCGTGGATTAGACCCCAATAGATCTGCTAATTTCAACATTCGCCAAAATGGCTACGATATTAGTGCTGATGTTCTAGGGTACCCCGAAAGTTATTACACCCCTCCTACCGAGGCTCTTAAAGAAATTCAAGTAATTCGAGGAGCAGCATCTCTACAATATGGAACTCAGTTTGGTGGCTTAGTTAACTTCAAAATGAAGACGCCAAATCCGAATGAGAAATTTGAATTCCTATCTCGTCAAACGATGGGATCAAATCAACTTATTACAAACTTCAGTAGCATAAGTGGCACGCATAATAAATTGGGCTACTACAGCTTCTACAATTACAAAACTGGTAATGGCTTCAGGCCGAATTCTGATTATGACTCTCATAATTTTTATACCGTTTTAAATTATGATCTGACACCAAAAACTACGGCTCAATTAGAGTTCACCTACTTCAAATATTTAGCTCAACAACCGGGCGGACTTACAGACGCTCAATTTTATACCGATCCAACCTTCAGCAATCGTGAAAGAAATTGGTTCGAAGTAGATTGGAAGCTGCTAGCATTTAAACTGAATCACAAGTTTAGCTACCAAACAGAGTGGAGTGTAACTGCATTTGGCTTAGATGCTTCACGTAAATCGGTTGGCTTTAGAACAAATAGAGTTTCTCAAACCGACGACCCAACGGCTCCCCGTGATCTTATACTAGGCAACTTCAATAATGGTGGAGTAGAAACTCGATTCTTACATCGCTATAAAATCGGAGATCGAAATTCGGTATTCCTGATTGGTTCTAAGTACTACCAATCTAATAACACTTCCTTTCAAGGCCCAGGTAGTGCCGATAGCGATGCCAATTTTTATCCTGCTACCCAGAGCTATCCTAATTACCCAAACCAGTCTGATTTTGAGTTCCCCAACAAAAACATAGCCGTATTTGGAGAGCATATTTTTTACCTGAGTGATAAGTTTTCCATCACTCCAGGATTTCGATTCGAATACATAAAAACTCAAAGTGCGGGTACTTATAAACGCATCAATTTCGATTTAGCTGGAAACCCAATTCAGAATCAAACTTTCGAAGACAACCGAACTTTCAAAAGAAACTTTCTTCTATTAGGTACAGGTTTCAGTTATCTACCTAATGAACATACTGAGTTCTATGCGAATGTTTCGCAGAATTATCGCTCAGTAACCTTTAATGATATCCGAGTTATTAACCCTACCTATCAAGTGGATCCTAATATTTCTGATGAAAGTGGATACACTACCGATTTCGGAGTTAGAGGTAAAGCCGGTTCAATTTTATCGTACGATCTAAGTGGTTTTGCATTATCCTACAACGACCGATTAGGGGAAGTGCTAAGGGCTGAAACCCGCACTAACGCAAGTGGCGAGCAAGAAGAAACTGGACGAATAGTTCGTTACCGTGGCAACATCGGTCAAGCATTTATGGTGGGATTAGAAAGCCTTATTGACATAAACGTGCTTGAGTTATTCGGTAGCAACCCCAAAGAAGCAAAGCTTACGGTATTTGCAAATACGGCTATTACCAAATCAGAATATCTATCTTCGGAAGTCCCCGGTGTAGAAGGAAATGAAGTTGAATTTATCCCACTCGTAAATTTAAAAACCGGTATCAATGCTGGCTATAAAAACCTGATAGGTTCTTTGCAATATACCTACCTCAGTAAACAATACACCGATGCCTCGAATGCTAGGCAAAACCCTCGCGATAACCAGAGTGGCATACAGGGCGAAATTCCTGCTTATGATATTGTAGATTTGTCGCTTAGTTTTAAGAAGAAGTGGTTTAAAATAGAAAGTGGAATCAATAATCTTTTAGACAAAAGCTACTTTACGCGCCGTGCAACAGGTTATCCAGGACCGGGCATCATTCCTTCCCCTCCACGAACTTACTATGTAACCCTACAACTTCAGCTAAAATAAAAAAGCCCCGAACACGAAAATGCATTCAGGGCTTTGTGGATTGAATACTAATTATTTATCCAATCTTGATGTCCTCTAACAGCTGATTATAGCCGTCTTTTAAATCATCCATTTTATCATTGAACGACTCTTTTACGTCATCCCAATTTTCTTTGCTCGCTTCTTTAAGTTCAGCAAGTTCAGCTTTGAGTTCTTCGCGTTCCTGCTTTAACTCATCCATCGCCTCTTCTGTTTCTTGCTTTACTTCATCGGAAGCATTCTCAATTTTTTCATCAAGCTTCGAGATTTTTTCGTTCAATTCTTTCATCTCATGTTCAGTTTTCTCTACGAATTGATCTTTTTCGGCTTTAAAATCATTTCCGATTGATTCCGCTGTTTGCTCCATTTGGTCTCCAAGCTCTTCAGCTTCTCTCTGTGATTCCTTGGTGCATGAAACAGCTAAAACTGACAATGACAATAATGCTGTGAAAAATAATTTTGAGTACTTCATAATGTTCTGTGTTAATTCTTATTTACTGATTTGTATAAAGCATCTTGTTTATTGTTCCATTCTTTAATTCGTAAATCCTTCATACATACTTCATTTAATTCTGCTACTTTTGGGCTGAAATTTTAAACCCTATTGAATTATGAAAAGATCATTCTTTATTCTTTCCCTGTTATTACTAATGGCATGCTCTAAGTCAGACACCGATTCACTTAGATATGAGCAAGAAGTTCACCTAAAGAATATCAAGCAGCTTACTTTTGGTGGCGACAACGCAGAAGCCTATTGGAGTTACGACAATACTAAGCTCGTATTTCAATCTAACAATCCTGCTTGGGGCACCGAATGTGATCAAATCTACTATATGGATGCAGAGGAACAAGAGCCAGGGTTCGAAGCACCTATAATTAGTACTGGTCTTGGCCGAACTACTTGTTCCTATTTTTTACCTGATGAGACCATCGTTTATGGCTCTACGCATTTAGCTGATATTGCCTGCCCAGAAGTTCCAGAACGTGGACCGGGTGGTGCTTATGTGTGGCCTATCTATGAAGGGTATGACATTTTTAGAGCCAACTTAGATGGTGAAATCATTGATACTCTCACTACTACACCTGGTTACGATGCAGAGGCTACGGTATCACCAGATGGTTCAAAAATTGTATTCACATCCATGCGAACAGGCGACTTAGAACTTTTCATAATGGATGTAGACGGATCTAATGTTACTCAAATAACCGATGAGCTAGGATATGATGGAGGTGCATTTTTCTCCCCTGATGGAAAACAACTCATCTTCAGAGCGTCTCGCCCTAAAACCGATGAGGAGATTGAGAAATACACCTCATTACTTGCCGAAGGCTTAGTAGAGCCTACTGATATGGAACTCTTTATCGTAAACGTTGACGGTACAGGCATGAAGCAAATAACCGACTTAGGAAATGCTAACTGGGCTCCTTACTTCCACCCTTCTGGGGAAAAGATCATATTTTCATCCAACCACAATTCTACGCGTGGCTTCCCATTTAACTTGTTCATGATTAATCCTGATGGCACTGGTCTTGAACAAATCACCTTTGATGACACTTTTGACTCGTTCCCAATGTTCTCGCATGATGGCAAGAAGCTAGTTTTTTCTTCCAATCGTAATAATGGTGGCACTAGAGCAACCAATATATTTATAGCCGATTGGGTACACTAATCTTAGAGCAAAGGCGACATTTAGTCGCCTTTTTTATTGCACCTCATGCTTTTTAACAAGCGTAAGCAATTCCCTGATTTCAGAGGTCTTCATGTAGCCGGCATATCGATACAGTAGTTCAAACTTTGCATTCAATATTAAAAAAGTAGGATAACTCAGTTCCCCATTTTCAGTAGCTAACAAAGCAGCTAATTCATGGGTGCCTGTGTTCGGCCCAGTAGGTTTATACTCATATACCTGACCTAAAAACGTAACAGGCTTCTTATTCTCCCAATCAAACTCGATGAAGTAGAAATCTTTATTCAGTGAGGCTATTATATCATTCTGCTCAAAAGCCGTGTGCTTAACTCTTTTGCAATACATGCACCAATCGGCTGTTAGAAAAACCAATACTGGGCGGTTTTCTTGCGCTTGAAGTGTAGGCAATTCTTCAAAAGTCACTTTCTTCAACTCCTGTGCATTTAAGTTCTGCACACTGAAGAACAGCACTATAACGGTGAGTGATATGCTTTTAAATGTCCACATTACCTAAACTCGTATCTAATGCCCAAAAACATTCTTGTGCCTTGGTTAGGCGCAAAAACGTAACTCGGATCAAAAGTGAGAGCATGTGGGTTATTTGCCGTTGCAACGGGTTCTCCATTACCATCAAATGTTACATTTTTATCAAATGGGTCGTGTGAACGGGCTATGCTATTTGCCGGAGGGGTGAAATTCAATAGGTTTTTAACTCCCGCATATACTTCAAATGGACTGGAAGATCGGTTCCAAGTAAACTGAATGTTTTGAATACTCCACCAAGGGGAAGTGTCTGGTCTCGGATCTTGCTCATTTAGCACTGGCAACTTCATCGGTCCATATACATTACCTGTATAATCTATTTTCAAGCCTAATGACTTGACCGGGTAAGTAACAGCCCATGTACCTGTCCAACGCTCTGTTAACAATGGCCGTGTTTTACGATTCACTCCTGAATCATTTTTCTCAACAGTATGCACATCAATAAAGGAAGCACCTCCCATCACCTTGAAGCCATTTTCAAATTCAAGGTTTACATTCAGTGCAGCTCCTTGAGTCACGCCATGGCCTTCCAAGTTATCATATACTATTTGATTAGAGTTACTCTCGTAATCTGGAAGTATTTGGTTGGTGAAGTAAGTATACCAGATGGTTCCATCAATACCCGCATAAAAGCCTTCTGAGCCAAAGATCTTATGCTCGTAATTAAGGTTCACATTATAGCTTTGTTCAGGTTTTAACTCCTCTTCTATTACAACCTCACGGGCTCCTGTTAATGAAGCATGCTCTTCTGTAAACAAATTCACTACTCTAAATCCAGTACCGGCATTCAGGCGTAGAATATTTTTATCGTTCAGACTTACTTTGTATGCAAATCGAGGAGTCCAAATATTGCCATGTACAGTGTTATAATCATATCGTAATCCCAGCAACACATTTGTGGCTTCATTCACACTAATATCATCCTGAATAAATATACCAGGCAACCACACTACATCTGGATTATTTAAGTTCGCATTCTCACTATCTGCAGTAGCCGGGGTATTATCATCGTAATAGGTGTATCTAAGCGCTGCTCCTACCAATAAACTATGCTTATCCACTTCAGTATCCCACGTTAACTGACCGAATCCGATGTTTTGTTGTGCCATGTATGGTAAATCCCCGTAATAAGAATCTTGGTCGTGGGAGTTATAGGAAAAGGAGAAAAGAAGTTTTTCATAGGTAGGCAGTTGGTAGTTTCCTATTACTTCCCAGCGCTTGGTGTAGATACTTTCGCCATACACCTCATCTCCCCCTCGGTGAGATTTATTCCAACCCATTTCACCACCCCATCTATCTTCATATAAGACTCTTAATGCGATGCTGAAAAGTCTATTCTCTTTTCGATGAAACGACCATTTCTGAAAAATAGATGCTCTTTTCTGAAGGGTTACATCTGTGAAGTTATCATTGTTCTGATCGATTGTGTTGCTGTAATTGAACACATTCACCCCAGTAAGTATATCAAAAGCATTTTTTTTACTGAAGCGAGCACCCAAATCAATGTTATACTCATTCCACGATGTTGCCATCCCTTCAGCCATAAATTTGGGGGCATTAACAGGTTTTTTTGTGATTACATTAATCAAACCACCCACCGCTTCTGATCCATATAAAGATGAGGCTGGACCTTTCACAATTTCTATTCTCTCTATCATAGAGTTAGGTATACCTGACAATCCATACACCGTACTTAATCCACTCACGATGGGCATTCCATCAATCAAAATCATAGTATATGGGCCTTCTAAACCATTGATGTGAATATCACCCGTGTTACACACATTGCAGTTCAATTGAGGGCGCACCCCGTTCACATTTTGCATCGCATCATATAACGATGGCGTAGGGTTCATCTTGAAAAACTTGGGAGTATAAAGTTCGACGGGCACCGGACTTTTTGCTCTCGTTATCTCTTTTAAAGTCCCTGTAACTACAATTTCCTCACCTTGAATGGAAGCACTCTCTATTTCAAAGTTTAAAGTAGTAACATCTCCTCCCTTCAGCTCTACTCTTTGCTCTATGGTTCGATATCCGACATAGGATACTTTGATGAGATACTTGCCAGGCTTAATGCCCTTAACTAAATATTCCCCCTGCGAATCTGTGATAGCGCCTTTGTCGGCACCAAGTACATACACATTCACAAATTCAATGGGCTCTCCTTGTGAAGTAACCTTGCCTTTAATAGTGGCTTGTTGGGCAAAAACGGATATTGACTGACTGAATAGTATAAAAAGGAATAGAATCTTGACTCGCATAGTTATATATCTAATTTAAAATTTAGACATGACTAAACTATGAATTATACAAACCAAATAAAACCGATTTTCACATATATAAAAAAAGCCCAAATTGAATCAACTTGGGCTTGTGAAATCGTTATTCGAAAGTGTATTAGAACTTACTCAACCTCTTCTACTAAGTACACATCTTTGGCAACACCATTACCAATAGTGGTTTCTTTGCCTTCTAGCAGAATTTTAACGGGACCATTAAAAGGGGCTTTATCAATCACCTTGAGCTTTACTCCGGGGATAATCCCCGTTTTCTCTAAATATCGAAGCAGTTCCGGATCTTGATCTTTTACTCTTCCGATTAGGTACGGCTCATTTAACTCGGCATCTGTGATAGCCAATGATGCCATCTCAGGTACTACACCATCTTTAGTTGGAATCGGATCTCCATGCGGATCGTGCGTAGGGTGATTTAGTAGTTCAGCAATTTTATCTTCGAACTGTTCTGAGATATGATGCTCTAAGTTCTCTGCTTCATCGTGTACTTCATCCCACGAGTAGCCCATCACTTCTTTGAGGTATAGCTCCAACAAGCGATGATGTCGAATCACTTCTAAAGCAATCTTCTCTCCCGCTTTTGTGAGTTCAGCTCCGCGGTACGATTTATGATTGATAAGCTTAAGCTTTGATAATTTCTTAAGCATATTAGTAACCGAAGCAGACGACACCGAAAGTGCTTCTGCTATGTTATTGGTGGAGGCTCCATTGCCTTCCGTTTGAAGCACATAAATGGCTTTCAAATAATCTTCTACAGATTGGCTTAAGCTCATTCCTGATCTACGTCTAACTTAATTCCTTGTTGGTTCAGGTAATCCATAAATGAAATTTTCCCAAACTTATCTTCTCCGATGTAATCCATCATTGGGATGAAAACATCAGTAGGTAAAAACCCTGGTTGTGCACCAATCACTTCTCCTTTGTCATCAATAAAATAATGCGTTGGAAATGATTTGAGCTGAAAATACTGAGCGAGCTGCCAAGATTTATAGGTCTTCCCATTAAAAACTACTTCTTCTTCCGATTCGGCATTTATTTGCACCGGAATAAAGTTAGAATCTAAACTCTTTTGAACAGTGTCTTGAGAGTAAGTTTCTTTCCTCATTTTTCGGCAGTAGGTACACCAATCGGCATAACCGAAAATGAGTACTTTTTTGCCCGTTTCCTTGGCTTTCTTTTGTGCCTCTTCTAACGATTGCCACTCTACACCAGAGTTATGTTCTGGATTTTGAGCAAAAGCTGTGCTACCCATAAGTAGCGTAAATAAAACAAGTAGTGAAATTTGAATTCTTTTCATGGCTGAATATACGAAAACTATTGATTTGCGGAGGTATCAGCTTTGATAACAACAAGGGTCATGTCATCGTGCTGCTTCGCTACTCCCTTAAACTCTGTAACGTCTTGTATTATTATATCTAGAATAGTGCTTGAGTTCTTTTTTCTAACTTTTCTCACCAATTCTTCAAGTCCTTCTTCACCATAAAATTGATTACTGATATTGAGCATTTCTGTAATTCCATCAGTATAGAGCACTAATACATCGCCTTCTTCAAGTTTAAGTTCACTTTCAATGGTGCCTCGAATAAATGATTGCCCTTTAGCAACTCCAATCCCAATCCCTTTGGTTTGAAGCCATTGAGAAGTACCGTCAGCCTTCATCAACAACATTGGATTGTGGCCTGCACGAGCAAAAGTAAATATGCGTTTATCGGCTTCTAGCACACCGTAAATCATGCTTATAAATGTTCCCCGAGTGGCGTTCTCATTGAACAGTCGATTTAACTGATTCAATAACTCCAATGGCGAAAGTATTAATGGGCTTAAACTGTGCAGCACCCCTTTCACAAAAGTCATATAGAAAGCTGCTTGAATTCCTTTCCCACTTACATCTCCAATTGCCAGTGCTGTGCGGTTTTCACCCAACGAGATCATATCATAATAATCCCCACCTGTTTCCTGTGCTGGAATACAACAGCCTGCCATATCAATACCCGGCAAGCTTTTCATTTGAGTAGGCAAAAATGTTTTTTGAACCTTCTGTGCGATATCTAACTCTTGCTGAACACGCTGTTCTTTCGCTTGTACTTCGATATACTCAGGCACATAATCCGGTAGTTCTTTCCGTTCACTACCTCTTTTTATGAATAGAATTCCTGATGCAGCAAATACCGTGAGAAGGGTAATGAATAAATGAAATGAGTTAGCATCCGGCGACTGATCTATAATCCAGCCATTTTTTGTAGTTACAAAACCAAAGAACACAAAAAAGCCCAGTAGGATAGTTACAAAATCGTAGCGCAAATAGAGCAATCCAAAGAAAGCACCGAGTAAAGCATTCAGTATAAATGTTTGGGTTGAATCAGTGAGGTCAATACGAAGCACTTCATCTAGCACAAGACCAAAAATGATGGCACTTATAATCGGAATGAGCCATTTTTTCTGGGTAAGCGCGATTACTTGATTGGAAAAAATCATGTAAACGATGATTACCACTAGCAAACTGATAAGCAGGTTGTAAACCAAATTCGCTACTGATGAAAACACAAAATCATGACTAATGAAGGTTGCCCAACCCTCAAAAAATAGGTCTGGTAATAAGCGAATCAGTAACACCCAAAGACCTGCCAAAGATGCTCCAATACACAGCGCGTATACCAGCGACCAGCCCACAGGTTTGTTATTAAATAACCCTCTTCGAAGTAAATCCCATGACTTGAGTTTTTCTGGCCAATACTGCCTACAAATAGAATCACTCACCGCCGTAAGTACAAAAAAGCCAATGGCACTTATCGCTCCAACAATGCCAAGCACGAACAATTGGTCGAAGAGCATTGCGGTATCAAAATCATTATTACTTACTGAAATACTCGGCCAGATATTGAGAGCCAGATAAACGGGAAGTAGTAGTCCTGCGAGAATTGCTATGATAAATGCGGGTTTGGTATCAATAGCGCCGGCCTTAATACGGAGGTAGAAAACGGTGAGCACCCAAAGTCCAAAGAACAAGATGAGTGCTAGAAACAACGTCTCCTTAATTTGGAAATCCTTCTTTTTAGCTACAGCACCTTCATCAATGGTAGCTTCCATTTTCTTGAGTATACCTGCAGGCAGAATCTCCGTGATCAGCGTAGGTTGCTGGCCAATAATATCTGTATCCGTTTTCCAGAATAACCGTGCATAACGCAATCCACCTTCCTCCACATACTCTAAGCTATCCGCCTCGAAATCAAATGCATTCCACATACTTTCATTGAGGTAGAAACGTGCCATATCCCAAACATAGCGTTCATTCACCACGCTGCGAGCTGAAGCACTTCGTTGAATCCCTAATTCATTTACGATCTTCTGTATATTGAAATAGGTTCTAGCTTGATTCCCTGAATTTTGAAACTCAATGAGCTCAGCAATAAGCGAGTCTACTAACGTCTCGTTATACCCAGAATTACCGATACCGAATACTTTTTTAATAAGCTCTTTATTGAATGGATTCGAAGCTTTTAGAACTTCACTAGGCGTATCAATGCCAAATAGTTCTCCTTTTAAGCTTAATGAATATGCTTGAGCAAGGGCTGGGTTAAACCGACTCGATTCGGGCACTTCCCGTACTTTCCAAAAGTAGAAAGGGAATGCTTTGTTATCCTCCGATTGTGCATTCTCAATAAAAGAGCGAGTGCCTTCTTTTTGTTGAACCGAACGGATAAGATTAGAGAAACTGCTGATATCGGCTTCTTTACGACCTTGTGTAGGTAGTAAATTCCATGCTTGAAGAATAGAATCTCCTTTTGCTACGGCCTCTTCTCTTGTTAACTCGAGTCGAGCTATACTTAATGGTTCGAGGTTCGGTAAATCGTAGAAAAACCAAAACAGGCCTACTATCCCCAGAACAATGATTAATAAATCCCTAAAGCGTTTAAAAGTATTTAAAAACATGGGGTGCTATACGGAAATTCTTTAGATGGTTGCACTAATATGCTTAGATTCATCCGATTTATAAAACCTAATTCGTTGTCTTTTTATGTGTTTGATCGCTCTGTCATATAATACTCATCCTCGCTATAAGCTCATACTAGCGACTAATAGAGATGAGTTTTATGAGCGGCCAACTCGCGAGGCTCAATTTTGGCGCGAAGAAGGATACCCTGATATCTTTGCGGGCAAGGATCTTAAAGGGAAGGGCACTTGGTTAGGCGTACACCGAGGTGGCAAGTGGGGTGCTCTCACAAATTACCGCGACCCCGCTTTAGAAAAATCAGAAGCACCTACCCGGGGCGATTTAGTACTTAACTATTTAAAAAGTGATTTAACTGCCCAAGCGTACCTGCATCAACTGAAAGGTTCTGCTTCAGATTACAATGGCTTCAATTTACTACTTGGGGACGAAGACGGTATCTATCATTTCTCCAATATCAACGAGGAAATAACCGCACTAGAACCCGGTATTCATGGCTTGAGTAATGCCTTGTTAAATACCCCTTGGCCTAAATTAGAACGTGCCAAACTCGATTTAGCTACTATTACTAACGAAGCGAATTTCGATCATGAGTTACTATTCAAGCTGTTACATAACGATCGTAGAGCCGACGACAAAGCGCTTCCTACAACCGGCATTCCTTTAAAATGGGAGAAAGCTATTTCTTCCATCTTCATTAAAACGGATACCTATGGCACGCGCTGTTCATCCATTTTACTTATTGATTATCAAGGGGGTGCAAAATTTATTGAACGCCGTTTCGAAGCTAAAACGGGAGAAATTCGTGATGAACATGCTTTTGAACTGGTTTTTAGTTAAAAAACCACGTTTATTCAGACCTATTTTGCGTTACGATATTTAACGTTGTGTTAACCATTTTAAAATCAAGATGACCTACAAATACGATAAACCGTCTCTTTTTCAGGCATTTATTCCAATCATATTTCTAATTGTCGCTCTATTTATCAATGTTCGAATTTTCGGCGATGCCTCTCTAGATGGCTCTAATCAAATTATTCTAATGCTCTCTGCCGCTGTTGCTGCACTAGTAGCTATGAAACTGGGTATTAACTGGGCTGAAATTCGAGCCGGTATTGTTGATAGTATCAGTTCAGCGATGTCATCAATGATTATTCTTTTATTGATTGGTACACTTGCGGGAACATGGCTTTTAAGTGGAATTGTACCTGCAATGATTTACTACGGGCTTCAAATTCTGAACCCCACCATATTCCTAGTGGCAGCCTGTATAGTGTGTGCTATTGTTTCGGTAGCAACGGGTTCATCATGGACTACTTCAGCTACTGTGGGTATTGCTCTTGTAGGTATTGGTAAAGCCTTGGGGCTTCCGGCAGGCATGATTGCTGGAGCTATTATTTCAGGTGCTTACTTCGGTGATAAAATGTCGCCATTAAGCGATACTACCAACTTAGCCCCTGCAATGGCTGGTACAGATCTCTTTACACATATTCGTTATATGGCATATACAACGGTGCCGTCTATTCTTATATCCATCTGTATTTTCTTAGTGCTTGGTTTTGTGAAGGGTGAAAATTCAGAGATTGCTGAAACGCAGGTTATTCTGGATGCTATTGCAAGTAAGTTTGATATCAATCCCTTTTTATTCATTGTTCCAGTGATCATGGTAATTCTTATTTCTAAGAAGATGCCCGCTATCCCTGCTATTACCATTGGTGCATTAATGGGTGCTATTTTTGCCGTGATTTTTCAGCCTGAATTAGTGTATGCTGTTGCGGAATTCGGAGAGTCTAATTGGGAAAAAGCCTACGTAGGCGTTATGACTTCCATGTATGGATCCATTAGCATTGAAACGGGTAACGACATAGTTGACGAGCTTCTTACTTCTGGTGGAATGTATGGCATGTTAGGCACGGTTTGGCTCATTTTATCAGCGATGATATTTGGTGGTGTGATGGAAAAAAGCGGTATGCTGAAACGAATCGCTGAAAGTGTGATTAGTGGTATTAATTCTGCGGGTGCACTTGTGGCATCAACAGTGGGAACTTGTGTGTTCTTTAACATCACTGCTTCTGATCAATATCTAGCCATCGTAGTTCCTGGTCGTATGTATTCAGATATTTATAAAGAAAAAGGCTTAGCTCCTGAGAACTTGAGCCGTACCTTAGAAGATTCGGGAACTGTTACCTCGGCACTAATTCCGTGGAATACCTGTGGTGCCTTCCATGCAAATGTACTCGGAGTTAGCACCTTCACCTATCTCCCATTCGCGTTCTTCAATATGATTAGTCCATTTATGACCATCATATTTGCAGTGTTCAAGATTAAATTCAGAATGCTTAAAGACGCTAAAGTACAAACAGCTTAATAATTCGTGTATATAAACCAGAGAATCTCATCCATTTGTGATTGAACTTCTCTGGTTGGTATCACATAGTTGTTGTTCATAAAACTGAACAGAAGCTTCTTACCCGACCGGGTGAACATATAGCCACTTAAGCAATGGTTGTTACTTAAGGTGCCTGTCTTAGCATATACATAAGGAGCTCCACCATCCTTATTAGCATACAATCTACGAATGGTTCCCTTTTCACCCCCTTGAGGCAAGGCGTCTAGTAGTTGTGCTTCATTTACTTGATCATCAATTTTTTGAAGCAAAGCAATCATACTTCGCGGAGTAAATAAGTTATACCGGGATAACCCAGAGCCATCTCTCCAATTCGCCTCATCTGGCAAATCATTCAAAAAGTTTTCTTTCACATATTGAATTCCTGCTCGGCTATTCAAATCCTCTCCGATCTCGTTTGAAACCATTAGCATAATCTGCTCAGCTAAAAAATTATCACTCGGCTGAAGCATTTTTTTATACAACGAATCCGCCTCCATACTATAGATCGTTTCATGGTTTGACGAAATCTGAGCATCGGGCAAATACCCCACTGGTTTATTCAATGTATCGGCCAAGAGTTCTAGAATAAGGTCTGGGGTATAATGAAAGGGTTTGTCTGTCTCTGTTCGGGTAGTATCGGAGGTATAGGCATATTCAAAGTTATTCCCTACTCGCTCTCTGCTAAGTGCTAACCTCCCTTCATCACTTAATACCCCTTCATTGATGTACTTATTAAATATTTTCGGGTTGATGAGATATTCCCCATTCTCTTGAGCAATGTGTCTTTTCTCAATAGTCTCGATGGTAACACGGGCTATATTTCCATAGATGGGTAAGGGACTTTTCTCTGCCGAGTAATAGGAATTATAATCAGCCCATGACCAACCTGGACCGAGGTTCTCATCATCGAAATTGCTATCTGAGAAAAATAACTCTCCGTCAAAGGAAGTCAGGAGGTTGTATACATCATCGGTCCCAAAATCAGGATGTAGAAATGATGGATCGCCCGTTCCCCAAAAAATCAGCGAATCACCTCGAATCTCATACTTTAAAGCGGGTATTCGATCACCAAGTACATTTAAACCCGCATAATATGTGAACAATTTAGTATTGGAAGCAGGAATCAAATACTTGTTTTCATTTACTGCATAAATGGTTGAATCGCCTTCAGGGTCGAATAGCATAAACCCTGTTATCGTTTTTTTAAAGGTGTCAGATTGAGTGAAAATCTGTTTGAGCTGTTCCGTGTTGGTCACAGCTTTTTCCCTTCCAACAGGTTGCTCTACATCCATAATCGTTTCCGTTGATGTACACCCAAGCACTAATAGTATCAATAGAACTACGTAATTCTTCATAACAGCCTTCTACACAATGATTTAAAATGACGAGTTACAATAATTCATATCCACCAAAAATTCCATTCATATTCGGATTCTAATCTCTTTCGAAGCGATGTACTTATAAACTTTTTACAGGCAGAATTTTGAAATGCTAGCTGAACTAGAGACTTTACCGAACATTTCCAATAATAAAGCAATTAACTATGAATAAACTATTCAAGGTACTGGGTACGTGCCTGATGTTGGGATTTATCTGGAGTACATCCCCATTAATGGCCCAAAATACGTACAGTGATTATAGTACACTCACTAAGCGGTTGAAAGACCTTAACAACAAACATAAAAACTTAACCGAGCTCACATCTCTTACTAAAACCATTGGTGGCAATGATGTATGGTTATTAACCATTGGCTCAGGCGACTTAAAAAACAATCCTGCTGTTGCGGTGATTGGTGGTGCTAAAGCTTCTCATATTGTAGGTAGTGAAATCACCTTAGAGTTTGCTGAAAAGCTTCTTGCCAATGCGAATTCTGCCGAAACGAAAGAACTGTTAGCAAGCACCACTTTTTATGTAGTGCCTCGCCTTAATCCTGATGCGACTGAATTCTACTTTGCAAACCTAAAGCAGCAAAGAGATGGCAATATGCGCTCTACTGATGCCGACCGCGATGGATATTTTGATGAAGACGGTTTTGAAGACCTCAACAAAGATGGCTTCATTACTATGATGCGTGTTGAAAACCCAACGGGGGAATGGAAGGCACTTGATGAAGACCCACGTGTGATGGTAAAAGCAAATGGTAAGAAAGGGGAATCAGGTAAATACCTTTTATTTACTGAAGGAAGAGATAATGATAACGACGGTGCTTTTAATGAAGACGGTGAAGGTGGTGTGAATATCAACCAGAACTTCAGTTTCCAATTCCCATACTTCAAGCCTGGTTCTAGTGAAAACCCAGTTTCTGAAAAAGAAACTATGGGACTTCTCGATTTCTTATTTGAAGATGCTCGCAATACTTTTGCAGTTATTAGTTTTGGACCTGAGAACAACCTCTCAAGCCCACTAAGCTTTAACCGTTCTGCTTCATCAAAAAGAGTGGTAGCTGGATGGTATTCCGAAGATATCGATGTAAATAAACTTATCTCAGAGTTATATAACGACACGGTTGATATGGGGAAAGCTCCATCGGGTGCACCACAACAAGGTGACTTATTTCAGTGGGTATATTACCACTATGGTCGTTTCAGCTTCAGTACACCAGCATGGTGGACACCAGAAGTTACCGATGAAAATGACAAAGCTAAAAAATTCACTAATGCTGACGCTAAGTTTTTAGCGTGGGCGGATGCCAACAATCAAGATGTATTTGTTGAATGGACTGAGATTAACCATCCAGACTTCCCAGGCAAGAAAGTTGAAGTAGGTGGTATCAAGCCGTACAGCAAGCTGAATCCTCCATACAGCGAGGTTGAGGAATTAGCCACCAAACACACTGATTTCATCCTTGAAGTAGCTAAGCGAGCTCCAAAGGTTGAGCTTGTTAACTTCAAAACAGAAAGTGTAGGTAAGAACCTTACACGTGTAACTGTAGATGTTTATAACAGCGGAGTGCTTCCAACAGCCTCACGTTTAGGCCAACGTACTAACTGGGCACGAAGTGTAATCACGAAAATTGACTTAGCTAACGGCATGAGCTTAATCAGTGGACCGAAGCAAGGCTTTGAGCGTGCAATTCCAGGCGACGGATTTGTAAGCAAATCTTGGCTAATTCAAGGTTCTGGCAAAATCACGATTACCGCTGGTTCTCCGATGGCCGGTTTCGCAATCAAAGAACAAACCATTAAGTAATAGCATCATGAAGAATATTAAAACTACCCTACTTACTGCTTTTGTCTTTGTATTGATGTTGACCTCAGGGTCGGCAAAAGCGCAATTAACCGATGGTGTATTCAGAGCCGCTGGTACTCCTGAAAACCCAAAAGTTGAAGCAACTTGGAATCACTACTACAACTACAAAGGTATTAGTGAATTAACCGAGCGTATTGCGAAAGCACATCCGAAATTAGCAAAGCGTACTTCTATTGGTAAATCTTATGAAGGCCGTGACATTTGGATGCTAACCGTTTCTAACTTCGAAAACGGCAATCCAGATCGCAAACCTGCTATTTATATCGATGGAAACATTCATTCGAATGAGATTCAGGGAACGGAGATGTCGCTGTATACCGCTTGGTATCTAACAGAGTCGTTCGGCGATGTGGAGTTCATTACAGAATTACTGAATGATAAGACCTTCTACATTGTGCCTACCATCAACCCAGATGCACGTGAGCACTTTATGACCAAAGCGAATACCGCTAGTTCACCACGTTCTGGTTTAAAACCTATTGATAACGATGGTGATGGCCTTATCGACGAAGATCCTATGGATGACTTAAATGGCGACGGTCATATTACCATGATGCGCCGCAAGAGTGATCGAGGAACCTTCCGTGAAGACCCAACTTATCCAAACCGCATGATTCGTGTACCACGTGATGAGTACGGTGATTACGAGATGTTAGGTTACGAAGGCTTAGATAACGATGGTGATGGCCGTATTAACGAAGATCGCGAGGGCTATTACGATCCTAACCGTGATTGGGGATGGAACTGGCAGCCTGATTACATCCAAGGTGGCGCACACAAGTATCCATTCTCATTACCAGAAACTCGCGCTGTTAAAGACTTCGTGATGACTCGCCCTAATATTGCCGCTGCACAAAGTTATCATAACTCTGGTGGTATGTTATTACGTGGCCCTGGTGTAGCTGAAGATATCCGTACTTACAATCGCCAAGATGTTCAAGTATATGATATGCTCGGCCGAATGGGAGAGCGCCTTATTCCTGGTTATCGCTACTTAGTAGTGTACGATGATCTATATGATGTATTTGGTGGAGAGCTGGATTGGTTCTATGGTGTTCGTGGAGTATTCACCTTCTCGAACGAGCTTTGGACTAGCTACCAAATGTTCCAAACTAACGACCGTAAGCCTACCGATTCATACGAATTCGACAAGTACTTATTATTTGGTGATGCTACTGTAAAGTGGGAGCCATATGATCATCCTCAGTACGGCAAGATTGAAATTGGCGGATTCAAGAAAAACTTTGGGCGTGCTCATCCAGGCTTTTTGCTAGAGCAAGATGCACATCGTAACATGGCATTTACTATTTACCATGCTTATCACACTCCAAAACTAGAAATCGACGAGATTACAGAAAAGAACTTAGGTGGTGGCTTAAAAGAAGTAACTGCTGTAGTAACTAACACTCGTTTGATGCCAACGCATGCAAGTATTGATGTAAATAATAAAATCATGCCTCCGAATATCATCAGCATCGAAGGTGCTACTGTTGAAGCGGGTATGATTGTGAATAACAGAGATCTGAATCAAACTACGGAACAGAAGAATCGCCCAGACCGCATTGAGGTGAACAATATTCCTGGAATGAGTTCAGTAACAGTACGTTGGATTATCAGCAAGGGTAATAACTATACCATCAAAGTTGATAGCCAAAAAGGTGGTGTAGTTACTCGTAAGAAGTAAGCATACATTACTTATTGAAACTAAAAAGGCTCGCAACCATTTGGTAACGAGCCTTTTTTATATCTGTGAATTGAATTGATTTAATCTAAACGCTTTAATGCCGTTTCAATGCGTTCCATTACTTCTTCCTTACCAAGTAGCTCAAGCGATTCAAATAGATCTGGACCGAAGCCTTGACCTGTAACGGCAATACGTAATGGCATCATCAGCTTTCCGAAACCTACTTCATGCTCTTCAATAGTTTCTTCAAGCTTAGACTTTAATATAGCTGCTTTGAATTCCTCTTCTGAAAGCGCATCTACTTTTTCCGTCCACGCTTTCACTAAGCCTGCGCTATCGTCCTTCCATTTCTTAACGGCTTTTTCATCATACTCTTTTGGAGCTTCGAAGAAGAACGAGCCCATAGAAACGAATTCATCAATTTTGGATACACGTTCGTGAAGTAGTTTAACCACTGTATTGAGGTACGCATCACTTTTAGTATCAAAGCCCATTTCTTCTGCAAGCACTTTTACACGTGGCTGTAACTCCTCAACGGAAGTCTCACGGATATAATGCTCATTATACCACATCAGTTTCTTGTAGTTAAATACCGCACCGCCTTTGCTCACTCTATCAAGCGTAAAGAGCTCACACAGTTCTTTCATATCATGAATCTCAGAATCATCACCTGGGCTCCATCCTAAATAAGCTAGGAAATTGATGAGCGCTTCAGGCTCATAGTTTCCTGAGATATAATCTTTCGTATTTACTGGAATACCCTCGCTTTCGGCTTTTCTTTTTGAAAGCTTACCACCACTTGGCGACATGATTAACGGCAAATGCGCCATCGTAGGTGCTTCCCAACCAAATGCTTTATACAGAAGCATATGCTTTGGAGCTGAACTCAACCATTCTTCTCCTCTAATCACATGAGTAATACCCATCGTGTGATCATCCACAACATTTGCTAAGTGATATGTGGGCATACCATCTGATTTCATCAACACTTGATCATCTAAACCAGCCGTATCAAAAGAAACAATTCCACGAATTAAATCTTCAAACTTAACCGTTTCACGACGTGGCACTTTCAAACGAACTACATAATCATCACCGTTTGCTAAGCGCTTCTCAACTTCATCCTTAGACAACGTTAAGCTGTTTTTCATCGACTGGCGCGTAATGGAATCATAGCTCGGGGATGGATTCCCTGACTTCTTAAGTCGTTCACGCATCTCATCAATTTCTTCTGGGGTATCAAATGCGTAATAAGCATTGTCACTTTCAATCAACTGCTTAGCGTATTCCAAGTACATTTCTTTACGCTCGCTTTGGCGATATGGGCCAACCTCACCTGGATTTGTTGGACCTTCATCGATAGTCATTCCTGCCCATTCAAGTGAACGAATGATATCCGCCTCTGCACCTTCTACATAGCGCGATTGATCCGTATCCTCTATACGAAGAACAAAAGTCCCTCCGTGATGTCTAGCAAATAAGTAATTATAAAGGGCGGTTCTAAGTCCACCAATATGTAAGAATCCTGTTGGAGATGGAGCAAAACGTACGCGAACGCTCATGAAAATTGTGATCTAAAAATTGTGTGTTACTTTGAAAGACCTCAAATATAAGAATTATATAGCTTGAAATTAGATAGAACCTAGTACTTCTTAGTTTCTGAGTTTTCAGAATTAAAGCAAATACTGATTCTTTAGATTCATAAATTCTTCAGCGGCTTAACCCCCTTCAAATAACACAAATTCAACCATCAGTATTGTGCAATTAGCGCTCTTAACCCCACAATTTGCTCCCAATTTATTTGATTTAGCTTCCATGCTAAAAGCCGATCGAATTGTATTCACGGATGTAGAAAAATGGTCTAGGAAAGGGCGCACACATCGTGCTGAGATATTGGGAGAGCAAGGCAAGCAGTGGATTAACTTGCCCATATTGAGTGAAGACCGAAAGAAAGCGATTAAGGATGTTCGCCTCGATCATAGCCAACGTTGGTTCGACCCACTATGGAATGCCATTGCTCATAATTACAAAGAGGCAACCTGGTTCGATTACTTTGAGGATGAACTTTTAGCCGATTTAAAGTACGCGGAAGAATGTGAATACTTGCTTGAATTCAATCTTTACTTCTTCGATCGAATGTGTAGATATCTGGAAATTGAACTCCACTATGAATTGGGTAGTAAAGTTGAAGGATATAGTACCTACCCTGATGAATTTGCTGCTAACATCGGTGCGGATGTCGTTTTTTTAGAACACGAATCTAAAAACTACCAACGGCCATCTCGTCAATATGAAATTGCCTTAACTGATAAGCAGCATCCTATCTACCCCCAATGTTACGATGGCTTTGAGAAAGGCTGTTCGGTGCTAGACCTCTTGCTTAATGTAGGGCCAGAATGCTTTAAGCTATTAGATCAATTAACAGAACCAACGCCTCAGTAATTACTGTGCCCAAGTTGGTATTACACCGAGCTCTATTTCAAACACCCACTTTATTAAAGTCAGTGCTGCAATAGATAATAGTAAGATGAAGAGTGTATTAAGCCATAGTCCTGCTTTCGACATCTCTGGAATGCTAACCCTACCACTTCCATAAACTATGGCATTGGGTGGAGTTGCTACCGGCAACATGAACGCACAACTTGCTGCCAACACGGTTGGAATAGCTAGCAACAATGGGTTTTCCCCAAGCCCTAAGGCCACCGATGCCAATATTGGTAAAAAAGTTGCCGTGGAGGCCGTATTGCTCGTCATTTCGGTTAAGAAGATCATCAATGCCACCACTAAGAATACAAACACCCAAACGGGCCAGCTGCCCAATGTGGCTATTCCCGATCCTATCCATGCCGCCAGTCCTGTAGTTTTTATAGCGGAAGCCATACTGAGTCCACCACCAAATAAAATGAGCACTCCCCATGGTAAGGACTTCGTGTCGGTCCAATTCAATATAAAAGTATGCTTACTGTGTGAAGCGGGAATCATAAAAAGTAATACACTCGCAAGAATGGCAATGCCCGCATCGGAAAGTCCGGGAAGGATATCACCTAACAATGGACGAAACATCCATAACACAGCCGCACCTACAAACACATAAGCCACTCGCTGTTCTTGCTTACTAATAGTTCCTAAACGATTCAGTTCTTGCTGAATAAAAGCTTTTCCCCCTGGCAACTCTTTAAGTCGAATGGGATAGATCACTTTTGCGAGCAGCCAATACATTAACGGTAAAGTCACCAATATTATAGGTAAGCCTATCAGCATCCAATCAAGGAAGCTTATTTCAATACCATAATTTTCAAGCATGAAGCCAGCAAGTAATGCATTTGGAGGTGTTCCGATAATGGTTCCCATCCCTCCAATATTACAGGCATAAGCTATACTGAGTACCAATACTACTTCAAAGTTATGCTTCCCTGAATCCGGGCTACGTTCTTTTGAAACCAATTCCAGTATAGAAACCGCAATTGGAAGCATCATCACAGCTGTAGCCGTATTACTTACCCACATACTTAAAAATGCGGAGGCTAGGATAAAACCAATTATGATGGACGAAGGGTTTACTCCCACTGCGTGAACAATGCGAATGGCAATCCTTCGGTGCAGATTCCATTTCTCCATGGCTAGTGCAATCACAAAACCACCCATAAATAAAAAGATCAAAGGGTTGGCGTATGGAGTAGTAGCATCACTAATGCTAGTAACACCTAAAATTGGAAATAATACAATTGGAAGTAGAGCGGTTGCGGGAATGGAGATGGCTTCGGTAATCCACCAAATCCCCATTAAAGAAGTTACGGCAGCCACTTTCCAAGCAGCATCACTTAATCCTTCTGGGCTTGGCAGCAGCAACATCGCTACGAACACCCCTAATCCTACAAATATCCCTGTATACTTTTTTCCCTTATTTTGCATAGCGCTAAGGTAGTAGAGTAGCACCAAGAATAAAAGTGGATGAAAAATGAGTAATGCTTACCTTTTTTTATCTCTTCAACAATTCCTATCATCCCCCATGGAAACTCAATCAAACGATTCAAAATCAACTCGTTGGAATAAAGTTTACTTAGGTGTGTTTATCACCGGGATTTTATTTGTGTTGATATTTTGGTGGTTCACTACAACATTTAATCTACCGTAGTATGCATTGGATCGACTGGGTAGTACTTTCGCTATTTTTACTCTACACCATTTGGGACGGTACTCGACGAGGCAAAGACTCTGAGAATATTGAAGGCTATTTATTAGCTGGCCGAAACATGCCTTGGTGGGCCGCTGGGCTTTCCATCATGGCTACACAAGCATCCGCCATTACTTTTATTGGAACCACAGGAATAGCCTACGTCGAAGATATGCGCTTTGTGCAAGTGTACTTAGCTATTCCATTCGCCATGATATTAATCTGTATGTTCTTGGTGCCATTCTTCTCAAAGATGAAAGCCTTTACGGCCTATGAGGTACTCGAAGAACGGTTTGGATTAAAAACACGCCTCACAACAAGTGGGCTATTCTTAATTTCTCGTGGGCTTGCACTTGGTGCCGTAATCGCTGCTCCTAGCTATGTATTAGCATTATTATTAAACCTGCCACTTAGCATCACCATTCTCATTATTGGTTTTATTGCAACGCTTTATACGATGTATGGCGGGGTAGCCGGGGTAATTCAAACCGATGTTAAGCAGATGACGGTGATGGTATTTGGTCTTGTATTCAGTTTTCTAGTAATCATGGTTGAGATGCCAGATGATGTAGGCATGAGTGATGCTCTTTACCTTGCAGGTAGCTTAGACAAGCTCACCGCCTTAGATCTCAATTTTGATTTGAGTGAGAAGTACAATGTGTGGAGTGGTGTAATTGCTGCACTCTTTTTAATGCTCTCCTATTTCGGTACCGACCAAACTCAAGTTCAGCGGTATCTTACTACGAGTAGCGTAGGCGAGGCAAGAAAATCATTGCTTTTATCGGCCTATGCTAAAGTACCTATGCAGTTCTTCATCTTACTGCTTGGGGTAATGATGTATGTATTTTTTGTATTTCAACCTGCTCCAATTTCCTTCCGAGCAACCGAACCCATCGCTCAAACCGAACAACAGGTTGCTGCTAGTTCACAGATAGCTCAAGAATATCAGCAAGCATTAGAGGCACGTGAAGCGGCTGCAATGAAGGCGGTTAAAAATCGAAACGAGGTTGCTCAACAAGCTTTTGTTGAAGCCGATGCTGCTTTTAATGAAATCCGAGCCAAAGATTTAGCGCTTCAAGCTGAAATTCGCCAAACCGATGTAAACGATACCAATTACATCTTCCCGTACTTCATCTTAAAGTATATCCCCATCGGATTAGTCGGCTTGATTGTAGCGGGTATATTCGCGGCGGCGATGAGTAGTATTGATAGTGAGTTGAATGCCTTAACTACCGTTTCCATTGTGGATTGGTATAAACGACTTCGCCCCGATGATCCTGGTGAAACCCATTTCCTAAAATCTTCTAGATCTGTAACAGTGATGTGGGGTGTAATTGCTACTTTTTCAGCTCTTATGCTCGGCGAAACCAAATCCATCATTGAGCTTATCAATCAAATTGGTAGCTATTTCTATGGCTCAATTCTCGGAGTCTTCATCCTATTACTATGGGTAAAGAAAGCTAATGGAACCGGTGCTCTCCTTGGCCTGATTTCAGGGATGTTATCTGTTTTTACTTTCGACCGATTATTCTTCAATGTCAATACCAGCGACTACTCTTTCTTCTTCCCTTGGACTCAAGTTCCTGAAGGTTATTCAAAAGCCATTGAGTTTTTATGGCTGAACCCGCTTGGTGCCTTTGTAGTAGTTGTAGTTGGGGTTTTAATCAGTTTAGCTTTCCCTAAGAAGGGGTAATCCCAATACTCTTTTATATTAATTTTATAAAAAATAGGCCAGCGAATGCTAGCCTATTTTATAATTTCGTAAGTCAGAACTACTTTTAGTTTTTCTTTTTGATGGTTGGGTATTCAATCCCAGAAAGAAGACTCCATTAACTTTATACCTCGCTGATATTGATTCAGTGTTTCATCAAACACTATAATATCTCCATTCTTAAATGCTAATATTTCATCATATTTAGAATAGGTTAAGTCATTATTATCTATAGGATGTTCTAAGATGAATGTTGAATTTTTTGGTTCTTCTATTCTTGAAATAAGAAGACCATAATAAGTCGCAGAATATATATATCCAGATTCGGTAATAAAGACTCCTTCTCCACCTATTTCAATAAAATCTCCTTCCTCATTTGTAAAGCCATATTCTACTTGATTCCATGTAATTCCATCATCATTCGAAACATGTATTTTTGTACCAACAGCATAAATACTATCCTTTGACCTATAGAAATGATCTATACTGTCATCATTTTTTGATATTTCTGGCCTAGAAGTTCTTTCCCAGTTCTCCCCTCTATCAGTAGATCTAAATATACCATCATGGCAACCAGCAAGAATTGTCCCTGTCTTTGTGATATGGAAATCATTTATTAGGTCAAACAGCTTTGAAGAATAAAATAACCTCACACTAGATGAATCAGAGACCATATTTAATGTAGTTATACCTCCATCAGTACCCATATGTAACAGGGTATCATCTTGAAAAATGAAATCCCTCATATTCTCCATTCTTATCATTTGCTCCCAAGTCTCTGCATCGTCAGATACAAAAATGCTGTTCGTGTTTCCAAATATAAATGGTAAGGAATCAACGTCCCCAAATTGAGGATGATTAACGGCATGGGAACCTAATGCATAATAAGTGTCATTAAATTCTAAGACTTTAGTAAACCTCACCCCATCAGGATTGTAGTTAATGCTAAAAGTCATCCCATGGTTGGTAGATTCTAACCACTTTTCATCTCCAAAAATATGAACAATTTCTCCATCAATTAGATTTGTACCCCTGAACACTGAGATTGGCAATTGTTTTTTTTCAAACAGTAAATAGGGAGGAAGCTTTAATTTTTCTGAGCCTTTATCACCATTAATCAAGCCGCAACTAACCGTTACAAGCATAAGGAGGGATATTTTTAAAACTCTTTTCATACTGAATGAATTAAACTCAATCAATATCAAATATTTAGCTTTAAAAATAAATTATAATCGTTCTATTCATCGTTTTTAAGCACTAAAAAGAGTGCCTCATCTAACTTTGAGACTCATTTTCTATGAATTGCACAAAAAAATAGGCCAGCGAATGCTAGCCTATTCTATAATTCGTAAGTCAGAACTACTTTTAGTTTTTCTTTTTGATGGTTGGGTATTCAATCCCAAGTTGCTCTAGATAAGTATCGTATTTTGTTTCATCAAAATAGTAAGGAGTCAACAACGGCTTATAGGTATTCATAATACCTTTATTTAAGTAAATGGCCGGTTTATCATCTTCGCTTATCATTGGTTCATAAGTGGTTTCTTTTGTCTGAACATTATTGAAATAATCCCATGCATCTTCCACCAACTTTGGCGACATCAAGAAGTCTAGAACAGTCATAGCTGTAGCTTTTGCGCCTGCTGTAGCTCCTTTGTGAGCAATAGGTGTTGCCATTGCGATTGCATTACTCCAGTGATGGCCTTGTAGCCCTGGTATATTTGAAGGGAATCGAAGGGTAATGGTCGGCATCTTCCACGAAACATCTCCAATATCATCCGAACCACCACTTACTGGAGAAGGTAGTGGACCACTCAAATCTGAAATTTTATCACTTAACCCGCGCGGCCTAGACCCTACTTCCTCTTGTACAGCTTTCGCTAAAGTTAAGTCAGCCTCTGACCATTCAGGCATACCTACTTGTTGAATGTTTTCGTACATGGTTTCTGCTACCACTTTGTTAAAGTGACGTGGCCATGCAGAACCAATAATTTTGGAACTCACTTCGGTATCCGTCATAAGTGCCGCGCCTTCTGCAATGTTATTGGCATCTTCATACATACTCATGATTCCTTCATAGGTCACATCTCTAAAGTAAAACCAGATCGATGCTTCCGAAGGCACTACATTTGGTTGGTCCCCTCCATTGGTAATAATAGAATGTGAGCGTTTTAAGGGGTGCAAATGTTCACGTTTATAATTCCACCCCACATTCATTAGTTCGGCTGCGTCGAGGGCACTACGACCTCTCCATGGCGATCCTGCCGAGTGAGCCGACTCTCCTTTGAAGGTATACTCTACAGAAATTAGTCCTGTACCCCTCGCTTGTCCCCATGAGGTTGAAAATCCACTACTCACGTGCGTGAAGATGGTCATATCTATATCATCGAATAATCCATCGCGCGTGTAATAGGCTTTGGCTGCTACTAGCTCTTCAGCGATACCGGGCCACAGAACGAGCGTTCCTTGCATGCCCTCACGTTCCATAATTTGTTTTACCGCTAAAGCCGCTGTGATATTTAACGGAATACCCGAATTGTGCCCTTCTCCATGGCCGGGAGCCCCTTCCACAATGGGGTCATGATACGCGACACCTGGTTTTTGAGAAGCTTTTGGGATTCCGTCCACATCACTTCCTAAAGCAATTACGGGTTCTCCTGAACCCCAAGTAGCTAACCACGCCGTTGGGATTCCTGAAACACCATACTCGATGGCAAATCCATTTTGCTCAAGTATATCAGTAAGGTATTTGGAAGACTCTACTTCTTGAAATCCTAACTCTGCAAAACTAAACACTTTGTCGATCATGACTTGTGTTTGTTTATGCTGACTTTGCACGATTTCGGCAGCTTCTTTTTTAAAACGATTGATCTGTTTTTTAGAATACTTTTTTTGAGCGAGGGCCGATCCTGAAAGTGCCAGAGACAGCACTATCATCCCTAAAATGCATTGTTTTATTAGCTTCATGTTCCCTAATTAGTTAATAGATTCATGAATGTAGTAAAACAAAACTATGATTGAAAAGGAGCTAAGTAATGCTATCCTTTGTCTTTTTGATCCTCATCCCCAAACTTAGACCCTACAGGTGGGCGGTATTCTTGGAATGGCATCATCAATAGGTTGAGCACATCATCATGTTCTTTAGGATCCATATGAGTGTCGATGCCATATTTTAGATTATTGGTATCCTCTACTTCAGCGAAAGTCCCAAACATGCGGTCCCATATTGCAAATATATTCCCATAATTAGTATCAGTGAGTGGCTGTGTATAATGATGGTGAACTTTATGCATATACGGGGTTACAAATACCCAAGAGAGTGCCCTATCTAACTTTTTTGGCATTTGAATGTTTGCATGATTGAAGTGGGTGAATAGTGCCGAAAGACTTTGATATAAAAATACAATCCATATTGGTGCTCCAACTATGAGCACTCCCACCACAGTAAAGAGCATTCGAAACACGGCTTCTCCGGGATGATGCCTAAGTCCTGTGGTAACATCTACGGTAGTATCAGAGTGGTGAATGAGATGGAATCGCCATAATAGCTTCACTTTATGTTCAACCCAGTGTACCGTATATGCCCCAATAAGATCTAACACCATAACCCCAATCACAGCTTGCAACCATATGGGAATTTCGACTATATGAATAAGCCCAAATTCATTTGCCGTAGCCCAATTTGATGTAAACAATAGTGCCCCTGCAAAACCTAAACCAATCACTACGAATAGGACTGTGAGAAGTCCATTAATGAGTGCGTGACGCACTTTTTTATAGCCAAACTCAAAAAGAGGGAACACCCCTTCTATTATCCAAAACACGAATATCCCACCAATTAAAATACCTGCTCTAAATGCAGTGGGGATATTTTCAAAAAAATCAATAAAAGCGTCCATTGGGAACCTCTTTGTGTATAGTGCTTAGGCAAGATGTTAATATTCTAGATACAAAAAAAGCCTTCTCTCAATATGAAAGAAGGCTTTTAAATTTAAACCGTTTGAACTGAACGTTAGTTCATGTCTACTGGGCTAAGGTCTTTGAAGAGCTTGAAGTCTGCACTCTCCATCGTTCTTTGGTAACTAGACCAATCCGTTCTTAAGAACTCATTGATTTTCGTTAAGGCCATTTCAACCTCTTCTTCAGCTAAACGAAGTAGGTTTTGCTCATTCGAACCTGGGCCGTCGAAGTCGTTACCCATATAGCGGTATGGTGCACGAACTTTCTGCATCACATTTGGAGCAGGATTACGTGTAATACCTTGGCGATTATCAGAAGCGCCAAATACCATATTCATAAGATCTTCGATCTTCTTCTTGGTTTCTTTGTTGGCTTCCATTACCTCTTTAAGCTCATCTTTATCTCTAGAATCAGCTTTTATTAAGGTCTCATAGGTATTCACGATTTCCATCGCTTCTATAAGTTGATCAGTTCCTTTTGCAAGGGTAGCGTTTAACTCTGCTACTTCGTCTTGTAATTCAGCTGATCTACGAAGTGCTGCCATGCTCACTTCAATACGTGGATCGTGCTTAACCGTAACCATTGTTGAGTCAGATTCACCACCATAGGTAAATACTAACTTGTAGGTTCCTGGTAACACACTTCTACCGTATGGTTCTGGAGAATTTGGACGAGCTTTACGACGACTTGGTCCTCTTAAGCCCGCACGTTCCATGCCCCAGCTCGTTCTATTGATACCATCTTGCTGTGGAGTGCGCTCAAAAGTTCTAATCTTGTTGCCCGAGCTATCGAACACTTCGATGGTCACTTTTTCATCTTTATCAGACTTCTCTTCGCCTTCTTTCTTTAGATTCTCGCTGTTCACAGAGTAGGTAAGCATCGCTCCCATCATTCTGTTTTCGCCGCTGAACATACCATCTGCAGCGAAACGAACACCACGAGCTTGACGCGTTTTAGCCTGAATTGCAACCGGTGCAGGATATACCTTAATGGTTTTCTTCAATTCATCTGCGCCATTTTTCGCTAGCTCACGAAGTGGGCGAATATCATCAAGTACCCAAAAAGCACGGCCGAAAGTACCGATTACTAAATCGTGCTCTCTTGGATGAATTACCATATCGTACGTTGACACCGTTGGGTATTCGTTAGTCCATTTAGTCCAATTTTTACCTGCATCAATCGATACATATAATCCTAACTCTGTTCCTAAGAACATTAAGTTTGGCTCTTCTAAATCTTGAACAAATGACAACGCGTATCCTTCAATACCTTTGTCTTTACCAATATTGGTCCACTTCTTACCATAATCTTTGGTGTGCATTACATACACGCCCCAGTCATCACGGCGGTAGTTGTTAATAACAGCTACTGCTTCGCCAGCATTAAACTTAGAAGCTTTGATTTGAGCTACCCAGCTATTTGCAGGAACTCCTTTGATGTTCTTAGTAAGATCGGTCCAGTTTTCTCCACCATCTCTTGTGATGTGAACTTTACCGTCATCCGAACCTACCCAAATTAACCCACGCTCTACTGAACTTGGCTCAATGGCTAGTAGTGTAGTGTGGTTCTCAGCACCCGTAGCATCCATAGTGATACCACCACTTTCATGCTGCTTTTGCTTTTCTGGGTCGTTGGTAGTTAAGTCAGGAGATATAATTTCCCACGACTCACCACGGTCGGTACTTTTGTGTACAAACTGAGAGCCGAAATAAATAGTCTCGTCATCAAATGGGTCGAAGTTAATCGGTGCATTCCAGTTGAAGCGTAAATCTTCTCCTTCTGGGTGATTTGGCTTCACAAATCTTGAAGTACCCGTTTCTAAATCGATACGGCCAACATTTCCTTGCTGCGACATTGCATATGCATATCGAGAATCACTTTGGTCCATCGATACATCAAAACCATCACCAAAGAATAATTCTTCCCAATATGAATTTCGGATACCGCCCGAGCGAAGCACGTAAGCAGGTCCTTGCCAGGTACCATTATCCTGCATACCACCATAGATGTTGTATGGGAAGTCGTTGTCTACAGTAACATGATAGAATTGACCTACAGGAATATTATCGATGAATCTCCAAGTATCGCCACCATCATAAGTGATGTTCACACCACCATCATTACCATCTAACATAAAGCCAGGATTGGTTGGACTGAGCCAGAATGCATGGTGATCAGGGTGAATCCAGTTATAGAATGGATATAAACTTTCGAATGAACGCCCACCGTCTGTACTCTTAGAAACATACGTATAGATACTGTACACGGTATTTTCATTAAACGGATCTACATAAATCTCAGCGTAGTAAAATGGACGGTTCCCTACTTCAGGGTCTTTTTCAACTGTTTGGCGAAGTTCCCATGTGTAACCACCATCATTAGAACGGTAAATAGCATTCTTTTTTGATTCAACATGAGCGTATACCACATTTGGGTTACTTGGTGCAATTGCTACACCCATTCTACCTAAGTTGCCTTCAGGGAATCCGTCATCAGAAGTAACTTTTTCCCAGTTTTCACCACCATCAATAGTGCGGAATAATCCTGAGCCTTCACCACCTGATTTAAATGTCCACGGCCATCTGCGGAATTCCCACATGGCTGCAAAGATTTTATTCGGGTTATTAGGATCCATAACCATATCAGCTATACCCGTACGGTTATTTACGTAAAGGATTTTCTCCCAAGTCTCACCACCATCAGTAGTTTTATATACCCCACGTGTTTCGCTATCGCCCCAAGCAGAACCTTGAGCTCCAACGTAAACAACATCAGGATTTTCTGGGTGAATGATAACACGGTGAATATTACGTGTTTCCTCTAATCCCATAAGCTCAAATGTGCGACCGCCGTCTATACTCTTGTATACACCAGCACCACTACTTTGGCTATTTCTTGGGTTACCTTCACCAGTACCAACCCAAACTATGTCAGGGTTTTTTTGATGGATATCGATCGCACCAATAGATGCTGCACCGTAATTATCAAAAATTGGTTCCCATTTAATTCCACCGCTTTCAGACTTCCATACGCCACCTGAAGCAGCTCCAACATACATGATGTCTGGATTTGAATTCACAACATCAATTGCTGTGATTCTACCACTCATGCCTGCCGGCCCCACATTCCTTGGGGTCATCCCTTTTAATAACTCCATATCTAACTGTTGAGCGGATACCCCAGTAGCGCTCAGCATTAGAAATAAAGCTACAACAAAACTAATCGTATATAATTTTCTCATAGGTTTTTTTTAAGTGTTAACAAAAAAGGGCAGCCACGCGGCTACCCTTTTGATATTATAGATAAATTTTAGTCGTTATTACCGTCAAGGATATCGTCAATTCGGTTTCTAGAATCATCTAGGTGAACACGAGTTGCACGATCTAATCCTCCGCCAGCAATAGCGCTATTGATATCCCGCTTAAGGATATTAAGCTCGTTACGTACTACAGGGCGAATATCAGACTGACTTACATCAACGCCTCTACCGCTATCTGTAGTTAATAATCTTTCCATAGCTTCTAAGTAAGCACGTTGTAGATGACGACGGTGGACATTGATATTGCGCTTAGCTCTTGCTTCCGACCATACGCCATTTCTTACATCATCCATCATTTCAATGAGTGTGTAAACATCACTATCTGTACGTGTTTCAGCATCAATAAGTCTTCCTAAACGATCTGGTCTTAGCAGGTTATTAAGTACACCCGCTTGTGCTCCACGGAAAGTCTCAACTGCCGAAGATTGGTTGATACGATCTAAGATCTCTTTATTGAATGCCCAACTTGGAGCAGTGAAGGCATGTCTGTTTAAGAACTCCATCGCTCTACGCTGATCTTCTTCTGATACCACTTCATATACAGCACCTTCTTCGTCGTAGGTCTTATAGTTTTGGTAAACACCACCAACATAAGTAGTAACGTGGCCCATATATCTTCTCCACTGACCTAATACGTTATTGTAAAGTTCAGCTAGATCGTCAAAGTTCTCGCCATCTTCTTCCACCCAGTCAATGAGGTTATCCGTAATCACTTGAAGGTTAGCTAAGCCAAGCTCACTTGCTTTCATTGCATCATCGCCAATGGCTTCGGTTTGTGATCTTGGGTCAGCGCCGTTAGCATAACCGAACCAGTATAGCGGATCACCACTTTTCTCAACAATCCACTCATTTAAGATCTCATCTTCGTCAGATGGCTCATCGATATCTGGTAACCAAGTGTAACCCCACTTAATTGACCACTTATCATACTCTCCGATTTGTGGGTAATATTGTGTTACACCATCACCTGGTTGTGCAATGTAATTGAAACGAGCATAATCCATAATTGAAGGCGCTGTTCCATGCGTTGAGGTGAACTCAGGATCTCTTAATTGATCTACAGTATAACCAACACTTGAACCCATGTTATGAGGTAAACCAAGCGTGTGACCAACCTCATGAGCCATTACGAAACGAAGTAATTCGCCCATAATCTCATCCGACAGTTTTACATGGCGAGCATCAGGGTTCGATGCCGCTGTTTGAATGAAATACCAGTTTCTAAGTAGGTTCTGAATGTTATGGTACCAAAGGATATCACTTTCTAAAATCTGGCCAGATCTTGGATCATGTACGTGTGGACCTTGAGCATTCTGAATTGGGTTTGTGATGTAACGCATCACAGAGTAACGCACATCTTCTGGAGAAAACTCTGGGTCTTCTTCTGGAGATGGTGCTTCTTTACCGATGATTGCATTTTTAAATCCAGCTTCTTCAAAAGCTACTTGCCAATCTTCAATACCTTTGATTAAATATTCTCTCCATTTAATCGGTGTGGCAGGATCTAAGTAGTATACAATAGGCTCAACAGGCTCTACAAGTTCACCTCTCAAATAAGCTTCTTTGTCTTTTGGTACTAACTTGTAACGAGTTATAAATCTATTTCGAGCTGCGCGGTGCTCATCAGAACTATAATCGTATTGGCTAATCGAGAAATAACCTACACGTTGGTCCCAATTTCTTGGAGTCATAGGTTCTTCAGGAAGAAGAATCATCGACTGGTTCATCTCTAAAGAAATAGTATTTGTGGTACCATTTGCTGGTGGGTTAGCCGCATCGTAAGTAAGCACGTGACGTACTTCAATGTTCTCTGGGTAACTTGAAATTTTGTTTACAAAAGAACGACTACCATCTAATCTTCGAACTTGAAAGTTTCTTCTTTGAAAACTACTCATGCCACTCAATAAAGCCACATCAGTGGTATATAGTTTTGTAGCGTCAATAACTACACCTGAAGTGTCTTTGTTATTGGCCTCAATCTTAAATGAAAAGATCACAGGCTCAAAGTTATTATTGCGAACAGATTTGTAGATAGGATCTTCTTCGCTAGCTACATTCGAATAGCTCACATGACGAAGTAGAATATTATTGTCTTTTCTTTCCCATCTCACTACTTGTTGTCCACGAGCTTTCTGGCCTGCACCACCAAAGCTAAAGTTTTCAACTGAACCAGCTACACGACTTACTAGTAGCATCTCTCTGTTCAATAGTTCATTCGGAATTTCGTAGAAAAACGAATCCTTTACTTTATGCACATTAAACAGACCCTCATCTGTTTTTGCATCTTTCGTGATCACCTCACTGAATTTCTTGAGATCACCTTTTGGGGTTGGCCGCTTAGTAGCCGTTGAAGCACCATTTGATTTCGATGTAGTTCCCGTTGTTTTACAACCCGAAACCACTAAAACCAAACAGAGCGATAGAGCAAACATTTTGCTCATCATCTTAACACCGTAGTTCATTGCATCTGTTTTTTAGTGAAAATTTATAGAAAGATAAAGTCAGATAATGCGATGAGCTAATCAAGTAGATTTTTAGCTATGGTGTAAAATCTTTAAAACAACCACTGAAAGGCATAAAAAAAGCACCGGCTTTCACCGGTGCTCCTAAAGATTTGAGGTAATCTTTTAATTTAAGTTCGGATTGATATCCGTTTCACGTTGTGGAATTGGGAATATAATACTGGTAGAATTATACGCCTCTGTACCTACATCCATCTGACGTCTTTTTAAGTCGTGCAGTAATTGCCCTTCGAACGCTAATTCTAACTTACGTTCAAGTAAGATATCATCAAGGTCGAAATTTACTTCCAATATTGGAGTGGCATTCACTCGGTCACGAACTTCGTTCACGTCTTCACGAGGAGTATTTGGCCCTACATAATTACCAACGCCTAATTCGAAATTAGCCTCTGCACGGGTTAGGTACATTTCAGCTAATCGGATAGTGTTGATGTTCCCATATTGGTTCATCCACTTACCGGTTCTACGAGGAGTTGAGTTATCGCCTGAAACATCGAAATAGAATAAATCTAGTCGATCATCGCCAGCTTCATAGAGGTTTGTGTGCGCGTCAAGGATATTGATATCGCCACGCCCACTGTTTTCTTCAGATGCGAAATATAAGTTAAGGTCATTCGCGCCATCTTGATCACTCACCTGAATAGCGAAAATATCCTCGGTAGTGTTGTTATTCGAATTATTGAATACATCTTCGTAATCAGTTACTAAGCTATACTCAAACGATTGAATAACCCTATTCGCTTCTGTAGCCGCATTTTGATAATCAGCTTGCTGAAGATACACTCTTGACAGCATGGCTGAAGCCGCATAGGTAGAAGCTAAACTTCCATTAGATAGGGGAAGTAAATCACGAGCCGTTGTTAAATCAGAAATTATCTGATCGTATGTGGCTTCTACAGAACTGCGGTCGATCATGCGGATATTCGCGTAATCTTCTTCAGGTTCCGTAACTAGCTGAATACCAGGATTAGTATCTGTACTACCCGCACTATATGGAAGAGCAAATAGCTTCACTAATTCAAAGAATGTAGTTCCTCGAATAAATAATGCTTCGCCCTGAATGCGATCTTTTGTGGCTTGGTCTTCGATTTGGTCTAAGTTAGCAAGCACAATATTGGCCAAGTTTATAGTAATGTAACCACGATTATATGTGGACTGAACCTGACCGTTCGTGTTTTGCACCGACTTATTGAAGATTTGTCGAAGTGTTTGGAATGTACCTGAGAAGTTAATTTCAGGTGTGTTTTCATCATGGGCAAATAGCTCAGCAATTACCGCTGTGTTACCTCCCATTAAGTCATCATCCGAGAAACTATCATAAGCTCCAATTAATACGGATTCAACGTTTTCAGCCCCTTGCAATGCTTGGTCTCCCGACACCGACTGCTTAGGCTCAACATCGAGTAAACTATCACAGCCTGCTAATATTAAAAGCGGCAACAACAGCACTCTGCTATATGTTTTAATTTTGTTTTTCATGTCTAATCTCATTTTTAGTCTAAATTTCATTTCGGATTAAAAGCCTAAGCTTACACCAAAGGTGTAGATTCTTGCCTGCGGTGCAGAATAGAAATCCTCACCTATCGCAATATTTCCACCATTGATATCAGTGTTTACCTCAGGATCCCATCCATCATATTTAGTGAAGGTGAGCAAATTCACCCCTGAGAAATAGAACCTAGCTTTTCGTATGGATAGACTTTCCGTAATTGAATTCGGTAAAGTATAACCAAAGTTCAATGTTTTTAAACGAAGGTAGCTACCATCACTTAAGTATCTAGATGAAGCTGCAGATGCATCAAAATCGAATAAACGAGCTTGAGGAACGTCCGTTACGTCACCTGGATTTTGCCATCTATCTTCGTATTGATCCAATGTTTGGTTATCAAAGAAACAAGCACCACACGACTGGTATACACCACCGCCATTGTAGATATCGTTTCCATATACAAACTGGAAGAATACGCTTAAGTCGAATCCTTTATAGTTAAAGTTATTCGTGATACCACCTGTGAAATCAGGATTAGGATCACCGATTACTACTTGATTCGCAGCATCAGGATTTGTTGTAGTACCCGTACTATGATCAACACCTTCAGGACTATTGATGTAGTATAGACCATCACCATTGTCAGGATCAACGCCGGCCCATTCTAAGGCATAGAACACACCAATTGGTTGACCTTCAATGGCACGGTTAATACCAGATGTAATTACCTGACCATCGATATCGGTAATCTCATTGCGGTTGATACCGAAGTTGAAAGTAGTACTCCAGTTAAATTCACCTACAAAATTGGCCGTATTTAATACGAACTCAAATCCTTTGTTTTCTAGTGAACCTACGTTTCTTGTTTGCTGAGTAAATCCAGAAGTAATTGGAATGTTTACATCCAATAATAAGTCTTCAGATTTTTTCATATAAACATCTACTTCACCACTGATTCTGTCGTTATAGAATCCAAAATCAATACCAAGGTTGTACTGTGTAGCACGCTCCCATTTTAGCGCTGGGTTTGGTGTTTGTGTTGGTGAAAGTGATGACCTTCCAGCATATGCTCCCGCACCATATAACTCTCGAGATTGGAAGTTCCCAATAGCAGCGTTACCTGTTACCCCAACACTCGCTCTTAGTTTTAAGAAACTTAGGTTCTCATAATCTAAGAAGTCTTCGTTTGAAGCAATCCAACCTGCCGAAACTGCTGGGAAGAAACCGTAGCGATTATCCGCACCAAAACGTGAAGATCCATCAATACGTCCACTTAGTGTTAATAAGTAATTGTCGCGGAAGCTATAGTTCGCACGAGCGAAGTATCCCACGAAACTGTATTCACTTACACCTCCTGTTCCTGCTGTAATATTAGCAGCACTAGAGATTTGAGTGAAGTTATCATTTGGGAAGTCTTCTGCCGAAACGGAATTGAATTCCTGTACCGTATTCTCATAAGAAGTTCCAAGTACAGCTTCTAAATCATGATCCTCAGCAAAAGTATCTGTGTATTCTAGATATGCTTGTGAGATAATAGTTCGTACACGATCGTTACTTAAAAAAGCACTACCATTATTCGCTCCAGTAAACTGGAACACACTACTACCATTCCACACTTTTTCTTGCTGATCAAGTAAATCTAGACCAAACTCACCTTGAACACTCAAGTTCTCATTCAGTTGATAGTTCGCATAAGCTTTACCTAGCGTTCTGTAAACTTCTGTTTGGTAAGTATTACCTTCACGATATAACAGTCCATTACTATAGATGGTGTTCGTGTTTAAGCTACCATCATCTAAGTAAGCCGGAGTTAAAGGACTTTGCGCTGCAAGCTGAATTGGAGTGGCAAACGAGTTATCGTTTGGAATACGATCATTCAGCGATCGTGTAAGCGCCAAATTCATACCTAATGTAAAGTTATCACTCGCATTGTGGTCAACGTTAACACGGCCATTTACACGCTGGAACTTATCATCAATGATATGCCCTTCCTGATCGTCAATAGCAGTACTAATGAAGTATCTTGTTTTAGCGTCACCGCCACTTGCTGACACTTCAAGCTTTTGAGATAGGTTATCTTGGTAAGCTAAATCTTCCCAGTTAACATTATTGTCTCTATCCCATTCGCCACCAAAGTAGAAATCGAAGTATGCATCAATTGGAGTAGAGATACCTGCATTAGCTCGAGCTTCATCGAACAGTTCATAATACTGATCACCATTCAAAAACTCCTTTTGGTTAGAAGGGGTTCGCGTCGAAATTGAGTAGTTCACATTAATTTGGGTAGAACCTTCTTTACCAGATTTAGTGGTAATAAGTACTACACCGTTCGATGCACGGGAACCATAAATAGCCGAAGCAGAGGCATCCTTTAGAATGTCAATTGATTCAATATCATCAGGGTTAATATCCGCAAGTGGGTTCGTTTCCGATCCATTACTGGATAGGTTATTTGTATTCACGGGGATACCATCAATCACGTATAGTGGCTGTGCACTCGCATTTACCGATGCTGTACCACGTACACGCACTGTAATTCCGCCACCTAACTTACCGTTGTCTTTTTGAATAAAAACACCGGCAGCTCGACCTTGAACGGCCTCTTCGAAACTGTTTATGGTTACATCTTCAAAATCAGAAGAAGATACCGAGGAAATGTTTCCTGTCACTTTTTCCTTAATGGTTGATCCGTAACCAACAACAACCACTTCGTCTAAAAGCTTAGTATCTACACTGAGTTCAATAGTGAAGTTTGTTCGCCCATTAATAGGAATCTCTCGTGGGATATACCCTACATAGGAAACAAGTAAAGTTCCATTTGTTAACTCAGAATCTGAAACAGAAAATTCGAAATTACCATCAATATCGGTGGCATCGCCCCGTGATGTATTTCCTTTTACTACCACAGTAACTCCAGTAATGGGTTCTTTTATATTAGCCTCCAGAACCTTACCGGATATGGTATTTTGCGCCCATCCATTTGTGTTTAAAATAAGCAGCATCGCAAGGGTTAAAATGCTACCCATTATTTTGTTTTGTTTCATCATTGTTATTGATTTTATGGATTAATCCTAGCCCGTGTTCGATAACGGGATTTATTGACATTGCAACAAGTAAAGCAATTAAAATCTGACTAAACAGTCACTTAGCTTTACATATGTTTACAAATTCACCGAAGAAACTGCCGGAACCAGCCGCCAGTAAACTCTACTAATTCTTCGAATTGTGGAGGAAAATGCTCTTCCTCAAAAGGGTGGGAAACACAGAACGTATGTCCTGCATTTGCAATTAATCGTAGCTCTTTGTCCTTAGAACCACATTCTATATATAATTTTTCTGAATCAGTATAAGGCACCGATTCATCATCTCTTCCATGAATAAATAATGCAGGTATCACTAAATCACTTACTCTAGTTATAGCAACTAAAATGTCTTTATTAGCATCAAGATCATCAATAAAAGCTTTATTAAGCTTCATCATCTGACCTGTTCGACTATTTTTGAATTCAGTAAACCCGTTCTTTTCCCAGTCTTTTCGTTGGGCTTCTGTTGTTCGCTCAGTATAATCAGCAACGGCAGCCCAAGTCACCAAACATTTGATCGACTCGTATTCTGCAGCTGCAGCTATTGCTGTGTGTCCGCCTCTTGAATGTCCTACAATACCAATATCATCGGTATTTAATTCTGCTTGTGGATTTGAAATTCGCCCATCTTGTATGGCGTCAATTATTAACCCTATCTCTTGCAGATCTTTTGTTAAGGTTGATTCTGCAAACACGTCAAGTTGATCGAATTCGGTTCTCTTATTCCCAATTCCGTTGTGTGAGAAATTAAATCCCACTACACCAAAACCATAACGTGCTAAATCTTCACAAGCATCGGGGAAAGCGCCCCAATCTTTAAATCCTTTAAACCCGTGTGCAAATAGAATAACCGGGAATCCCCTAGTGTTGCCACTAATAGGCGCATACAAGTCGTACTTGATGACTTGGTCATCAACACCTGCAATACTGCCTGAGGATATGGATAGGTTATTATATTCCACCTAGTTTATTTTTTATTGAAATCTAGTGTGTCAAGCTTCACTAGCCTTCTTAAATCATTAATTTCTCTTTGCTTGAGGTAACGCCAGCGACCCATCTTTACACCTTTTAGGTTCAAGCCTGCGTATTCAACTCGTTTTAACTTTGAAACGCTCGTTCCAAAATGCTCAACCATTCTTCGAATCAATCGATTTCGCCCTTCAAACACTGCAATTTGAAAAGACTTTGGCATATCTACAAATCTTTTGATCTGATGTCCCTTCGCAACGCCGTCTTCTAGCTCAACTCCTTTGGCAAGTTGCGAAAGTTCTTCATCACTTAACATGCGCTCAGACTCCACCTCGTAGGTTTTTTTCACTTTGAAGCTAGGGTGCATCAAGCGATGAGCAAGATCTCCATCGTTCGTTAAAATAAGTAAACCGGTGGTATTGCGGTCTAATCTACCCACGGGATACACACGTGCACCCGTAGCATTTTCCACTTCATTGAGAACAGTATTTCTACCTTTGTCATCGTCGGTGGTGGTAATAGTGTTTTTAGGCTTGTTCAATAACAAGTAAACAAAAGGTTCTAAAGCGATATGCTGGCCATCCACTTCCACCTTATCCATACGCCTTACCGACATGCCTAACTCGGTAGCACGTTTTCCATTTACTTTAACTTTACCTTCTGCAATAAAACGATCTGCTTCTCTACGGCTACATAAGCCTGAATGAGCAATAAATTTATTTAAACGTATCTCTTCTTTTTGAGAGTAGTTTTGATCCACAGCATTAGGAGACTTTGGCCCTTTTTTGGGAGTCTTCTTTTTATTTTTAGCTGGGCCTCTTCTTTTCTTCATAATTATTCTTCTTCGCTACTAGCGTCTTTTTTGATATCATTTTCTGCTGTTGTATCAGTTTCAGTATCGCCCGATGTGTCCTCATCGTCGTCTTCTTTCATGATCATGGACTGCTCTAGGAGCAATTGTCTGTGCTCGGCCATGTCATCATCTTTCAGGATTTCCTCAATTTCACGAGGCTTAGGAAGTTCATCTACACTGTTTATCCCGAAATGTCTCAGAAAATGTTTTGTTGTCTTGTAAAGTAAGGGTTTTCCGGGACTATCAGAACGGCCAGATACTTCAATTAGAGCTTTTTCCATCAGCTGCCTGATTATGTATCCTGAATCAACACCACGAATCTGATCTACCTCTGGTTTTGTGATCGGTTGCTTGTAAGCTACAATGGCTAAACTCTCAATGGCTGATTGAGATAACTTTCGATACGCATTCTCGTGCTGGAAAACACTGAGCCAATAATGAAATTTCTTCTGGGTTACATGTGTGAAACCATTCGCTACGCGTTCAATCCTAAAACTCAATCCATTTTCGTCGTAGCGATCGTTTAGCTTATCTACAAAATCAGAAACCGTTTCTTCTGAAATCTCAATCTGTTCTTCATTTTCAACAATGATATCACGGATTTTAGCCGCCGACATGGGCTCATCACTCGCAAAAATCAATGCTTCTATAACAGACGAAAGCCTTGTCCCATCAACAAATTGATAATCATTTAATCGTTCACTCATAGCTCACTCAATATCTTTTACAATAAAAAATCCATCGTTCCCCTGTTGTTGATAAAGGGGCATTAATAAATAACCATCATGCTGGGCTTTGATTTCCCCATGCCTATCTATTGCTAATAGATCCCCTTTTCTAACGGGATCAAAATTTTGAAATCCTGGAATCATCTTAAACTCATCATCATCTTCAATGATGTGCTTATAAATAAATTCAACTTTAGCCGGCAACACGTTCGTCTGATCTGTTAGGAAACCAACATAATGATCATAGTCGGGAATATCTTCTTTCATCAAACACCCTGAAGCAATCATCAATGAATATAAGCCTGCTGTAGCATTATATTCTGCACTTTCTGAGAAATGTGTACCGGCTTCAAATGCGAAGCCAATATTGCCGGTATTCTGTACATATTTAAGGGCAGTTCCATGAAGAGCTTTCTCGATTCCAAAGATGAGTGGAACCTGAAGCTTATCTAGTAGATTCACGCTTTGTGGAGCATTGGAACTTATCACGAACAGACCGTTTGCAGATGAAAATGTATGTAGATCTGCAAAAATTAATGGCGACTGTTTTTGTTTTTGCTCTTCTATTAAAGGGTCTAGTATTGCAAGTACTTCTTTAGTCTGTCGGCGTTCTTCTGTTTTTAATTCTGAAATGGGTGTTCTTCTTACCTTATCTAAGATGGATGTAAACCAGATTCGGTTCATGTCTTCATCTATATACCTAACCCCCTTTTCTAGAGCCGGTATATTTCCACGAAGGCCAATAAAAGCACCTCTGAAGTTTTCAACTTTTCCTTTTAATACTTCTAGAACATGCTCTATAGCCGACACTCCTGTAGGCTCATTCCCATGAATCCCAGCCAGAGCTACAATTACAGGGCCTTTCAATTGCCCATCAATTCTACCAATAATTCTTTGTACTTGCGTAGCCAAACGTATCCTAGATGTTGCTATAATTACTTTTTAGAATTTCCATTATCAATCGACTTCAATAGGCGCCGACTAATTTTTAAGAAATTATCCTCTGTAATAATACCAACTAATCGACTATTCTTCACCACCGGTAGGCAACCAATCTTCTGCTCCTGCATAATGGCCATCGCTTCCATTATAGATGCTTCTGGATGAATGGTAATGGGATTATCAATCATGATATCCTCTATGGCGTGACTCACATAATCTCCATCTTCATGAAGTGCTTTGGAGTATTCTCGTAAAACCATCCTCATCGATACCAGCCCTACCAAATGCTTTTGATCATCTTCAATAGGGATATACCGGATGCGTCTCCAATCCAACAAATTTGCAGCAAACTCGATTAAATCATCTTTGCGTGCTGTAAATAGATCTGTGGTCATGAACTCTTCCACCAACAACTTCGAAGGCAACCAGTAGTCAAGGTCCTCAACTTTAGCCAAACCCCATTTATGAACGGGTTCTCCTTTTTGCTGATTCTTTACCATGGAAGCGGTTATGGTCGCTAAAGTATGTTCTTTGTTATGCTCTTTAATCAACTTACCAAACGACTTAACCACCCAATAAGCTCCGGTTTGTGCACTTTCAACTCGATCATCAATAACACTTAAGTAGGTATCTATGTCAGATTCGTTGATTCCCGCTTTTTTTAGTCCATCCTTGGCAATAGGTAACAGCTCTTCCTTGATGAGATCTCGAGCTGTAATTTTTTGATCATTCACCCAAACAAACTTCGTGTCTAAGCCCATCTTTGAAGCCGCAAAGAAATTCATTCGAGCGTTATCGAAATCAAGTACTTCTGTGATATCAGGGTAAGCATCTTCAAACCCGTTCATTAACCCAAGCCAAAAAGCAGTATTGGCTACCTCATCCACAACCGTAGGGCCTGAAGGTAACACACGGTTTTCAATTCTGAGATGTGGTTTCCCATTCCCTACACCATAACAAGGTCTATTCCACCGATATACCGTACCATTGTGTACTTTAAGAGCCATGAGCTCTGGTGGCACCCCTTGCTTCATCAGTTCTTCAACTTCTTCTCGAACGTTTGAACTTAGTAGCACTCGGTATCGCGATATATCTTCTTTATAAATATCTAAAATGCTCCCACGCAACCAGTCGGTTCCAAATGTTACCCTAGGAGTACTTTCTCTAAGATGATCTCCTACTGATCGCGTATCAACTGATTGATGAAAGAGTGCGATTCTAGTTTCAGCCCATAATCGTTTCCCTAACAAAAGTGGCGAGTTTACAGCACTGGCTAATACTGGAGCCGTAATAGCTTGAGCTACATTATACTTAGTAACAAACTCTTCTGGTTTTATCTGTAAATGGGTTTGATAGCCCGTATTGCACCCTTCCAGTAATGGAGTATCAAATTTCATTAACAACTCATCCATTCCTTGGATGCGTAACTCAAACTCCTTCCCTCTCATGTTATCAATGGCATCACAGAGTGCTTTGTAGCGTGGAAGGGGAGTCAAATTTTCTATGGCTACATCGCTTTTTCGAATGGATGGCAAGATTCCTGTAAGTAGGATATCTCCACCTAATTTCTGTACGGTCTTTCGTACATATTCTACTTCTCTTTGCAGATTTTCTTCAAGCTGAGATAAACAATTCCCAGTGAATTCAAGCGGTTCTAAATTGACTTCAAGATTAAATTTAGCCAGTTCATTGGTGTAATTCCCTTCTCCTAAAGCCTCCATAACTTCCATGGCATTCGTCATGGCTTTACCACTCCGATCTATCAGGCATAGCTCCTGTTCGGCACCAATGCGGATGATGTCCGTTTCGAACCAATCATCTTCTAACATTTTTCGAAGTGCACGAACATCCTTTAGAACGTGCTTCATAAAAGCTTGAACTTCGTCGTTGCTCTTGGCAAGCGTAACTCTTTCTTCACCCATATAATGTAGTTTGTAATCTCTTCGCCCTTAAATACAGATTTTATTATACGGATTGCAAATTTTTAACGTATTGCGTCAACATTAACGTTTATACGAACTGCGCTACTGCTACTTGCACTATGTTGATCATAAACTTCCATCACTTTCTCTAGAAACGCAGCTATATATTTCTCTCCTTTTTCAGGGGATAGTTTCACCATTACTTCCCAAATATACTGTTTATTCATCCAGGCAATGGGGGCTGGAGAGGGGCCTAAAGTTTCCAAATCCGGGGTGAGCTTGGATAGTACTTGAGTTAAAATATTTGCGGCTTGCTGTACTCTACCTTCATCTTTTCCCTTAAGCACAAATTTGATGAGTCTCGAATACGGAGGATAATTCAGAGCTTCACGATATGATAATTCTGACTGAGCGAATCCGTTGAAGTCATGCGTTTGTGCAAACTTTAAGGCTTCATTTTCAGGCCTACGAGTTTGAATATAAACCTTCCCATTTTTCTCGCCTCTCCCTGATCGTCCTGCAACCTGACTTAACAGTTGAAACATTCGTTCACCCGATTGAAAGGATGGGAATGCTAATTCCGTATCAGCATCAATCACTCCTACTACCGTAACATTTGGAAAGTCTAAACCTTTGGCTACCAATTGGGTTCCTACTAAAATATCTGCTTCTCCATTTGCAAACCTATTCAATATTCGCTCATGTGCACCTTTCCTAGAAGTGGTATCGCGATCAAACCTTAGTATATTGGCATGTGGAAAAAGGCCTTCTAGCTCTTCCTCTATTTTTTGAGTTCCCGCACCTTGTACGGTTAATTGATTGGAACCACAATGTTCACAATTCACGTCAGCTTTTCGGGAATAACCGGAATAGTGACAAATCAATTGGTTTCGGTTTTTATGATAGGTTAAGCTTACCGAGCACTCTGGACTTTGAGGAATATGCCCACAAGTTTCACATTGTAAATAATTCGCAAATCCTCGGCGATTATATAAGATAATAACTTGCTCTTTTTTCTCGATCGCTTGTTCTATTGCCTGAAACAATGGCACTGCAAGTTCGCCTCTCATGGCATGTTTGTACTGCTTCAAATCTAAAATCTCTACATCAGGCAGAACAGCCCCCTCATGTCTACTCGTGAGTTCAAGCAAGGTGGCTTTTTCTTTGGCCACCATATTCAATGCTTGCATACTTGGTGTTGCAGAACCGAGTAAAACAATTGCCTTGGACCTACTAGCCCTCATAATAGCCACTTCACGTGCGTGATATCTTGGTGAGGGGTCTATTTGTTTGTATGAAGCATCATGCTCTTCATCCAAAATGATGATGCCTAAATTTTGCACTGGAGAAAAAATCGCTGACCGAGGTCCGATTGCAATTTTCTTTTCACCACTTTGTAATTTTTTCCAAGACTCAAGCCTTTCTCGTGGAGTCATCCTGCTATGAAGGACAGCTATTTTCTCACCAAAAATTCTATAAAATCGAGATACCGTTTGAGGTGTTAAGGCAATTTCAGGCACAAGTACGATTCCGCCTTTTCCCATCTCTAATGCTTTCTTTAGCGCATGGATATACACTTCTGTTTTGCCACTGCCCGTAATACCCTTTAATAAGAAGTTTTGAAATTGCCCTTTTTGAATAGAATCCTCTATTGACTTAAAAGCATCTTCTTGAGCTGAATTTAGTTCTTTTAACTCATCAGGAGCATAAGTTAAACGATCGAGTGAAGAAGGCACTTCAACTTCCGTGGCCTCAATCCAGCCTTCATCCTTCAGTTTATTAATGGCGTAAGTGGAGATACCATAAGCATCCAGTTTTGAGTTTGGTATTGCACCTTCATTCGATAAGAAAACCTGTAATGCTTCGTGCCATTTTAATTCCCTCTTTGCATCGCTAAGTTGAGCTTTGGCTACTTCTTTACTTGCATTCTCATTCCATTGCCAGGCTCTTTCTGTTTTAACCGTAACTGCCAAGTCAGGTTCTTCCCATACTTCAATTACACCCCGCCTAAGTAAGCTCTTAAATACCTTATTTAGCGCTGTTCCTTTCCATCTCTTTTCAGCCTCTTCAAAATGTAATGCTTTATCCCCCGAAACGGCGTTAATTACGTGTTGCTCATCTTCCAGCAAAGTAGGGGCATGCTGAGGTGAAAGACGAAGTTTCTTCCTAGAAACAAAATTGAGGCCAGCTGGTAATGCTGCTTGAATTACCTCTCCCCAACTACAAAAGTAGAAATGGTGTATCCATTCCGTGAGTGAGAGTAAATCTGCAGAGAGAATGGGCTCGTCATCTAAGACCTCTCGAATGTTTTTAGTTTTAAAACTCGGAGTATCATCATGCAACCTTACTACTACACCAATTGCATATTGTTGCCTAAGAGGCACCCATACCCGTACACCAAGCATAATTTTGCTAACCTGTTCTTTGGGCACACGATAGGTAAATGTTTTCCGAACCGCGGTAGGAAAAGCTATTTCAGCAAATTGAGACAATGATCAGCGCTTAAAAATGAGTTTTAAAAGGGCTGAAAGCTTATCCAATTATCTCACTGAAATCAACTTCATAATGTAAGCAGCAAATAAATTATCATGATTATGATTGGCAAGGTAAACACCAAACCGCTTGGCATATATGTAGATCTTTTTTCATGCATGATGCCTCCTTGTTTTGATTGTTCTTTATATACACATCACTATATACTATCCCTTAATAGATAAATAACTCTTTTTGTTTCCATATTTACACCACATGAACATGCGAAGTAGGTCAATCATCCATCATAGCTGTTAACCAAGCCACCCTTCCCTATCAAGACTTCTATATTGTATAGCTTCTGCAATATGACTAGCCTCTATTCGCTCCTTTTTATCCAAATCAGCAATGGTACGCCCTACTTTGAGAATTCGATCATACGCTCTTGCTGATAATCCCAATGAGGTAATCGCTTTTTTAAGAATTTCTGAACTTGGTGAATCTAACTCGCATACTTTACGCACCATCCGTGTATTCATTTGAGCATTACAATACACCCCCTTAATACCTAAAAACCTATTTGACTGAATTTGTCGCGCTTCAACTACCCGTTCTCTTATTTGTGTTGAACTCTCTCCTTTTGCTTTACCTGAAAGTTCCTCATAGCTCACTTTATTCACTTCAATGTGCAAATCAATACGATCTAAAAGAGGTCCACTAATCTTGCTTAAATAACGTTGCATAGCCAATGAAGTAGCTCCATTCATATCTTGGGGATCATACCAATCTCCCGAAGGGGATGGATTCATCGATGCTACTAACATTACCCTACTAGGATAGGTAACACTCATTCGCGCCCGAGATATAGCTACAAACCCGTCTTCCAATGGCTGCCTCATTACCTCCAAAGCACTTCTTTTGAACTCTGGGAGCTCATCTAAGAACAATACTCCGTTATGTGCCATTGATATTTCACCGGGCATTGGGATACTTCCTCCTCCTACCAATGCAACATCCGAAACGGTGTGGTGGGGTGCTCTAAATGGACGTGCAGTCACTAAAGCATTACCACCTTCTAAAATTCCTGAAACCGAATGAATTTTCGTTGTTTCTAAGGCTTCCTCTAGGGTTAATGAGGGCAAAATTGTAGGAATACGCCGAGCCATCATCGTTTTTCCTGATCCAGGTGGACCAACCATCACAACGTTATGCCCTCCAGCAGCGGCAATCTCTAATCCTCTTTTTACATTCTCTTGGCCCCGAACATCACTAAAATCTAAAAGCTTACTATGTCCATTTCTACTGAAATAAGAATCTACATTTACTTCTAAGGGGTCCATCGAACCTCTATTCTCTAACCAATCTTTAACTTGGTTTAAATGCTCAAAAGGAAAAATTTCAATGCCTTCAACAACTGCGGCTTCTGGCCCATTTTCTTTGGGAACTATCAAATATTTAAATCCTTTTTTCTTGGCTTCAACAGCAACAGGTAGTACTCCTTTAATGGGGCGAATTTGACCGTCGAGTGATAATTCCCCCATCATCACGGTATCTTCGAGTTTGGTAGTATGTAATTGCCCCGACATCCTCAAAAGTCCAACAGCAATTGGTAAATCAAAAGCATTACCTTCTTTGGGTAAATCTGCCGGTGCTAAATTCACCGTTATACGCCCTAAAGGATAATAGGAACCCGTATTTCGAATAGCGGCTTCAACTCTATCTCGCGATTCACTCACTGCTCTATCAGGCAAACCCACCAGAAAGAATTTAACCAGCCCGTTCGTGTGGTGAGTTTCAACATCTATGATGCGTGCATCAACTCCAACCGTGGATGCACAGTATACTCTTGCTAACATTTTTTATTCCGAATCTTTTTTATTTGCTTTGCGTAGTCAGACCCCAGTGGGAAGAAATCCTTACAAAAATTTTCATAAATCGCACATATCATGAACAAAGACGAAGCAAAATCTAAAGCGAAACGCATCTACGAAGAGGTGCAAGGCGGTGTGAATGAAGTGATAAGCTCTATCAGAGAGATGATCAAAGAAGGAAGTGCAAGAAAGCTTATCATAAAGAACAAAGAAGGCGAAGTAGTTTTTCAAACACAGTTGGCATTTGGTGTTGGTGGAGCCGCGCTAGTAGGTGCAATGGCTCCTGTAATTTCGGCCATCGGGATGTTTGCCATGTTTATTAACGACTATCAAATCCTGGTTGAAAAAGAAGTTATAGATGAAGACGATGAATATTCGGTAGATGCTGATATCATCGAGATTACAGAAGATGAAGACGAGGAAGAAGAAACTTCTGATGAAACCAAAGCGGAAGAACCTGAAGAGGATAAAAAGGACGAAAAAACCGTAGGTAAGAAAAAGAAAAAATAGAAATTCGACTTAATCATGTCAGACTTGAGGTTAGATGTTGAACGTACGTTCTCATCTAACCTTTTTTTATGTCTATGATTTAAGGCATCCTTTAGCCGATCCATCGGCCAAATTCATCTTCCTGCCCCCAAGCTTACCATCCGACGGATTACTCGTCGGGTGGCTGATTAAAGCCCCTAACTACTGAACTACTGGCAGATTGGACTAAACTGGATCTTAGCCCACACCCATCCATCGGACGGGCTATCCGCCCGATGGAATAGCCAAATTCACCTTCCTGCCCCGAACTTACCCAACCAGCGGATTACCCGTCGGGTGGTTGATTAATACCCTTAACTACTGAATCAAAATCGATCAAACTGGATTTGCCCTCACCCATCCTCCGGACGGGCTATCCGCCCGATGGAATAGCCAAATTCACCTTTCTGCCCCGAACTTACCATCCGGCGGACTAGTTAAATTGCTCTGGTATAGTTTGATATGAAAAGCGTTCAAACTCTTTAAGGTTATTTGGGATATTCAGCAATTCAAGTGCAAGCTGTTTATTGCAAAGTTCCCCACTTCGTCGGCCTATAAAATCTCTATAAGACGAAAACTCCCAATCTTCTAACCTTTCTACTAATCCTGCTCTTAAAGGATTTTGATGGATATATAAGAAGCAGTTTAACAAATAATCATCATGCGATCTGCTATTTACATCTACTGCTTTATCTTTGGCTCTTTGTCTAAACAGTGAACCAGACCTTTGGTATTTCTTATTAATTGCTTGAGTATATGAACTTTGTATGCTTCCTATTGCTTGATTCAGTTTTCCAATACTACTTTTCTCAGAATCATAATAGTCGGTTTTAACCTGAACCAATAGATGATAATGATTGGGCATTAAACACCAAGCAAGTATATCTGAATGAGGGGTAACCTTGCTCTTTAATTTCTTTAAGAAATACAGATAGTTTTCTCTTTCATAAAAGATTTTCTCTCGGTTATTCCCTTGATTATAAATATGATAGGAATGGCCTGCATAAAACTTCATTATAGATTATGCATAATTCATAATAACAAATCAATGGTAGCCCTCACCCATCCATCGGACGGGCTATCCGCCCGATGGACTAGCCAAATTCATCTTCCTGCCCCGAACTTACCATCCGACGGATTACCAGTCGGGTGGTTGAGTGAAGCCCTTAACTACTGAACTACTGGCAGATTGAACTGGATTTAGCCCACACCCATCCATCGGACGGGCTATCCGCCCGATGGAATAGCTAAATTCATCTTCCTACCCCCGAGCTAACCATCCAACGGATTACCCGTCGGGTGGTTGAGTGATGCCCCTAACTACTGAACTTACTTCCAGTGCTCTTCAGCGATAGCTTCTAAACTAAGCTCGTTGCTTAAGTAGTGCTCTGCATCAAGAGCTGCTTTACAGCCCGTTCCTGCAGCTGTAACCGCTTGGCGGTAGAAAGAATCCATAGCATCACCACAAGCAAAGATACCCGGTAAGTCAGTCTTCGTTGTTTGTCCCTTCGTTTGGATATACCCCACGTCATCCATGGTTAATACCTCTTTAAACAAGTCTGTATTTGGCTTATGGCCAATCGCGATAAATACGCCCGTTACATCCTCTAAAGTTGTAGTTTCTTCGGTCTTTCTATTTTTAATACGAACACCTTCCACAACTCGCTCTCCTAAGATCTCATCGATTTCGCTGTCCCACATGAATTCGATTTTTTCATTCTCGAATGCTCTCGCTTGCATTGCTTTAGAAGCACGCAACTCATCACGGCGATGAACAACGGTAACTTTACTAGCAAATTTAGTTAGGAAGGTTGCTTCTTCCATGGCAGTATCGCCACCACCTACAATCACTACATGTTGGTTTCTGAAGAAAGCACCGTCGCAGGTAGCACATGCTGAAACCCCTTTACCACGTAAGCGAGTCTCACTTTCTAGTCCCAACCACATCGCTGAAGCTCCGGTAGAAATAATAATGGTATGAGCTTGAATTTCCGTTTTCTCATCCACCGTTAATTTGTATGGCTGTGCTTCGAAGTCGATATCTGTTACATAACCGTAACGACAATCAGCACCGAACTTAGTGGCTTGCTTGCGGAAATCATCCATCATTTGTGGCCCCATTACGCCATCAGGATAGCCTGGAAAATTTTCAACATCTGTAGTAGTCATTAATTGTCCACCTGGCTCAGGCCCTTCAAAAACGATTGGGCTTAGATCAGCACGTGCCGCATAAAGAGCCGCCGTAAGGCCCGCGGGTCCACTACCAATGATTACCACTTTAAATGTCTTTCCAGCAATATCTTCCATTTCCATCTTCTTTTAATTTCTAATTGGTGCATGAAAGTACAAAAAATCATACACCCATTTCCTTGAATGTTTCTATTAGGTTGATAGACTTCACAAAAGTATTTCGAGTATAAATTTAGAAACTACTTGAGTGTTATCCCTAATTGATTAAGTTTGTATAAACCATTGAAGGAGGGAACGTTGATAATAGCCAGTATTAAAGAAACTGCCCATCTCGAAACACGAGTTACTCTTAGCCCAGAGAGCTGTAACTCACTCATCAAAAAAGGAATGCAAGTTTGGATAGAATCAGGTGCCGGAACTGCATCAGGCTTTTTAGATTCAAGCTATCAAGAGGTGGGGGTTAAGATTAAGCCACGGGTTGAAATTATTGCTGAGGCCGACCTATTAGTTACAGTTCAAACACCAGAGCACAATGAACTCAAAAGCATGAAAGAAGGCGCCTGCCTATTATGTTTTTTATGGGCGCTTCAACATCCTGAAACCGTAACACTACTACAAGAATTAAAGCTTACTTCCTTTGGAATGGATGCCATCCCGCGAATTTCAAGAGCACAAAACATGGACGCCTTATCCTCAATGAGTTCCATTGCTGGCTATAAAGCAGCCTTAATTGCTGCCAATGAGTTGGATAAATATTTACCCATGATGATGACGGCAGCGGGGACAATTCGCCCATCAAAAGTTCTAGTATTAGGCGCCGGTGTAGCCGGCTTACAAGCCATTGCAACTAGTAAACGATTGGGCGCTGTGGTTGAAGCATTTGATATTCGCCCAGCGGTGAAAGAACAAGTAGAAAGCTTAGGCGCAAAATTTGTAGAAGTACCTCTTGATGATAGTGAAACTGAAACCAAAGGTGGCTACGCTAAAGAGCTCACAAAAGACGACAAAGAAAAGCAACGGCAAGTAATACACGAGCATGTAAAAAAATCAGATGTGGTGATTACGACTGCCTTAATTCCTGGCCGACCCGCACCTTTGCTCATCACAGAGGCAATGGTTCATGATATGAAAGCAGGATCTGTAATCGTAGATATTGCTGCCGAAAATGGCGGAAATTGCGCTTTCACCAAAGCTGGCGAAACACACATCGTTGATGGTGTGAAAGTCATAGGCCCTCTAAATCTAGCTAGCCAATTAGCTCATCATGCTAGCCTACTATACTCTAAGAACATCTTGGCATTTTTAGATTTACTGATATCGGATTCAGATATGAAGCTCAATTTTGAAGACGAAATAATTCTACACACTACCATCACTCATCAAGGGGCTTTAATCTCACCCCTCATTAAGCCTAAGGAGAACTAGTAATGTCTGCACTAATTTTTTCATTATTTATTTTTGTGTTGGCCTGCTTTATTGGCTTTGAACTTATATCCAAAGTGCCCCCCACTTTGCATACTCCACTAATGAGTGGAGCTAATGCTATTTCAGGTATCACTATTGTAGGAGCTTTACTCATTACAGGATCTACAAGTGATGGGTTACTCACCCAAATATTAGGTATTACCGCCATCATCTTTGCCACTATTAATGTGGTAGGTGGTTTTATGGTTACCGATCGCATGTTAGAGATGTTCAAGAAAAAGGAGGACAAGTAATGAGCACTCTTCTTCCTGAATCCATTCTTCCTTTTTTAACCGATGCTATCCACCTAAGCTATTTAGTAGCCACAGCCTTTTTTATCCGAGGGTTGAAGTTATTAGGTTCACCGGCTACCGCTCGCCGAGGTAATCAACTTGCTGCAATCGGCATGTTAATTGGTGTAATTGTAACCCTATTAGATCAACAAATTGTATCGTTTGAAGGCATCATCATAGGTGTTGTAGTAGGAAGTTTAATCGGTGCTATACTTGCAAAAAAAGTAGCTATGACGGCAATGCCCGAACTCGTTGCCGTATTCAATGGATTTGGCGGGGGTGCTTCAGCCTTAGTAGCATGGGGCGAATTAAGCCGTGTGACTGACCCTACTATTTTGGGCAGTTCCAGCTTAATAACCACCGGGTTAAGTATTTGTATTGGTGCGCTCACCTTCACAGGAAGTTTTATCGCATTTGGTAAACTTAAAGGCTTCATTTCTGGCAAGTCTATTACTTTCCCGGGATTAAATGTTTTAAACATAGCGGCTATGATCGCAGTGCTAGGACTGATCATTACATTTAGTCTCAGCCCAACTAATGCTGTTCTCTTCTGGAGCATCTTAGGGCTGTCACTGTTGATTGGTATTACTTCTGTGATACCCATTGGTGGTGCCGACATGCCAGTGGTTATATCACTCCTAAATTCATACTCGGGTATAGCAGCCTCTATGGCTGGTTTTGTGTTGGGTAATCACTTGCTCATTATTTCCGGAGCTTTAGTAGGCGCAGCAGGACTCATCTTAACACAAATAATGTGTAAAGCTATGAATCGCTCATTGTTGAATGTGATTTTCGGGTCATTTGGTGGGGGTTCAACAGGCAGTGTTGGTGAAGGTGAATCGGGAGATAAAACGGTTCGAGAAACTTCTGCTACCGACTTAGCCATACAAGTAGCTTATGCTTCTAAAGTAGTGATTGTACCTGGTTATGGTTTAGCTGTGGCCCAAGCTCAACATGTAATTAAAGAGGTTGCCGCGAAACTTGAAGAGCGAGGAGTACAGGTAAAATATGGCATCCATCCCGTTGCTGGACGAATGCCTGGCCATATGAATGTACTCTTAGCTGAAGCGGATGTGCCTTACGATCAGCTGTATGATATGGATCAAATAAACCCTGAGTTCGCTTCCACCGATGTGGTGCTCATTATAGGTGCTAATGATGTAGTAAACCCGATGGCCAAAACTTCACCGGGTAGCCCTATTTATGGAATGCCCATTCTAAACGTTGATGAAGCCAAACGAACCATCGTGTTTAAGCGAAGCCTTAGTTTCGGATATGCAGGGATCGATAATCCCCTATTCTATGAAGAGAAAAACCAAATGTACTTTGGGGATGCCAAGAAAAGTTTACAGGGGTTAAATGAAGCGTTAAATGATGTGTAGATTTTTAAATCTTAGTGCACACAATAAATTCAGCTTTGCTATCTTTTATAGATAAAATTTGAACCCCTAAAACAAGATCTTTGAAAAATCTATTCCTCCTAACTTTAGCAGCTACTAGTTTACTATTTACAGGCTGCTTAAGAAATAGTGGTTGCGATGTTGACGTAAACACCAACGTTGATCAAGCACAATTAGAATCCGATATCGCCGCTATTGACGCTTATATTGAAGAAAATCAGATTCAAAATGTACAAACAGACCCTACAGGCATCCGTTATGTAATTACTACTGAAGGCTCGGGCACTGCTCCCGATTTATGTAGCACTGTAGGTGTTAACTATGTGGGCAAGTTGATGAGTAACGGCAATATCTTTGATGAAAGTGACCGAACTGTGGCATTCCCATTAAGTAACTTGATTGCGGGCTGGCAAATTGGAATCCCGAAGATTAAATCAGGGGGCTCAATTACATTATACATCCCATCAGGTTATGCGTATGGTCCTCGTCAAGTTGGATCTATACCAGCAAACTCAAATCTTATCTTTGAAATCGACCTCATTGGCGTTCAATAATATTCGATGATTTAGCCTTTGAACTTCATCTAAACCAATGAAGAGGCTCAAAGGCTAACTTTCACCTGCTTTGACACCCAAACGCCTATTCTCCCTTCTCTTACTTTTCTAGTTTTATAAATCACCTGATTGCTGTAGTTTCAATAAACTATAGCAAGATTATCTATGAAGTTATTTAGGGTTCTATTTCTATTAGGTGTGGCAGTAGCTACGATAAGTGGTTGCGATAAAAACAGTAAGATTGAAAATGGTGTTTCACTCGAATTAGCCAATGAACGCAAAGAAAGGCTATCTGATATTCGATATCACCTATCTTTTAAAATCCCTGCGAATATCGATGCTTCGATTGAAGCCACGAACACTATCTATTTTTCTCTCAATGATAGTGAATCTGATCTATTATTAGATTTTAGAGAAGCAGAATCAAAGCTCCATTCCATTACTATCAATGGACAGGCTACTCCCATCGACTTCAAGAAAGAGCACATTATAATTTCTAAAAAGTATTTAGTGGATGGTGACAATGAAATTCATCTTAGCTTCGAAGCTGGTGAGACTTCATTAAATCGAAACGAAGAATTCCTTTATACACTTTTTGTACCTGATCGTGCACGCACGGCATTTCCGTTATTTGATCAACCCAATTTAAAAGCTCGCTATACTCTAACACTTACTACCCCTTCTCATTGGGAAGCCATTTCGAATGGCCCTTTAGCAGAAAAAACAACTACGAATGGGAATACCGTTTGGGCTTTTGAGGAATCCGACCTTATCAGTAGTTACCTATTCAGTTTTGTTGCCGGTGAATTTGAACGAGTGAGCCAAACCGTAAATGGTCGAGAAATGACGATGCTACATCGCGAAACCGATGAAGAGAAAGTAGCTCGAAATCTAGATGACATATTCGAATTGCATGGCACGGCACTTGAATGGTTGGAAGACTATACAGGCATAGACTATCCATTCAAAAAGTTTGATTTCGCTCTCATCCCAAGCTTCCAATATGGAGGGATGGAACATGTTGGAGCTATTCAATACCGAGCTTCAAGTTTATTTTTAGACGAAGATCCCTCAGAATCTAGACAACTTAGTAGAGCGAGTTTAATAGCTCACGAAACGGCCCATATGTGGTTCGGAGACCTAGTAACTATGGACTGGTTCAATGATGTTTGGACTAAAGAAGTGTTCGCTAATTTTATGGCGGCTAAAATTGTACATCCAAGTTTCCCTAAGATCAATCACGAATTAAACTTTTTAGTACGCCATTATCCATCCGCTTATTCAGTAGATCGTACTTCAGGAGCTAATCCCATCCGCCAAGAGCTTCCAAATTTAAATGAAGCGGGCCAAATGTATGGGGCAATCATCTACAACAAAGCTCCAATCATGATGCGCCAATTAGAGCTTTTAGTGGGTGAAGAGAATTTTCAAAAAGGCATGCAAGACTATCTAAGCACGTATAGCTTCAAGAATGCTACATGGCCTGATTTGATTAGTATTTTAAATAAAACTATCGATCGAAATTTATCAGAATGGAGCCAAGTTTGGGTAAACACTGCGGGGCGCCCTCATTTTAGTGTAGAAAGTGATGGATATACGAGCTTAATCCTACATCAAGAAGACCCGACTGGAAATGAGCGTATTTGGTCGCAACAGTTTGATATCAAGGTTAATCATGAAACTGGAAACCAAACCTATTCTATCCTTAGCGACAAAGAGTCCAAATCACTGAAAATTTCTGAAGCATCTTGCTACAAATTTCTAAACTCGAATGGTTATGGTTACGGGCTATTTCCGTTAGATTTTGGTGGGCTCATGCTATGGAATGACTTAACCGATCTAGAACGAGGAACGGTTTATATCAACTTGTATGAAAACATGTTGGAAGGCTTCGAACTCAGTCCTGAATCATATTTAAGCCAACTTTATACACTAGCCGTTTATGAAGACAATCAACTTTTATTAAATCTTGGCTTAGGGCATGTTCGATCTATTTTCTGGAATTTCTTAACAGCTGAACAACGTGTGCAACATGGTCCGCGTTGGGAGAAACTACTTTGGGATGAAATGATAAAAGAAAAGGATTCAAGCCGTAAGAAAATCCTTTTCAATACATACCAAAGTATAGCGATGCAAGATTCTGCTGTGGAGCAATTAATGGCCATCTGGAAACAAGACTTGGAGATTTCAGGACTTACCCTTTCAGAAAATGACTATGTAGGCTTAGCTTCGAATCTAGCAATAAAAGTACCCGCAATGGCAGATACTTTAGTTCAAGCACAGCTTAACCGAATTAAAAATCCAGATCGTAAAAAGCGATTTGAGTTTATCGCTCCCACTCTATCACGGGATGAAGCAGTTCGTGATCAGTTCTTTGAATCCTTAAAGCAAGAAGAAAACAGAGCGATTGAGTCGTGGGTGTTAGGAGCCTTAGGAAACTTACATCACCCACTTCGTACACATCAATCTGATAAATATATATTACCGAGCTTAGAGTTATTGCAAGAGATTCAGGTTACTGGAGATATCTTTTTCCCTAAACGTTGGCTTGACCAAACACTCAGCAATCACAGTTCAGACAGGGCTGTTAAAACAGTTCGTGATTTCCTCGAAAACCGCCCAAATTACAATAAGCAGTTACGCATGAAAATCTTACAAGCCTCGGATACCATGTTACGGGCCAACCGCATCAAAAAAAATACGGACTAATTCGCTTCTTCAAGATGCACATCCTGGTGATAGCTTTTCATTGCCTGCATAAAGCAGATTGTGGAAAGCACACCACAAACACAGAATACCAAGAAGATTGCTTGTGAAGGTCCCGTTGGACCTGTGAATACATGGTCTATTAACCAACCTGTTACGGGTGGTCCTATTCCAAAACCAACAATACTCACCACAAAGAGATATAAAGCTCCTGCGGCTCCCCTTTTATCGGAACCCACGAAATCCTGAATAAGTGCCGCGGCCACGCCATTATAACTTGATGACAATACGTTGGCGGTACCGATTAATAAAAATGCAATCAATGCGGATTCAGCAAACAATCCAAAATAGTAGAATGGCAATCCTGCTAATGCCGCTACAATCCCAATTACAAAACGTTTTTCACTTCCCCACTTTGAAGCTAGTTTGTCGGCAAAAAACCCAGATAAATTCACCGATAACCCCGTTAAAAACATAAACCAGCCATAAGAACTAATTCGGTCGGAAGCATCAAATACATCGGTTAATATGGTACTAATGAATGCGAGAATTGTATACCCACTTAATGCCAATAAAGAGAAACCCATCAAGTGGTAACGTACTGTACGCTTCTTTAAAATTGATGAAAATACCCGAACAAACTTCTCTTTTTGTGGAGTAGCTCTAAGTTGTTTTCTAGCTGGTTCTTTTATCACAAAGAAACCGATTACCGCTATTGCTATACCTGGCCAGCCCACCGTTTGTAAAGCTACTCGCCAATCATAGGCTTGAGCCACAGAACCTCCAATCAAGAATGAAAGCCCAACTCCAATAAAGATACCTGAGGCATAAACGGAAAACACCGTTGCTCGCTGTGATGGTTTAAAATAATCCGCTAACATAGAATACACAGCCGGACTTAATGCTGATTGGCTTAGCCCTACGAATAATCGAGCCGTAACTAGGAACGCCAATGAGCTCGCCCATCCGCTAGCGGCGGTCATCAAACTCCATACTATCAGACCGATGAGAATAATTCGCTTTCTTGAAAACTGATCGGCAACCCTTCCCATAAATATCCCACAGATAGCGTATATCAATGAAAAAGCGGGGCCATATAAAACACCAATTTCCGTATTACTAAGTCCTAACTCAGCACGAATTTGAGTGGCTAATACCGCTATAACTTGGCGGTCTACAAAACTAGAAATATAGATTAGGGCTAAAATCCCCAATACTATCCAAGGGAAGATTTTAGACGTGGACTCTTTTTGAAAAACATCAGATTTCTGCATAGCCTAAAGTTAGAAACTATTCGGAACAGAAGTACCTTCTAAGTAGCACAATCTTTAAGTTCCAAGAAATAAAAATTCTTATGTCGGACGATAAAAAAAACAAACTTCCTAAACTGCCACGGAAATCGAAAGCGCAAAAAGAACGTGCTAAAGCAATTCTGGATGAACTTTATACCTATTACCCAAATCCTCATTGTGAGCTAAATCATCGAAACCCCTTCGAACTTTTGATTGCTACAATACTGAGTGCTCAGTGTACCGATGTGCGGGTAAATAAAGTGACTCCTCAGCTGTTTGAAACCTACCCCACTCCGGAGTTAATGGCTGAAGCTCCGCTAGAAGAATTGGAAGAACTTGTGAAGACCACCGGCTTTTACCGAAACAAAGCCAAATCGTTAAAAGAAACTTCTACACGACTTGTTGAAGAGTTTAACGGCGAAGTGCCTCAGAATATGGAAGACTTGCTTTCGCTTCGAGGAGCTGCACGAAAAACAGCCAATGTAGTATTAGGCAACGCATTCAACATTAATGTAGGGGTTGTTGTAGATACGCATGTTAAACGATTCAGTAATCGATTTGGCTTAACAAAAGAGAAAAAGAATACCGACAAAATAGAGCGTGACTTAATGGCCCTATTCCCCCGTGAAAATTGGACCGACCTCTCTCACTTGATGATTCATCATGGCCGAGGACCTTGTAAAGCAAGAATCTCGAAAGCTCCCGATCATGAGTTATGCATTAAATATGGCAAGAATTGTGAGTGCCAAAAAATGAGAGCTAAGAACACCAAATAAATACCCTTTATGTCGGATTTACTTTTCAATTCCTTCACTGATGCAATACCCCCTATTCGTTTCGACATCCAACGTATTTCTGTGGAGCAAGAAGGGCAACCACTCATATATTTTTACGACCAGTTAGGGTATGCTACTCCTAATTTTGCGGTCCCTGCTGCCGCCGAGCCTATACTTTCGCTCATAGATGGTAGCCGTTCGGTACAAGATATTATCAACTTCAGCGATGACGAAGTTACCAAAGTACAAATTCTGGAATACGTCCAATTTTTAGACGGTAACGGCTTACTAGATTCAGCATACTTTGGTGAAAGAGCAGAAGAAATTGAAGTGAAGTATGAACAGAACAACATTCATTCTAGTATAACGGCTGGAAGCACCTACCCAGCAGATCCAATGCAATTAAAAGCATATTTGAACGATGCTTTTGACACGCATCCTCATGCTGAACCCGTTTCCAAAGCACATGCCTTATATGCTCCGCATATAGATCCAAGAGTTGGAATGAGCACCTATGTAAAAGCATTTTCAGCTATCAAGAACCTCAAACCAAAACGAGTGGTTGTATTAGCTACATCCCATTATGCCGGCTTATATGGCGATGTTTACGATAATAAACCATTCATACTCAGCTCTAAAGATTATGAGATGCCTAATGGCACGGTGAAAACACACCGCGAAGCCATTTCACTCATTAAAGAACAAACTCAACATGATGAAATTTTCGGCACTTCATTTGTAGACCGAGCATTCCGAGTGGAGCATAGTATTGAATTACATCTATTGTTTCTGAACCATCTGTGGGATCATGACTTCGAGATTGTCCCCATACTAGTAGGTGGCTTTGACGAATTACTTTATCACGACCAGAGTTTTTTGCAAGACCAGATCAAAGCATTCACCTATCTGCTAAATCAGCAGTTCAACGATGATGAAACCTTTTATTTGATAAGCGGCGATCAATGCCATGTAGGAAAAAAATTCGGCGATCAAAAAGCAGCCAAAGAACTCTTCTCGGAAGTTGAAAACTTTGATTCCAAGTTTCTAGACCATGCTACTTCCAATAGTTCAAAGCAAGTTGTAGAACTCATGAAAGAAGGCTACGACCCTTATCGTGTATGTGGATTCCCTCCACTGCTTACTTATTTGAATGCTTTTACTGAAGTGAAGGGTACGCTATTAGATCGTAGTATCTGGGATGAAGAAAGAGCGGATAGTGCGGTAAGCTATGCAAGCATTCTATTTACATAATGAAATAATCAGATTTCGTATTTTGCCCGCCAATATGGATATTCGAATATGAAATTTAGTTTCCCACACCCTCTCGCCATTCTACTTTTTTTTATAGCAATGGCTGCTACTCTTACACACTTGATCCCATCAGGTGAATACCAACGCGTAATTGATGAAGAAACCGGACGTGAGATTGTTGTAGCTAATAGTTACCAAGAAGTTGACGCCGAACCAATTGGGGTATTCGAAACCTTCATCAAAATACCTGAAGGCATCATATACGGAGCGGATATTGTAGTATTGATCCTCATTATTGGCGGAGCCTTTGTAGTTGTTGATAAAACAGGAGCCTTCAATCAAGGGCTTACGGCCTTAGCGAATCGATTCCAACACTCTCGTTATGTAGTAATGGCTTTAACAGGTGTTACCTTTGCCATTGCGGGGGCATTGAATAACCTCCAAGAGGAAATAATAGCCATGGTTCCATTCCTAATCCTCATGACCGATAGATTGGGATATTCTCGGATTGCAGCCATTGGTATAAGTGCAGGAACCGCAGCACTTGGAGCTGCTTTTAGTCCTGTAAACCCATTTGGGGTTCTAATAGCTCAATCTATTGCTGAAGTAACTCCATTCTCAGGTTCGCTATTCCGAATTGTAGTTATGGCCATTGCCGTTGCCTTTTGGATTATATGGGTAATCAAAAAAGGAAAAACAGTAGATGAAGCCATTGTGTATGAGCATGATTCTAAGTCACAACTTTCAGCTCGTTCAGCTATAATATTACTTCTTGTGGTAGCCACTTTTGCAACTATGGTATATGGAATTCTGATTTGGGAATGGGATTACAATCAGATGTCGGCACTCTTTTTTGTGATGGGTATTACCTGTGGACTGATTGGTCGATTAGGAATCAATGGCACTTCTAAAGCGTATGCCGGTGGTTTTCAGGAAATGGCCTTCGCTGCCGTAATCGTAGGACTTGCCCGTAGCCTTTATCTGATACTTGAGGAAGGCAAAGTTATAGACACTATGGTGTATGCCCTCTTCAACCCCCTTCAAGATCTTCCTGTAACGGTTTCTGCAGTTGGGATGACCGTATCTCAAGCAATTCTCCATATCCCCGTTCCAAGTAATTCTGGGCAAGCTGTACTAACCATGCCATTACTCTCTCCATTAGCCGATTTAATCGGGATGTCGCGACAAGTAATGATTCTTTGCTACCAATATGGTGCATCAACCATGGATATGATTACCCCCACTAATGGTGCGCTACTTGCCGTACTCACCGCAGCTGGCGTGAGTTACAAAGAATGGTTCAAATTCGCTTGGCTTCCATTGCTTTGTGTGATTGGCATTGGACTAGTTGCCATCATGGTTGCAATTATGATTGGGCTATAACCTTAGTGATAGTTACGTAGATTTTCTAAGTACTTATTACCACTGCCGGTATTCAATAATAGAATTTTCTCGTCTGATTTTACTCGACCATCGCTCACTAAGTCTTTAAGGGCTGCCCAAATAGCTCCACCTTCTGTAGCTACTGATATTCCTTCTTGTGAACCGATTTCGAGTGTACTTTCATAGATTTGGTCCTCTGAAACGGTAATAGCGTAGCCATTCGACTCCTCTACAGTCTCTTTGATTAAATCTCTACCAAAGGCTTTAGGAACGGCTAAGCCATTAGCTATGGAGCGTTTAATTGTGGCTTCATCAATTTCCTGCCCGTGGATGTACTTCACAACAGGCGCACAATTTTCGGTTTGAACAACCACCATCTTGGGTAAATCTTCTTCGTGAATCCAGCCTAATTCTACCATTTCTTTAAAGGCCTTCCATATACCGATGAGTCCTGTTCCTCCACCTGTTGGATAAATAATCACATCTGGAAGTTGCCAATTCAGTTGTTCGGCAATTTCGTATCCCATGGTTTTTTTGCCTTCAATGCGATACGGTTCTTTTAATGTAGACATATTGAATGCCCCCGTTCGCTCCTGCACTTCTTTTGACAGCTCCCCGCAACGATCAATCAAACCATCCACTAAAATGAGGTCGGCTCCATAGAACTTACATTCTTCCTGAAATATGACGGGAGTGATATCCGGCATTAATACCGTCACTTTCATTCCTGCCCGAGCACAATAGGCACTAAGCGCACCCCCAGCATTACCAGCCGTTGGAATCACACACTCCGTAACGCCTAGCTCTTTCGCTTTTGAAACGGCCATACTAAGCCCTCTAGACTTAAAAGATCCGGTTGGGTTTAATCCTTCATCTTTCAGTTTCACCGTTCTTAATCCGTACTGTTGCGAAAGACGAGGCATATCTAGAATAGGAGTCATTCCTTCGCTTAAGGAAACAATATTCTCATCATGAATAACAGGTAATACCTCACGGTATCTCCACATATTCAAAGGGCGACCGATGAGCTCTTCTTTGCCGAGATCTAAGAAATTATACCGTACAATTAACGGTCGCTCACAACATGTAGCGAATGTTTGAAGGCTTTTAATATCAAATTCTTGACCGCATTTAGAACAGGCTAAATGGGATACATAAGTAGTGGGTGCGTGCATTTTTTCCATGCCCAAAAATCCACCGAAAGCACATAACTAATCAAATAGCCATTTAGTATAAGCTATAAATCCTGGTTATACTGATGCGCCGCAATCTGTTTGAAGGATTTTATTAACGAACCTTCCTCTTCGCCCTTTCGCATCACAAAGTAGAACTGCCGCTTCACGGATAATCCCTCTACTTTAACTTCTCGAAGCGTATTTGATGCTAGCTCTCGTTGAATAGCTAATCGTGATAAGAAACCTATAGCCTCATCTTCTAAAAGGTAATTTTTCAAGGCTTCGGTACCTCCTAGTCGAGCAATGATTTTAAGATCGCCCAACTTGATGCCATTTTGCTCTAGTTCGTTGGCTAACACTGATAATGTACCCGAACCTCTTTCACGCATAATCATTGGCAGCGCTTTCAATTCTTCAATGCACAATTCCGACTTTGCATATGGGCTACGGGACGAACACACTGGAATAATTTCATCTTCCATAAACTCGGCCTGTTGAAAGGAGTTCACTTCGTATTTCCCTTCTATAATGGCTAAATCTATTTCCTTATTCACAAGTGCTTTCAGGATATTCTCACTATTACGATTGATGAGTAATAGCTGAATTTTGGGAAATCTTTTATGAAAAGCTGAAAACACCTTTGGCAGCACATACAGTGAAATAGTAGTGCTAGCTCCTACTCTTAATTCACCTCTAGCCTCTCGCCTGCTTTTGATGATATCCATATCTGATTGTATAAGGCGTTCTAAATTCTTCGCCTTATACATGTGATCTAGCAGTTTTTCACCGGGACCTGTTAGGCAAATACTATTGCCTTTTCGTTCGAATAGAGGAACGCCGATTTCAGCTTCCAGCTTTTTTATGTGCTTACTTACCGCCGGCTGTGTAATGTATAACAACTCAGCGGCTTTTGAGAAACTCAAATTTGTAGCTACTTCAAAAAACACATTGTACTGGAAAGAAATCATGGGAGATGTTACCCTTTAATTTCCATCTTCTCTGCAAAGTAATCACAGAAGTCCATCATATCACCGGTGATTCTCTCATCGTTGGTAGCACGTTTGAGGGTATCTGCCATGGTAACGAGTGTTTGATGAAAGAAAATCTTCATCTCATCAACGGTCATCTCGCGCGTCCACAGATCTAGCTTCAAGGTGTCTTTTTTGTCTGAGTCCCACAATGAAAGTAACATAGCTCTACATTGCGCCTCATCAAGACCTTGCAAATCTGTTGCTCTCCAAATGATGTTAGATGGTACGTTTTCCTGATCTAATTCTACTGTGATGTTAATTTCTTTTTTTTGCATTCCTATACAGTTTTATCTGACTTAATCAGTTGATTCTATTTTAATATTCAGCTTTACAGTTTTCACGTAAGCTTTTGAGCACATGGGCGAAATCTTCTGGAAGTTCCGAATCGAAACTCACTTTTTCACCTGTTCGAGGGTGTTCGAAGCCTAAAGTTTTTGCGTGTAATGCTTGGCGATTCAAGCCGGTTATCAATTTATGAAAGAGTACTTTTCTAGCCCCAGTATTAGGACCATAGCGAACCGAGGTTCCCCCATAGGTTTTATCTCCAAAAATGTTGTGCCCTATATGATTAAAGTGAACACGAATTTGATGAGTACGCCCCGTTTCCAATCGAACTTCTACCAAACTTAGGTAATCAAAATACTCGAGTACTTTCCAATGAGTTACCGCATGTTTACCACGTCCGTTAGGTAGTACGGTCATCAACTTACGATCGTGCTTCGATCGGCCAATGTCTCCCTCAATGGTTCCTTCTTCTGCTGGAGTACCCCAAACTATAGCCCAATAGGTTCTTTCTACATCTTTCTCTGCAAACTTAGCAGATAGTTTAGCTAGTGCTTCGTCATTCTTTGCTACTACAAGTACCCCACTGGTATCCTTATCTAAGCGGTGAACAATTCCAGGCCTGAGCTCATTGTCATCATGCTCTGCTAATTCGTCAACATGATGCATTAATCCGTTTACCAGAGTACCTGTCCAGTTTCCATAGGCTGGATGTACTACCATGCCTGCTTCTTTGTTTACGATGATGATATCGTCATCTTCGTACATCAAGTTCAAATCTAACTCTTCGGGTTTAGCCTCTGGTGGTGGAGGCTTAGGCAGCTCAATAAATATTTTATCGCCTGGCTGCATCTTGTACGATGCCTTCTCTTTCTTGCCATTCACTTGAACATAACCGTCTTTAATAGCGTCTTGCACTTTGTTACGTGTAGCGTTCTCAACAAAGCTGGTGATGTATACATCCAAGCGTATCGACTCGTGCTGTCCATCAGGAACTGTAAATTCGTATATCGTCGTTTTCTTCTCTTCCATTTCCATTCTTCTGTAAGGAATTCCATTTTCACCACTCTAACTACCTGCAAGAGCGCTGCCAAATATGACTTGTAAAGATAACCTAATCACAGGGAAATATTTAGGATTCATTACAACAGTTTTTTTGCGGCATATTTCATTTGATTCAGATTTACGCTTACATATATCACACATAAATCTTATCATCCCATAAATGCTTCTATAATTTCATTGCCATGATACAGTCGCTATATATAAAAGATTTTGCTCTCATCGACGAACTTGAAGTTCAATTTGGTGAAGGCTTAAACATTGTAACGGGTCAAACAGGTGCTGGTAAGTCTATCATTATTGGTGCACTCAATATGATTCTAGGCGAACGTGCTGATACCGAAGTTATACGTAGAGGAACCGATCGTGCTATTGCCGAAGCCACCATTCAATATTTTGAGCAGCCAGATTTAGCTCGATTATTGGAAGAGCATGAAATTGAAGTGCGACCATATATGGTTTTAAGGCGTGAGATTCGCCAAACTGGTAGCCGTGCTTTTATCAACGATACCCCTGTTACTATAGGTGTGCTCAAATCTATTGGCGACCACCTTGTTGACCTCCACGGACAGCACGATCATCAGTTATTATTGAAGGAAGAAAATCATCGTTCTGTAGTAGATGGCTTTGGTGAGGTAGGCCCTGTATTGGAGGCCTATCAACAAGAGTATCATGCCATGAAAGAGCTTAAAAAGCAGCTTTCAGCTTTAAAAAAGAGAGAGCGTGAGCTGCAAGAAAAAACGGAACTTTACAGATTTCAAGTGAATGAACTAGAGCAAGCAAGGCTATCCATAGAGGAAGAAGAGGAAATGATAGCTGAAATGAACTTGCTCGATAACGCCGAAGTGTTAGACCAAAAAGCGGCCATGATTTCCGAAATGAACGATCATGACGAAGTGAGCATCTCTCACCTTCTAAATCAACTGAAATTGAACTTGGAAGATCTTTCCCGCATCGAGCCTGAATTTTCAACATACTTGGAAGAGATTAACGCCGCTCGTGTAAGTGTAAACGAAGCCATTCAGTTTGCTGAACGATACCGAAATAATATCGAGTTCAACTCTCAACGACTTGAAGAACTGCGTAAACGCCAATCGGAACTCAATCGACTCCAAAAAAAATATCAAAGAGATATTCCTGAACTCATTGCGTATTTATCTGAGATTCAGCGTGAATTATCCCTAGCTGATAACTTCGATCTTGAAATTGAAAAGCTGGAGAAATCGGTTCAGAACCAAGGGAAAAAACTTGCTCAAAGTGCTCGTAACCTGCATGAATTGAGAAAAGAAATAGGAATCAAACTATCTGATCAAATCGCCATAGAACTTGCAAAACTTGGAATAAATAGTGCTCAATTCGAAGTTCAAGTAAACTATCTCATCAACAACCAGGGATGGATTTCTATTGAAGGCGAACCTATTGAATGTACCGAATTTGGTTGTGATGACATCCGACTTTACATCTCCACGAATAAAGGTGAAGAGCCTAAGCCGCTAGCCAAAATCGCCTCAGGTGGTGAGATTAGCCGTGTGATGCTAGCCCTAAAATCCATCTTGGCGAAAGAACAGAGTTTACCAGTAATGATTTTCGATGAGATTGATACGGGAATAAGTGGAGAGATTTCAGAGAAAGTTGGCCAAGCTATGCGACGATTATCTAGCGAATGCCAGATTATCGCTATAACACATCAACCACAGATAGCCAGCCAAGCTCATCATCATTTCAAAGTGGCTAAAACCGAACACGATGAGCGCACAACTTCGCAGATTATAGCACTATCAGACGAAGAGCACATCCACGAAGTGGCTAGCTTAATGAGTGGTGCTGAAATCACAGAACATACCCTAAAAAGTGCCCAAGAGTTGATTAATCGATCGGTTCACCAAAATTGAATACAGGCTTAAAGTCGACCTATTTAACTAAGGTCATCTTGCCTGAACCGATGAACACACTTTTATTCCCTTGCATCACCCGAACTCGGTATATGTATATCCCACTCGGTTGCTCTGCCAAATTCACATTTAACTGTTGGGTACCGGCACTTGCCCTACCTAACATGGACGCTACACGCTGTCCATTTACATTGTAAATACTCACTCTGTATTCTGCACTTTCTTTTAAGCGAAGTTGGATAGTGGTAGAGGGATTGAATGGATTGGGATAATTGCCCAGCAGTGAATAATCTGTAGGGCTTTGAAGTTCCTCCTCTTCATTGGAAGTAGCTACTTCATTAGCTCCTTGAGCAATCCACTGTCTGATTTTGGTGATTTCATCTGAACTTAATGTACCATTAGTCGGCATTTGACTACCATGTGTAGGGTTGGGTTCAATCTTATCAACGAGCGGACTTCCATCGGCATTTCCTGCTATAACAATTTTGATTCCGTATTGACTACCCGTGCTGTTCATAGTGGCGCTGTAACTTGATAGAGTTACTCCACTTGTTCCGCCATGGCATGAAGTACAGCTGTTATTAAAAATAGGCTGGATTTCACTGTTATAATCAATTTGAGCACTCGCTGAAATTGAAAAAAGGAAGAGTATTACCACTGAATAAAACAAAGATCTCATACCAAACTCCGATGGGTTAAGGGGATATAGAATCCTAAAATCTTTAACAATAAACAGTATATCTACTTTATTTCAAAAGCAGATTAAGCACTTACTTTAAATTATTTTTAAGAATCTGGGCTGTATGCAATGCGTTTCTTTCTGTGGTATCACTAATCTGATGGCGACATGAAAAACCCGGGGCACAAACCTGACGATCTTTAGCTTTACGAATTGCCGGCGCAAGCCTTTGCTCTGCAATAGCTAACGATACTTCTTCATTCTCCTTTTCATATCCAAAGCTTCCGGCCATGCCGCAACATCCAGAATCAAGTTCCTGTACATCAAACCCGAGTTTAGTAAATAATAAATTCGTAGTACTTCTTTTACTCAAGGCCTTAGCATGGCAATGATCGTGTAAAGTAAGCTTTTGATTCCCCCCTCTAACTGGAACTCGTTCTATTTTACCTTCAATAAACTCTTCAAAAGTATAGGTGAGAGCTGCGATATTTTGCACCATGTCTAAATCGGTGTCTTCGCAAAGGTCTACATATTCATCTCGTATGGTGAGTATCTCTGAGGGCTCTAGCCCAATAATAGGCATGCCCTTTTCTGCCCAAATATTCAGCATTGGCAAGTTATGCTGCATAATCTTCTTAGCTTCTCTAACAAGTCCTCTTGACAAATGAGGCCGTCCTAACTCTTGAAAGTCAGCAATCTGCACCCCATATCCCATCTTCGTGAGCACCTCAATAGCACTTACTGCTATATCAGGTTCGTGATATCTTGTAAACACATCCACTATAAGAACTACTTTTTCTTTCGTGGATGAATTTAAGTTCAAACTAGGTAATAACTTATGAAATGGTTTTTGCGCAAATGACGGAAGCCTTCGTTTTGAAGAAAGCCCCACATACTCCTCGAGCAGTCCCTTAACCATATTCGAATGGATCAACCAATTGGAAAAGGAAGGTACTAGTGAAGCAATTCCATAAAATTTTGCGCTCTGCGTAAAGAATAAATCCTGTAAGCCAGTTCCTTTTTTGTCAATCCAACCCTGCATAAACTCTGCTTTCATCCGTGCCATATCCACATTGGCAGGACACTCACTTTTACACGCTTTGCAGCTTAAACAAAGGCTTAATGCATCCTTTAAATCTTCGGATTCAAACTGTTCGGGCTGCTCACCTGAAAACACATGACGAAAAATATTAGCTCGCCCTCTAGTACTGTCTTTTTCATCCGTTGTAGCCATATACGACGGGCACATCGTGCCTCCACTTTCCGAAAGTTTTCTACACACTCCAGCGCCGTTACACAAATCGATGGCATTAGCATACCCATCTTCCTTTCGCCATTTAAATTCCGTGTGTACAGGTGCAATTTTATATGAAGGTGAAAATCTTAAATCTGAATCAATGGGCTTAGGGTTCACAATTTTCCCTGGATTCAGAATATAATTTGGGTCCCAGAGTTCCTTCACTTGGCGTAATACTGGGATCATCTCTTTGCCTAAAACCTGTTCGATATATGGAGCTCTGGCCCTTCCATCGCCGTGCTCGCCTGATAATGAACCTTTGTATTTACCCACAAGATCGGCAATCTCGATGGCCATTTCTTTCATCTTCTCTACTCCTTTTGTGGTAGAGGTATCAATCATAGGCCGTAGATGTAACTCCCCTACAGAAGCATGGGCATAGAACACGCACTCGGTGTCATGTCTTTTTAATAGAGCTTCGAAGTCTTGGATATAATTGGGTAAGTCTTCAACTCGAACTGCTGTATCTTCGCAAAAGGTAGGTGAGCGAGCTTCCTTACCTAGCCCCATAAGCAATCCCAAGCCCGCTTTACGAAGATCCCAAACTCTTTTCATTTCCTCACTCTTCTTCACGATAGGATAGGCGTACCCTAGTTTTCGCTCTTTAACTAGTTGAACCAAAGTTTCACATTTCTCTTGAAGCTCAATTTCGGAATCGCCTTCAAACTGTATTATCAAAATAGCTTTGGGTTCACCATCTAAGAAAAACCTGTTCTGAACATGCTCGAGGTTTCCTTTTGTGGTGTCTAAGATGATATTATCAACGAGTTCCACCGCCGACGGATCCAATTTTACCGCTTCTACAGTAGCCACCAAGGCATCATGCACTGATTCAAATTGTGGGATGACCATGCGTTGAATTTTATCCAGTTTAGATAAACCCACTTTTGCGGAAGCAGTGATAGCTAAAGTTCCTTCACTTCCACATAGCAACTCACAAAGATTAAATGGTCTTCCACCTTCTGTAAATGGAGCCATTTCCAATAATTTATCTAAAGCATAGCCTGTGTTACGTCGAATTATTTCTGGATGAGGGTAGCTTTCCTTAATTAACGATTCATGCTTCTTAAGCAACGATATCATTCCTCTATAAATAGCGCCTTCTAAATTCTGAAGGGCCATTTTTTCTTCCAGCTCTGAAGGCGATAACGCCTTAAAGCAAACAACACTCCCATCGCTTAGCACGGCTTCAATTTCTTGAACATGCTCACGTGTTGTCTGATATTTAATAGAGAATGAACCAGAAGAGTTATTCCCAATCATCCCACCGATATTACAACGATTCGTGGTGGAAGTATCAGGACCAAATAAAAAGCCTAAAGGCGATAATTCACGGTTAAGAGTGTCACGTATAACTCCCGGTTGTACTCGGGCAAACTGCTTTTCAACATTAAGTTCTATAATGCCATTTAGGTGTCGCGAAGTATCTAGAATCATTCCACTTCCGGTTGCTTGGCCAGCTAAACTAGTACCCGCACCACGAGGAGTAATCGTCAATGCATTAGCTTGCGCGTACTCAACAACTTGTTGAATATCTGAGATAGTTTTTGGGAAACTAACTCCATGAGGCAATTCCTCATACATCGAGGCATCTGTAGCATAAAGCCTCCGATTAAGCGAATCCGTATTGATCAAAATAAAAAACTCCTTCTGTGAAATAATACAAAAGGAGTTTGAGGGTATTTGGTATAAATATCAATGAAAAGATCGAAGGATTTTAATGCAAGCGAATAACTTCCCCTGTACCAATACCTTCAACACTTTTAACAAAGCCATCAACCACACGGTGCATACTTACTGGGGTATGACCTGGGAAATAAGAGCCTAGGGCTTCGGCCGACTCTTCTACTAATCCTGGGCTTACTACATTTATTCGAACTCCGTTATCAAGCTCTCGAGCTGTTGCCTTTACAAACGCATTAACTGCTCCATTCACTGTTGATAATGTAACGGAACCATGCACGGGATCATCGGCTAGAATACCTGTAATCAGTGTGAATGAGCCTTTAGGGTTAATCCGTTTTTGGCCTTCCAATACTAAATTCACTTGCCCCATCATCTTACTTTTAATGCCCACGTAGAAATCATCGTTGGCAAGTTCTTGAAGAGGCTTCATGGTAGCACTTCCGGCGGCTACAACTAGGGCATCGAATTCTCCTACTGCTTCATACATTTTTTGAATAGAGTCCACAGAAGTCATATCCATTTGGATATCGCCCGATTTCGACCCTACTCTAATCACTTCGTGGCGTTTTGAAAGTTCATCACTTACTGGTTTACCGATGGTACCTGAGGCACCTACAATAATTATTTTCATCATTTCTCCTACTTTGGTTTAAGACAAATATGAATGCTAATACTTCGATTTGCCAATTGTTATAGACGATCAAATCCTTTCGATTTATCTATCAAACTAGAGAGCGAACGCTGACTTCACTTCACTAACAATCTCATCACCAATAGCTAAGGCTGCTGTAGCGGCCGGGCTTGGAGCATTCAATACATGTACTTGACGGTCGGAGCTTTCAAAATAGAAATCATCTAAGATCTCACCATTTGGTTGAAGGGCCATCGCACGCACCCCTGACGGAGCAACTTGCAAATGTTCTTCACGAACTTCTGGTATCAATTTCTGCAGACCTTTCACAAAAGCTTTCTTAGATAGCGATCGATGGTATTCATCTAAACCCATTCGCCAGTGCTTAAACGACAATTTCCAGAATCCAGGAAAATTGATCATTTCGATAGCTTCGTCCATATCGAAGGAAATCTTATCGTAGCCTTCTCTTTTAAATACCGGAACCGCATTCGGCCCGCATTCAATACCACCTAGTGCCATTCGAGTAAAGTGAACACCTAAGAAAGGGAAGTCTTTATGAGGAAGGGGGTAAATCAAGTGATTAACTAGGTATTCAGCGTCAGGTTTTAGCTCGTAGTACTCACCTTTGAAGGGCACAATTTGAATCGGTGATTTCACGCCGGCTGATTTAGCAACGTGGTCGCAGTATAACCCTGCACAGTTAATCAAATATTTTGCCGCTACATTGCCTTGGTTGGTGGCAATGTTCAACCCTTCTTTATGCTGATGTATGTTGTTAACTGCGTGCCCGAATCTCACTTCGCCATTGCCGCTTTCAATGAGCTCACGAAGCTTTTCGCACATCCCCGCAAAATCAACGATGCCCGCACAAGGCACATGAATAGCAGCGATACCGTTTACATGAGGCTCTATTTCCTTTAAACGCTCCGTATCAATTTTAGCAATGCCTTCAATCTTATTTTCTAAACCTCTTTGATAGATGGCTTCTAAGCGCGGCAACTCTTCTTCATTTGTAGCAACAATTACTTTGCCACACACATCAATTTCCACTCCATGTTCATTACAAAACTCAACCAATTGATGTCGACCATCGAAGCAGTTTTTTGCTTTATAACTGCCTGGCTTATAATAGATGCCTGAGTGAATTACCCCAGAGTTTTTACCCGTTTGGTGAGCCGCTACTCTGTCTTCTTTTTCAAGAACTAAAACCGATGCTTCAGGATAGGTTAAGGTTAATTTATATGCGGTAGAAAGCCCTACAATTCCGGCTCCTACAATTACAAAATCATGCTGTTTATTCTCCATGCTCAAAGATAGAAATCTATCACATAAAAAAAGCCCTACACTTTGTGCAGGGCTTAATTTTTAAGGGGTAAATCGATTAGTTACGATTTTCCCAGTTAATCTCATCAAGTGGACGCGAGATATATAATGGAACTCGGCCACCATCAAGCGAGGTATCGATTTGATTTAGACGATCAAGACGTCTCATATCAATCCAACGATGTCCTTCACCATATAGTGAATACTTACGCTGATATACGATTTCATCGATGAGGTCTGCTTCTGTAACCGGGCCGGCGTAATCGCCTAATCCCCATGCATTACGAACTGCATTGATACCATCGAGGGCATCTAGGAAATTCGACTCACGAGCACTCGCTTCAGCATACATGAGCAGTAATTCTTCATTCCTGATAAATGGAATTGGAGAATCGTTTGAATTAAACAACTGTACTTGATGCATAAATTGATACGTAGACTCGCCTGTAAAGACTACAGGATCGTTACGCTCAAAGAACTTAGAGATTCGACCATCACCTGCTGTAGTATCCGCAAGGATGTCTGGGTGAACCATTAAGATTTGAGTACTTGCTTGGTTTGGAGTCCAGAACATTGGGTTAAATGTATCTGGTGGACCTTGGAATACATGGTAGCCACCAATATTCATAGAAGCTGGTGTAGCTGTAAAGTCTATGAATGAATCATCTAAGGCATCGAGTACCCCTTGCCAGTCTTCGGCATAGAGTGCCGCTCTTGCTGCAATCGCTCGGTTTAGTTCTGCCATTCCTGCTGCTGTTGCAAAACCATCAAATCCAGAGGATAAACCATCTGCAAAGTGCAAGCTTGTACCTGAATTCTGTAACTGAGCATAACCCTGATCTAGAATATCTCTGATGTCAGATAATGCATCATCATAACTTCTAAAAGGTCCAGGATTTAAGAAGTCGTCTACATCAATTCGAATAGAACCTGATGGACTACGGTCTCCTTGATCTCTGTATTGAGTTTGCAACGGTATTAGATATTGGAATCCTTTGATGGTATTCGCATATCCACGGTATCCGTTTTTCTCTGTGTCCGAAATTGCATCCGTATTGTCTACAGCTGTTAAAATCAGATTTGCTTGTGCAATAGCGTTATATGGTGCTGTATAGGTTCTAAATATACCCGCAAAAAAGGTAGGATCGTTTTCTGCATTCGGGGTAGTTGTTTGAACCCATCTTCTCCAGAAGTTAGGATCTGAATTGAAGATAGCATACATCTCACGCCCAAATACACCTACTAATGCTTGGTAGTTTGATCCCGCATTCGCATAGGTTCTATGGCGTGATTCTAGACCTGTTGCCAAGTTTACTAACTGGCCGGCCGTAGCGCCGCTGGTAACGGCTTCAACAGTTGGGTTATTTGGATCCTGAACCTCATTGTAACTAAATAAGTCACAGCCTGTGAAAACAAGCAGAGCTGCAAGAACCAAGGTCATTGTTATATTTCTCATAATATTAATTCCTTTATTCATTGTTCTCATCTTACAGGTCCAGTTTTACATGGAACAGAACACGTCGTGCACTCGGGTATGGAGTTACTGAAACAGAACTCAATACAGACTGACGTCCAAAGTTACTTACCTCCGGATCGTACCCGTCGTAATCACTTATCAATAATAAGTTGTTACCCGATACACCGAGTTTAATGCCTCGAACAGAGTCGCCAAATAAGCCTGTTAAGCTTGCTTTTGGAACGGTGTAGTACAGCGATGCTTCACGTAACTTGATGTAGCTTGCATCCTGAACAAACTGAGATGTGATGAATGGACCGCGATCAACTGTTTCAGTATCGCTTACAAAGTAATCATCGGTATTACCACCAGAGTCTCTTAGTAAGTTAGAAAGCTGAATGTTTTCTGCTCCCTGACTGAAGTGGAATAAGAAATCTAAGCTCCAATTTTTGTAAAGCTTAAATTCGTTTCCAATCGACATCTGGAAATCTGGCTGGAAGTCACCAAACTTAACGAGGTCACCATCTGCATTTTGGCCACCAATTGCTGTTGGCGATTCTCCTTCACGAAGTAAAACACCACCCAATACCGGAGCACCGAATGCTGTGATATACTGATCTGGGATATTCAACTTGGTGATCTCAGAACTGTTTGTCCACCAGAAAATACGGGTCATCCAATCGATATCTACGTTACGAACCAGGTTCACATTCAAACCTAACTCAAGCCCTTTGTTTTCAAGCTCGGCAGCATTGGTTGCAACCGCTGTAATACCTGTAGAGTTTGAAGGCACTAAATCAAGAATCAAGTCTTCAACAGTCTTGTTATAGTAGGTAGCCTCGAAAGACACTTTCTGGTCTAGTACACTTAAATCGATACCAAACTCAATCTCTTTGGCTCTCTCAGGAACTAACTCAGGGTCAATAGCTCGTGTACCTTGCACACCGCCTAAGTTACCACCAATATTCACACTATTAAGCGGACTAAAGGTTTGACCAAAGCTTGCTAAACCACCTGTTTCGCCGTACGCAGCTCTTAACTTTAACTGATTGAATTCATCGTAATTCCAGAAATCGAAGTTCGTTAAGTTAAATGCTACCGATGCTTTTGGGTAGAAATACAATTCGTCTTGCTGAACATTCAACGTCGACTTATCCATTCTACCACCAATGGTCAGGATTGCTTTATCAGCCCAGTTGATTTCTTGCTGAGCAAAATATCCAACATCGGTTACCTCTTGGAATGCTTGCCCTAATAGCTGAACATTCGCATTCTGAACATTAACCTGTCCTGGAGCTAATCCTTGTCCTCTTAAAGTCTCCACTTCTTGGTCTACTCTAAAACGTGAGTAACCCGCTTGCGAAGTCAAGAAGAATTCATTTTCACCTGATACAAGCGTTGTATTATATACTAAAGAAGCTTGAAGGTTTGTCTGAATTATATCTGTAGTGGTGTGAATCACATCACCGGGATCGGTAAGTGTACTCTGTGACTGCATGAATTCAGGGAAGTATACCATCGAATTCGAATTGATGATATCGAATCCACCATTCGCTCTAAGGGCTAATCTTGAAGCTCCCCATTCAGCTAAGTCTGCAGTAGCACCAAATGACTGAACAACACGACTTACCGCCTGAGTGTTTTCAGCTTTATCTCTTAAACGGAATGGGTTTTCAGAGAAGTAAGGGTTGTTGTTATACGTACCATCAGGGTTAACCAATAGGTTGTAGGCATAATTAGGAGTGAATGCCAATGTATACCCAAGTGAACCACCCGTTGCGTTTTGGTTACCCGTAAAGCTACGGTCGGTTACTGAACGCACAAAGTTAGTATTTGAGGTTACAATTACGCGATCACTAATATTATGCTCAACATTGGCTCGAACCGATTGACGTTCAAAACCACTGTTTTTTATGATCCCGTCTTCTTCTTTTAGGTTACCTGATAAGAAATAACGTGTTTTAGCTCCACCAGCTGATACACTCAACTGAGTGTTCTTCAATAATCCAGTTTCACCGTAAATCTCTTTTTCAAGATCACGAATTCTACCTGCATTGCTGGCATCATTATAGCGCTGAACTTCTAAGTCGCCACGTGCGCCTGTTCCCCAGAATGTTCTGATTTTAGCTTCATTCCATTCTGTTCTACCTAGTAAACGAACAGCATTAGTGAAACCAATATCCTGCTGAACGCTCACTTCCGTTTCACCCGTTTTACCTTTTTTAGTAGTGATAATGATTACACCTGCATTCGCACGCTGTCCGTAAATGGCGGCTGCTGATGAACCTTTAAGCACTTCTATACTGGCAATGTCGTCTGGGTTTAAATCGGCTAAACGGTTGGCAACATCATCCTGACTTGAGCCACCTGCCCCACTAACAGAAGACCGACCGGTAGAAATTGCACTGTTGTTTACATACACCCCATCAATAATATAAAGTGGCTGAGAGGTACCTGCACCAAGCGTACTTACGCCACGTAACTGGATGTTAAATCCTCCACCAGGCGCACCCCCTTGGGATATGATATTCACTCCAGGGATTTTACCATAAAGTGCATTGTCTATCGTTGAAGGGTCGTTATTACCTGCAATGTCCTCTGCATTAATGGAGGCTACTGAATTTGCAAGATTCGACCTTTTCACGGTGGAAGCTAAACCCGTAACAACCAACTCATCTAAATTGGCAACATCGGATTTCATGGCTACATCCATGGTAACGGTAGCGCCGTTGCTTCCTGATACATTAATATTTTGCGTAAGGTAACCTATGTAAGAAAACCTTAGCGTAGCGTCTCCTGAGGGAATATCGATGGTATATCTACCATCTAAATTAGTTGTCGTACCATTTCCTGTAGAAGGATCAAATACGGTAACACCTACCAGTATATCACCGGTAGCGTCGTCTGTAACAAGGCCCGTAACTTGATACTGGGCCATTGCTAACTGGCTGGTTAAGAGTATACCAAATAAAAAGGCACATACTCGTTTATAGTAACTGTGTCTCATATGTCTTGTTTTAATTGATTGTTATAGCAATAAGCTGAGCCAACATTATTATATAAATTTTAACATTTATCAACCTTTTTTAACATCTGCGCTATTGCATTTCACTATTAGAGTAAATTGCTCTTTAATAATTACAAACTATTTAAATCAATTTGAGACAATGATTTATACTGGTTGCATAAAAAAAGCCCTGTGCTTTTACACACAGGGCTCCAGGAATGCTAACCGTCTACTTTAGTATTGGGTTAGATATACTACTATTCCATTTTTTTAATTGGAACCAACATAGTCTTCCCAATCAAGCTCTCCTTGAGGACGTGCAACTTGAGTAGCTACACGACCACCGTCTAATGAGGTATCGATATCATCCAGACGATCATATCTTCTCATATCTACCCATCGGTGACCTTCTCCCCACAGTGAGTATCGACGTTGATTCAACATCTCATCGAGTAAAGCTGCTTGAGTAACTACCCCTGAGTAATCAGGTAATCCCCAAATGTTACGGATGGTATTTATAGCATCAACGGCATCCACTAAATCAGTACCCGTATTACGGTTGATTTTCGCTTCCGCATAAATAAGGATTAACTCCTCATTTCGGATAAATGGTACTGCATCCGTTTGTCCGTATCTACCTTCTTGGTAATCCGCAGATACGAGCGGTAGCTCTGATACTTCTGCTGGAGCTGTTCTTAGATCCAGTTTATCATCGATACGATCGTCGTTCGCCTCAGCGTCGTTCACCCAGTTTGGGCTTCCAACAATTACACGATCAGCGGCCGCATCCGGCACATAATAAAACGGGTTTGTTCTATCATCACCACCTGCATACACATGCGCTGGACCTGCCTTTAGTTCAGCTACGGTTGTTGCATTCAGATTCAAGAACGAATCATCTAAGGCAGTTAAAGCACCACCCCAGTCGCCTGCATATACCGCAAAACGAGCCGCAATAGCTCTATTCACTTCTTGCATGGTTGCTGGAGTATCAAAGTTTTCGAAGCCATCTGTTAATTCAAACACAAAGCTTGAACCCGCGTTACCTAATGAAGTATTCGCCTCATCAAGAATGGCACGAATTCTCGTTAATGCATCACTTTGCGATAGGAAATCACCGGGATTCAATGGATCACTGTAGTTTAAATCTACACGAATTCCATTCGTTCCTTGATGGTGCCATGGCCAAATAAGCTGATAGGCCTTAAGGGTATTGGCAAAACCAATAACACCACTTGCTTCAGCATCAGATAACTGATCGGTATTGTTAACCGCAGTAATTAAGAAGTCAGCTTGGCGAACGGCTCCATAAGGGCTTTCGTAAGCAGATCCATCACCGAAGAAAGTATGATTGTCTTCCGCATCAGGTGCAGGGTTTCCAGGTAACTGTAACCACTGGTCGAAGAAGTTAGGATCAGAAGTTCCGAAGTAATATAAATCACGCCCGAAAGCTCCGAATAACGTCCATACAGTATTATAGTTTCTGTTTTCAGCTTCCAAACCTGTTACCAAGTTTTGGATATCTGACTTGGTTGCATTCTGCAACACCGCATTTTCACTCGGACTATTTGGATCAGTCACGGCTGCGGGATCAATCAGATCACACGCCACAAAACTAAGTCCAAGTCCTGCAATAGCTAAATATTTGGTAAATTTTTTCATAGTATACATTCTTTAGAATTAGTTGATATCAAATTTCAAATGGAACAAGATCTTTCTTGAACTTGGATATGGGGTAATGTCTACTTGACGACCAATGTTTGATCTACCAAGCGCACTCACCTCAGGATCATACCCTCCATAATCTGATATCAATAATAAGTTTGTACCCGACACACCAACTTTGATACGGCTCAATGCACCGTTCAATTGGTCAGACAAGAATTCTTTAGGCACTGTATAGTACAACGACGCTTCTCTTAACTTGATGTAAGAACCATCATCTACGAAACGTGCGGTACCCGCTGGGCGCTGAACTCGAGTAGTTCCTTCGGTATAATAATCATCCGTGTTACCTCTACCATCAGATAATAAATCGGATAAGTTTGTTAACTCAGAGCCTTGACTCCAATGCACTAAGAAACTAGCGCTGAAGTTTTGCAAGAAGTTGAAATCGTTTGAAAACGACATCTGGAAATCTGGCTGGTAGTTACCAAAGATTTTCTCTTCACCATTTTCATCAAAACCATAAATGGTTGTTGGTGAAACGCCCTCTTTGATTTTAGCAAAACCAAAACCTGTTGAGAAGGCACCATTGATATCTTCAGGTACTCTTAAGTCGGTAATTAGCGACTCATTTTTCCACCATAGAATGGAACTATTCCACACTAAGTTAGAATTATTCACTGGAATTAAATTAAGACCTAATTCAATACCCTCGTTTTCAAGATCAGCTGCATTTGTTGAAACACCACCTAGTCCTGTTGCTGGAGCAGGGTTTAGATTCAAGATTAAATCTTCTACCGTTTTCTTGTATACGGTTCCTTCAAATGAAATACGTCCATCCAAGAACGTTACATCTACACCATACTCAAGCTCTTTTGCACTTTCTGGCTTTAGGTTTGGATCAACTGTAGAACCTCCTGCTGAAATACCAACAAAGCTTCCAATGTTCTCACTATTCGCACTCGTGAATATGTTTCCAAAGTTTGGAAGTCCACCAGTCTCCCCGTAAGCAACACGTAACTTCAACTGGCTGATGTCATTTACCGTCCAGAAGTCGAAATTGGTAAGGTTTGCAGCAACCGATGCTTTTGGATAGAAATAAAGCTCATCGTCATTTAAGTTTAGAGTAGAACGATCTAATCGACCCCCCACCGTTGCGATAACTTTATCATCCCAGTTGATCTCTTGCTGAGCAAAGTATCCAATATCTGCAATCTCAGTAAAGCCCTGAGAAGCCGTTACTTGTGCTGCATTTCCAACATTCGTTTGCCCGGGTAATAAGCCACGACCTCGAATATTATCTTGTGAAATCTTCTGGTCGTAACGAGAGAAACCAGCTTGTGTATTCAAGTAGTACGTTCCCATCTCAGACTGTAGCTCTGTGCTGTATGCTAATGAAGCTTGTAGATTTAAATTCAATACTTCACTAATTGAATGATACACATCACCAGGGAAGTCAGCGGCTGTTCTTTGGAACTGCATGTACTCAGGGAAATACACTATACCATCTGAAGCTAGATAATCTAATCCACCACGTAAGCTAAATGCTAAACGATTTACACCGCTTGAGATAAGATCTGCATTTAATTCAACCGATTGGATGAAACGATTTACTTCTTGGTCGTTTCTAGCGTCATCGATAAGTCTAAATGGGTTTTCAGAGAAATATGGGTTGTCGTTATAGGTCCCATCCGCATTCTGCTTAAGGATATCGTAAGCGTAGTTCGGAGTAAATGCTAAGGTATAACCAATAGATCCACCCGTGTTATTCTGGTTTCCAGTAAATCCACGCTGTGAGTCAGTATTGATGTACGAAGAACTAGTAGCTATACGCACATTTTTATTGATGCTATGATCAATATTCGCACGTAGGCTACGGCGCTGAAAGCCTGTTTCTTCAATAATACCTTGCTCATCGTTGTTAGATGCTGATATAAAGAAACGAGTTTTTTCATTACCACCAGATACACTAATTTGCGTGTTCATAATAGCACCTTGGTTGCCATATAACTCTTTCTCAAGATCAACGATATTACCATTAGATTTTGCAGTGTTATACCGCTGAACTTCTAGATCGCCACGGGCACCCGTTCCCCAGAAATCCCGAATACGAGCTTCATTCCATTCGGTACGACCTTGGAAACGTAATGCAGCACTAAAACCTACATCTTGTGATACAGAAATCTTAGTATCGCCAGCCTTACCTCTTTTAGTCTTGATGATTACTACACCTGCATTCGCACGCTGACCATAAATAGCCGCCGCTGATGATCCTTTAAGAATCTCAATGCTTTCAATATCATCAGGGTTTAAATCTGCAAGTCGGTTCGCTGAATCATCCTGCGACGAGCCACCGGCTCCACTTACACTTGATCTACCGTTTGAAATATTGGAGTTGTTGATATACACTCCATCAACGATATAAAGTGGTTGAGATCCTGAAGCTCCAAAAGTTGATACCCCACGCATCTGAACGTTGAAACCACCACCTGGCGCTCCACTGTACGACTGAATTTGGACCCCAGGAATTTTACCCTGCATAGCTCCATCCAATGTAGGAGGGTCAGTTTTACCTGAAATATCTTCTGCGTTAATGGAAGAAACAGAGTTTGCTAGGTTGGAACGCTTCGTTGTTGAAGCCAAACCTGTAATCACTAACTCATCTAGATTTGCAACATCACTTTTTAAAGTCACATTTAGCGTAACTTCTTCTCCAGCGTTTCCATCTACATCAATGTTCTGGGTTACATACCCAATGTAAGAGAAGCGCAAGGTAGTGGCTCCGTCAACTTCGATGGTATAAATACCATCAACATTAGTGGTTACACCACCTCCCGATACTGGATCGAAAATGGTAACACCCACAAGTTCATCACCTGTGGCTTCATCTGTAACAACACCAGTAACTTGATACTGGGCCATCACTAAGTGACTTGAAAAAAGTAGTGCGAATAAAAATGCGCCTACCTTCGAATAGTAACTTTTTCTCATATGCCTTAATTATTTATTATTAAAAAACAACGCCTTTTGACGTGTCGGCTATTAAATAATAATTAAGAATCAGTTTCACTATAAGCATGGTGTTAAGAGATGTAAACCTCTCTCTGAAATTTCTCCGAACTAATTGGTATCTTTATGGTGTTACATAAACGAATCTTAAACTCAATCAAGACTGTGCACAAAAAGCTCTTATTACCCATCCTAACTGTACTGCTATTTATAGCCTGTGGTGAAACCCGCGAAAACCCTCGCGAACTCAATAACGAACTACTGAAAACAGGTGAAATCATTTACAACGCCACCTTTACTGATTTGGAAGGCAACACGGTTTCAGTAAAAGATTATAAGGGTAAAGTGATACTGGTTGACTTTTGGGAAACGTGGTGTGGCCCTTGTTTACAAGTATTCCCAGCTATGGATTCGTTGCGCAAAGAATATGGCGACGACTTCGAAGTATTTGCTGTGAATTTGCAAGATTCCGACACACCCGAAGAAGTAAAAGCCTTTGCTGAAGAAAAAGGCTATGATTTTAACTTTTTATTAGACACTGAAGAAGTGGGTGCAAAAGTGATTACTTTTGGTATCCCCTTTAAAATATTCATCGATCCAGATGGATATTTGATAAAAGCTGAAGTAGGTAGTAGCGGTACAAAAGGCGATTACTTGAAGGCAAAAACCATTATTGAAGACAATAAACAATCCTAGAATCGACGATATAATTATTATGCAAGATGTAAAAGAGAAACCAGCTTATAAAGTAGCAGATATCTCATTGGCAAAATTTGGACGCCAAGAGATTGAACTAGCTGAAGCTGAAATGCCAGGTTTAATGGCATTAAGAGAAGAATACAAAGCCGAGCAACCACTGAAAGGTGCACGCATCGCCGGATGTCTTCACATGACTATCCAAACTGCCGTACTTATTGAAACATTAGTAGATTTAGGTGCCGATGTAACTTGGTCTTCATGTAATATCTACTCTACTCAAGACCACGCAGCAGCAGCTATTGCTGAAGCTGGCATTCCTGTTTACGCCTGGAAAGGTATGACAGAAGAAGAGTTTGATTGGTGTATTGAACAAACACTATTCTTCCCAGATGGCCAACCTCTAAATATGATTTTAGATGACGGTGGCGACTTAACCAACATGGTACTCGATCGCTACCCTGAGTTAGTAGATGGTATCAACGGAATTTCTGAAGAAACTACTACCGGCGTACTTCGCCTTATCGAGCGTGAGCGCAAAGGAACCCTAACTCTTCCTGCTATCAACGTAAACGACTCGGTTACAAAATCGAAATTTGATAACAAATACGGTTGTAAAGAATCAGCTGTAGATGCTATTCGTCGTGCTACCGATGTAATGATGGCTGGTAAAGTAGCCGTTGTTGCTGGTTACGGTGACGTAGGTAAAGGAACCGCAGCTTCACTACGTGGTGCTGGTGCTCGTGTAATTGTTACCGAAATCGATCCTATCTGTGCACTCCAAGCTGCTATGGATGGCTTCGAAGTTAAGAAAATGGATGACGCTGCACCTCGTGCCGATATCATTGTGACCGCTACTGGAAATAAAGACATTGTACAAGGCAAGCATTTCGAAATAATGAAAGACAAAGTGATAGTTGGAAACATCGGTCACTTCGACAACGAAATTGATGTTGCGTGGTTAAAAGAAAACTCCAAAGAAGAGAACATCAAACCACAGGTTGATATTTTCACGTTGAAGTCGGGCAAGCAAGTTGTGCTTTTATCTCAAGGACGTTTAATGAATCTTGGTAATGCAACGGGTCACCCATCTTTTGTGATGAGTAACAGCTTCACCAACCAAACTTTGGCACAGATTGCACTTTGGAATCGTCCAGAGGAATTTGAGCCAGGTGTTCACGTACTTCCAAAAAGTTTAGATGAAAAAGTAGCACGCTTACATTTATCTAAAATTGGTGTAGAGCTTGAAACCCTTACTGAAGACCAAGCGGAATACATTGGTGTTCCAATCACAGGTCCTTATAAGTCAGATCAGTACAGATACTAAGCATTTGCTTAGGGTATACAATTTGTGAATAAAGAAAGCCCGCTCCTTCGAGTGGGCTTTTTTCATGAATTCTCTATTGTTTCGGGCTGCTAAAGTCCTTATCTTTGGAGCCTTTCAAATTATTGAAATATGCACCCGTAGCTCAACTGGATAGAGTACCTGACTACGAATCAGGCGGTTAGAGGTTCGAATCCTCTCGGGTGTACACCTAAATAAGCCCTTCGAAGCACTTTCACAGCTTCTGGGGCTTTTTTTATGCCCCTATGTGATGTGATATACTATTGCTCTCCTCTGTTTTCTCGTTCATTTCAGATCTTTTAAGTTTGCAACTTAAAAGCCCTAGACGAGGAAGTCTCCTGGCTTCCATCACTAGCTCATTATATTGAAGCTTAATTTCATTCCCAACGTCGTTGTGAATTTTGAAAGGCATAGGCTAAATCTATAGATTTTAACTTTTAATGCAAGACTCAGTCTTGCGGTACTGCTAGTTTTACCCTAGTTCCGTAGCTCCGCTGCGGAATATCTTAAGGAGCTCTGCTCCTTACTAATAATGAATATCATCTTAATCCATACAAGGTACATATTGGATCAGTCTCAAGTCCTTTATAAGCTCTTGCAGATGAGTATAGCCAGTGTTCTGGTTTTTCCACAAAGCCCGCTTTAACAGGATTATTGTGAATATATTCGATACAAGAAATAAGCTTTTTATCACTATTTATTTGAATGGGGTGTGAACCTTCTTGCCAAAATTGATATTGTGAAGACTCCTTAAAAGTAACCCGAAACAGCTTGATTCTATATAGAATATTTGATCTATTTCGAAATTCTAAAGAGTCTATGATTTTTCGAGCTGTGAAAGATTTTACCCTTCTTATCTTTTCTGCAATACTATTTGATTCAACAATCATATGTATATGATTATGCATTATGACATAGCTATAAAGTACAATCTCGAATTCAGCTGTCATAAATTTCAATGAATCAATAATCACTTTAGATAAAATAGGGTCATCAAAAATAGGCACCCCTCCCACCACTGTATATGTTATAAAGTATGGGTAATGATCTTCATGAAATTTAAACCTACTTCTTCCCATTAGTTTTTTATTAGGTAAGACTTCCATGATAGGTAGGTCCTTACAATATTTTTTACTCTTAGTAATCGGAGCAGAGCTCCGTCTAGGCATTACGGAGTGGAACTCCGTAACGAGATTGTGACACATGCCATTTAACCTCTTACAATTCTTTACCCCTAGTTCCGTAGCACCGCTGGGGAACATTAAAAGGACTCCACTCCTGATTTTCTCACCAACTTTCTATCCATAAATCTTTCAAGTTTATAACTTGAAAGTACCAGCTTAGGAAGTCTCCTGACTTCCATCACTAGCCCATTATATTGAAGCTTATTTTCATTCCCAACGTCGCTATGAATTTTGAATGGTATGGCTAAATCTATAGAATTTAACCCTTAATGCAAGACACAGTCTTACGGTACTGCTAGTTAAAAGTCACAGACTTAAAACATCTTTAGATCAAAAATTCTCGCCCACTCATCCTCCTTAATATGTCAATCCATATCGATTCACTCTTTTTACATCATTTTAATCTTCGCATATTGCCGGAACCACGAATACTTTCTATTTGATGGGTTCATATATACTAACTAATGGAGTTTAGGACATGGCATTTTTCAAACAATTGAAATTATTTCTTTTAGGGGTTTTATTTTTTAGCAGCACTCAAGTAATCGCTCAAAATAATGAAGTTTTAGTGCTCACAAACGCACACGTTATTGATGGAGTTTCGGAGGGGGTTCGGCCCAATCAAACAATCGTTATTAAAAATGGCACCATCACTTCTATCTCATCTTCCAAAGGGGATATTCCTGCAGGCAGTAAAGTGATTGATTTGGAAGGGCACTTTGTGCTTCCGGGCTTATTAGATGCCCACGCCCACGTTAGTAGCTTTGAGGCCGCTGAACGTGCATTATTTTACGGCACTACAACCATTCGTAGCGCTAGCGTTGGTTCCTACGCCGATGTAGCCCTCCAAAAACTTGCTCTTGAAAGTGACTGGGTTGGCCCTGAAATCATCCCTACTGGTGTATTCGTGCAACCTAAATTAGGATCAAGTATTCTAGCTGATACCGAACTAGCTGAGCTTTATGATGGAGTAACCACAGAACAAGCGCTAAAAAAACTTGTTCAAGTAAATGCTGAAAATGGAGTGCAGTGGATTAAAACCCGTAGTGCAGAACGCGCAGGAACGCCTACAACCGATCCACGAAAACAAGTGTACACCGAACAACAATTACGCTGGATTGTTGAAGAAGCAGCTAAATATGATATCCCTGTGATGTCGCATGCTCATGGCTCGGTAATAGACGCGGTTAGAGCTGGTGTAAAGAGTATAGAACACGGCACCTATGCAAGCGACGAAGCCCTTAAGCTCATGGCTGAAAAAGGAACCTACTTAGTACCTACCTATTCTACCGTTGAGGACCTAACCATTCCTGGTGGCGATTACGACCACCCTGTTACAACCATTCGTGGAAACTATATGCTCCCAAAAATGGCTGAAACCGTTAAGAAAGCCATTGCCTATGGAGTGCCACTGGGGGCGAGTACCGATTCAGGATATGGCCCTGAAAGTTTAACACGCGTTCCTACGGAAGTGATCAACTTTGTGAAGCTAGGTTTAACCCCAATGCAAGCTATCCGAACTGCTACTATCGATAACGCCAAATTATTCGGTATCGAGAATAGAACAGGTTCCATCGAAGTGGGTAAAGAAGCCGATATCATTGTTACCTACGACAACCCTCTGGAAGATATCCGTGCTCTACAGGATGTTATTGTAGTAATTACCAATGGTAAAATAGGATTGAACAGACTTCCTTTTGGCAAAGAATGATCTTCATTTATCTATAGTGGATATAGCCCTCTTCGGAGGGCTTTTTTTATGTCTATTCGGTTTTCACTGATAGCTAAGTCCCAAAAACTTTATCAATAAAATCTATAGACTTCCACATCTACAATGCATTGATATGATCTAAAAAGTGTGTACCATTAATCAATGTCGTAAGGAGAATACTCACCAAGACATGGGTCAGGGTTTCGCCAAAACGGGCGAGAGAACATGGCCAAAACTCCTTTATTGGAACACTACCATGGCTAACAAATTTAAGCAGCCAGCTCAAGCTCAAACCAAATCTTCCGCTAAAAACGCAGCGCCACAGAAGAAAGTTGGTCAAGCTAAAAAAGGTGGAAAGAAATAATTTTTCTGCTAACAAGCGGAAAGAGCTCACCCCTTAATGCAGAGCCGTTTCATAAAAAAGAGACGGCTTTTTTGTTTTTATGCATATTGTGATTGCTTGAATTCAATCCTTGAATTCTACCGTTCATCTAGTACCTTCTAAGAAATAATATTTCTGTGATGTACACCCCTTCTTCTTTTAAAGAAACTGACCCTAAGGTACTCCTAGAGTTTATCCAAGCTCATAACTTTGGCACACTTTTTAGCCAATCACATGGAGTTCCAGAAGCTACTCATTTACCGTTTATGGTAAATTTTGAAGAGCATACGCTTACCACCCATATGGCACGGGCTAATAAGCATTGGAGAAATCTCGAAGATGTCCAACAAGTACTATGCGTATTTCAGGGACCTCACAGCTATATCACCCCTGCTTGGTATAAAGATCGAGTAACCGTTCCAACTTGGAATTATGCTTCCGTGCATGTGTATGGTACCCCCTTGTTGATTCATGATTCAAAGGAATTACGCTCCTTAGTAACTGAGCTAACTGAACACCATGAATCTATGGTGGATACCGATTGGTCGTTAGAAGAGGGGGAACCCACCATGGAAACCGATTTAAAAGCCATTGTAGGTATTCAGATCAACATTACGGATCTACAAGGCACTTTTAAATTCAATCAAAATCGTAGTAAAGAAGATCAACAAGGGGTTATTGATCATTTAGAAAAAGGCGGGGAAAAGGAAGTTTCTTGTATAATGAGAAGGAATCTTAAAGGCGAGTAAGCTCTGATATTTTCTTTTTGAGTTCCACCGGATTAAATGGTTTGGTTACATACGCATCCATCCCTACTTCCTGTACTTGATCTTTCACTTCCTTAAGAGCGGCGGCTGTAAGTGCGACGATAGGAATCTTCCTTTTCTTTTCATCCTCAAAAGCTCGGATTCTCTCTGTTGTTTCAAATCCATTAAGTTCAGGCATTTGAAGGTCCATTAAGATAATGTCATAGTCGTTAGATTCTAACTCAGCGATTACTTCATAGCCATCGTTTACCACCGTAGTAATAATTTCCCAACGCTCTAGGAATCGTGTCATTACTTTTTGGTTCACGGGATTATCTTCAGCTAAAAGTACTCGTGTTCCTTTCAGCTTTACAAACTCATCAAGGATAACACCTGCTTCAATTTTTTCTTTAGCGGTTCCTTTAGGAAACAGTAGCTGAACCGAGAATGTACTTCCTTTACCTATCTCACTTTCTACAAATATCCGGCCCCCTTGCAGCTCGGTGAGTTGCTTACTGATGGAAAGCCCTAAGCCCGTACCCCCGAATAGGCGTGTTGTAGTTGTATTTGCTTGGGTGAAGCTTTCAAACACAGAATCTAAGCGATCTTCCTCAATTCCTATGCCTGTGTCTATAACCTTGAACTCAATTTTGACTTCATCATCGGTTTCTTCCAATGCCTTCACATTGATTTTTACCGAGCCTTTTTCTGTGAACTTGAGTGCATTACTCACCAAGTTGTTTAAGATCTGAGTAAGCCGAGCAGGATCGCCAATAAGTGTATTTGGCATTTCATCCTCAATCTCTGTCTTTAACTCAATACGCTTATTCGTTGCCGTTACTTTGAACGTTTCTGAAATGGTGCTTACTAATTGTTGAAGCTCAAATTCTGTTTGCTCGAATTCAATTTTACCCGCATCAATTTTTGAGAAGTCGAGGATGTCGTTGATAAGCGCTAATAAAGTACGACCAGAAAAATCTAATATATTTATCGACTCGAGCTGATCTTCTCGTGGATCATCTTCTTTTAACAAATGCGTCATCCCTAATATCGCATTCATCGGTGTTCGAATTTCATGGCTCATAGTAGCTAAGAAATCCGATTTAGCTCGAGCACTTTTCTCTAGCTCTAAACTCGTAACCTCTAATTGGTCGATATACGTTTGAAGCTCATCCTGCTTATGACTTAACTGCTTGTTTAGGTCTTGCTCTTTTTCAAGCAGCTTTTTAGTGGCTTGTTCCGCTTTTTCTTTCGATTCAGAAAAGGTGTTAAAAATAATCCAAGTAGTAATGAATGAAGCGGTTAACACACTCCATCGTATTACATCCACATTGTCTTCACTTAAAATAATACTATCGATGGATATGAAATCAATCACGAAGAATGATATCACCGATATCATAATGGAGATATTTCTCAGATGTATGTACTTATAATCGAATAAAAGTATGGCCAGCCCCATAGTAGGGATAAAGAAAAACTGCACATATACTTCCCCTTCAAAAATGGAACTTAGAAGTACAATCGACACATCTACATAGAGGATGAGAATGAATTTAGCGGTGTTTTCGAAGCCAGATTTAGCTAGAATAGGTATTAAAAGGAAGGCGATTACTTGGGATACAAAAAACCAGGAAACAGAAATAGACTCATCAAACGCAAATGCAATCAGGAACATTAAGCTCACAAATGCACATGAGTATGAAACCCATTTTAGAATTCTATTGGATACTCCTTCTACTAATAGCTGATCGGAATCAATCGGAGTCTCCTTGCTTGCCACCTCCGAAAGTCCGGTAAACGAAAAATTATTTGCCATACCTTAAATTATAGGGTGAAGTACGGCAATTATTTCATAGCGTTCAAGAGTTTTTCAATTTAGATTTATACGCCATGGCATAAATTTTCATTTGTTTAACCATACTTGCTAATCCATTAGCGCGTGTAGGCGATAAATGTTGAGCCATGCCAATCTTTCCAATGAAGTCGGGGTTTACCCTTAAAATGTCGTCTGGGCTTTGATTGGTGTACAAACGAACCACCAGCGATACTAAACCTTTTGTGATCGCAGCGTCACTATCGGCTTTAAATTGGATGGTATCTCCATTTAATGAAGCGGTTAACCATACTTGGCTTTGGCATCCCTTCACTAAATTGCTTTCAACCCTGTCTTCTTCAGGCAGTGGCTCTAGTTTATTCCCATGTTTAATGATGTATTTGTACCGCTCGGTCCAATCATCAAACAATTCAAATTCTTTTATAATCCGTTCTTGTACGTCTTCAATATTCATAGGTGAAAGATAGGAAATGAAATTGGGAATGCATGAAAAAAGGCCCTTTTAAGGGCCTTAATTTCAAACTTTATTTTATGGGATACCGAAAGCTAAACTTCAAGTTCAACTAAACCCACAGAGCGTACCGCTATCACTTCTTTTTCATCCGCATCCCAAATTGGGCGGAATGATTGGACTATCGATATTTCTTTACCATCAGCATCTAGATATTGAATTTTTTCTGAGCTCATAGTGCCTAAGAAAGCCTTATCTAAACCAGCCTTAGTGATTGCTGAAGCATCGGATGTTAATACATCGTGTAAGCCTTGATCTAATACTTTTTCTACGGGGTGGCCCACAATATCTTGAAATGAATCGGAAGCGTAGGCTACAAATATACTGCCGTTATCATGTTTCTTAAATTTCAGCGTAAACTCTTCTTTGGTGGAGAGTAAGCTTTCTAAGCTTTTTGTCTTTTCCCGAAGGGTGTCGATTACTTTATTCCGTAGTGTGATATTATCAAAGTGAATGCGGATAACCGTATCGTCGCTACTTACAAACCACCGAACTCCTGCCTCGAGCAATAGCTCTTCTCCATTGTTCTTTTTGAATACCCAATTGTAGGTATCTTCCATGGTTTGCTCAGTACTAAAATCTTCGAACAAGCTTTTCACTTGTTGCTGGTCGTCTTTGCCCACTAAATCCCAAATCTTAAGACTCTTCAGTTCGTCGGTTTCGTGACCAAGCATCTCTCTAAACGACTTATTACTCGCAATGATATTGCCTTGTACATCTAAATCAACAAAAGTTCTTTTCGACTCTTCAATTAACTGTTCGAAATCGATATTAGCATCAAATAACATCTTGCTCGATTCTTGACGATCAGTGATATCTCTTTGGTACGACACCCAATGAGTAATCTCGCCTTGTGCATTCGTTAATGGATGGATATCCCACTGGTTTACAAATTCAGATCCATCTTTCTTGTAGTTCACTGTGTGGCCAAAAAATGCTTGGCCTTCAATCAATCGTTGCTTTAAGCGATCTAATACATGGCGATCGGTTTTCTCACCTTGAAGAATTCGAGGGGTTTTACCTAATACCTCTTCTCGTTCATATCCTGTCATTTTCGTGAAACCATCGTTCACATATACAATTCGGGGTCCTGGATTTTCCAACTCTAGCTCGGTGATTAGAATAGAATCGTAATCATCAATAATTGCTCTCTCTAGTAAATTTAAATGCTTATTTGCTTTTTCGTACCTACTCATAATTTCTGAGTAGATTTCTTCTAGCTTTGATAACGAGGCTTCGTCTTTACTGCATTTCTTTAGTTGTTCTAAAATCTGTTGATCTAACCTAGCCATTAAACTCCAGTGGTTCTTGATTATTTATTCAGCCTATAACTCATCCGATCCTGTCATCATTCCATTTTAAAATAGATTATAACAAAATCTAATACTATCTTGATAGTAGATTGAAAATCATCTTAAATATATTGAAAAAATTCATTCTACTACCCGTTCTACTTATTTCCCTAACAAGCTGTAAGATAAATCGTTCAGCCCCGAATTCATATAAACCTGAAATGGTTACCATAAAAGGTGGCAAATTCATTTTTGGTGATTTTTATGATGGCACTAATACAGATGCAATCCCTATACATACTGTTAAAGTAGAGTCCTTTAAGATGGGCAAATATGAAGTAACCTACCAACAATTTGATCATTTTGCTGAAAAAACAGGTCGTAAGCTCCCAAAATCAAAGCGAAAAGATCGTGGGCAACGGGCTGTTTCTTATATAACTTGGGATGATGCTTTAGCCTTTTGCCAGTATTATGGGTTTAGACTTCCAACGGAAACTGAATGGGAGTATGCAGCGAGATCTGGAGGTAAAAATGAGCTTTTTGCGGGTGTTTTAGATAAGGAAAAAGTATATACCGTGGCTTTAACAAAGGATGAACGGGTTACCGCTTCCCAACCTGTGGGATTACGGAAGCCCAATGGTCTAGGCTTGTACGATATGAGCGGAAATGTTTTTGAATGGATCGGGGATTACTATCAATTCTATACGAATCCTTTCAATACTCATGACATGGATAAAGATGCTGTGCGAATTATTAGAGGGGGCAGTTATTACGAACGGCGAATTACTGCACGTACTTACTGGAGAGTAGGTACTTTAAGAGATATATCTTCAGAAGATATTGGTTTTCGCTGTGCTGCCGATTTATAAAGTATGGATATAAAAAAAGGAGACCGTTGGGTCTCCTTTCTAAATTTTTACTGCTTTACTACTTGCTTAGCGCATTAATAACTTCGCAATAGTCATGAGCTGCATATTCGTAGTACCTTCATAGATCTTACCAATTTTAGCATCACGATAGAACTTCTCCACAGGGTATTCTTTCACGAATCCATTTCCACCATAAAGATCAACGGCCATAGAGGCTACACGCTCAGCAACTTCACTAGCATAGAATTTAGCCATGGCTGCTTCTTTTAAGAAGTTCTGCCCTGTTTCTTTAATTCTTGCTGCGTTGTACACT